>Ga0180007_10000091_pt1 | contig 159071 bp, 146 predicted proteins | sample MM_PC_MetaG_FD_121122 | JGI IMG/M metagenome (GOLD analysis project Ga0180007, IMG submission 121122) | Groundwater microbial communities from the Aspo Hard Rock Laboratory (HRL) deep subsurface site, Sweden - MM_PC_MetaG | ecosystem: Environmental > Aquatic > Deep subsurface > Groundwater...
GGTGCGGCCACATTCAAGCCTGGGCAACATGACGCCAGCGGCATATAGCCGCATCGCCCAGGCCAACACCAACCGGGAGGCCACCCTCAAGAATTGAGTGGTCCGAAGAAACCCGGCAGGTCAGGAAGGTTAAGGACTACGTTTTAGACAATGCGCGGAACATGACCTTCACGGCAGAGCTTAACGAAGTTCGGACGAAAGTTTTTGTCTCCATTATGGATGACTTTGAGGAATGGAAGCCGACCCATGACGAATGGCTGAAGTTTCTTGAAACGCCAGAAGGGAAAAGCTGCATTACGTTCTGTGAAGAGGAAATGAAGTTTCAGACCAAGTGACTTAAATCGCTTGCGAATATGTAAGCTATAGGGTATAGTCGCAAGCAAGTTCTTTATGCGTCGTTCATGCTGCGGCTGAACGGGGGCACTTCGTAACTGAGAAGCTATGGCCGCTGCCCGGCCAAGACCGGAAACAGGAACGTAACGGCCTTGCCCCTGGCTGGCAAGGCTGAAGAAACCAAGTAACAGAAGGGTAAGGCGTCATGGGACAGAAAGCAGTCAAGTATTACTGCCCTGAGTGCGGGCAAGAGTATTTCGAGACGGTCAAGACGGTGAATCACCTTTTGCACTTCATTCTGACGATTTGCACAGGCGGCATGTGGCTAATTATCTGGGCATTTCTCTTCTTCAAGAGCCTTGGAGCGCCGAAGAGTAAGCACAGAACGTGCTTTGTTCCTGGCGTCCGCGTAGCATCCTAGCTTACGCACGAATAGAAGCCCCTAGCTTAACCGCTAGGGGCTTCTTCTTGTTTCTCCATAGCACACGCAATCATATGAAGCTCTCGCCTAATCTTGGCGCTGGGATTCCTTCACGGTGTCCGTAAGGGTAGTCTTTAATATCTCCATCTGCCAAATTGTCTGGGATATGTCCCAGCCCATTCCGCAGAGTCACACACTCATTGCCGAAATGCTCTTTAAAGCGGGCAATCTTTTGCGATTCTCGGCTAATCCACGCTTTACATCGGCGTTTCAAGTTTACAGTGGTTTACAAATAATTATGTTTAAAAACCGTATGTTAAAGCAATCTAGGTTGACACTTTTTGCTTTTTGTCAACCAAAGTTAAGGTCGAGCATTTTTTGACTGAAACAAGGCTACTGTCGCTCGTGGCTCAAAATAACGCGACAATGATTGAACGTTTGGTAAACACCGTTGAGATATCTAAGTTGGAGAAAGTTTCAGTTGCATTCATCCATAAAATCAGTCAGTGCGTTCTTAGTGTCGAGTTAATATACTGTCAAACAGGAGAGTACAAAATGGATTACTTAAAAGAGGCAATGGAAATTGTTAAGGCTCAGGCAACGACAAGGCCAATGACCGTCACTGAAATGTTGAGCATGGCCCAAGAGCTTGCCGCTGGCATGAAGGCAATGGCAGAAGGCATGATTGACACTGCCGTTGCCGCTGGCGCTGAAGCTTCTGCCCCGGCCTGTGACCCGGCCAAGTCTATCAAGGAAAACTCCATTACGTGTTGTGAGTGCGGCAAGGTCTTTAAGCTCCTGAGCAAGAAGCACCTTGCCTCTCACGGACTCACGAAGGAAGAGTACAAGGCCAAGTACGGCATTAAGAAGACTTCCGGCCTGTCTGCCAAGAAGCTTGCCAGGGACAGGAAGAACAAGATGCAGGAAATGAAGCTCTGGGAGCGCCGGGGAAAGAACGCTGGGAAGAAGGCCGCAGTTGCCCCCGCCAAGCCTAAGAAGGCGGCGAGCGCTAAGGCTTAGGCTGAAGCTTAGAAGTTGGTTTCAGGAGAGGCCCCTGAGCCCTCTCTGACGGGTTCAGGGGCCTTCTTCTAGGCAAGCGCGTGATGTGGTGGTGAGAAATCCCAGCGCCTGAATACGAGGCTCTGTAGCTCAATCTAGGGCGTTGAGATTTCTTACCCGTAATTCATAGGCGTAGTTCTCAACCTCTCTATCTGGCGCATTGTCTGGGATATTAAGCCCAGCCCTTTCCGCGCAGAGTGACGCAATCATTTCTTGGCTGTCCAATAAGGCGTGAATTTTCTTGAAGTTCTCGGCTAATCCACGCCCTACTTCAGCGTTTCAACTTTACAAAACTGTTTCTTGAATGCATGTATGAAAACAGACCCTTGCATCAAAGACAGGTTGACAGTTTTGGTCACTTTGTAAAGCATATTTAAGTTCAAGCTCCGTTAGGCTTAACTGGGCCAGAGAAACACGCGGCTGGGGTGGTTGTTTCACACGTTAGTCCCTTGAGAACGTATACGGGATGTTGTTTGCCCTTAAGAATTCTTCTGCAATTTGCCCCCTCTTAACAATAAGACCGATGACTTCTTCTCGTTTCTTGCCAGAGTAAAGCCCTCTGACGCTTCTAATGATATGCCAGTAATAGTCGTCCTGTCGGCGTAACTTGCTGTAATTGTCTGCCTTGAATATTTCGAGTTTTGAAAAGCGGATTAAGCGTATGTCTGCTCCGTCTTGCATGTACTCAGCGAGAACTGCTTTTTGAATGCTCACGTTAAGGTAGGTTGTTATAATGCTTGGCCTGGGAAAGCCTTTATCAACCGCCATCTGAATTGCCGTCTCCCAGAAAAATCCGTACGGCATACAGTGCTTATCACAATACTGGCGAATTACTTCGAATGAGCGCCACCATTTCCAATCAAAAATTGCACTTAGTTTTCCACAGCTTTTTAAAATGTTAATTTGCTCTGCGTCTTCTTCCCCAAGCATCGTTTTGTGAAATAACTTAATGTGTTCACAGAAGTGAGCAATGCACACAAGAGTTGCCATGTCATGCGGAATCGCTCTGTAATCGTACCACTTCATTTCAAACAGTGGGCGTTCTTGTACGTTTTTTGATGGTGCGTTCATATTGATTGTTCCTTATCCATGCGCATGGCATTGTTTGAAGTTAATCCCAGGTGTAGCCTAACTTAATTGTGCTCAGGTTAATGCCGTTAAGTCCGTATTGTGAGCTTAATTATGTCGTATAGTGAGCTTAATTTTGTCGTGTGGTGAGCTTAATTTTGTCGTGTGGTGAGCTTAATGTTGCGTATTGTAAGCTTAATATATCGTGTTATGAGCTTAATTTTTGCGTTTAATGAGCTAGATTTTGTCTTGTTATGAGCTTAATTTGCCGCGTAGTTAGCTTAATTTTTGTTCACCGGCGTTACATTAATCTGGTAGTTCTGGCATATTCTTAAGAGCGCTCTTTAAATTGCTTGTTTGCCATGCGCATGGCTCACGTTGCTAAATTGCTAGTTCGTAATTGCTCTTATAATCTCTTCTGTTTTTGCTCTGGTGTCGCTCCGGTAGATGCTGGGATTGTCTGGTTGCTTCGTAAGTGCTCTGGTTTTAGCTGGTTTTGCTTGTGGATTCGTATAGGCTTTTGTCTGGTTTAGCTGGTACTTCTGGCGCTTGCTGGTACTTGCTGGTTTAGCTGGTGCTAGCTGGTTCCGACGACGGCAACTGGGGCCACGAATGGCAGATTTTCGGGTTGCCGCTTACTTAGTTATTCTGGCGAAGGGGGGCTAATTCGGGTTCGCCTAAGCAAATATTTAGTTTTTTCTTTCAAGTTTCTGAAATTGCGGGATAAATTGCCAAGGCCAGCCGCGCCGCGTCAAAATTCTAAGCGCAAATTGCCCGTTAGCCTTACTCTCCCAACGGTTTGCGGCGTCAGAAATTTCCCCTATTAAGCTTAATATGAATATTATCTTGGTTTTATATTTATATTATATATTCTTAGAATAAGAATATAAGAAGAATATAAGAATAAGAAAAAGACATAAGAAAAGACAAAATACATAACAGCCAAAGGCAGACAGCGGCGGGTTTAGGGGGGAACTTAAAACCTGGCTTTGAATTCCCGAAGGGCGAAGCTGGGCATCCCAGAAAATTTCAAACAAACGAGGCCAACGCTGGGAACGCCCAGGCTTATGGGCTAGCTTCAGCGGGCACTCTAGGGGCACGCCAAAGGTCTGGCAGGGAAGGAGTCTCGTGCAGGGCTTGTCAGGAAGTGGCATTCCCAGGCTATTGCGAAGGCCATTCTGAGGCGCATGGAGGCATCTTTCTGCCTGAAGCTGAGTTTGGCGGTCGCAAGCACAACGGCAAGTGCTCTACTTCTCGCAGAAACGCCCCTCTCGGCGCACTTCTCTGTCAATCCGATACACTGCCGCACTTGTGAACAAAAAATGCTTAGAATCGAAATAGCGAAGATGTATTCAGCCGTTGTGCTTCGACCATGTCCGCATCGTGAGATTTTATTTTCATGCAAAGCGATTTTTGAAAGCGAAATCTTTTCTGTGATAACTTAACCTAGAACGTGCAACAGATTAAAAATTAATGTCTTGAAAATTAATTAATGTTCTTACTTCGATTAAGTTAAACCTGAATATGGAAATTTTAGGTTAAATTTTAACTTAAAATTTTAATGTAAAGTGTTAAGTTGAGCCATCTCAACTTTACACTGGTTTACACATATCAAAGTTAATTATTTCAGCTAATTGATGTGTAAAGTGGTTTACACCAAACTGAGTGTGTAAAGTTGAGCGGTGGCTGCTTCAAGGCGGCGTTTTAAGGTGCTACTCGTGCCAAAATTCTGTAAACTGACTGACGGCTAATACCGTATTCCTGGGCCAACTTAATCTTCTCTTCACCAGCGCTGGCTTTCGACCTTAATGTTTCCTCTTGCTCACTCGTTAACTTCCGAACCCTCCCCAGGTGCTTCCCCTTCTCCTTAGCCTTAGCGATGCCCTCTCTCTGACGCTCCTTAATGAGAGCCCGCTCAAACTCGGCCACCGCTCCGATAATTTGAAGCTGAAGCGTCTGGAAGGGGTCAGATTGCCCCGTGAACGTCAGGTGCTCCTTATGGAAGGTCACAGACACACCTTTCCCAGTAATCTCCGCAATGAGCCTGAGAAGGTCTTGGAGGTTCCTCGCTAGGCGGTCGATTGAGTGGACGTTTAAGGTATCCCCTTCACGGATGTAATCAAGGCAGGCTTCGAGTTGAGGCCGTTTGGTATCGGCGGCACTGGCCTTCTCTTCAAAAATCTTGTCGAGCACCAGGCCGTCAAGCTGCCTATCCGTCTTCTGGTCAACCGAACTTACCCGAACATACCCAACGCTAGCCATAGTGCCTCCCTTGGCGACAAAGTGTGTAACTAAACCTCTAGACAAGATGGGGAGCCATGTCAATAAATTAAAATATGAGGTTTTGTTACACGTGGGCGCAAGGGAATCTGTGTAACCGTGAACAATCCCAGAAGGTACAGGTTCTGGTACAGGCGTATGCCTTTGGGCTTGCTCGCGTTTGAGAGGCCATGGGGGAAGTCACATTGGCGTGGCATCTCTTGCATCAATGCTAATAACTGTACTATGGAATTAATGAACCATTCGTCTAGGCCGAGTCATACGTACGATGGCTTAATCGCGTACGACTTGATAATTGCCTGGCAGTATCTTGCAAGGTCTGAATTCTCAAGGAGTGCCTTTATGCCCGTCTGTGCTGAAGTTGAAGTCGAAACCAGCGCTGATTTCCCAAACGACATCGGGAACCTTGAACTCCATGACATCATTGATATCAAGGCACTCCAGTCGCTTATGGACCATTTTCAGGAATTGACGGGAATGGTTTTCGCCATTCTTGACCTAAAAGGGACGGTGCTTGTTGCTGCAGGTTGGCAGGACATCTGCACTAAGTTTCACCGGTGCCACCCAGAAACTGCCAAGCGCTGCAGGGAAAGCGACGTCCAACTCACTAGGGGGGTAGCCCCTGGGCAATTCAAGCTTTACCGGTGCAAAAACAGCATGTGGGATGTTGCGACCCCCCTAATTATTGGCGGGAAGCACATGGGGAACTTGTTCATGGGCCAGTTTCTCTTCAGGGACGAGGAACCTGACAGGGAGATATTCCGCCAACAGGCCAAGGCCTTTGGGTTCGATGAAGGTGAGTACCTTGCCGCCCTGGACCGGGTCCCCCGTTGGAGCCGAGAAACCTTGGACACTGTGATGCATTTTTACTCGCACCTGGCGGGCATGGTCGCAAAGCTCAGCTACGGGAATATCCTTCTGTCACGGGCAATGGCGGAGAAGGATGAGTTGGTGAAGCAGCTTGAGAAGAGTAAGGAGAAAGCTGAACTTGCAAGCCAGGCCAAGTCAGAATTCCTTGCAAACATGAGCCATGAGATACGCACGCCTCTTAACGGTGTGCTCGGGATGCTCCAACTCATCAAGACAAGTGGCGTCACTGGAGATGTCGAAATGTTTTCTGAGATGGCGAGCCGCGCTGGGAATAGGCTCACAAGCTTACTGTCGGACATTCTTGACCTGTCACGCATTGAGGCGGGGCGTATGCCCATAATCAACCGGCCATTCATCTTGGACAACCTCATGGGCGCTCTTACGGACACCTTTTCTCCCGTGCACTTCAGCAAGAACCTGTCTTTTTCGGTTGGCTCATCTCCTGACGTCCCACAAAATTTACTTGGCGACGAAGTTCGTGTCAGGCAGGTCCTGTTCAACCTTGTTGGCAATGCCATGAAGTTCTCAGACTCTGGCGAAGTGCGAGTGGAGGTCAGTCTATTGCTGCCCTTGCCACCGAACAGGGTCCGTTTGCTCTTTGTCATTAGCGACACAGGTATCGGAATGCCCGACGACAAGCTGGACTCCATCTGCGACCCCTTCATTCAGGTGGAAGTGAGCTACAAGCGCATACGCCAGGGGGCAGGGCTTGGTTTGTCCATCACCAAGCATCTGGTTGGCTCCATGCAGGGCACGCTGACGTTTGACAGTACAGAGGGGGAAGGCACAAAGGCGTATCTGATGCTCCCATTTGAACTGCCAAATCATCTGGAGGTGTCAAAGGCCAATCAGGCGATGGCTCCGTGTGATTCAGCCGCCTCTTTACGAATCCTTCTCGTTGAGGATGAAGAAATCAGTAGGCTTAGTGCGCGCCTGCTGCTGGAGAAGTTGGGGCACAAAGTGCATACGGCGAACAACGGCGCAGAGGCCTTGGAAGCGCTAAGAGAGAATGACTTCGACTGTGTGCTGATGGATGTGCAAATGGATGTCATGGACGGCGTAGAGGCGACCAGACTCATTCGGATGGATTCCTCGGGCGGCTTCAGCCCGAACATTCCAATCATCGCCATGACGGCCTATGCCATGCGCGGAGACCGTGAGACGTTTATCAAAGCGGGTATGACTGAGTACATTTGCAAGCCAATTAATGTGGGGCACTTGCGGGAAGTGCTGTGTGGAGTTGTCTCTTCCAGCACTGAGGATAGGGCAGTGAGACGTCAGTCGTGAAGGCGATTCCCATCTGCTTTGGCTCAGAGGGCGTTTTCTCCCTTCGGGAGATAGGGAAAGAACTTGCGGTCTTCGGTCAACAAGTGCCCAGAAACAACATCCAAAGCAAGAAAGCTAAATAGCTCCCCAACGGACAGTGTCCCGACCTCATATTTTTCCAGTAACCCTTTCATGCCCTGAGCCAGTGAGTTGTGAATCCTGCTGTGCTCATCAGCAAGAGGATAACCCGCAGCCCGAAATATTGCGTCTTCGTCTTTGAAATGGTTGACTACATGCGTAGAAAGTTCTTCTGCGATGGCCGCGATGTCCTGCTTTGGTTGGTCGGCTATCATCGCCGAGAGCATGCTATCTCCAAGCTTGAAAAGCATTTTGTGTTGGGAATCGATAGTTGCGTTGCCGCTTTCATACTCATGGCTCCAAGCAAAGTGCGCGAAACTTGCTTGGAGTCCGTGCGCTAAGTCGCTGGGCGGAGCAATGTCGTGAACAACCTCAACACGGTTACGCCCAGACTCTTTCGCTTTGTACAGGGCTTGGTCAGCAGTCTTCAGCCGTACGGCAAGTGACTGAAGTCCCCCCGTGAAGGTTGCTACGCCAACGCTCACGGTAAAACGAATTGGCCCTTTGGCGGTATCCACCACGCAGTTTTGGACGTTCTTCCTGACACGCTCTGCTATTAAACCTGCCATATTGGAATCGGTGTTAATCAGGAACGCTCCGAACTCCTCGCCGCCCAACCGTCCAAAGATGTCAATCTCTCGGAACGTCCTTTGGCACGTCATGGCCATCGCCTTCAAGACTTCATCACCGACCTCGTGACCGTAGCGGTCATTGACGTTCTTAAAATGGTCGATGTCAATCATGAAGACAGCCTGAGGTTCACTGAATCTTGCGCCTCTGATTATCTCCCTGGTTGCGGATTCGAAAAAATACCGGCGATTATTAACCTTGGTTAACGTGTCTTCCGTCGCAATACGAACAAGTTCCGCTTCTAATTGCTTACTTCTGGTGATGTCTTGAATCTGAGAAATGAAAAATGCTGGCGTACCATCAGAATTGTGCACCAAGGAAACGCTTAAGAGGACATCTACGACATGGCCATCTTTGTGATAGTATCTCTTCTCCATCTTGTATGTGTTGATTGTCCCTGCAAGCATCTGTTTAACATGCTCTAGGTCTGCGTCCAAGTCTTCTGGGTGAGTGATGTCCTGAAAAGTCATGCCGTACAGTTCTTCTTCTGTGTAGCCGACGATTAAGCAAAAAGATTTGTTAACAGTAATCCAGGCACCACTTGGTGCAACAAGGGCCATGCCTATTGCTGCGAAGTTGAAAGCGCTCGCAAAGAGTGCATCATTGGGAATGACAGTGCTAGCTTTTTTGCCACGATTCAATAAGTTTGTGCGCGTAAGTTGCTGGCGTCTTTTCATACTATTTCGCCTGCTTCTCACTCACGTCAGAATGTTTTTCGGCAACATCGTTGTTAAGCACCGTAGACTCTTGTGCGAACAATTTTATTTTCATGTCAGTTTTGAGGACATGCTCTAACAACCAACTCCTTATGAATCCTAACACGTCAATTCCTTCCAAAGATTCAGAGTGGTAGAGAGTTGCTTGGTAATCCTTCACAACGTTTTTTAGTCTGGCATGCTCCTGCCTATGCTCCCCAAGGCTTGGGAAGTGGATAGATTCCATATAATGCTCTTCATTCAGGAAATGGACGACGGTATATTCTCTGAGATAGGAGAGTGCACGAATGAGCTGGCTTTTGCTGCCAGAATCATTAGAAATTTTAATGATGGCGTTCGCTATTTTTATGAGCCTTTTGTGCTCATTGTCTATGCTTTCAACCCCGATTCTTAGGGATTCATTCCATTCAAGTGCGCCCATATGGGGCTCCTTCTATTCGGAAGTTCTTTTGCTCATGGTTGTTACCATGTTGCCAAGCCTTTCTTCACAATACTATAGATAGGTCGCACCATCATGGCGTTCCTGTTTCAGGCATTCGACCAGTTTTCTGTCAGTCTGGGATATATGCCTTAGGAGCCAGTCCGCGAGCCAGTTGAATATCTCGGTCCCGATATCTTCATTTCTAGCGCTTGCTTTTTGGGCAAGTTCGTTCAGTTTCTCTACAAATTCGAAGTGTTCACGTTCATGCTCGGCACGTAATTTATAACCAGTCCGACCCATCAGCGCTTCTTCTTCAGAGAAGTGGAACACCGTATACTCGTAGAGCCTCATTCTGATAGGTGTGTAATCTGCGCTGGAGACACCGAGTGACATCGCTGAGTGTAGGTCATTGAGAAGTTTGACAAGCCCCTTGTGTTGCTCATCAATCGTCGTGTGCCCGATTTCAAGCGATTTGTTCCAGTCGAGAATGGACATAGTCAAGACTCCTTGGTTAGGGCAACATGACCGTCTCCAATGGTGTGCCTCTTCGTTTAGTCTAATTTCATTGTTTTCCGCAAGAGATGGGCCGCCTGTGTAAAGTCCCCTGTTCAATGGGCAGCTAAGGAGTTGGGACTCTGGGGTGCTTCCATGAACTGAGCTTAGACCATTTTTGCCTGTCGTTTCTCTTGTTGTACGGCTGATGTTTCTGTAGGGGTACATAGACGGTGAGGAGACCTATATGCGCTTCAAAACTATCATAGTTGTAGCTTTCGCCCTTGTCACCATATGTTCCCTTCAAGCTTTCGCCGAACGCCGGGTGGCCCTGGTCATTGGCAACGGCAGCTACCCTTCCGCTCCACTCAAAAACCCCGTCAATGACGCCAAGGACATGGCCGCAGCCCTCCAGCGGCTTGGTTTTGAGGTGGTGCTCCTGACCAACGCTAACCAGCAGCAGATGGACTCTTCTGTACGTGAGTTCGGAATCAAGCTGCGTCAGGGCGGTGCAGGGCTGTTCTACTACGCTGGACATGGTCTCCAGGTGGGCGGAGAGAACTATCTGGTCCCTGTCAACGCGAACATCCAGACGGAGAGCGATGTTAAGTTTACCTGCATACCAGCCGGGATGGTCCTGGGTAAGATGGAAGACGCAAGGAATGATTTAAACATTATTATATTGGATGCTTGCAGGAACAACCCTTTTGCTCGCAGCTTCCGTTCCGCCGAGCAGGGGCTTGCTAAAATGGACGCGCCAACGGGGTCACTCATTTCTTATGCTACCGCCCCAGGCTCTGTGGCCTCAGATGGTACAGGCAGGAATGGTCTGTTCACCCAGCACCTGCTGAAGAATATGGCTACCCCGAGCCTGAGCGTAGAGGAGATGTTCAAACGTGTACGTCAGAGCGTCGTGGCGGACACAAATCGTAAACAAGTACCTTGGGAGGCATCTAGCCTTATCGGGCAGTTCTATTTTTCTGGTGCTTCTGACGGTCAGCCGCCCAAGCCTACCCCGATGGCGGCTGTAGTTCCAAAACCGTCAGCACCAGTCCCGAAAATGGACCTCAAAGCCGAGAAAAGACGTATTGCTGAAGAGGCTGAACGCCTTAAGCAAGAGAAACTGGAGTTGGCCCAGTATCAGGCCCTTCAAGCTGACAAAGACCGCCTAGAGACCGAACGACAGAAGTTGGAGCAATCCAAACTCTTGGCCATGGCACCTCGCCCCAAACAGACGCCACTTTCTGCAACCCCCGCAGTTTCACCACAGGCAGCCAGACATACTGCACAGTTCGCTCAACTGGCCCGTGCTGGTACGCCTGATACCCGTGCATACTTTGAACAGGCCGTACAGGCTAAGCCAGATGATGTTGACGCCCGCGCTGGTCTTGCCATCGCCTTAGTCTTTTCTGGACGTGATGCAGACGCCAAATATCAACTTCAGCGCTTGAATGAGTCCAACACCCAGACCGCTGGGGTTCGTCTCGCTAAGGGCCTCCTCCTTGGCCTTGAAGGAAATACCGACGCGACCTATCAACTTAACAGGGCAAGTGAAGACGGTGCAGACCGAGCGCTAGTCCAACTCTGCCAAGCGATAGCTGCAGACCGGAAGGGTGAGATGGAACGCGGTCGAATACTTATGGAGGATTATGCTGGCATAGTTCCCGAAGCCGAACGCGGTGAGTACGCTAAAGCGTTAGCCAAGAGCCTTAACCTCGTCAGCAATATGGTCGGAAGTTTCAAATGGGTCATGCCACCCGACTACGAGGGCGGCTATGGGAGTCTAAATATTACCTTCACGCGTGCTGGCAGCGGGTTGGCGGCTACGGCCACAGGCAAGTTTTGGACTTTTTCAGGAGATATCACTGTAGAGGATGTGCAGGTTAAGGGGAAGACCCTTATGTTTACACTGAAGGTTTACAAGGTGTTGTTCGGCTCCATCGATGACGCTTCAACCTATCGGTTTACCTGCGACCTAGCTGATAGTCAGGATAACATCCCCGTGAGGGCTGTAGATTGGGTGCCTAAACGCGATGGAATATTCGTCCGAAGAAGTGATTATAGAAACACTCGGTTGGAACGGCAGCAGTAGCAGCAATTACAGACGACTCTCAAATTGTCCGTTGTCCTTCCCCATGACCTCTCAGGCGCCTTCATCAGTTCTTCCACCTGCACCGGTTTGGCTGACTCGCTTGCTCTTTGGGGACCAATTGAAGCTTGAGTGAATGCCCCAGATGCCGGGAGTATCCTTATAAGGGATGCGGCTGAGATAGGCGGAAAGTGACCGTCATCGCATTTGTCAACTTTTGACAAAACTCCTAGACTCATTTATTGACTTTTTTTAGGCGAGGCGTTCTTTGAGATGTTCCTAAGTGCCTGATTTTATGGCTTCTCACGATTCAGAGGCCAGGACTACGAATCCGTAGGTCGCAGGTTCAAATCCTGCCGGGCCCACCACGATTGATCAAGGGGTTGTTGTCGAAAGACGCAGCCCCTTTTTCTATTGTCTCGCGCAACAGTTCACCCAGCAGAACATTCCACCCAGCGCATGAATTTTCCCGCAGCACCACGAAGCCCTCGACCTCCGCCTAAAAATATTACGCGGCGGAGGGCACGGTCCTGGCCACCGGGTCCGTCAGTTCGCCAACGAAAACAGGGGTGGTACCGGAGTCGCGCATCGAGGTTGAGTAGGATTTCGTGTGCCAGCAGCGCTAGACCGCGCCTGGACTTCCGGGCGCGCCGCTGCTAGGGGGTGCGCATGAAAACAATCACCGGCTCTCTGGTCCCCGGCAAGAACGGCATGTTGCGCCCCGTCTTCACCTGCAGCTGCAAGCAGGTCATGGAAGAGTATACGATGGCCCCGGTGGTCGAGGTGGAATGCCCGAAGTGCCAGGCCACCAAGACCTTCCGCATCGTCGAGTTCGCCCCCCGGCAGTGGCGCATCAAATAGTCCCGCCGTCCAGCGCCCACTGACTTCTCGCGCCTTGGCGCGCCCGCCTCTCCCGGCCTGCCTCAGGCGCGCCCGGTCCTTTTGTTGCGCCTGGCGGCCCCGGCTGCGGGCTCAGAGGGAGCGCTGCTCCAACTGCGAGATGAAGCCGTCGATGTCCGAATCCTTGTCCCCATACCGCACCGGGCCATTGGCCGGTTCTGGCCACTCCGAGCGCTCCGGCCGTTCCGGCGCCCACTCAACCATGCTCGGCGCGGGCGCCGGCCGGTTGGGCAGGCCCCTGGGGCGTCCGTCCACCAGGATCTCGCAGCGGGCGTCGTAGTTGAAGGCGGCCGAGACGCGCTCTTGCGGAGCGGCGGCTGTGGCCTGCTGCCCGGCGCGCATCACGGGCGGGAAAAAGGTCTTGCGCGTCGCCAGATACTCCTCCCGGTAGGACGTGAAGGTGAACATTCCCTTGTTCTTACCGGTCTCCAGCACGCTTTCGATCTGGGAGAGCTTGTTCTCGCGGATGAGATTGGAGATGGCCTTGTTGTTGCGCAGGACGGACAGCAGGGGCACGGAATAGCCAAGCTTGGGCTGGTAGGTGAGCTGCTGGTTGATGATGCCGACGAGGCTTAAGGACAATTGCAGCCGGATGTGCTCGCTGCTGTGCGTCTGGGCCGTGTTGCACAGCCGGTGCAGGGCCTCCTCGTGGGCGCCCGCGTGCATGGTGGCGATGACCAGATGCCCGGATTCCGCAGCGTCCAGGCTCAGCTGGATGGTCTCCGGGGAGCGCATCTCGCCCACGACGATGACGTCCGGCGCCTGGCGCAGCACGTCCAGCAGGCCGGACTGGTAGGTGTGGAAATGCTTGCCCAATTCGCGCTGCTCGATGAACGATTTGCGCGAGGCGAACAGGTACTCGATGGGGTCTTCAAGGGTCACCACATGGCAGGCGCGGCTGCTGTTGATCTCGTTGATGAGCGCGGCGATGGTGGTGGTCTTGCCGCTGCCCGTGGAGCCGCAGATGAGCAGCAGGCCAGAGCGTTCGCGGCAGAAATCCTTGAGCGACGGGTGCAGGTTCAGCGACTCCACGTCCGGGATGTTGCCCGGCAGGAAGCGGATGGCCAGGCTCACGCCCCGGTGCGCGCTGAAGGCGTTGATGCGCAGCCGCTTGCCGGCGATGGTCAGGGCCAGGTCCGTGGACCAGAGCTCCCGCAACTGCTGCAGCTGGCGCTGGTTCAGCAGGAGCTGGACGAGGTTGTCCACGTACTGCGGGGTCAGGATGTGCTGCGGCTGGAAGCAGACCTCGCCATCGCGGCGGCAGACCAGGGGCTCGCCCCCGGTCATGTGCAGGTCGGTGAAGCCTTTTTCGAAGCAGGCGTTGATGATCTTTTCAAAGGTTTGCATACGTTTGTCCTGCACAGGGGGTTAGGGGAAATAGCGCCCGTCAGGCGGCGGCGCGTTCTTTAGGAGAAATGCAAATCGCGTTCCCGCGCAGCTCTGGCGCGGCTCTGGCGCAGCTCTGGCGCGGCGCGGCAAGGCCGGGGGGCGCAGGAGAGCCGCCCGCGTCGGAGACCTGACAGGGGGGCGGCTGACCTTTTGCCTCGGCCCGAAAGGTTGTTATTGACCACAGGCACGGAACTATGCGATGGGCCATGAACTGCTGGGTGTTGGATTGTCTGGAGGTGGGGCATGCATTGGTTCAAGAAGTCTGCTGCGGCGCTGTTGCTGGCGTTGCTTGTTCTGGGAAGCGCGGCCAGCGCCCTGGCGTCGCATTTTGCCCCGACAGCCCTGACCTCCCTGACGGCGGCCGGGGAGCAGGTGCCGCTCGTCGATTTGTACGGCAAGGCGGGCTATGTGACGCCTCTGGGCTTTGAGTCCACGCGCACGCTCGATCTGCGTGAGACCATGTTGTACAGCACCTCAGCACCCCTGTTCACAAATCAGGACATTGCCAGCACCTTTGGCCAGTCAAAATACGTCGCCAACCTCTTATATCTTGGCATTTCCGATACCACGGTCAGCGGAGTGGGGCCTTTAAATTCCGTCATTGCTGGCAACATCTCGCAGAATCTGTTCTTTGAGTTGACGAAGACTCCGTTTACGCTGCAGGCCAATGGAATTTCCCTGACCCTGCCTGTTGGGGCCATCCTCGTGTTCCACGACGAGTTCGCCACCTGGGACAAGGATTACAACGACTTTGTCTTCGCCATTTCCCATACAGCCCCCACCGTCGCGCCCACGCCCATCCCCGGCGCGGTGTGGCTGCTGGGCAGCGGGCTTCTGGGGTTGGCGGGCTTCAAGCGCTCGCGCCGGAACCAGGGCTGAATCAAGCCAGCCAACGGCCACGCAAAAGGGGCTGCCATCGTGAGACGGCAGCCCCTTTTGCGTGTTCCAGCTTGCCTCTCGCAGCCAAACCCTGGTAAGCTGACCTGTGCCTGGCAGGTCCGGGCTCACGGTCAGGACCCAGGGGGGATGTCATGCCGCTATTTGAATGGGACGGGTCGCTCGCCATTGGGCACGAGGCAATCGACACGCAGCACAAGAACCTTGTGGTCTTTGTCAACCAACTGCACGAGGCCTGCAAAAACGAAACGGGAGGCAGCGATTCCCGGTCCGTGCTGATGTCCCTCTACAAATACACCATGTTCCACTTCAGCGAGGAAGAGCGGCTCATGAAGCAGGCGAACTACGCGGAGTATGCCGCGCACAAGGCCGAGCACGACTCGTTCGTGGGCACTCTGGACGCGCTGGCGGAGAAGTTCAGGCATGGCCAGGCCGACATCGGGAAGGAGACGTTCCGGTGGCTTGTGAGCTGGCTGATTGACCATATTTCGGTCATGGACAAGCGGCTGGTGGCCTGCCTGCCCAAGGGCTGAGCAAAAGCCCACCGGAGGCCACCAAAAAGGGGCTGCCATCGCAAGACGGCAGCCCCTTTGGCATGTGTCGGCGTGTGCCGTCTTGGCCTACAGGTCGAACTCGCCGCCCTTGTAGATGACCTTCGTGCCGCCGCCGGCAAGGCTGGCCGTGACGGTCTTGTCCTCGGTGTTCACCAGGTCCCAGTGCAGGGCAGAGTCGTTGAAGCCGAGCGACTTCTTGAGATCGGCGTCGAGCCTGGTCTGGTCGCCGGAAAAGGTGTCGGAATAGCTGGCGCCCACGGCCACGTGGCAGTTGCCGAAGTCTCCGCCGAAGTTCTCGTCGAACAGGGTGTTGGCCATGAAGGTGTCGATGCGCGAATGGCGGCGGTCGGTGAGCGAGAACTCGCCCAGCTGGGCCGCGCCCTCGTCCATGGCCAACTGCTTCTGCACGAACTCCTGGCCTTCCTTGGCGGTGACGGAAACCGCGCGGCCCGCCTTGAACTCCAGGCGCACGCCCTCCACCCGGTTGCCCGAGCGGTAGCTGGGCTGGTCCGCGAAGTACACGCCCTCGGTGCCGCGCCAGTCGGGCGAGAGGAAGATCTCGAAGCTCGGGATGTTGTGGCCCGAGACGCCCAGCCAGCGGCGCTGCTCGCCGGGAACAACGGTGAGGTCGCAGCCTGCCGACTCGATGCGCAGGCTTTTAATGTTCAGCGCAGCCAGGGCCTGCTTGACCCGCTGGGCGTCCTCGAACACCCCGGCCCAGCGCGCGGCCGGGTCGGCGTCGTCCAAAAAGCAGGCGCGCTTGACGACCCGGGCGTAGTCCTCGACGCTCAGGCCCGCGCATCTGGCCTGCTCCGGCGTGGGGTAGGCGCACAGCGTCCAGCCGAAGTCGCCGGTCTGCTCGCGGCCTTCCATGATCTCGCGCAGGAACTTTCTGGCCACGGCGGCCTGGCCGATCTTGGAGGGGTCCGTGCCCGCCAGGTGCGTGAGCGAGCCCGGCGCGATGAGCGAGATGAGCCCGGAGAGGTTTTGCATGAGCTCTCGGTCGCCGGGCGGCACTGTCTTGATCTGCGCGTCCGAGCCCTTGCCGTAGAACGAGACCTCCATGTTGCTGGTCAGGTTCTGGCGGGCCACGGGCACCATGCCCTCGTCCATCAAAAGGTCGAACACGGCCTCGGCCAGGGGAGTGGCCAGCTGGTCGAAGCGCAGCAGGATCATGTCGCCGGGCTTGTAGGGGCTGGTGCGCGCGGTCGTAAGCCCCCACCAGAGGGTGCGGGCGTATTTCTTGAGTTCGTCGGAGGTGAACATTTGGGGCTGCCTTTGGGAGAAGATTTCCGGTCGGACTTGGGGCTGGGCCTGTATTGGGGCCGGGTCTGGCCGGATGTCCGGGAGCATAGCCCATGCCGCCGGGAAGCTCAACCTGGGTCGATTTGCCGAGTTCTCGCAGTTGCCTTTCGCTTTGGCTTGACACCAAGCGTGAGGTAGCGCTATCAGCAACCCCGGAGCCTGCGCGCTCGGTTGCTTGCCTACATTGTGCGAGGAAAACGGCGCCTGGCCCTTCGGACCAGCTCCCCAGCCTGGGGACTGGCCGGAATGGGCTGACGATAATTCCTATTTTTACACACTTGGAGGGTACAATGGGCTACAAGGTTACTGTCGACAACGACAAGTGCATCGGCGACGGCGAGTGCGTGGACGTTTGCCCCGTGGAAGTCTACGAGCTGCAGGACGGCAAAGCTGTTCCGGTCAACATGGAAGAGTGCCTGGGCTGCGAGTCCTGCGTGGAAGTCTGCGAGCAGGACGCCATCACCATCGAAGAAGAATAGTACAAGGCAGCTTCGGCTGAACGGGCGGGGGCGGCACGACGCCGCTCCCGTCCCTTTTCCGCACAGCACCATGTTCTGGCCCCACCTGGCCAGGGTCCTGGTGCAGCGCGTCCGCCTGCTGGTGGCGGCACTGGCGCCGGGTGGACCCCGGCTTTTTTGTATGCTCCGGACCCCTTTACTAATGTCCGGCGCGTGCCCATATTCCCCTGATGCCCCGGCCAGAATACCCCGGCCTGGCTTGCCCGGCCCTGACGCCAGCGGCCCTGAGGCATCGTGCCACACACGGCGAATTTTCTTGAGGAGTCCCTAGATGGCCCTGGATTTCAGCGAATTTTTCAAGAAGTATGAGGCGATCATCACTGAGTCCGACCAGGTCTTCAACACCGTGCGCTCGCGCTACGCCGACAACGTGCGCTGCGAAAAGGGCTGCAGCGACTGCTGCCACGCCCTGTTTGACCTGACCCTGGTGGAGGCCCTGTTCGTGAACACGGTCTTCAACGCCCGCTTCCAGGGCAAGGACCGCACCCGCATCCTCAAGCGCGCCGACGAGGCCGACCGCCTGGTGCACCGCCTCAAACGCGACGCCTTCCGCGCCGTCAAGGACGGTCAGAACGCCCAGGACATCCTGCTGGAGATGGCCAAGGTCCGCGTGCGCTGCCCGCTGCTTGACGACAACGGCCTGTGCGAGATGTACGACGCCCGCCCGGTGACCTGCCGCATCTATGGCGTGCCCACGGCCATCGGCGGCGAGGCCCACACCTGCGGCAAGTCCGCCTTTGAGAAGGGCAAGGCCTACCCCACGGTCTACCTGGACCGCATCCAGGACCGCCTGTACGCGTTGAGCCACGAGCTTTCCGCCAGCCTGAACACGCGCTTCAAGGACCTTGGCGAGGTCCTGGTGCCGGTTTCCCTGGCGCTGATGACCGAGTATTCCGACGAATACCTGGGCATCAAGAAGCCCAAGGACGAAGCTGCGGCCGCATCCGCCGCTGCACCGGCCACAGCGCCTGCGGGCAAACCCGCTGGCATGGCGGCCAGGCTCGCCGCCGGCAGGGCCAAGGCCCAGGGCAAGGGGCTGGCCGAGTGCTCGGGCTGCTCGCCGGAGACCAAGCAGGGCGGCTGCTCGGGCTGCTCGCCCAAGAGCTTCACCATCGGCCAGGCGCCGGAGCGGCCCGCCAAAAAGCCCGCTGCCAAGCCCGCGGCCAAGAAGACCGCGAAACCCGCCGCCAAAAAGGCCAAGGGTTAGCCCATGGAGCAGATGTATACCCCGGCGCAGGTCGAGGAGCAGAAGAAGGCCATGTACGACCGCATGACGCCCCGGCGCAGGCGTTTCGTGGACCGCATCGGCTACGAGAACTGGGACCCGTTCCAGGCCCCCTTTGATCCCATCGACATCCGCACCGACGCCATGGGCTTCACCGCCCACGAGCTTTTGAACAAGTATTTCAAGACGCTGCCGATCATCCCGGACCCGGACTACATGCAGACCCTGTCCGAGTTCATGGTCCTCCTGGTCATGAACATCGAGAAGGTCCGGCCCGTCCTGGAGTTCAGCGACTGGTACAATTCCATGCTCAAGGAACGAGGCATCACCCTGAACCCAATGCGCCCCGGCGCGGCTGGAGAATAACGCCATGAGCGAAGAAGCGAAGTACAACAACGTCGACGAGTACATCCACCACCTGAAAGAGCAGCTCATGGCCAACCCGGAGTGCGGCAACACGCACTACAACCTGGGCGTGGCCTACCTCTCCAAGCGCGAGTACATGGATGCCGAGCACTGCTTCCGCGAGGCCACGGCCAACTCGCCCAAGATGGCCGAAGCCTACGTGCAGCTGGGCGGCATCAGCCTGGAGCGCGGCGATCTGGAAGGCTGCCTGAACTTCAACCGCGTGGCCACGCAGCAGCGCCCGTTCTTTGCCGTGCCCTGGGGCAACATCGGCTTCGTGCTCCTGCAGTTGGGCGATTCCGCCAAGGCCATCGAGTCCTTGAAGAAAGCCATCAAGTACGATCCCGGCTTTGTGCAGGCCCTGGCCACCCTGGGCAGCGCGTATTTCTCGCGCGGGGAGCTCGACGACGCGCTCACCAACCTCAAAAAGGCCGTTGAGCTGCAGCCCATGTTCGGACCGGCCTGGAACAACCTGGCCCTGGTGCAGGCCGAGATGGGCGACTGGGCCGCTGCGGCCGAGTCCGCCAAGAAGGCCCAGGCCAGCGGCTACGAAGTGCCCCAGGCCTTTCTGGACGAGATCGCCCAGAACGCCAAATAGTCTCGACGGCAGAGAAGACTATCGGGGGGAACATGCCCCACTCTCGCGACCTCAAGCGCACCCTGCGCCATCTCTTGTCTGAGGACGGCTGGGCCGAGGGCCTGGCCGACCTCGACAAGGTGGGCGCGCGCCGTCTCACCGGACCGCTGTTTTCCCTTTTGCTCGACAAGTCCGAGGCTGTGCGCTGGCGCGCGGTCTCGGCTTTTGGCCGTACCGTGGCCCGCATGGCCGAGAGCAGGGAGCCCGGCGAGGGCCTGGAGGCCGCGCGGGTGGTGCTGCGCCAGTGCCTCTGGCGCTTGAACGAGGAGTCCGGCGGCGTGGGCTGGGGCGTGCCCGAGGCCCTGGGCGAGACGCTGGCCCGGCACCGGCGGCTGGCCACGGAGTTCCATCGCGTGCTGGCCTCCTATGTGCGCGAGGAAGAGCACGGCGAGGGCAACAGCCTGGACCACGTGCCCCTGCGCCGGGGCGTGTACTGGGCCTTGGGCCGCCTGGCCCAGGTCTACCCGGACCTGCTGGAGGGCGAGATAGCCACCCTCCGGGCCGGGCTGGGCGAAGACGACGGAGCCTGCCGGGGATTGGCGGCCTGGGCGCTGGGCATCCTGGGGGCAGCGGGCGTTGCGCGGGCCAAGGACGCTGCGCCGCAGCTGGCCTCCCTCGCGTCCGATGCCGCCGGGGTGGAGCTGTTCGCTGGGGGCGTGCTGCGCCAGACCACGGCCGGGGCCCTGGCGACCGAGGCAGGCAGACAGTTGGCGGGCATCTGAATTTCAGCGCAATTCTTTGTTGACAACCAGGGAGCCCTGGCTTAAATGAATCTCCCTTGAGCAAAATAGGCGCGTAGCTCAGTTGGTTAGAGCACTTGCTCGACACGCAAGGGGTCAGGAGTTCAAGTCTCCTCGTGCCTACCATATTATTGCGGAGAGGGAGGCCTTGCGCCTCCCTTTCCCTTTTTTGCCACAAACGGCCCGGCGCTCCCGCTTGGGGAAGCGCGCCAGGCCGGGCAACGAGATCCGGGTCCTACGCCCCGGGTCAAGCCAGGAGAGAATGCCGTGCAGCCTGCCAGACAGATCGAAGTCGCCGGTCAGCAAGTATCCGTCGAGGCGGGGGCTACCTGCGCCGACGCCCTGAAGCTGGCCCTCTCCGGCAAGCAGTTCAAGAACGCCGTGCTGGCCCGTTGCGGCGAGACCCAGCTCGACATGAACGCGCCCATCCCGGCGGACTGCGCCGCGCTTGAGGCCGTGCCCGCCGACTCCCCCGAGGGGCTGGTCGTCATCCGCCACTCCACCGCCCACCTCATGGCCGAGGCGGTCAAGAAGCTCTTCCCCACGGCCAAGGTCACCATCGGCCCGGCCATCGAGAGCGGCTTCTACTATGATTTCGACTACGAGCGTCCGTTCACGCCCGAGGACCTGGAGGCCATCGAGGCCGAGATGGTCCGCGCGGTCGGGGCGGACAAGCCCTTTGCCTGCGAGACCATGACCAGCGCCGAGGCGCGCGAGCGTTTCGCGGCCCAGGGCGAGACCTATAAGGTGGAGCTCATCGACGACCTGGCCGTGCCCACGGTGACGGTCTACACCCAGGGCGGCTTCTCCGACCTCTGCCGGGGCCCCCACGTGCCGCGCACGGGGCTGCTCAAGGCCTTCAAGCTGACCACCGTGGCCGGCGCCTACTGGCGCGGCGACGAGAAGAACCCGCAGCTCCAGCGCATTTACGGCACGGCCTGGGCCAACCCCAAGGACCTGAAGCAGTACCTGGACCGCCTGGAAGAGGCCAAGAAGCGCGACCACCGCAAGCTCGGCGTGGCGCTGGACCTGTTCAGCTTCCACGACGAAGTGGGCGGCGGCATGGTTTTGTGGCACCCCAACGGAGCCCTTGTGCGCGCCATCCTTGAGGACTTCGAGCGCAAGGAGCACCTCAAGCGCGGCTACCAGCTCGTGCAGGGCCCGCTGATTCTCAAGCGGGAATTGTGGGAAAAGAGCGGCCACTACGACAACTACCGCGAGAACATGTATTTCACCGAGATCGACGAGCAGGCCTACGGCATCAAGCCCATGAACTGCCTGTCGCACATGCTCATCTACAAGAACAAGCTGAAAAGCTACCGCGATCTGCCCCAGCGCTACTTCGAGCTGGGCGTGGTGCACCGCCACGAGAAGAGCGGCGTGCTGCACGGCCTGCTGCGCGTGCGCTCCTTCACCCAGGACGACGCCCACATCATCTGCCGTCCGGACCAGCTGCGCGAGGAGATCATCGGCGTGGTCAAATTCGTGCGCGACATCATGGACATCTTCGGCTTCAACTTTACGGCCGAGATAAGCACCCGGCCCGAGAAGAGCATCGGAAGCGACGAGGACTGGGAGCGCGCCACGGATTCGCTGAAGGACGCCCTGGACCACATGGGCATGCCGTATGAGATCAACGCGGGCGACGGCGCCTTCTACGGCCCCAAGATCGACATCAAGATCAAGGACGCGCTGGAGCGCAGCTGGCAGTGCGCCACTGTGCAGTGCGACTTCACCCTGCCCGAGCGCTTTGACTTGTCGTACATCGGCGAGGACGGCAACCGCCACCGCCCGGTGATGCTGCACCGCGTGATCCTGGGCTCCATCGAGCGCTTCATGGGTGTGCTCATTGAGCATTTCGCCGGGGCCTTCCCGGTTTGGCTGGCTCCGGTGCAGGCGCGCGTCCTCACCGTCACCGACGCCCAGAACGCCCACGCCGAAAAAGTCTTGCTGTTTTTGCAGGAACAGGGCATACGCGCCGAAGCGGATCTACGAAATGAGAAGCTCGGCTACAAGGTTCGAGAGGCTCAGCTCGAGCGGATTCCGTTCATGTTTATAGTTGGAGATAAGGAAGTGGAAGCCGACAGCGTCAATGTGCGCGTGCGCGCAGGCGCTGATGTCGGGCTTGTGCCGCTTGCCGAAGCCGCCCGGATTGTTCGCGAGGCGGCGAGTGAACCATTCAAGCGCGGAGGGATGAGCTATAGCTTTTCCTAGAAGGCAGGACCAGCATCCCAAGGATGATGGCGTCCGTCGAAACGAGCGGATACGTATACCCCAGGTGCGAGTCGTCGATGACGAAGGCACGCAGCTCGGGATCATGGCGACTTCGGAGGCCTTAGCCTTGGCACAGGCCAAGGGATTTGACCTGGTTGAGGTCTCGCCCAACGCCGAACCGCCCGTCTGCCGCATCATGGACTATGGCAGGTTCAAGTACGAGCAGCAGAAGCGTCAGCAAGAAGCCAAGAAGAAACAGACGGTCATTCAGATCAAGGAAGTCAAGTTCCGGCCCAAAACCGACGAACATGACTACCAGACGAAACTGAAGCACATCCGCCGCTTCCTGGAAGAGGGCGACCGCTGCAAGGTGGCCGTGTTCTTCAGAGGACGCGAAATAGTGCACAAGGACCGCGGACAGATCATGCTCGACCGGGTCGTCGTGGACACGGCTGATATCGCCAAGGTGGAGCAGCCGTCCTTGTCCGAGGGCCGCACCCTGGTTATGATGCTGACCCCGGTCAGGAAATAACGCCCGCCGGGAAAAATGACAGACACCGCGCTATTTAAAAGGCGCGAGTTGATTTGAGGAGGAAACCATGCCCAAGATGAAGACCAACCGCAGCGCCGCAAAGCGCTTCACCAGCAACGGTGCTGGCAAGTTCAAGCGTCGCCGCCAGAACCTGCGCCACATTCTGACCAAGAAGAGCGCCAAGCGTAAGCGCCGCCTGGGTCAGGGCGCCATGGTCGACGATTCCAACCTGGCCGCTGTCCGGCGCCTTTTGCCCTACGGCTAGCCACAACCCATAACCGTTGAACGCCAACGAGCGTGCCATCCGGACTTTGAGCCGGGCGGCCTGAAACGATTCGGAGGAATTGAGATATGAGAGTTAAGCGCGGAGTTGCCGGCCACCGTCGGCACAAGAAATTCCTGAAGATGGCCAAGGGCTACATCGGCGCGGGCTCCCGCCTGTACCGCACCGCCCGTGAGCGCGTTGAGCGCGCCCTTTGTTTCGCCTTCCGCGACCGCAAGGTGAAGAAGCGCGACTTCCGCCGCCTGTGGATCGTGCGCATCAACGCCGCCGCCCGCATCAACGGCCTGTCCTACAGCAAGCTTATCCACGGCCTGTCCAAGGCCGAGATCGCCATCAACCGCAAGATGCTGGCTGACCTGGCCGTGCGTGAGCCTGCCGTGTTCGCCCAGATCGCCCAGGCGGCCAAGGCGTAGAGTCTGTGAACGAGACGCTGAAGTCCTTCCTGGAAGGACTCGATGGCCTGACCCTGGAGTGTGAAGCACGCCGGGGTCAGGCTTGCAGTTTGAAGGACGTGGAAGCCTTGCGCGTGGAATTCCTCGGCCGCAAGGGCAAGCTCGCCGGGGCCATGGTCGCCCTGGCGCAGATGGGCCCCGAGGATAAACCCGCCGCTGGCAAGAAGGCCAACGAGATCAAGGCCGCGCTCACCGCGCTCTTGGAATCCCGCCAGGCCGAGCTTGAGGCCGAGAGCAGCCAGGGCGCCCTGGCCGGTTTCGACCCTTCGCTGCCGGGCCGCCGCCCCGCCGCAGGCTCCCTGCACCCCATAACCCTGGCCATGCAGGAGATCTGCGAGGTCCTGACCGGGCTTGGCTTTGAGGTCGTGGCAGGGCCTGAGGTCGAGAACGACTGGAACAACTTCGAGGCCCTGAACATGCCCCCGGACCACCCGGCCCGCGACATGCAGGACACCCTCTACATCTCCGACAACATCGTCCTGCGCACGCACACCTCGCCCCTGCAGGTGCGCACCATGCTTTCCCGCAGGCCGCCGGTGGCGGTCATCGCGCCGGGCAAGGTCTATCGCCGCGACTCGGACATCACGCATACGCCCATGTTCCACCAGATCGAGGGCCTGCTGGTGGACAAGAACGTGACCATGGCCGATCTGCGCGGCACGCTGACGGCCTTTGTGCGCCAGCTCTTCTCGGCAAACACCAAGGTGCGCTTCCGGCCCAGCTTCTTCCCCTTCACCGAGCCCAGCGCCGAGGTGGACATCTCCTGCATGCTCTGCGGCGGAGAAGGCCACATCAAGGGCGAGCCCTGCCGCGTGTGCAAGAAGACCGGCTGGGTGGAGATTCTGGGCTGCGGCATGGTGGACCCCAATGTCTTCCGGGCTGTCGACGCCGTTGGCGTGGGGGGCTACGACCCCGAGATCGTGACCGGCTTCGCCTTTGGGCTCGGCGTGGAGCGCGTGGCCATGCTCAAGTACGGCATCGGCGACCTGCGCATGCTCTTTGAGAACGACGTGCGCTTCCTCGAACAGTTTTCGTAAGCGCGCTGCCCCGCGACCCAGGTCCGCAGGCCCGGCACACCCGGCTGCCAGGGCGGACCAGGGGCGGGGCGTTTTTCTTTCACCGGGGTCCCCCGTTTCCAGGGCGTGACCCGCAAGGCTAGGCGAGGCGGATATGTTCATCAGCTTGCAGTGGCTCCGAGAGTTCGTGCCCTACACCGGCACCGTGAAGGACCTGGCCGACCGCCTGACCATGCAGGGCCTGGAGGTCGAGGGGGTCTTCGACCCATTCGTGTCCATTGCCTCCATCGTCGTGGGTCACGTTAGCGAGCGCGTGGCGCACCCTGAGGCCGACAAGCTCTCGGTCTGCACCGTGGACGTGGGCCAGCCGGAACCCTTGCAGATCGTGTGCGGCGCGCCCAACGTGGCCAAGGGCCAGAACGTGCCTGTGGCGCTCATGGGCACAACCATGCCCGGCGGCATGGAGATCAAGAAGGCCAAGCTGCGCGGGGTCGTTTCCTGCGGCATGATCTGCTCCGAGCGCGAGCTGGGGCTGTCCGAAGAGCACGCGGGCATCATGGTTCTGCCGTCCGCGTTCAAGCCCGGCCAGCTTTTGACCGAGGCCCTGGGCCTGGAACGCGAGGTCATCGAGGTGTCCATCACCCCGAACCGCGCCGACTGTCTGTCCGTGCTCGGCATCGCGCGGGAGGCTGCGTTGGGTTTCGGCCTGCCCCTGTCCATGCCCAAGCTGAACCTCGTGGAGGACCCGGCCGCGGGCGATGCGACCAAAGTCCTGCGCATCGACATCGCGGATGGCGAGCTGTGCCCGGTGTACCGCGCGCGCGTGCTGACCGGCGCCAAGATCGGGCCCAGCCCCGACTGGCTGCGCTACCGTTTGCTGGCCATCGGCCAGCGGCCCATCAGCAACATCGTGGACGTGACCAACTACATTTTGATGGAGCTGGGCCAGCCCCTGCACGCCTTTGACCGCGGCCTGCTCAAGGGCGATGTCATCCGCGTCGCGCCAGCAAGTGACGGCCAGACCATCACCACCCTCGACGGCCAGGAGCGCAAGCTGCTGGGGTCCGACCTGCTCATCTGGGACGCCGAGCGCCTGGTGGCCCTGGCTGGCGTCATGGGCGGCGGCAACTCCAGCATCTCCGAGGCCTCCACCGAGGTCGTGCTGGAATGCGCCATCTTCCGGCCCGGCACCATCCGCAAGACCGCCCGCAGGCTGGCCCTGCCCAGTGAAGCCAGCTACCGCTTCGAACGCGGCGTGGACCAGGTGGGCAGCCTGTTTGCGCTGGAGCGCGCGGCCCAGCTCATGGCCGAGGTGTCCGGCGCAAAGGTGCTCCAAGGCATCGCGTGCGCTGAGCCCAAGCCCTGGGCCGACCGCAGCCACATCTTCCGCATTGCCCGCTGCAACGCGCTGCTCGGCCTTGACCTGACGGACGAGTTCTGCCGCACCACGCTCACCGGCCTGGGCTGCGGCGTTGACGCTTCCGACCCGGCCTGCTGGCAGGTCAGCTCGCCCTCGCACCGGCTGGACCTGGAGCGCGAGGTGGATCTGTTCGAGGAATGTGGCCGCGTGCACGGGCTCGACCGCATCCCGGCGGTGCTGCCCAAGATCTCCAAGTCGCTGGACAGCGTGCAGATGTCCGACACCGAGTTCGGCTTCCTCCAGGGCCTCAAGGCCTGGGCCGTGGGCGCTGGCCTGCGCGAGGCCATCAACTACAGCTTTGTGGGCACCGACGACCTGGACCGCCTGAACCTCCCGGAGCAGGGCCGCATCAGAATCGCCAACCCGCTCTCCGAGGACCAGAACGTGCTGCGTCTGGAGATCGCGCCGGGGCTGCTCAACAACGTCCGCCACAACTTGAGCCAGGGCAACGCGTCCCTGCGGCTGTTCGAGGTGGCCAAGGCCTTTGTTTCCGATGCCTCCTCCGACACCAGCGCGCGCGAGAATTCGCGCCTGGGCATGCTCGTGCACGGCCAGCGCCACAGCCAGGAATGGCCGTGGGAGCAGGGCGAGGCCGGCTACCAGGACGTGAAGGGCCTGGTCGAGAACCTGCTGACCCATTACCGCCTCGGCGTGGGCCAGTATGTGCTGGAGCCCGGGCATGCGTACCTGGAGCCCTGCGTGCGCGTGGAGCTGCCCGGCAAGGATGGCGATACGCTCATCGGCCGCCTGGGCCGCGTGCAGCCCAAGATCGCCGACGCCTACCACGCCCGCAAGGACATCTGGCTGGCGGACCTGGACGCGGACCTGCTGCGCAGCCTGTCGCGCGCCAATACGCCGAGGTTCAAGAGCCTGCCCAAGTTCCCGCCCGTGCGCCGCGACGTGACGGTCATCTGCCCGGCCACGCTGAAGAGCCAGGACGTGGAGGCGGCCATCCGCGACATCCGGCCCAAGCAGCTGGAGAGCCTGGCCCTTGTTGCTGTGTACACGCCCGAGGCCACGGCCTCCGACGCATCCGCCGAGCGCAACCTGACCTTCCGCCTGACCTATCGCCACGCAGAGCGCACCCTGGTGGACAAGGAAGTGGACAAGGAGCACGGCAAGGTGCTGAGCGGCCTGCCGCAGAAACTCCCGGTCCGCATCTAAGCGAAATCACCAAGAATTCTGGAGAGGAAATGAAGAGGGGAGTCCTAACGGGCTCCCCTTTTTCGTGGCTGGCGGCTGGGCTGGCCTCAGGCGTTGGCGTCGAGCATCCTGACCTCGCGCTGGGGGAAGGGGATGGCGATGCCGCGCGCCCGGAAGGTCTCCAGCAGCGAGCGGTTGAGTTCGCCGGTGGCGTCGACATAGTCGGGCACGCTGACCCACGGGGACACGCGCAGGGTGACGCCGGAGTCGGCCAGGCGCGACACCCCCAGCACCGGGGCCGGGTCCTGGAGCACGCGGGGGTTGGCGCGCAGTATCTCGTCCACAATGCCCAGGGCCAGGGAGACATCCGTGCCGTAGGCCACGTCCACCGCGAGGTTGAGCTGGCGCATCTTGCCGCAGTTGTGGAGGATTTCGCCGACGATCTTGCGGTTGGGGATGACCACCATGGAGCGGTCCGTGTGGCCCAGCGTGGTGCTGAACAGGCTGATGTCGAGGATTTCGCCTTCTTCGTTGGCGATGGAGATGTAGTCGCCCACGTGGAAGGGCCGCGTGAAGATGATGGTCAGCCCGGCGGCCACATTGCCGAGGATGCCCTGCATGGCCAGGGCCACGCCCGCGCCGGCCACGCCGAGGCCGGCAACCAGGGGCAGCAGCTCCACGCCGAGGTTTTGCAGGGCCATGATGACGAACATGCCGACAACAAGGACGCGGGTGGCGCGCACCAGGAGCGAGCGCACCGGGGCTTCGAGGTTCAGGCGCAAGAGCAGGCTGTCCAGAAAGCGGCCCACCCAGCGGCCGACCATGTAGCCGAAGGCGATGATGACGAGTGCGACGAGGAGCTTGGGGCCGAAGCGGACGGCCATGTCCAGGGCCGAGGCCCGCACCTGGTCGATTGATTGCAGCGCTGGGTCCATGGGCGTCTCCTCCTTGGGGTGCAAGATGCTGGAAATGTTAGGTCAGATTTGGGCGGAATGTCCAGCCTTGGGCGGGGGGGAGGAGAGGGAAGGGGAAGGGGAGGAGAAGGGGAGCCGCTGAGGGCTCCCCCTTTATGTCACTCAACAACTCGTTGTCATTCTCTGTAAAGTTACCTGCGTAATGGAGTCAAATCATTTCGGGTTGGATGAACTGCAAAATCGTCGAGATTGATAAGATGCTTTGAAACAGACCTAGCATCAAGTCTGCTAGCATACTGTTCTTCATCCAGAATGTCGGAATCATCCAGTTCGTCATAGGCATTGAAAAATGATCCGCAGACATAGTTGTGATAAGATGCGGCCCATTGAAATTTTGCTTGTATCTGAGGGAATGGAGCGTAAATTTTCAGCCCGGATTCAATTGTACGCCTATGCTTGTCTAATACCTCATGGAATATTCCAGCATCAGGGAAATATTTAAATGCTTCGTCTAGGTAGTTTACAAAATACGAACAATCTGAGTCTTTATATATAAGGTTATTTTGCAGCGTATCTGTATGATCAGCATAAAAACCAAAGTGAATTCGGGCAAGTTTGATGGCAGAGGCTGACATCACAATTCTTGGGGGGCCCCCACTCTTGTCTAATGAATGAGCTTCAAGCAAGCCATTTCCAAAAACAATATCGTCATCCATGTAGATTTCACCACAAGTAATGCCTCCTCTGATTAGAAAACCCTCCATTGCAAGTGTCGTTTGGAACTCAGATAAGATTTTCATCGTATTTCCTAGTTCAATCTCTCCATGTTCATGTTCAAAATCAAAAAATGGATAGCCTATAACTATGTTGTCAGTGAATACTTTCATGCAAAAGGAGTCTTTGTGTAAAAAACTTTTCGCTTGCTCTCTTACCCTTGCATATGCTTCAGTTAGCGCATTTCTGATACGAGTAAGAAAAATATTGGCTGTGCCGTTGGCTATTGCCTGGGTTGTTAAATTTGAAAAGCCAAGTATGTCTGCATAGCAAACAACGGATCGCCGCAATTTTGGGTCACCGCTGACGTCCAGATATGGATTGCCAGCAGTGTGGCTACTACTTTTGTCATCTTCAATGAGGTCGACCATTGGGTGTTGCTCCGTGTGTAAAGAAAGTTATTGGTGACGTTAGTATTAGGCATTAGAGGCTGTCAACGAGGGTGCGGTTTGCCCTTCCCCCCGCCCCCGCCCCCTGTTACCCTCTGCCCTACGGCAACCCGCCGCCTGACCCCCCCCCAACCCCCCGAGGCGGAGCATGAGCAGAGTCGACGACATCCTGAACAAGATCGAGGCGCTGGAAAAGGAGCTGCGCGACGAGCTGCGCACCATCGAGCCCCGCCTGCGCTACACCATCCAGGACAAGAAGGTGCGCTTCAACGCCGAGGTCAAGAAGCGCCAGAAACTCCTGGTCAGGCGTTGGTTCAACTACGTCTACGACTCCGGCTTCATGATCGTCTTGACCATCCCGCTCATCTGGTCCGCGCTCATCCCCATGCTCATCCTGGACGCGGCCATCGGCCTGTACCAGCTCATCTGCTTCCCGGTGTACGGCATCCCCTTCGTCAAGCGCCGGGAGTACATCGTCTTTGACCGCCACTCCCTGCCTTACCTGAACTTCATCGAGAAGCTGAACTGCACCTACTGCGCGTATTTCAACGGCATCATGGGCTACGTGCGCGAGGTGGCCGCCCGCACCGAGCAGTACTGGTGCCCCATCCGCCACGCCCGGCCCGTGAAGCCCACGCACAGCCGCTACCGCCAGTTCTTCCCCTACGGCGACGCCGAGGCCTACCGCCAGGGTTTGGACGATGTGCGCAAGCGCTTTGACGATGTGCGGCCCAAGGATGAGGATTGAGGCGGGCCGTACCTGCCGGGGATAATGCCCCTTCCCCCCGCGAAAAACCTCTGCTATAGCTTTAAGAATGGAGACAGGCATTCGAGGCAAAACGTATAAAATCGGGCAGGCTGCCAAGCTGCTCGACGTGAAGCCCTTTGTCCTGCGTTTTTGGGAGAGCGAGTTCAGGGACGTGCTCGTGCCCATCCGCACCCCTGCCGGGCAGCGCGCCTACAGCGAGCAGAACGTCGACACCGTGCGCGAGATCAAGCGCCTGCTCTACGACGAGGGCCTGACCATCGAGGGCGCGAAAAAACGCCTCGGCCAGTTGCACGGCAAGGTTGTGCGCGCGCAGATCGCCAGCCCGGCCCCGGCAAGCCCGGAGGACTCGGCCATCGCCTACACCAGCGTCATCGCGGCCAAGACCGTGGCGGCGGCCAGCGCCTCTGGTCCGGCAGGCGGCGAGGCCGAGCCAGAGTCTGGGCCCCAGGCCGAGACCCTGCGGGCAACCCTGCGTGAGATCCGCAGCGAACTCCTGAACATCCGCGATCTCCTGGGCGGCTGACGCCCGGCCACCTCAGCCTACTGGAGGGCCCATGCGCTACCTGGTCATCATCGGCGGCATTGTCGTTGCCCTTTTCGTCGTCGCCGCCGTGCTTCTGGCAGTCATGGTCGACCCCAACAAGTACAAGGGCGACATCACCCGGCTGGTGAAGGAGCGCACGGGCCGCGAGCTGGTTTTCGACGGCGACGTGAAGCTGTCGTTTTTCCCGCGCCTGGGCGTGCAGACCGGCGGCGTGAGCCTGAGCAATCCTCCGGGCTTCGGCGACAAGCCCTTCACGCGCATCAGCGCGGCCAGCGTCAGCATCAAGATCCTGCCGCTTTTGGCCCGCCGCATCGAGGTGGGCAGGGTGTCCCTGGAGGGTCTGGAGCTGCACATGGTGCGCGACGAGCAGGGCCGCGCCAGCTGGGCCGACTTCACCGGACCGGCGGATGAGAACGCGGACGGGCAAAAGGCTGACACGCAGAAGCCCGCCGATTCCGGTCCCGCCACCCTCACCGACCTGACCCTGGACGGCGTGCTCATCAAGGACGCGGAGATTTTCTGGGAGGACCGCCAGGCGGGCAAGCGCTACGCCGTCAGCAACATGAGCGTGGAGGTGCAGGCCATCCGGCCAGGCAGGCCCTTTAATTTCGAGGCGCACTGGAGCATGGAGTCCCTGGCGCCGGAGTTCAAGGCCGCCATGAAGGTCTCGGGCACGGCCACCCTGAATCTCTCGGGCCAGCGGCACCTCCTGACCAATCTTTCGGCCCAGGCCTCGGCCACGGGCAAGGGCGTGCCAGGCGGCAGGGGCGAATTCTCCCTCGGCCTGGCGGAGCTTAAGCTCGACATGGAGAGGCAGACCGCCGAGGGCAGCGGGCTGACCTTCGGCGCCTATGGGGCCACGGGCACGGGCCAGTTCCTGACCTCGAACCTGAGCGCCGGACCAGACACCAAGGGCCGCATCGAGATAGCCGACTTCAACGGCCGGGAGCTCTCCGCCGCGCTGACGGGCAAGTCCCCGGACACGGCGGACTCTGGCGCCTACCAGCACATCAGCGGCTCGGTGGAGTTCAAGCATGGCCGCGGCTACACCGAGATCCCGGTGTTCAAGGCCAGCCTGGACGAGGCCCGGGTGGAGGGTCGCCTGCGCCTCACCGGCATCGAGAAGAAGTCGGTGAACTTCAACGTGCGCATCGAGGGCCTGGACGCCGACCGCTTCCTGCCCGCCAGGAAGGACGGCGAGGCCGCCCAGGAATCCGCGAAGGAGACCGCAATCGACCCGGCCACGGGCCTGCCCAAGAAGGACGAGCTGTTCCCGGTGGAGACCCTGCGGACCCTAAGCCTGGACGGCCAGCTTTCCGCCGAGCGCTTCAAGATCAAGGGGCTGCGTTTTGCCTCGCTCAAGGTGCCCATGAGCGCCCAGAACGGCGTGCTGGAGGTGGGCCAGGTGGATGCGCGGCTCTACGACGGCACCCTCAAGGGCACCCTGCGCCTGGACGTCCAGAGCGCGCAGCCCATCGTCACGCTGCACCTGGCGGTGGATTCCCTCCAGGCCAGGCCGCTGTTCACGGACCTGAACAACAAGCCCAGCGGGCTGGCGGGCACCCTGTTCCTCGACACGCCCTCGCCGCTGGTCTGCCACGGCAACAGCGTCCCGGCGCTCAAGAGCACGCTGCTGGGCCGGGCCACCTTCGCCATCAAGGACGGCGTGTTCCCCGGCGTGAACCTGCTCGGCTCCGTCACCGAGGTGGCGCAAAAGGCCAAGCAGGCCACCACCGGCATCGAGGCCGGAACGGAGAAGTCCACCAAATTCGGCAGCATCACCGGCACCGCTGTCATCAATGGCGGCGTGGTGGCCATCAACGACCTGGACGTGAAGGCTCCGTTCCTGCGCGCCGGGGGCACGGGCACGGTGAACCTGAACAACAAGGAAGTGGACTACACCGTGCAGGCGCGCGTGGTGCCGAGCACCGAAGGCCAGGGCGGCAGCTCCGGCATCTTCGGGCTGGTGGTGCCCATCCGCGTCACCGGGCCCTACGACAACCCCTCCTACGGCACGGACTACCTGCGCGCGCTGGGCAAGGGCGCCATCAACGCCGTGGGCGGCGTGGTGCAGGGCGTGGGCAATGTCCTCACCGGCAAGAAGGGCAAGGACGGAAAGAAGTCCGGCGGCCTGCTTGAAGGGGTCAAGAATCTGTTTTAAAATATATCCCTATAAACTGGAGTATCCATGCAACGCTTCGCATTCTTCGTCGACGGCTCGAACCTCTACGGTTCGCTGCGCACCATGAACCTGGAGATCAACAACTACTCGCAACTTTACGCGCATATCTACCGCGAGGCCGTGAGCACCTGGCATGAGGTGACCCTGCAGGACGCCCCGGCACAGGCGCAGCTTCGGCGCGTGTACTGGTACGCCGTGGGCGGCATCGACGACTGGGATCTGCAGAACCCGCAGTCGCGCGCGGCGCTGCGCCAGGCCTTTGTGCGCGATGCCGAGATCCGCGCCCTGTGGCTCACGCGCGTGTCCATGAGCCAGCCGCAACTGGCCGAGGCGGATCTGGAGGAGGAGGCTTGGCAGGCCTGCTATGCCGACTTCCGCGACTGGTACCACGCCAAGCTCCGCGCCATCGACGGCATGCGCCGGTTCTACGCCGGGGTGCGCTCCTCTTCCGACCTCATCGACATCCGCGAGGCCGGGCACTGGAAGGTCAACTTCCTGCACAAGTGGGTGGAGGAAAAAGGCCTGGACACCGCCCTGGCCGTGGACATGGTGGCGCTCCAGGACAACTACGACGTGGCCGTGGTGCTCACCGGCGACGCCGACGCCATTCCGTCCATCCGGCACCTGAAGGAGCGCGGCAAGCATATCGCCGCCGTGGAGTTCGTGGGCGGCGGCGCGGCCGATACGCGCGGCCGGGCGTTCTCCTCCAGGCTCAAGACCCATGCGGACTTCGTGCTGCGCATCTTCGAAAAAGACCTTGTGCACCTGGACCACCGCAACAAGGGCATGAACGGGGCAGGGTAGCCCTATACACCAGGGGCGCTGCCCCTTGAATCAGGGGCGCTGCCCCTGCACCCCGCCGGGGGAAATGATTTCCCCCAGACCCCCTCATTTGGCGCGGGTTTGCACGACGGGGACCGCCGCGCAAACCGGCGCAGGCAAATGGGGGAGTCCAGAGGGCCTTAGGCCCTTTGGCCGCCGGAGGCAGAGATGCTGACGCAAGTGAAGGCCCTGCTGTTTCTGGCGGATGTGGTGCTGGTGGCGCACACGGCGCTGGCGCTGTTTTTGGGCCTCGGGCTGGCGGTCATCTGGCTGGGGGGCTGGCTGGGCTGGGGCTTTGTGCGCAACCGCCGGTTTCGCATCCTGCATCTGGCGGGCATGGGCGTGGTGGCGCTGGAGTCCGCTTTGGGCCTGACCTGCCCGCTGACGGACGTGGAGTCCGCCTTGCGCGGCTTTGCCAAGGCCGCAGCCGATGCCGCGCCGTACCGGGGCGGGTTCATCGCCCACTGGCTGGGCAAATTCCTCTACTATGACTTTGACGAGCGGGTGTTCCTGGCGTTGTATGTGGCGGCGCTGGGGCTGACGCTTCTGGCGTGGCTGGTGGTGAAGCCGAGGCGCAACACGACACGGAGGGGCAGGGCATGGTGATCAGAAGTCTGCTTGGGGCGTCGATGCTTGCGGTTTGGTTGTTGCTGGCCGGTGTGGCCCAGGCCGCCAGCACAGCGGTGGAGACCCGCGACCTCGTGGTCAGTGATGGCACTGGAAATATGTCCGACGCGCGGCTCAATCTCCTGGCGGAGCAGGCCCAAGGGATGCTGGAGCGCGTTGTTGCCTTTTGGTCCGCTGATTCCGGCGTGGGCCGTTTCGGCAAGATACGGGTCGTTTTCGACGTGCCGCGCAGGGGCAATTATTCTTGCGTGTTCTATTGGGAGGGGCGGGGGCCGGAGCGCGTCCGCACGGTTCGGGTCTTCGGTTGCGACAAGCCGCTGCAGATGCTGGCCCACAAGCTCACTAGCGCGGTGCTTCCCCAACAGGACAAGCTCATCCGCAACATGATGGGTATTCTCGCCGAGGAGCAACTCGGCAATCCGCTGACTTTCCCCCGCTGCGGCTACGGCGGCGACGACTGGGTGCTGGCGCTGCTCTATACCGGGGTCTACATCCCCCTCAGTGAACTGGGGCCGGATCACGAGTCCTGGGGCATGCGTGACGCCGGGGGCGGCAGGCTCATGGTTCTGGACAGGGCCAAGCAGCATCGATCATACGCAGAGGCCGGGTCCTTTGGCCACCATCTGTATCAGACCTATGGCCTTGGCAAAATCTTGCGGCTCCAGCGGTTGTCCCATGAACTGCGGCGGCCCTGGCAGGAGGTGTTCGGGCTCAGCCTGCCGCAGCTCGAAGCCGAGTGGCTGGCGGCCCTGAGGGCCGGGGAGCAGGCGCGGGGGACGGAGGTCTCGGTGCTGGCGGGATTTTTCAACGCTGACCCGGTCACGGCCTGCGCACGGGCACAGCAACTCGCAAGCCGCGAGCCCTGAGCGCTTTCAGCACCATGCAGGCGCTGGAGTCGTCAGGTTCGGAGTTGGTGTGCCTGCCCGGACTGGGGCTTTACGGCCACGAGCATGTCCTGGCCGTTCTCGCAGCCGTCGCGTCCGCACCAGCGTCCGGGCACAAGCTTCGCTGGCGTCAAGCCCTCGCGTGCGAGCATGGCCCGCACAAGGGACTCCTCAAAGGCCACGGCGTCCTCCTTGCTGGCCGGATCGGCCACCCAGAAGTTTCCATAGCGCTTGGTGAAGTCCGGTTTGCTCGGGCCCTTGGCGAGCAGCGCGCGCGTCGCGTCGTTCATGAAATAGTAGGTGGCGAACATGCGCCCGCCGGGCTTGAGCACGCGCGCTATTTCGGCCAGGTATCCGGCCATGTCCGCGGGCAGCATGTGCGTGAACACGGAGACCAGGATCACGAGGTCGAAGCTGGCGTCGGGGTAGGGGAAGCGGAAGGCTTCCGCGCTGACGTTTGCGCCGGGGTTGTATACGCCGCTGAACACGTCCACGGTGCGGAACTCGAAGTTCGGCAGGCGCGGCGACAGGTTCTCCTGGCACCACGTGACGCCCATGGGGAAGGTGTCGAAGCCGCTGTAGCGGCCCTCCGGGGTCAGGTATTCGGCCAGGCCCCAGGCCGCGCGCCCGGCGCCGCAACCCACGTCGAGCAGGTGCTCGTGGGGTTTGAGGTCCGCGTGGCGGATGAAGAAATCGAGCAGCATGCGTGCGCTCTGGGCGTAGTCGCCCCCGCCGAAGCAGATGCTTAAGTCCGGGTGTGGGACGGGCAGGGCGTTTGGCGCGTGCATGGGCGGCTCCATCTGTTTGGTTTGGGCGGGTGAATGGACGCGGGCGGAAAGCTTTGCCGCGTGAGGGGGAGAGAGCAAGGATTGGGCCAGTAAGGTTGGGGTGTTTGGGTCTGCCTTGCACAGGGCGAGTCCTTCGGCATGATGGTTTTGCCAGGGGTTGTCTGACGATGTGCATGCTCTGCGGGCAGTTAAGGCGCAGAGTGCTTGACGCGAGAGCCTTGCTCTTGGATGATGCCTGCAAAATCGTGTGAGATTGACCGCTTGCCTTGGCGTTGCATCAGCACTGTGAGGTTTTGTGAGTTCCTTTTCTTTTTCGCTCCAGCTCGGCACCCTCATGCCGGTGCTCCTTGGCGTTACCGTGGTCCGGGTGCTTGCCATGTGGCACTATGCCGCAAACCGGCGCGTGTACCCCGGCTTCCGCCCCCTCATGCTCGCGGCGTTGCTGGTGTTCGCCGGCATGGGCACGCTTATGCTGCGCGCCAAATTTGGCGATACAGTGCTGCTGGTGATCTTGACCAACGCTGTTTTGCTGGGGCCTGATGTGCTCTTGTACTACGGCCTGGGCGAATATGGCCGGGTGCCACACCTGCGGGCGCGCACGATGCAGAATATACTCTTCATCGCCTTTGTGTGCCTGGTGCAGACTGTGGATGTAGTGTTCGACCCGAACATGGTGCGTCGGGTGGTCATCTTTTCCATCGCCGCGCTGCTGTTGTGCGCGCGCATTGGTCTGGAGCTGCCCTGGCGCAGCCGCCGCCACCTGCCCGGCATGCGAATCCTGTGCTTCAGCTATCTTATCACCGCCGGTCTGCAGGTTTTGCGCGGCTTCAACGCCCTGGCCGTTCCCGGCTTCACCATGCTGACCCTGGGGCAGAGCGATGTCATCGGGGTGTATTCTGTTTTCTACCGTATCCTGCAATCCGCCCTGGAACTCTATGTGGTCTTCGCCATGAATTCGGCCATGCTGGAAGACGACCTGATGGCGGCGAAGTCGCAGATTGAGCACATGGCCCAGACGGACGCCCTGACCGGGGCGCTCAACCGGCGGGGCATGGAACTGCTGGGAGAGGGGGCGCTGCGCCGGTCCTTTGCGTCGAACATGCCTGCCGCTGTGCTCATGCTCGATCTGGACCACTTCAAGCAGGTGAACGACAGCCTGGGCCACGCGGCGGGCGACAAGCTTTTGCAGTCCGTTGCGGAGTTGTGCGCGGCTGCGCTTCGCAAGGAGGATGTGTTTGCGCGGTATGGCGGGGAGGAGTTCGTCGTCATCGCCCCGCAGACGGAATTGCGCGAGGCCGGGCTTTTGGCCCAGCGCATACGTCTGGCTGTTGAGGGAGCGTCTTTTGAGGTTCTGGGCGGGGAAAGGGTGACGGTGAGCATCGGCGTGGCCGGAGCGCGCGCGGGCAGCCTGGAAGCGCTGCTCAACAGCGCGGACGCTGCCCTGTATCAGGCCAAGGTGTCCGGCCGCAATCAGGTCGTGATCGCCGTGGGATCGGGCGAGGAAGCGGAGCGCTTTGTCCCGGCGGGGGATGTGTAGGGGGGGGGCGTAAAAGAGCTGCGTGTAATGTAACGAGGGTCGAGGCCTTTCCGCTCTCCCTACCCCCCCGCCAGCCCCTTGAGCTTGGCGAAGCAGGAGTCCAGAGATTCGTTGTCGGCCACGAGCTGCTGTAGGAAGCCGTTGATGGGCGCGACCATGTCTATGGCGCGGTCCACCTCGGCGCTGGCTCCGCGCTGATACGCCCCGATGTTCACCATGTCCTCCACGCGCTTGAAGGTGCTCATGAGCCGCAGCACCGTGCGCCCGGCCGCCAGGTTGTCCTTGTCCACCACCTCGCTGCGCAGACGGCTGATGCTCTTCAAGACGTCGATGGCCGGGAAGTGCGACTGGTCCGCCAGCTCGCGAGTGAGCACGATGTGCCCGTCGATGATGGAGCGCACCGCGTCCGCGATGGGCTCGGTGAAGTCGTCGCCGTCGACAAGCACGGTGTAGATTCCGGTGATGGACCCCAGCGCGCTCTTGCCCGTGCGCTCAAGCAGTTGCGGCAATTGGGCGAAAACGCTTGGCGTATAGCCGCCGCGCGTGGGCGGCTCGCCCGCTGCCAGGCCGACCTCGCGCCCGGCCATGGCAAAACGCGTCACCGAGTCCATCATGAGCAAAACGTCCAGGCCCTGGTCGCGGTAGTACTCGGCCACGGCTGTGGCGGCAAAGGCCGCGCGCATGCGGATGAGCGGGCTCTTGTCGCTGGTCTCCACGATGACGACGCTTCTCGCCATGCCCTCCGGGCCCAGGTCGCGCTCGATGAACTCCACGACCTCGCGGCCGCGCTCGCCCACCAGGCCGATGACGTTGATGTCGGCCTTGGTGTAGCGGGCCATCATGCCCATGAGCGTGCTCTTGCCCACGCCGGAGCCGGCCATGATGCCGACTCTCTGGCCCTTGGCCAGCGTCAAAAGTCCGTTGATGGCGCGCACACCGACATCCAGCGGCTGGTCGATGCGCGGGCGCTCCATGGGGTTGGGCGGGGTGCGGTAGAGCGGCGCGTAGGATTCGGCGGCGATCATGCCCTTGCCGTCGATGGGCTCGCCAAAGGCGTCCAGCGTGCGGCCAAGCAGGCCCGGGCCCACGGGGATGTGCGGGGGCGAGGCGGAGTTGCGGATGAGGCTGCCGGGGCGGATGCCGCGCATGTCGCCGTAGGGCATGAACAGGCAGGCGCCCTCGCGGAAGCCCACGACCTCCGCCGGGATGGGCGTGGAGTCGCGGTTCTCGGGCAAAAGGTGGCAGACCGAGCCCAGCGGCGGCTTGATGCCCTGGCCCTCGGCGATGAGGCCCACGACCTTGGTGATCTTGCCGAAGGTCTGGCAGAGGTCGAGCCCCTGGCAGGCGGCGTCGACGGCATTGGGATCAAGCGCCATTTTGTCCCGGCTCCCCGGCCTTCTCTCCGCCCGCTCTGGCCTGCTCAAGGTCCTCGGGCAGCTCCAGCTGGTCCAGATAGGGCTGAAGCACCGCCAGGCGGCTATGCAGCGCGTTGTCGGCCAGCATGTCGCTGGTCTCCAGCACCACGCCGCCCTCGGTGAGGCCGGGGTCCGTGGTCAGGCGCCACTGGCCGAGGTCGGGACGGCTGGCCTTGATCTCCTCCATAAGAGCTTGAGCCAGTTCATAATCCTGGGGCGCGACCTTGAGGGTGAATTCGCGGTGCGTCTCCAGCCGGGAGAGGGCCTCTTCCATGAGGCTCTCCAGGATTGCGGAGCGCCGCGTGTCCATCTCGACGCGCAGCGCCTTTTCGGTGAAGGTTTTGGCCAGCACGGCGAAATCGTGGCGGCGCGACTGCCAGACCTCCATGCCAAGGCCGGAGATGGCCTGGACAAGGGAGCTCATGGCCTGGGCCTGGGCGGCAAACTCGGCGTCGAGCCGGGCCTGGGCCTCTTCCTCGGCCTTTTGGCGGGCCTCGGCCACAGCGGTCTGGACCTCAAGGCGGCCCTGCTCGCGGATGGCCTCGGCGTCGAGGCTGGCCTTTTCCAGGGCCTGGGTGATGATGGTCCGGGCCATGTCCTGGGCCTTTTCGCGGCAGCGCTCGATGTATTCGACCTCGGTGGCCTCGTCCCACATGGGGCGGTGGCGCTTGCCCTCCATCTCCTGGATGGTGAGGTAGTCCGGGCCGGGCGAATCGCAGCCCATGATGACCCGTCCGGTGTAGAGCTTGTCCTGCGGGACCGGATTAGATGAATTCATCTCCACCACCTCTGCTTATGGCGATGCGGCCTTCCGCTTCCAGACGGCGCACGGTCTTGACGATGTTCTGCTGGGCGCCTTCCACTTCGGAGAGCTTCACCGGGCCCATGATTTCCAGGTCTTCGCGGATCATTCCGGCGGCGCGCTCGGACAGGTTCTTCAGGAACTTGTCCTTCAGGTCGTCGCTGGCACCCTTGAGGGCCTTGGTCAGCTCTTCGTTGGAGATGTCCTTCAAGAGCTCGCGGATGCTGCGGTCGTCCAGCGCCTTGATGTCCTCGAACACGAACATGAGGTTTCTGATGTCGTCGGCCATCTGCTGGGACTCTTCCTCGATCTCGGAGAGCACTTCCTCTTCGGTGGCGCGGTCCACGGCGTTTAATATTTCGGCCACGGAGTTGATGCCGCCGACCTTCTTGCCTTCCTTGCCGCCCATGGCGATGAGCTGGCTCTGGAGGACCTTGTCGACCTCGTGGAGCATTTCCTCGGCCACGGCCTCCAGCTTGGCCAGGCGCATGAGCACCTCTGCGCGCACGCCGGAGGGCAGGTTGGAGAGCAGCTCCGCCGCCTGGTCCGGGTGCAGGTGGCCCAGGATGAGCGCCAGCGTCTGCGGGTGTTCGTTTCTGAGGATCTGGGCCAGGATGCGCGGGCTGACGTTGGACAGCTCCTGGAACGGGGTCGGCCCGGAGCTGATTTCAAGCGTATCCAGGATGTACTTGGCGGTCTCGCTGTCCAGAGCCTTGGAGAGCAGGCGCTTCACCTGATCCGCACCGCCCATGAGCATCTCCGAGCCGTAGGTGATGGAGTCGTTGAACTCCTTCAGCACGTCCAGCACGTCCTCGCGGGACACGGAGTCGATGTCGAGCATGGCCTTGGACACAGCGGCGATCTCCTGGCGCTCCATGCGCTTGAAGGCTTCCGCAGTGAACTTTTCGCCCAAAGCCAGGCAAATGATGGCGGTTTTCTGGGGACCGGTGAAACTTGCCACGTTAGGCCTCCTGTCTGGCCCAGGACTTGAGAAGTCTGATGGCCGCGTCCATGTTCTGATCGGTCAGTTGCACTGCCAGGTTCTTGGCGTTTTCCAGGCGGCGGGAGGTGTCGAGCGCCTCCTCGGGGATCTCGAGCGCCTCCTCGATGGCCAGGCGCTCCTCATGCGTGGGCAGACTCGCCACTTCCTCAACCTCCTCCTCGGCCACCTTGGGCCGGATAAGGGCCATGACTACCGGACGGACCACCAGGATCAGGAAGAGGAAGATCAACAGGCCGGTCAAGAGCGGCTTGCCCAGGCGCTGGCCCATCTCGATGAAGTTCCTGACCAGCGAGGGGCCTTCGCTCATGTCCATGGCGCCGAAGGCGATGCTGGAGACCTCGATGGAGTCGCCGCGTACGCTGTCGAAGCCGACGGCGCTGGAGACCAGGCTCTTGATGCGGTCGATCTCTTCCTTGGTGCGGGGCACGTAGGTAAAGGCGCCGGTCTTCTCGTCCTTAGTGTACGTCCCATCCACGATAACTGCAACGCCCAGGCGCTTCAATTCGCCGACAGGGGAGACGATCTGCTGCTCTTCCTTGTTGATCTCGTAGTTGGTGGTGCGAGATTCGCGGCTGGAGTCCTGGGAGCTCTGGGTGCCGGTGAAGCCGTCGCCCCGGAAGTTGGCATCGGGCGCGGCGCCGTCGAGGTTGGCCTTGCCGGCCACGGTCTCCTCCGAACGCGTTTCGCTGCGGATGACCTGGCTGTCGGGGTTGAAGGTCTCGCGCTTGATGGTCTTGTGGCTGAAGTCAAGCTCGGTGTTGACCCGGGCGATGATCTTCTGCGGGCCGATGACGGGCGTCAAAAGTTCTTCGATGCGGCGCTCGATCTTGCGCTCCATCTGGGCCTTGAAATCAAGCTGGGTGGTGTTCATGCCCTGGGTGGCTTCGTCATCGTTGGGCTGGTAAATGGAACGGCCGCTCTGGTCGGTGATGGTGATGCGGTTCTTGTTCATGCCCTCAACGGCCATGGTCACCAGGTTGACGATGCCCATGACCTCTTTGCTCTCAAGCTTCTTGTCCTTATCCTTGAACTTGACGACCACCGCGGCCGAGGGCTGGGTCTGCTCCTCGATGAACAGGCTCTTCTTGGGGATCACCAGGTGCACACGCGCGCTCTCGACCTGCGGAAATTCCATGATGGTGCGCGCCAGCTCGCCCTGCAAGGCCCGCTGGTAGTTGATGTGCTGCACGAAGTCGGTCTGGCCGATCTTGATCTCGTCGAAGATCTCAAAGCCGATGCCCTGGCCGTGCAGGTTTCCCTCGCCGGCGACCTTCAGGCGCAGCTCGTAAACCTTGTCGGCCTGGACCAGCACGGTCTGGCCGTTGTCCTCGAGCTTGAAGGGCTCCTTGGTGCTCTTGAGCATGGTGACGATCTTGGAGGCGTCCTCCGGGGAGAGCTTGGAGTAGAGGACCCTGTAGTCGGGCTTGTTCATGATGATCACGCCGACGACAAAGGCGGCCATGAGGGCCACGGCCAAGCCGCCGATAATCACCTGCTGCGAAAGGCTGCGGCCTGTCCAGACATTCTTGGCCTTTTCCAGGTATTCCATTACCTTCGGGTGCATGTTCGCTCTCCTTGCTGCTCTCTAAATGGGCGAAACTGGGGCCGGAGACTGCGGCCTAGAACTGCATCTTGGTGAGTTCCTGATAGCTGGCCATGATCTTGCTGCGCACGGCGCTGGTCATGCTCATGGCCAACCCGGCCTTCTGCAGCGAGATCATGAGCTCGTGCACGTTCTGCTCCTTGCCTGCGGCAAAGGCGGTCACCATGCTCGACTTGGCGTTCTGCATGTCGTTGACCTTCTCCAGGTTGCCCTTGAGGGCGTCCACGAAGCCTGCACCCTGGTGGGGCGCGGCGTTGGTCTTGAAGTTGGCGCCGACCTTGTTCTGGGCATCCTGCTGAAGCTTCAGGGCGTTCTGGTAGGCCTGCACGGCCACGGACTTGACGATCATTGTGTGCTCCTTTGTGCGCGCGGCTAGCGGGCGATCTGCAGGGCCTTGTTGAACATGGCCTTGGTGTCCTGGATGGCCTGGACGTTGGCCTCATAGGACCGCATGGTGGTGATCATGTTGGCCATTTCCTCCACCACGTTGATGTCCGGGTAGCTCACGTAGCCATCCTTGTCGGCGTCGGGGTGGCCGGGTTCGAGGACCCTCTTCATGGGCCGCTTGTCGGTGACGATGCCGCGCACGGTCACGCCCTTGAGTTCGCGGTCCTCGGCGTTCTCCATGGCCTTGTCGAAGGGGTTCATGACCGGCGTGGCGGCAAACGCCACGGTCTTGCGGTGGTAGGGGCCGCCTTCGCTGGTTCGCGTGGTCTTCACGTTGGCCAGGTTCATGGAGATGACGTTCATATAGGTGCGCTGGGCCTTCATGCCCGAGGCGCTGATGTCGAGTGCGCTCATGAAGTCCATTTACTTGCTCCCTTCCTGAATGGCGGTTTGCAGGCCTGCGAAGTTCTTGGCCATGATGTCTGTCAGCGCGTTGTACATGAGCGTGTTCTTGGCCATGGTGCTCATTTCCTTGTCCAGGTCGACAACGTCTTCGCCGTAGACCACGCGGGGCTTGTATTCCGTGAGCCCCTTGCCCTGGAACCCGGTGACGTCGAACTCCGACGGCAGGTGGTGGGCATCGGTGCGGGCCATTTTGCCGGTGGCGTCCAGCTGGAGCGCGTTCTGCAGATCGTTTTCAAAGGCCAGCTTGCGCGGCTTGTAGTTTTGCGTGGTGACGTTGGCGATGTTGCCCATGACGACATTTTGACGTTGCAGGCGCAGGTCCAGGACCTTTTCGGTCACCAGGATGTGTTCTTCAAAAAGACCTTTCATCGTTGAGCCTCCTTGTCTTGCGGGCAGAATCTGCCGGACGTATGTGTCCTGGCCGGAGCCCTTCCGACAGCGTCATAGCAACTCGCGTTCCAAAGTTGTAATATGCCTGTATTGTTGTATAATATTTGTGGGGCGGCCGGGCTGTGGCGCTCTCTACTATAAGGGATGGCGGTGCGCTGACGGCGGGACGGTGCGGCGTGTAGGCTGGAGGCGATGGGCGAGGGTGGTGGAAAGCGCAGTTGGCACGCATGTTGCTTAAGCGTGTCAGGCTCCCATGAGCCACGCAACTTTTGCCGCCCGCATGGAGACGCGGGTACTTAGGGAAAACGGAGGGGAACCATGAGTCACCTGGATTACGAAATCAACAAGGAACTTGGAGAGTGCTATCTCTTCATGGGCGAGTTGGACAAGGCCGAAGGGTATTACCAGAAGGCCGCGTCGTCCAACGGGATCCACCCGGATCCGTACCTTGGCCTGGCCACCATCGCCGTTCAGCGCGGCGAACTGGCCGAAGCCCTGGCCCTGTACTCCAAGGCCCACGGCATCGACGCCACGGACAAAACTTTCGCCGGGATCGGTCTGGTCAAGATGGAGCTGGGACAGAAGGCGGAAGCCCTCGACCTGTTCATCGAAGCCGCAGTCCGCAACCCCGAAAACATGGTCGCGCTTCTCAGCATGATCCGCCTCGGCCACGAGCTGGACGCACTGGAGAAGGTCGTCCCGCATCTGGAGAACTATCTCTCCATCGACCCGGAAAAGAGCGACGTCCGCTACTCCCTGGCCGGCTGCATGGTCTGTCTCGACCGCAAGGAAGAGGCCCAGGCCCAGCTCGAGCTCATCGTGGAGAAGGACCCCGCCTTTGCTCCGGCGCGGGAACTGCTCGAGCAGTTGCACCACTAACTGACGGTCTCCCCTCCCTATTGGTCTTCCGCTCCGCCCGGTCGGTCGGGCGGGGCGGAAGACTACATCGGCAGTCGACCCGTCACCTCTACTCCGGCTTGCCTTGGCCTGGGAGTTCTGGCACAACCTCGAAAAAGAGCGAGGGTGTCATGGACTTTCTTCCTATTCGGCGGGCCATCCTGTCCGTCACAGACAAATCCGGTCTGGCTGATTTCGCGTCCTTTTTGTCCGAGCAGGGCTGTGCGCTGATTTCCACCGGCGGCACGCACAAGAAGCTCGTGGCTGCAGGCATAAAAGTCCAGGGCGTCAGCGACGTCACGGGCTTCCCCGAGATCCTGGGCGGCCGCGTCAAAACGCTTCATCCGCGCATCCACGCGGGCATCCTGGCCGACAAGGACAACCCCGGCCACATGCTCACGCTTGAAGAGCTGCGCATCGAGCCCTTCGACATGGTCTGCGTGAACCTCTACAATTTCGCCGACGCCGCCAGCAAGGGCCTGGACCTGAAGAACGCCGTCGAGGAAATCGACATCGGCGGTCCCTGCATGCTGCGCGCCGCGGCCAAGAATTTCCACACCATGCTGGTGGTGCCCGATCCCGTCTACTACCCGCGCATCCAGGAAGAGATCACCAAACATGGCGGTGTTTCCCTGGCCCTGCGCCGCGAGCTTGCCGCGGACACCTTCCGCCGCGTCTCGGCCTACGACGACATGATCGCGCGCTATCTGGCCATCACCCCACTGTAACCAACCCGGGAGGGTGACCACCATCGCCCAAAAGCCACAAGGCAACACCCAAGGGCTCAAGCCCAGCCAGCTCCAGCGTCTCTCGCGCCTGACCACACGCCGCTTCCCGCCTGCGGGGGGCGGCTTTACTTCGGACCAGGCCCGGGAGCTCACCCTCGCCAGCCGCGATTGCGGACGCCAGCTCGGCCTGCTCATCGACCGCCAGGGCCGCGTGGACATGCTCATCGTGGGCGACCCGTCCTCCATCTACATACCGGAGCTGCCCCGCGCCCGCCTGGGCGAGATGCGCCTGCGCGGCCTGCGCCTGTTGCACACGCACCTCTCGGGCGAGGCGCTGTCCCAGGAAGACCTCATGGACATGGTCTCCCTGCGCCTGGACAGCGTCTCGGCCCTCACCGTCAACGACTTCGGCGAGCCGGTGATGCTGCATGTGGCCCACGTGGTGCCCATCAACCCGGCGGCCAGCGCAGACACCAAGCCCTACGACGTTTTGCCGCCCGTGCGCTGGGACCGCTCCGAGGTGGATTTCGCCGCGCTGGTCTCCGCCCTGGAAGACGAGTTCGCCCGGGCCGAGAGCGCCACCACCGAGGACAAGGGCCGCGAACGCGCGGTCTTGGTCAGCGTGTCGCGTGATCCGCGCATCGTGCAGGAGCGCAGCCTGGAGGAGCTGACCGAGCTGGCCCGCACGGCAGGACTTGCCGCCTCGGCGCGCATGATCCAGCGCGTGAGTACCGCCGACTCCCGGCACATCCTGGGCAAGGGCAAATTGCAGGAGCTGGAAGTCTTGTGCCTGCAAACCGGCGCGCAGATCGTCATCTTCGACCAGGACCTCTCGCCCTCGCAACTGCGCAACCTGGCCGAGACCACCGAGCGCCGCGTGCTCGACCGCACCCAGCTGATCCTGGACATCTTTGCGCGTCGGGCCACCAGCCGCGCCGGAAAGCTGCAGGTCGAAATGGCCCAGCTCAAGTACACGCTGCCGCGCCTGGTGGGCAAAACCCCGGCCATGTCGCGGCTCATGGGCGGCATCGGCGGGCGCGGCCCGGGCGAGACCAAGCTTGAGATCGACCGCAGGCGGGTCCGCGAGCGCATCACCAAGGTCAAGAAGGACCTGGAGGACGTGCGCCGCCACCGCTCCAGCACGCGCGACCGCCGCTCCAAGGCCGGGGCACCGGTCATCGCGCTCGTTGGCTACACCAACGCGGGCAAGTCCACGCTCCTGAACACGCTCACCGGCAGCGCCGTGCTGGCCGAGGACAAGCTCTTCGCCACGCTGGACCCCACCAGCCGGCGCATCCGTTTCCCGCGCGAGCGCGAGGTGATCTTGACCGATACCGTTGGTTTCATCCGCCGTCTGCCGCCGGACCTGAAGGAAGCCTTCCGCGCCACGCTGGAGGAGCTGGAGTCCGCAGACGTGCTGGTGCACGTGGCCGATGCCTCGCACCCGGAGGTGGTGGAGCAGATCATGGCGGTGGAGTCGATCCTCTCCGAGATGGACCTGGGCGATACGCCGAGGCTGCTGGCGCTGAACAAGTGGGAGCTACTCACCGAGGAGCAGCGCGAGATCATGCAGCGGCTGTACCCGGCGGGCATTCCGGTGACGGCGCTTGCGCGCAAGGGGCTCATCCCGCTGGTGGCGGCCATCCTGGGGCGCTTGCCCATGGACGCCATGGTCGGGCCCATGAATGCGCCTGGCGCGGAGCCGAGCGATACGCTCTCACCCGACGACTGGCTGGCCGACTGGGAGCCTGGGAGCGGGGTGGTGCAGTAGGGGGGCGGCGTCTCTATCGCTTGTGTTTCTCGTCGTATTCTTTCGAAGCCTTACGAAATCCGTCCTTCCACCTATCACTCCACTCTTTGCTGTACTCTTCAGCTGTGATCTCGCCGTTATCGACTATGGCAAGCGCAGCTTCAAGGAGTGAGTCGGTAGGGTATGACGTCATGTTTGTCGCTGTCATGTGTAACACGCATGCATCGACAATAAGGTCGATCTTTGCATTCATCTTGTCTTCAGCGTCTTGCCTGCTTTCAGCACCTTGCCGTCTGAGTATGCTTGAGATTCTTTCCGCGTAGTCATTCCTCGCGGACGTACTAGCCGTCAACCCCTGTTTTGCTAATTTGTTTCTAATATCTTTTACAATGTTTGACTTATTGAGCATGTCAATAATTTCAGATGTGCTAATGTTTTGCTTAACTTCGCTCTTTGTCACTTTATCTTTACCGATCGGTTGGTCAACCTTATTTGTTGTTTTATCTTTGCCGATCAGTTGGCCAACCTTCTCCCGTAGCTCAATAAAATCTTTGTCCGTTCTTTCAATGCGTGCTGACAATTCAGAAAGGTCGCGAACGTGTTCATCTGGCACGTCTCTGTTATAGAATATGCTTCTTGATAGTTCACACCATGCGTGCTCTAAGATTGTACGTACTTGAATTTCAATTTTCCAATCCTTTATACATTGGCAGTCGTATTCGACTGCTAGCTCGTCGGTTATCTTTGCAATTATCTGAATTGAAGGATATGAGAATTCTTTTGGATTTGATTCAGCAATTGTATCTTTTGAATTTATTTCATCTACATTCAGCTTGCATCTAAGTAGCTTGTCAATTTTACGTGCCTTATCTTTGTATTGCACGATAACTCTTACACCAGTCATGTCAGTGATTTGATTGAATGGGTCTTTATATTTTTTGCCTTTCCCATTTTGCTTAGGCCTGTTAGCTTTTGCAACAAAGCTGAAGACTTCTTTTGTCCTAACAGACAATAGTATGAACTCGTAACCTTCCGACGATAGGATATCGCTAATGATTTTTTTGAAGTCACCTTCAAAACGCTTTCGGAGTGAGTATATCTCTTGATACTTCGCTTCAATAGCGTCGTATATGCTTTGGGCTTTGTCCATGCTTACTACTCCCCCATGATTAATCAAGGTCGAGCGTGGAGCGTTTTGACGAGAGCTATGCAATGACTTTTGCAAAACATGATGGGCTATGTCAATGGGCACACAAAATAAGTGAGATATACAGAAACTCACTTAATTATATTAATGAAAAATCCCGCCCTCTACCCCTCCAAATCCGGCGGCTCCGTAACCGGATCATCCTTGCGCCTGCGCCAGGGCATCTCTTCCCCTCTGTCCAACCGCAGAATGTTCTCGCGGTGCCGCCAGAACAGGAACAGCATCACGCCCAGCGACAGCGGCAGCATGCGCAGGTTGCCCGTGAAGAAGCTGAAGAACGGCAGGGCGAGAGCGAGGGTGAGCGAGCCCATGGAAACATAGCCCGACAGCGCGATGACCCCCAGGCAGGCAATCACAGAGAAGAACATGGCCCACGGGGCCAGCGCCAAAAACACGCCGATGGTCGTGGCCACGGCCTTGCCGCCCTTGAACTGCAACAGCGGCGAGTACGCGTGTCCCGCGATGGACGCCGCGCCGATGAGCGAAAGCGCCAGCCAGCCCGTGCCCTCCGGGGCCATGGCCGCAGGCAGATAGCCCTTGCAGATGTCGAGCACGAGCACCAGCACGCCCCACTGCGTGCCGCACAGCCGCGCCACGTTGGTCGCGCCGATGTTCTTGCTGCCCGCGTCGCGCGGGTCGATGCCTTTTACAAAGCGCGCCACGTACAGGCCGAAGGGCACTGCGCCAAGGCCGAAGGCCACGAGGATAAGCAGAATGGCGATCATTTGGGCTCCTTGCCGTCTATGTTGCGGTTGAAAGCTTGTACCTGTTTCGCGGCGCGATGCAAAGCCCTGCCAGCGGCAAAAATCTCCAGGCATGCGGCCAAGCGCCAGCCCTGCGGCCTTGTGCGCCGGGCGCTGGTGGTGTACCTTGCCGCCATACCACTTTCCTGGAGGCAATCATGGCCGAGAACAAGGGCTGCGGCGAGAATCTCATGGGCATGCCGGAGATCGATTTCACCACCTTCGTGCTGTCGCTCTCGTCCTCGGCGCTGGTGCACCTGGGCGACGCCCCGGACCCCAGCACGGGGCAGGTCGACTACCAGCCGCATCTGGCCAAGCAGGTCATCGACATCCTGGGCATGCTCCAGCAGAAGACCGACAAGGGCCTGACCGATGAGGAGAAGGCGCTGCTCTGCGACATGCTGACCACCCTGCGCATGAAATACGTGAACAAGGTGGGCTAGTAATGACGGCAACCAGCGCCAAGCGCATTCCCGTCGGATTGGTGGGCGTCACCGGCTACACCGGCATGGAGCTCACGCGCATCCTGGCCGGGCACCCGGGCCTGGAGCTGGTGCGCGCCACCTCGCGCTCCGAGGCGGGCAAAACCCTGGCCGAGCTCTACCCGTATCTTTCCGGCCCCGGCGACCTGGGCCGCATGGGCGCGCTCACGGTGACGCAGCCCGATCCGGCGGATCTGGCGGCGGCCTGCCAACTGGTGTTTCTGGCCGTGCCGCACAAGACCGCCCAGGAGATCGCCGGCAAGCTCATCGCAGCGGGCGTGCGCGTGGTGGACCTCTCGGCGGACTTCCGCCTGCGCCACAAGCCCACCTACGAGCACTGGTACGCCACGCCGCACACCGAGCCGAAGCTGCTGGCCGAGGCCGTGTACGGCCTGCCCGAGCTGTACCGCGCGGACATGGCCGGGGCCCGGCTCATCGCCAACCCGGGCTGCTACCCGACCTCGGCGATCCTGGGCCTGGCCCCGGCGCTGGAGTCCGGGCTCGTCCATACCGACGACATCGTCATCGACGCCAAGAGCGGGACATCGGGAGCAGGGAGAAAGGCTTCGGTGGGCACGCTGTTCTGCGAGGTGAGCGACAGCTTCCGCGCCTACAATTTGACCAAACACCGCCACACCCCGGAGATCGAGCAGGAGGTGTCGCTGCTGGCGGGCGAGAACGTGGCGCTCTCGTTCAACACGCATCTCTTGCCCATTGGCCGGGGCATCCTGTCCACCATCTACACGCGCCTGAAAAAGCCCATGACCCTGGCCGAGGTGCACGCGGTCTACGCCGCCCGCTACGCGGACGAGCCGCTGGTGCGCGTGCTGCCGCTGGGCACCCTGCCGGAGACGCGCTGGGTGCGCGGGACCATGTTCTGCGACCTCGGCCTGGCCGTGGACGAGCGCCTGGGCAGGCTGATCATTCTGTCGGCCATCGACAACCTCTGCCGTGGCGCGTCTGGCCAGGCCGTGGCGGGCGCGAACCTGATGCTCGGCCTGCCCGAGATCATGGGCCTGCCGCTGGCCCCGTTGATGCCCTAGAGGTGCCCTAGAGGTGCCCTAGAGGTGCCCTAGAGGTGCCGTAAGGACTCAGGGCCCGTTCGTCAGGTGGGCCAAGCACAGGAGGGATGCTGCATGCAGCCCAGGCTGAAGACTGAGGACATCCGCGGAATCGACACCTATGGCCTGAAGGACCGCGCGCGCGGCTGGGGCGCGACCCTGGTGGGCATCGCCGACCTGGAGCTGTTGCGCGGCATCCGGACCGAGCCCGCTGACCTGCTCTCCGGCTTCACCCGCGCGGTGAGCCTGGGCGTGCGCCTGAGCGACCCGATCCTGGACGCCATTGAGGACCGGCCCACGCCGCTCTACGCCCAGCACTACCAGAAGGTGAACGCCCTGCTCGACGAGCTGGCCCTGCGCACCTCCCTGGCGTTGCAGAAGGCCGGGGGCCGGGCGCTGCCGCTGCCCGCCTCGCAGGTGCTCGACGCCGAGAACCTGACCTCGTACATTTCACACAAGGCCGTGGCCCTGGCCGCCGGACTGGGTTGGCAGGGCAAGAGCCTTTTGCTGGTGACGCCGCAGTTCGGCCCGCGCGTGCGGCTGGTCACGGTGCTCACCGACCTCGACCTGCCCCCGGATGCGCCGCTGGCCAACCGCTGCGGCAAATGCCGCGTCTGCGCCGAGGCCTGCCCGGCCCAGGCCATCCGTGGCGTGAACACCACGAGCCACTACGCCTCGCGCGAGGAGGCGCTACGCTTCCAGAGCTGCCGGGACAAGATCCTGAACGAGTTCAGCAAATTGCCGCACATCACAGGCGGCATCTGCGGGGTCTGCGTGTCGGTGTGCCCCTTTGGCAGCAAAGGTGGCCGGAAGGGCGGCAAGCACGGGGCGTTGAAAAAGCGCTGAGCCGCTTCCCGTATGCGTGGAGCAGCCCAGCGCTTGTGCTGGTGAGCAAGATTCCCGCGCCGTTGCCCGCTATTCCCCCAAGCCCATGCCCGGCTCCATGATCCGGCCCGTGAAGGTGGTCTCGTAACCGCCCAGGTCCTTCATGCGTTCCTGGAACTGCGGGGTCTCAATGACCGTGCGCAGGGTCTGGATGCGCATGTCGTCGAGGTAGGCCGCAGGAATGATCAGGTCGTAGCGCTCGTGGGCCAGGGGCGCGAAGTCGAGCCCCAGCGCCTTGGCCGCGGCGAAGATGCCCAGGCCGCAGTCCGCCGCGCCGGTGAGCACGTTCACGGCCACGCCCATGTGCGTGAATTCCTCGCGGTCATAGCCGCGCACGATCGTGGGCGAGATGCCCGCCACGTTCAGGTGGTGGTCCAGCAGGATGCGCGTGCCCGCGCCGCGCTGGCGGTTGATGAAGCTCACCTCGGGACGGGTCAGGTCGGCCACGCCCTTGATGTTTTTGGGGTTGCCCCTGGGTACGATGAGCCCCTGGTGGCGGATGGCCAGGTTCAGGACCACGAGGTCGAGCCCGGGCAGGTGCTTTTGCAGAAACGGGAAGTTGAAGTCCCTGGTTTCGGGGTCGAAGAGGTGGCAGCCTGCGAACAGGGCCGAGCCGTTCTTCAGCGCCGTGAGCCCGCCCATGCTGCCCACGTGGCTGGACACCAGGCGCAGGGGCTCGGGCAGGCCCATGAGCTCGTTGGCCAGGAGGTCCAGGATGTTGTCGTGGCTGCCGATGTGCATGAGCACCCGGTCCAGCCCGGCCTGCGGCACCAGCAGTTCGGCCTCGATGTCGGCGTCCTGCTCCAGGCCTTCGCTCTGGGCCGGTATGCGCGTCACGGCCTGGGCGCGCGTCAGGCTGGTGATGAGCCCGGCACCACGAGCCAGGGGGGAGGCCACGAAGCCATCGCCCACGCGGCCCACGGCCAGGCGCACGATCTCCTCCATGCCGGGGCGGCTCGGGGTCTTGCGGGCCAGCCGGGCGTGGATCTTCTGGCGGCCGGGAGACTGCTGGCGCATCAGCCAGCGCACGATGGGCTCCAGCACGTCCTCCAGGCAGACCACGGCGCTCACCGGATAGCCCGGCGCGCCCACGAGCAGGCGCCCGCGCAGCTCGCCACCGAATTTCCTCGACGTCACGCCCAGCACAGTGGGCTTGCCCGGCATCACCGAGATGCCGTGGCACAGGACCTCGCCAAAGGCCTCGAAGGTGCTGCGGGTGAAGTCCTTGCTCCCGGCCGAGGAACCCGCGCCCACCACAACGATGTGCGCCCCGTCGAGCAGGGCCTGGTTCACTGCGGCCTTCAGGAGCTCCGGCTGGTCGGGCACGGGCGTGGTGAAGGAGGCTACGGCCCCCCAGGAGGTAGCGATGGCCCGAAAGACCTGGGAGTTGGATTCGATGACCTGGCCGGGAAAGGGCGTGGGCTTGTCCAGGAAGTTCAGCACCTCGTCGCCCGTGGGGATGAAGGTCAGGCGCACGCGCTCCCACACCGGCACTTCGAAGATTCCGGCGGCCAGAAGCGCGCCGATGTCGTAGGCCGAGAGGGTGTGGTTCTGCGGCAGCAGAAGCTCGGTGGCCACGATGTCCTCGCCGATGCGGCGCACGTGCTGCCAGGGGAAGGCCGGGGCCTCGATGCGCACGGTGTTATCATCCACCTGGTCCACGTGCTCGATCATGACCACGGCGTCCATGCCGCCGGGCAGGCTGTGCCCGGTGTTCACCGGGGTGAAGGAGAGCGGCTTGGTGAGGGTCACGGGGCTGCCCTCGCGCGCGGCGAAGGTGTCGCTGGCGCGCACGGCGATGCCGTCCATGGCTGCGGCATGGAAGGTGGGCGAGGAGCAGCGCGCGAAGATGGGGCCGCTGGTGACGCGCCCGCAGGCCTCGTGGGCCGGGACCATTTCCTCGCGGACGAGCTTCGGGCGGTCCAGGGCGGACTTCGCCAGGAGCACGGCCTGCTCCGGCGGGATGGTGGAAAGGTAGACGTTGCGGTCGTTCAATGTATTCGGGTCAGACATGCTGGCCTCCGGGTATGTCGCGGTATGGAGCGCGGGGCGTGCGGGGCGTGCGGGGCGTGCGGGGTCGCGCTGAGTATGCCAATCTTGACATGCATTTTGCCTGAAGCACGCCAGGAGTGTCAAGGAGACTCGACTTTACCGCTGGTTGGACCAGGCGGAATCTTGTCATAAGGGCTTGGCGTAGGAACCCAAGCGCAGGAACCCTAGCGTAAAGTGGACCGGTAGGTGGTCTTGTCGCGGTGGCGCTGAAAGCGCGTCACGGCCTGGTTGTGCTCGCCAAGGGTGCGGCTGAACTCGTGGGTGCCATCGCCCTTGGCCACGAAATAGATGTACTCGTGGGCCTCGGGGTTCAGGGCGGCCTTGAGGGCTTCGAGTCCGGGGGAGCAGATGGGGCCTGGCGGCAAGCCCGCGTGGGCATAGGTGTTGTAGGGGTTGGTCGGGTCCCCCAGGTGGGAGCGCTTGAGATCGCCGCCGAAGCTCTCGCCCAGGCCGTAGATTGTGGTGGGGTCGCATTGCAGGCGCATACCGAGCCGGAGGCGGTTGGCGAAAACCCCGGCGATGCGCGGCCGTTCGGAGGGGTCGCCGGTCTCGCGCTCCACCAGGGAGGCCAGGATGACGATGCGCCGGAGCTCATCGGCCGGGGGCAGGCCCTGGGGCCAGAGTTTCTTGACCTGCCGGGCGAACTCCTTGAGCATGGCCTCCACCACCGCCGTGCTGGTGTCGTCGAAGCCCTTGGGCAACTGGTAGGTCTGGGGGAACAGGAAACCATCGGCCCCCTGGGCAGAGGTCGCCGGGATGGCGTACTTTTCCAGCAGGGTGGCGTTGCGCATGGCCTGGGCAAAGCCGTCGCGGTTGGCCAGGCCTTCGGCCTCGAAGAGTTTGGCCACGGTCCACCAGGGCAGGCCCTCGCGAACCTGGACGCGGTGCTGGATGCCGCCGGTGGTGGTCAGCACGCGCAGAATCTCCTGCGGGGTCCAGCCGGAATCAAGCAGGAACTCGCCCGCGCGGGCAGAGGCCATGCGGCCATGCAGCTTGGCCAAAAACAGGAAGGCGTAGGAACTCTTGATGAGGCCCTGGCGCTCCAGGTCCGCCGCGATGGCGGGCAGGGTCATGCCCGGGCGGATGACCACCACCTTGTCGCGCCCCGGCACCTCGGCCGGGCCGAGAAACACCACCAGAGCCACGGCCACAGCCGCGGCCACGGTCAGCACGAAACCGGCCAGGGTCCACAGGACGGGCTTCAGGCGGGATTTTGGGCGATCCAGGTTTCCAGGATCTGGACTGCCGCCTGGCTGTCCAGCCTCTCTTTCCTCTTCCGGCTGCACAGACCGGCCTCCTTCAATTGTTCTTCCGCCGCGACGGAACTCAGGCGCTCGTCCACGAGATGAATGGGGCAGGTCACGCGCCTGCCCAGGCTTTCGGCGAAGTTGCGGGCCTGGCGCGTGGTCAGGGAGTCCTCGCCCTCAAGCGTCAGCGGCAGGCCCACCACCACGGCCTCCACGCCCTCGGCCTCGATAAGACCCAAAAGAGCCTCGAAGAGGCCGTCGCGCGTGGTGCGCTCGATGCTCTTGCGCGCAAAGGCCATGCGGCCGTCCGGGTCGGTGATGGCCAGGCCAACGCGTTTGGTGCCGAAGTCTATGCCGAGGGTGCGCATGTGTGTCCGCCCTTTCGCCGCGCGGGCCAGCAGACTTCAGAGAAAGAGGCTGCCCGCGGCGGACGCGAGTGTGCTTTGTCAGGCCGGGGGCTGTCAATGGATTTGCGCGGCAGGCCGCAAGTCGCTGGGGGCGCTTGTTTTCGCGACGGCTGCAAGGTATGGGTTCATGTCGGCACCCCGACAGCAAGAGCCCGATTCAAGCAAGTGAGCGTTCCATGCCCTTGAGCCTGCCGCCCAGACCAGCACCCGGTGACCATGCCGGGGTCAAGCCACGCAAACCGTGGCAGGCCGGACTGTTGTCCTTTCTGGTGCCCGGCCTGGGCCAGGTGTACAATGGCCGCACCCGCAAGGGGCTGGTCCTGCTCGGCCTGGCCTGCGCCTGGCAGGCCCTGGGCATCGGCGCGGCGGAGGCCTTCCGCTGGTGGCTGGTATCGCTTGGCGGGTACTTCCTCTTGTGCTGCGCTGCGGGCCTCGATGCCCTGCGCATGGCCAGAACGCTGCCGCATTTTCGCCCCGGCAGGGGCAACAGCCTCATCCTCTACACGGCCTGCGTCGTGGTCCTGGCCACGGTGTCGCTCTTGTCCGGCCTGGCCGAGGAACGATACTTCCCCATCTACAACGTGACCCAGACCTCCATGCGGCCCACCCTGCGCACGGGCGACCACCTGCGCGCCCAGGCCCTGGCCCCGCGCGACATCATCCGCCGGGGGCAGCTGGTGGTCTTCGAGTACCCGTCGGACCACGCGCTGATCTTCGTCAAGCGCGTGGTGGGCTTGCCCGGCGAGGTGGTGGAGGTGGAGGACGGTCTGGTCTATGTCAACGGCGATCCCATCGAGGAAGGCTACTACGCCGTGCGCCCGCGGGGCTCCAAGAGCCTGGACATGCCCGCCGCGCGCCTGGCCCCGGACGAGTACTACGTGCTGGGCGACAACCGCTACGCCACGTTTGACTCGCGCAGCTACGGCCCGGTGAACCGGGCGCGCATGCTGGCCACCCCGCTGTACATCGTCTATTCCGTCAGCGACGAAGGCGAGTGGCGCAGCGACCGCATCGGCCTGCCCGCCAGGTAGGCCCCAGCCGCCGAGTCCTTCAGCGAGGCCGCAAGGGCCTTACGCGCTGCCCAGGATGTCGCGCAGGGCCTCGGACAGCACGTCCTGGCTGTAAGGCTTGGCCAGCACGCGCATGATGTTCGGGGGCAGGTCCGGCGGCATCTCGCCCGAGTGCAGCCGCCCGGAGACCATGACCACGGGCAGGCCGGGGTGCTCGGCCAGGAGCCTGCGCGCGAACTCCACTCCGTTGACCCCGGGCATGTCGAAGTCCGTGAGCACCAGGTCGAAGGGCAGCGCCTCATCGCCGGACGCCGCGAGCGAGAGCAGGGCCTCCGCCGCCGAGGACGAGCCCGTGACCTCGTAGCCCAGCCTGCTCAACACGCGCGGGATGGTGGCCAGCTGGTCCTGGTCGTCCTCCACGAAGAGGATGCGCCCCTGACCGCGGCGCACCTGCTCGCCCTGGATCTGGGCCGCCTCGTCCTCGCGTTCCAGAAGCGGCAGGTAGATGTCGAAGCTGGTGCGCTCCCAGGGGATGCTCGATACCACCACCGCGCCCTTGTGGGCCTTGATGATGCCGTGCACCACGGCCAGGCCCAGGCCCGTGCCCTCGGCCTTGCCCTTGGTGGTGAAGAAGGGGTCGAAGATCTTGTCGTGGATGTCCACGGGGATGCCGGGGCCGGTGTCGCTGATGCACAGGCGCAGGTAGCGGCCCGGCGCCAGGGACAGGGTCTCGGCCGCGGTCGCGTCCAGGGTCTCGTCGTGCAGGGTCAGCAGCAGGTCGCCGCCGACCTCGCGCATGGCCTGGAAGGCGTTGGTGCAGAGGTTTAAGAACACCTGGTGCAGCTGGATGGGGTCGGCCAGGGCCAGGGCCGGATCGCGCCGGATGTCCTCGCGCACGGTGATGTTGCGCGGCAGCGAGGCCGAGAGCAGGCTCAAGGTCTCGCGCACCACCTCGGCCACGTTCACCGCCACGAAGCCGGCCTGGGACGGGCGGCTGAAGGCCAGGATCTGGCGCACCAGCTGGCTGCCGCGCTGGCTGGCCTTGAGCACGCGCAGCAGGTCGCTGGTCATTTCCGAGCCCTCGGGCGAGTCCAGCAGGGCCAGCTCGGCGGAGTTCAGGATGGTGGTCAGGATGTTGTTGAAGTCGTGCGCGATGCCCCCGGCCAGGGTGCCGATGGCCTCCATCTTCTGGGATTGCAGGAGCATGCGCTGGGACTCGTGCAGGGCGCGCTCGGCCTCTTCGCGCTGGGTGATGTCCTCCACGATGCCCTCAAAGGCCAGCAGGTTCCCGGAGGAGTCGGCCACGCCCCGGATGTGCAGGAACACGGCGATGCGCTGGCCGTCCGGGCGTTTGATCTCGCGCCGGTAGCCTGCGGCCCCGCCCGGGCCGGGCGCGGCGGTGAGCCGGGCCTCTGAGCCGTCGGCGGACAAAAAGCCCGCGCCCATGGCCCGCAGCGCGGCCAGATCGTTTTGGCCCAGCATGTCCAGAAGCGCGCGGTTGGCGTCGAGCAGCGTGCCGTCCGGCGCGGCGCGGAAGATGCCCAGCACCGAGTTCTCGAAGATGCCGCGGTACTTTTCCTCGGCCTGCCGGAGCTCCTCCTCGGCGCGTTTCAGTCCCGTGACGTCGGAGAGCACGCCCACCAGGCCCAGGGTCTCGCCCTTGGCGCTGCGGTAGGTGGCCTTGCTCACGATCATGGAGCGCACCTCGCCGTGGGCTCCGTCCAGCGAGCACTCGTACACCTGCGCGCCCGGGGCGGCGAGGAGCTGGCGGTCCACCTCGTCGCGCAGGCAGTCCGCGCCGGCCACGGCCGGGGCGCTGATGTCCTGGGGCAGGCGGCCTGCGATGCTCTCGCTGCTGATGCCGAAGAAGCGTTCGAAGGCCAGGTTGCAATCCTGAAAGGCGCCCAGGCGGTCGAGGGAATAGATGGGCAGCGGGATGGCGTTCATGAGGATCTTGAGGAACGAGAGCTGGTCGTTGACGCGTTCCTGGATGCGGCGGCGTTGGCTGATGCTGGCCACCAGCAGCACCAGGATGAAGACCAGCGCCAGCAGGCTGGTCATGATGGTCCAGAACAGGCTCTTGTTGATGGTGTAGAAGGCGTAGGGCTCGTTGATGATGTCGCTGCCGGAGGGCAGCTCGGTGAGTGGAATGTCCAGGCGCCGCAGCACGTTGTAGTCAAAGGCGTAGGGGTCGTCGAAGTGCTCCACCACGGGGACGCTTTGGGGCTTTTCGCCCGTCAGGATGCGGAAGGCCAGGCGCGCGGCCATGCGGCCGTGGTCCACGCCGCTGTGCAGGCGTCCGCCCACGATGCCGTGGCCCAGCAGGAATCGCCAGCAGCTGTACGCGGGCATGGACACGTTGTCGGCGATGAGCGCCGAGACCTCGTCCGCCGAATAGAGCCTGCCGTCGAGCTCCAGGTACACGGGGATGATGAAGAGCATGGCGTTCTTGGGCATGGTGCGCAGGCGGTGCAGTATCTCGTCCAGGGGCAGGTTGTCCCAGAACTCGAAATCCAGGATGCCCTTGAGGTTCGGCACCACCTCGCGGATCTGGCCCTGGATGGCCGCGCCGGTGACCGAGAGGTCGCCGATGACGATCATGCGGTTCAACTCCGGGTGCAGGCGCGCGGCCAGCCGCAGGGTGGCCTCGAAGTCCACGTTCTCCACCACGCCGGTGACGTTGTCGCGCCCGGCCAGGCGTTGCGGCTTGAAGTCGTTGACCCCGCAGAAGACCACGGGCACGCCGGGCAAAAGCTTGTCCTGGTGGTCGAGGATGAAGTTGTAGGCGAAGTCGTCGGAGACGATGATGATGTCGAAGTGCGAGTCCTTGAACTTGTCGCGGTAGAACTCGAACAGCGCGGTGGAACGCTCCTGCGTGGCGAAGCGCTTGGTGTCCATGTACTCGATCTGCAGGTCCACGGCATAGCCGGAATCGGCGAAGAAGGAGCGCACGCCGGTGACGATGTCGTCGGACCAGGCGTAGCCGTGGTGGTACGAATTGAGGAAGAGCACGCTCTTGCGCTCGGCCTCGGCCTGGGCCGCGCCAGGCAGGAACAGGCCGACCGAGAGGAGCAGGGCCAGGCAGAGGCAGGCGGCGCGTGGGATTCTCATGGCGTAACGTCTCTTCGGAATGTTTTTGGGGGGCGCTGGCGGGCTAGAGCCCCAGGCGGGAGAGGTCGTCCACCAGGGCACGCACCTTGGCCACGGAACGCTCAAACGCCGCGCGCTCGGTCTCGTCCAGCTCAAACTCGCAGACCCGCTCCAGGCCGCCGCCGCCGAGCAGGCAGGGCACGCCCACAAAGAGCCCCTCGACGCCGTACTCGCCCTCCAGCAGCGCCGCGCAGGGCAGGATGCGCCGCTGGTTGCGCAGAATGGCCTCGGCCATCTGCACGATGCTGGCCGCAGGCGCGTAGTAGGCCGAGCCGGTGGCCAGCAGGCCCACGATCTCGTCGCCGCCGCGCCGGGCGCGCTCCACCAGGGCCTGGATGCGCTCCGGGGTGAGCAGCTGTGTCAGCGGCACCCCGCCCACGAAGCAATGCCGGGGCATGGGCACCATGGAGTCGCCGTGGCCGCCCAGGACCAGGGCCTGCACATCGCGCACGCTGACGCCTAGCTCCTCGGCCACGAAGGTGCGGAAGCGCGCGGAATCGAGCACCCCGGCCATGCCCAGCACCCGCTGGCGCGGGAACCCAAGCTCGCGGTGGGCGATGAAAGTCATGGCGTCCAGCGGGTTGGTGACCATGATGACCACGGCCTCGGGCGAGGTGTTCCTGATCTCACGGCAGCAGCTGGACACGACGCCGGCGTTGATGGCCAGCAGGTCGTCGCGGGTGAGGCCAGGCCTGCGCGGCGACCCGGCGGTGACCACCACCACGTCGGAGCCCGCCGTGTCGGCGTAGTCGATGGTGCCATGCACCGTGCCGTCGAAGAGTTGCACCGCCCCGGCCTGGAGGATGTCCAGCGCCTTGCCTTTGGCCGTGCCCTCGGCGCGGTCGAGCAGCACCACGTCGCCCATGTCGCGGCTGGCGGCCATGAGCGCGCAGGTGGCGCCCACCTGGCCCGCGCCGATGATGGAGATTTTCTTTCTGCGAAAGGGCATGGGCACCTCCGGGGATTGGTCTCCCTGACCCTTGTCGATTTTCGGGCCGGGAGTCAAGGCGGTGGCGGTTGACCAGAAAGTGCTGGTGTGCCAATGATTCATTGTCCCCCTGTATCGACAGCAAAGGAGATGTTCATGCTGATCAGGAAGTTGCCTCTTGCTTTTGCCTTGGCCCTCGGGGTGTTTGGCGCAGGCCCGGTTCTGGCCCAGGATCAGGTGCAAGACAGGGCTCAGGATCAGACTCAGGTACGGGCGCAAGACCTTACGGAGGACCAGCTTCGTGAGCGCCTGCGCCTTACCGCGCAGGAACAGGCCCGGGAGCGGGTACAGGCCCGCACTCAGGAACGCACCCGCAGCAGCCTTGGCTCCGGCTTCGGTTACGGCGGCTCCGGCTCCGGCTACGGCGGCTCCGGCTCCGGTGGCGGCTCCGGCTCCGGTGGCTCCGGTGGCGGCGGCGGCGGTGGCGGCGGCGGTGGTGGTGGCGGCGGCCGAGGCCGCTAGTTCCCCCACGTCATGGATGCATGGAGCCGTCCGGGCTTCCTTGCGGCCCCGCATTTCTTACAACTGGCCATTTGGCCGCACCAGAGGGGAACCACCCATGCGATACAAACCGTTGCGTCTTATTCTGTGCGTGGCGCTCGGAATCTGCGGCGCAGGCCTTTCTTTGTCTCCGGCCCTGGCCCAGGGCGAGGCCCTGAAGCAGGCGCCGAGTGCCGCCGCGCAGGATCAGAACGCGGTCCAGGACAAGGCTCTGCCCAAAACCAAGATCCTGCTGCTGGAGACCGACCACTCTGCTGAAGAAGCCAAGGAAAGCTTGCAAGGCCAGTCCCATGGCCGGGGAGATGGCGGGCACGGCGAGCCGAGCGCTGGCTTCGGGGGCATGGGCCCCAGCCACGGCGGCGGGCCCAGCCCACACCGCTGAGGCGCTGACCAGTCCTTCGCTTAAGGGCATGCAGAAACAAACAGGCCGGACCTCCTTGCGGGGGCCCGGCTTTCTGTTGCGGCGCTTGTCGGGTGTGCCTGGAGTGAACCGGAGCCCTTGGGGCTGCTCCAGAATGTCGGGGCTATTCCGGGATGTTGGGAGTCGAGGCGAAGCGGGGCTCGTGCAGGGGCAGCAGGATGTCCGCCGCAGCCTTGACCTTGAGGATGTTGTCGTAGGCCTGGTAGCTGTTGACCACGGTGCCGCAGGGGATGACCTCCAGTTCCATGGCCTTGATCTCCCTCGGCGGCAGCAGATTCTCCATGATCACGCAGAAGCCGGTGATGGCGGCCACGCCCTTTGCCGTGTCCACCAGCACGGTCATGCCGCCCTCGGTGTGGGCCGGGGTGTGCATGACGCGTACGCCGGGCACGATCTCCGCGTCGCCGGTGAGAACCTCAAGCTGTCCGTTGTCCTCCACGTCGGTGATGTAGTCTTCGTTGTAGCGGAAATCCAGCGGGTGCGGGTCGTGGATGTGCCTAAGCTCGGCCTCGTGCACAAAGATGCGCGCGTTGACGCACTTGTAGTCATTCTCGCAGTGGTCGTTGTGCAGGTGGGTGTGGATGACGATGTCGATGTCCTCGGGCTTGAGGCCGTAGAGGGCCAGGCCCTCCTCGAAGGTGTGGATCTTGCCCCCGATGGCGGCCTCGCGTTCGGCCGAGACGATGGGCCGCATCTCGCCGGTGTCCACCAGGATCTTCTTGTCGCCGCCCTCGATGTACCAGCTGTAGATGGGGATGGTGTAGGGCTTCCCGTAGGCGTGCTGGTAGGTCATCATGCCATGGTCGAAGATCTTGGTGCCCATGACGATGGGGTGGATGACGTGTTGGATGCTGTGCTGGGTCATGTGCTTCTCCCTGTCGGGCGTGTGGGTTCGGCGTGTTGATTTCGGCGTATCCTGCTGAGGTGGGGGAAATATAGCAAAGGCGGCGGCGGCAGGCAAGGCGCGGCAGGCAGCCCCGACGGGCAAGACGAGGCGGGCGGCCCGCGTCCGGGGCTTGCCGGGTGGCCGGAGCGGTCTTACCTTCTGCGCATGCAGGAGGCGGACATGACACAGTGGACATTCGGCGAGTATTGCTTCGAGCTGGTCGCGGACGGGCAGGTGGCTGGCCGCGTGGAGGTCCTGATACATCGGGGCGGCGAGCCGTTTCTGGACATGCACGGCGCGCCGCTGCGCAAGATCTTCCCGGCCAAGGCCTCGCTCGCGCGCATTGAGCAGTTCTGCCGCCGCTTCGCCACCGACGACGCCTACCGCACCGGCACCATCCTCAAGCACGCCTTCGCCTGCTGCTGAAGCGCGGCCTCAGGGCATCAGAACAGCGAGAGGTGCGTCTGTTTCGACTGCACCTTCTGGACGATCTGCCTGCGCCGCAGGGCGTCCTTCGGCAGTGCGTCGAGCAGGCGCGAGGGCGTCTGGGCCAGCCTGCGGCCATAGAGCGTGCGCTCCCGCGCGAAGGACAGGCAGAGGTGGGCTTTGGCGCGGGTCATGCCCACGTAGAGCAGCCGGCGCTCCTCGTTCAGCGCTTCCGCCTCCAGAGTGTTTGCGCCGCCTTCGGCCACGGCGCGGGCAAAGGGCAGGATGCCCTCTTCCAGCGCAGGCAGGAACACGGCCTCAAACTCCAGGCCCTTGGCCGCGTGCAGGGTCATGAGGCGCACCTTTTGCGCGCTCTGCCGCAGTTCGGCCAGCCCGGCCTGCAGGCGCAGCCAGTCCAGCAGCCCGACCCAGCCGTGGTGCGCATCGAACTCCTGGCAAAGATCGCGGAAGGCCGGGCCTTCCCAGAAGAAGCGGTCAAAGGGCGGGCTCTCGCGCAGGGCCGGGGGCAGCACGCGCGGGCCTTGCAGCAGCAGGAACTCCGGCAGGTTCACGGCCACGGCGCGGTCGCCTGAGGCATCCGGTGAGGCATTCGGTAAGGCCTCTGGTGAGGCCTCTGGGGAATCGGAAACCGCAGGCAGGCCGAAGAGCTTTTCGGCCACGCGCAGGATGGCCGCCACGCGCGGCTCCTCCCAGAAGACCTCGGCCTCGGGCGCGGAGCAGGGCAGCCCGGCCTCCTCCAGCGCGGCCTTGAGCGGTGGAATCAGCGCGCGGAAGCGCACCAGCACGGCAATGTCGCCCGGGGCCAGCGGCGCGGCCTCGGCGTCCAGCAGGGTGTGGCTTGTGCCGCCGAGGAGTTTGCTGGCGCGCTCGGCGATGCAGCGCGCCTCGAAATGGGCGCTCGGGGTCTGCACAAGCTCCACCTGGCAGGCGATGCCGGGCCTGGCCTGAAGGGGCTGGGCTGAGGAAAGCAGGGCGGCTGCGGCGTCCAGGATGCCCTGCCCGCTGCGGTAGTTCTCGGCCAGGGCCTGCACCGCGAGGTTCGGCCAGCGCTCGGCCAAGCGCTGGCGCACATCGCCCGCCGCGCCCCGGAAGCCGTAGATGCTCTGGTCCGGGTCGCCGATGGCGAAGAAGCCGTTGCCGCCCTCGCCAAACACTCCGGGCGGCCCGGCCAGGCCGAGCACCGTCTCCAGTTGCAGGGTCGAGAGGTCCTGGATCTCGTCCACCAGCAGATGCGAGAACGGCGGCGTGAAGCCCGGCTGGCGCACCTCCTCCAGCAGAAACTCGATCAGGTCCGTGAAGTCCGCCAGGTTGCGCGTGGCCTTGAGCTCGTTGACCTCGGCCTGGGCGGCAAGGGCCAGAGTACCTTCGGATCCTTCGAGGGGGCTGAGGCTCTCGCGGGCCAGGCTGTGGCGGCGGAACAGGCCCTCGCGCTCCGGTTTGGACAGCCCTTCCGGCAAGGACTCAACGAAGAGTTTTCTGGCGGCGTCCTCGGACAAGAGCACCGGGGGCTGGCCACGGCGCACGGTCCACAGGGCCAGGGCCAGGGCGTGCAGGGTGTCGGCGAGCGGCAGGGGCGCGCCAGGTCCGCGCGCGGCGGCCAGGCGTTCGGACAGCTCGCTGGCGGCGCGACGGGTGAAGGTCACCACGGCCAGGGCGTCGGTCGGGACGCCGTCCGCCAGCAGGCGCTCCACGCGCCGGATCAAGGTGTGGGTCTTGCCCGTGCCCGGCCCGGCCAGCACCAGCACCGGCCCCGGCCCGGCGTACACGGCGGCCGCCTGGGCCTGGTTCAGGCCGTCCTGGCGCTCTGCCGGGGCCTCTGCTGCGGGGGAGGGCTCGGGGTCGCCCGCGGGCTCGGGGTCGGCCGCGGCCTGGGCCGGAACCGCGCGCTTGCGTCCGCGCTGGCCCTTGGCCGCCACCAGCCGCCCGCCGTGGCGCATCTCGGCGCGTTCCTCGGGCGTGAACACGGTGATGACCCCGAACTCGCCGTCGAAGCCGGACTTTCGCAGCACCTTGCCCGCGCGCATGCGCTCCACGGCCTCGGCCAGCACCGGGGAGGCGCGGCGGATGTCGGGCAATGGGGCCTCGCGCAGGATGAACAGCTCCGGGCCGAGGGCGGTGATGAGGCGGAAGTATTCCTGGGCGACCTTCTTGGAGCCTGCGCCCACGTCCAGCACCTCGGAGAGCACCTCCTTGAGCGGGATGAGCGAGTCATAGCCGGGCTGGCCCTCGGGCTGCACGGGCTGGGGCCGGTCGGCCAGGGCCAGCACCCGGTGCAGAACGCCCAGGGTGGCGGGCTTGCCGCAGACCGGGCACAGGCCCCGGTTGGCCACGGTTTCGCCGGGCTCCATGGACCAGTTGCACTTGCGGTGCCCGTCCATATGGTACTTGCCCTCTTCCGGGAAGAACTCCACCGTGCCCAGGAATTCGCAGTCTCCCTGAACCTCGCCCGGCAGATGGGCGCGCAGGGCCTGGCGGATGCCCGTGAAGCTCGCCTCGCCCCGGAACAGGTTGGCCTCGCGCGCCAGCTTCTCGCCGGAGTGGGCGTCGGAGTTGGAGATCATGCGGTAGCGGTCCAGGGCCGAGAGGGTCCAGTTCATGCCGGGGTCCGACGAGAGCCCGGTCTCCATGGCGAAGATGTGCTCGGTGAGGTCGCCGTAGCACTCCTCCACGGAGTCGAAGCCGCTCATGGAGCCGAAGAGCGAGAACCAGGGCGTCCAGATGTGCGCGGGCACCAAAAAAGCCTCGGGATGGGTCTCCAGCACAAGTTGGAGCAGGATGCGGCTGTCGAGCCCCAGGATGGGCCGACCGTCCGAGCCCAGGTTGCCCACCTGGGCCAGCTTCAGGTTGAGGCTTTTGGCGGCCTCCAGGGTGGGCAGGTACACGAGGTTGTGGATCTTGCGGACCTTGCCGCCGCGCTTGTAGATGGAGCTGATCTCGCCCTGGAGCATGAACCTGGCGTTGCCGGAAAGCTGGCCGTTGGGGTGGCCGGAAAGGCCGGGAATCTCCCCCGCGAGGTGTGCGGGGTCGCGCAGGCGCAAGAGCCCGTTTCCGTCGTCCACCAGCTCGCGGGCGATCTCGTCCAGCCAGCCGGGGTGGGTGCAGTCGCCCGTGCCGAGCACGCCGATGCCCTTGACCTCGGCCCAGGCGGCCAGGCTGCGCACGGTGAGGCCCTTGCTGGTGGCGCGCGAGTAGCGCGAATGGATGTGCAGGTCCGCCGCGAAGCTGGTCATGCGCTGCCCCTGTCGGCCCGGTGGCCACAATGATTTTGCTGACCGTAGCCGCTGGCGGCGGCGATGGCAAGTGGGCGGGATGATTGCGGGTCGGTTGCCAGTCGGTAGGAGGCCGGTAGGAGGCCGGTTTACGGCGCGGGCTCACTGCTCCAGGCTGGAATAGAACTCGCGGAATTCCTCGGCGGCCAGGGTCTGGGCGATCTGGCGGCCTTCGTTGAGCTCGGCGTGGTGCTCGCGCATCAGCGAGGTCACCTGCGGGTCCAGGGCGCCTGTGGAGGCCATGTTGTCGAGGATGCGCAGGGTCTCCTCCGAGCCCATGCCCGCGCGGTAGGGCCGGTCCTCGCGCAGGGCCGTGAACACATCGGCCACGGTGAGGATGCGCGAGCCCAGCGACAGCGCCTGGCCGGAGAGCTTGCAGGGATAGCCCTGGCCGCCCGGCTGCTCATGGTGCTGCGAGGCCCAGTCCGTGACCTGCTCAAGGCCCGGCACCGAGGCCAGGATGGCGCGGCCCAGTTCCGGGTGGCGGCGCATGACGCCGAGCTCCTCCGCAGTCAGCGGGCCGGGCTTGTCCAGGATTTCCGAGGGCACGGCCAGCTTGCCCAGGTCGTGCAGGTTTCCGGCCAGGCGCATCTGGTCCAGCTCATGGGCGTTGAATCCGGCCCTTTGGGCCAGGCGCACCGCGGTCTCGGCCACGCCGCGCGTGTGCGTGGCCGTAAAGCGGCTGCGGAAGTCGATGATCTGCGAGAAGGCCTGGGACGCGGCCATGAGCTGCCCGCGCGACATGGCGCGTTCGTCGAACATGTCCGGGGAGTCGGTGAGGGCGCCGGTGGGGTCGCTTAAGGCCATGTCGGCCCAGAAGCGCTCGGCCCCGGCCAGCTCAGCCAGGGCGTCCACGATGTCCGGGGCGAACTTGTACCCCGCCAGGGAGCGTATGCGGCTGAGGACCTGGTCGGGCGAACGCTCGCCCTCGCGGGAGAGGAGGGCGTCCACGCGATCGGCCAGGCAGAGCACGTTGGCCAGGTAGAGTTTGCGCGGCGGGGCGTTGAGCCTCTCGAACTGCGCGTAGGACGTGTGGTGGTGGCGCACGAGGAGGGCCACGTTTTGCAGCAGCGGGTTCCCGCGCAGCAGGCGGTAGCCCAGTTCGGCGTGCTTGGCGCCATCGGTCTCGAACTGCAGGGCCGCCAGTCTGCTCTGGAGGGAGAAGCCGCCGACGTCGTGCATGAGCCCGGCCACGTAGAGGTCCGTGCGCTCGTCGCGCGGCAGATCCAGCACCCTGGCCAGGCGCACCGCTGCGTAAGCCACGCGTTTGTGGTGGCCCACCACCTCCGGGCTGATGAGGTCCAGCGCCCCGGAGAGCCCGGTGAGAAAATCGAACAGGCGTACGGCCATGCCATCGCTCCCCTAGAATTTCAGCACATCAACCTGAACTTCGGCCTTGCCGCCCAGGTTCTCAAGCGCTCCCTTGAGATTCAACTCCTCCAAGCTCTGCCTGGCCTTGAGCGGGTCCGCGCGCGGGGTCAGCTCCTTGTGCGTCAGCGGATCAAGCACCTTTTCGCGGCCCAGGCGGAAGCGCAACGGCGCGTCGTCATCTTGTTCCTCGCCCAGGCGCTTCGGGTCCAGGGACGGGTCCACCTTCCAGCTTGTGGCGTTGGCCTGCCAGCTGTCCTCAAGGGCGGCCTTGCCAGCCCCCTGGCCGTCGGCAGGGGCCGGTCCCACGTTCTCCCTGCTCATGACGCTGTACGGCTCAAGCAGCTCACGTCGGCTGAGCCTGGGCTTGAGGAGATCCTGCAGGGCTTTGGCCGAGACCTTTTGCCGGGCCTTCTTCACGCGCGCGGCTTTCTGTCCGACCTTGTGCCTGGCCTGCCCGGTCTGTTCGGGCTGTTCGGCCTGGGCCGGGTTCAGGAGCGCTGGCGCCAACAGCGCCGCGCAGAGCAATACAACCAGTGGCCGCATGACGATTTTCCGCTCCCCGCGCTTGCGACGCGCGTGAGTTTCTATACTAACACATCATTTTGCGGAAGCAAGCCCGCGAGGTGATATCAGCCTTTGGCCCCACACGTATCAGCGCTGTCCATGTCTTGGGCGTTGCCCGCCAGGCCCTGTGCGTAGACGGCCAGCCTGTCCATGGCCTGCGCGATGTTCGAAAGCGAATTGGCGTAGGAGAAGCGCAAGAAGCCCTCGGCGCCCTGCCCGAAGTCGATGCCCGGAGTGACGCCCACGTGGGCCTTTTCCAGGATGTCGAAGGCAAGCGCGAGCGAGCTGCCGCCGAACGCTTTCGCCCAATGCTTGGCATTGGCCAGCACATAGAACGCGCCCGTGGGGTCGTGGGCCACGCCCAGGCCCAGCGCCTTGATGCGCGGCAGGAGGTAGCGGCGGCGCTCGTCGTAGGTGGCCTTCATGCGCGCCACGTCTGCGGCGGACTCCTTGAGCGCGGCGATGCCCGCATGCTGCGCCACAGAGTTCGCGCTGATGAAGAAGTTCTGACACAGCTTCTGCATGGGCCGGATGAACTGCGGCGGGGCGATGAGGTAGCCCAGCCGCCAGCCGGTCATGGCGTAGAGCTTGGAGAAGCCGTTGAGGACGAAGGCCCGGTCGGTGAACTCCAGCGCGCTGTGCTCTTTCCCCTCGTACACCAGGCCGTGGTAGATCTCATCGGACACGATGTGTGCGCCGCTTTGGCCCGCGATGTCGGCCACGGCCCGCATGCGCTCTGCAGAGAGCAGCGTGCCCGTGGGGTTGGCCGGGGAGTTGAGCAGGATGGCTTTTGTCTTGTCCGTCGGCGCGGCCCCCATTGCCGCTTCAATGGCCTCGGGCCGGTACTGGAAGCTGTCGGCCTCGCTCACGGGCACGCGCACGGGGCTGGCCCCGGCGAAGCGGATGAAGTTGTCGTAGCAGGCGTAGGCCGGGTCGGACAGGATGACCTGGTCGCCGGCCTCCAGCAGGCTCGTGAAGAGCAGCAGCATGGCCGGGGAGGTGCCCTGGGTCACGATGACCTGGTCCGGGTGCACGGTGACGCCGTAGCGCGTGAGGTAGTCCTCGCAGATGGCCTCGCGCAGGGGAAGCAGGCCCAGGCTGTGGGTGTAGTGCGTGTGCCCGTCGGTCAGCGCCTTGCGGGCCGCCTCCTTGATGCACTCGGGCGTGTCGAAGTCCGGCTCGCCGATCTCCAGGTGGATGACATGAGCGCCCTGGGCCTCCAGCTTGTGGGCGGCCTCCAGGATGTCCATGACCAGAAACGGGGTGATCTCCCGGGCGCGTTTGCAGACGCAGGCGTCTTCATTCATGACGGTGCTCCATGGCTGTGCGTGGACTCGGTGCGAATAAAAAAAGACCGGGCGGTCCGCCCTGCAACGGCGACCTGTCCCCGGCCCTTGTTCTTGTGCCAGTTCGCCGGTCTAGAACTCGAAGTTCAGGGCCTGGCGGATGTCTGCGATATTCTTGGCCGCCACGGCGCGGGCGCGGGCGTTGCCGTCGGCCAGAATGGCCCAGAGGCGCTCGGGGTCTGCCTCCAGCTTGCGGCGGCGCTCGTGCACGGGCTCAAGGAAGCGCGTCAGCGACTCCATGAGCAGCTTCTTGCAGTCCACGCAGCCGAGGCTCGCTTTGGCGCAGCCCTCGCGGATCTCCGCGCACATGTCCGGGCTGGTCATGAGCTTGTGGTAGGGGAAGAGGTTGCAGACCTCCGGGTCGCCGGGGTCGGCCCTGCGCAGGCGGTTCTTGTCCGTCAGCATGGTCTTGATCTTCGGCGCGATCTCGTCCAGGGGTTCGCCCAGCGCGATGGAGTTGCCATAGCTCTTGCTCATCTTGCGGCCGTCGAGCCCGGGGAGCTTGGCCTCTTCGGTGAGCATGGCCTTGGGCTCGGGGAAGAAGGGCGCGTCCTCGGGGCAGTTCAGGAAGTTGAAGCGCCGGGCGATCTCGCGCGTCAGCTCCAGGTGCGGCAGCTGGTCCTGGCCCACGGGCACGGCCGTGGCCTTGTACAAGATGATGTCCGAGCACATGAGCACCGGGTAGCCGAGGAAGCCGTAAGTGGCCAGGTCCTTCTGGCCGGAGAGCTCCTGGGCCACCTCCTTGTAGGTGGGGTTGCGCTCCAGCCAGCCTACCGGGGTCAGCATGGAGAGGAGCAGGTGCAGCTCCGCGTGCTCCTTGACCTGGGACTGCTGGAAGATGACGCACTTCGCCGGGTCCAGGCCAGCGGCGATCCAGTCCAGCACCAGGCCGGGCACAAAACCCTTGATGCGCTTGGGGTCGGCGTACTCGGTGGTCAACGCGTGCCAGTCGGCCACGAAGAAGAAGCATTCGTGGTCTTCCTGGAGTTCGATCCAGTTGGCCAGCACGCCGAAGTGGTGGCCCAGGTGGAGCGGCCCGGTGGGGCGCATGCCGGAGACGATGCGTTCTTTGTTGGTGGTCATTATTTTGCTTTTTGGGTTGGAGGGTTACAGGGGCACGCCAAGCAGGGCCGAGACGAAGCCCACGGGCGGAAAGATGAGTGAGCCCAGCAGGCTGATGCCCGCCAGTTGGGAGATGATGAGCAGGCCCAGCAGCAGCATGAAACCGTAGCGGCCCAGGGAGAGAAACTTGTACGCCAGGTTGTCCGGCAAGAGCCAGGCCAGGATGTTGCTGCCGTCCAGCGGGGGGATGGGCAGCAGGTTGAAGAAGGCCAGCATGAGGTTCACCACCACCCCGGCCTGGCCGATGAGCACCAGCGGGTGCAGCACGGAAGCCAGCTCCGGGCGGGTGATGGCCTGCGGCAGGAGCACATGGAACAGCCCGGCGAAGAGCAGGGCCAGCAGGAAGTTTGCCCCTGGCCCGGCCAGGGACACCAGCATCATGTCGCGCATGGGGCGCTTGAAGTACATGGGGTTCACGGGCACGGGCTTGGCCCAGCCGATGTTGGCCAGGATGAACGCTATGGCACCCATGGGGTCCAGGTGGCGGATGGGGTTCATGGTCAGCCGTCCGGCGAGCTTGGCCGTGGGGTCTCCCAGGGACAAGGCCACGAGGCCGTGGGCCAGTTCATGGCAGGTCAGGCCCAGGAGCAGCGGCACTGCCAAAATGCTGATGCGGACGATCTGGTCGGATACGGATTCAAGCATGATGCCTGCGGCTAGCACGAAGCGCCCGCGTGGGCAAGGGGAAAGGGCCTTGGCCAGAAGCTGGACTGGGGCTGTGGGGGCTTAAGCGCTGAGGAATTGCTCAAGGTCGAGCTTGTAGTCGGCGGGGTTCAGCACTTCGGCGATGTCCTGGGCCTCGGGCGTGCCCTCCATGGCCTCCAGGTCGAGCATGCGCGGCAGGACAGGGTGCATCCTGGCGTTCAGCACGACCTTGATCTGCGGCTTGGTGGGCCTGCCCGGGTTGATGCTCATGACGATGCCGTGCTCGCCGCCGGTGAGCCGCACGAGGCTGCCTGTGGGGAACACGCCGACGCAGCGGATGAAGTTGTCGATGTCGTCCGCAGCGAACTGGGTGTCGCGCATGGAGTACATGAGGGCCAGGGCCTTGGCCGGGGGCAGGGCCTCCTTGTACACGCGCTTGCTGGTGAGCGCGTCGTACACGTCCACAATGGCCAGCACCCGCGAGTACAGGCCGATGCTGTCGTCCCGGAGGCCGCGCGGGTAGCCGGAACCGTCGTGGCGTTCATGGTGTTCCAGCACGGCCTGCAGGACATCCACCTGCATGTCCCGCTGTTTGCGCAGGAGGTTGAAGCCAGCCAGGGGGTGGGCCTTGACGACCCGGAATTCGTCGCCGGTGAGCTTGCCGGGCTTGTTCAGGATGTGCTGCGGGACGAACTCCTTGCCTGCATCGTGCAGCAGCCCGGCCAGGCCGAGCTTGAGCAGGGAGGACTTGCCCAGGCCCAGGTGCTTGCCCAGCAGCACGGCCAGGATGCTCACGTTGATGGAGTGGGTGTAGGTGTATTCGTCGAAGTTGCGCAGCTTGAACAGGGTCACTGCGGCGGTGCCGTTGCGCAGCACGCTCTCGACAAACCGATCCACAAGGCATGCGGCTTTGCCGACATTGATGTCCGTGCCGTGCCGCACGTTCTCCATGAATTGTTTTACATAATCCAGGGCGTCGGCGTGCAGCTGCCTGGCCACGGCCAGATCTTCCTGCAGGCTGCTGGCTGTCTCGGACAAGGCCTCCGCCGCAGTGGAGATGACGTCGGCCCTGCTTCCGTCGATGAGCACGAACTCGGCGTCTGGCGGGATAAGCGAGTCGATCTTGTCCTGATAGGGCGTGACAGAGTCCACCCTGACAAAAGGACTGTCAAAGGTGCCCCGCCCATGGCAGACGACGTACATGCCGGGCTTGAGTTCGCTGCGCTTGATGCATAGGTACATATTATTTTCCGGTACGGACTATGTCTATTTTACTCTAATAGCGCAATACATTTTTTGCTGTGTAATACAAAAATGTGTGCGGCCAGGCAAGCCTGGAGGTCTGGAGAGATGGGCGGGGGGCTGTGGGGGCTCAGGCGCTGAGGAAGCGCTCCATGTCGAGCCTGTAGTCGGCGGGGTTCAGCACTTCGGCGATGTCCTGGGCCTGGGGCGTGCCCTCCATGGCTTCCAGGTCGAGCACGCGGGGCAGGACAGGGCGCATCCTGGAGTTCAGCACGACCTTGACCTGCGGCTTGGTGGGCCTGCCCGGGTTGGTGCTGATGACGATGCCGTGCTCGCCGCCGGTGAGCCGCACGAAGCTGCCCACCGGAAACACGCCGATGCAGCGGATGAAGTGGTCGATGTCGTCCTCGGAGAACTGCTTGCCGCGCATCTGGAACATCTGGCTGAGCGCCTTGGCCGGGGGCAGGGCCCGTTTGTAGGCGCGCTCGCTGGTGAGGGCGTCGTACACGTCGACCACGACGATGACGCGGGAGAACGCGGCGATGTCGTCGCCCTTGAGTCCGCGCGGGTAGCCCGAGCCATCGTGGCGTTCGTGGTGCTCCAGCACGGCGCGCAGCACCTCAAGGGGGATGTCCTCCTGACCGCTGAGGGCCTTGTAGCCTTCCAGGGGATGGGTCTTCAGGACCCTGCGCTCGCTCTCGGTGAGGCTGCCGGGCTTGGTCAAAAGACTCGCGGGCACGCGCTCTTTTCCTGCATCGTGCAGCAGCCCGGCTAGGCCCAGGTTGACCAGGGAGGCCTTGCCCAGGCCCAGCTGCTTGCCCAGGACCACGGACAGGACGCTGACATTGATGGAGTGGCAGAAAGTGTATTCGTCGTGGTTGCGCAGCTTGAACAGGGTCGCTGCGGCGGTGGAGTTGCGCATGACGCTCTGGACGAAGCGCTCCACCAGGGGAACGGCCCCTTGGCAGCTGAGGTTCGTGCCCAGGCGCATGCTCTCGAAGAACCCCTTCACGTACTCCAGGGCATCGGCATGCAGCCGCCGGGCCGCAGGCAGCTCCTCATGCAGGCTGCATTGGGGCGGCGCCTGCTCCTGCTCGCCGCGCAGGAAGAGGGTGTTGCCCGTGTCGATGAGGATGGCCTCGGCCTCGTCCACCATGAGCGCGTCGATCTCGGCCTGGCTCGAAACGTGGGTATTCACCCGGACAAGCGGGTTGCTGAAGGTGCCCAGGCCGTAGCTGACAACGAACATGCCCGGCTTGAGTTCGCTGCGTTTGATGTGCTTTTGCATTGCTGTTTCCGGCGCGAAGATGACCTCGTCGGCGGGAAACCGCAATACGTAATTTTAGCCGCCTGGAGAGGCCGGCCGGCTGGTTCGACGGCTGGTTCGACGGCTGGTTCGACGGCTGGTCCGGCGGCTGGCCAAGGGGCTGATGGAGCTGCGTAGGGCAGGACTTCGGGGGGCTCAGGCGTTGAGGAAACGCTCCAGATCGAGCTTGTAGTCAAACGGGTTCAGCACCTCGGCGATGTCCTGGGCCTGTGGCGTGCCCTCCAGGGTCTCCAGGTCGAGCAGGCGCGAGAGCTGGGGGCGCATCTTGGCGTCCAGCACGACCTTGACCTCGGGCTTGGTGGGGCGCGTGGGATTGGCGCTGGCAACGATGCCGAACTCGCCGCCGGAAAGGCGCACGAAGCTGCCCACCGGGAACACGCCGATGCAGCGGATGAAGTTTTCGATGGCGTTGTGCGGGAAGTCCTTGTCGCGCAGCTGGTACATCATGCCCAGGGCCTTGGCCGGGGCCATGGCGTCCTTGTAGACGCGCCTGCTGGTGAGGGCGTCGTAGACGTCGACAACGGCGATGATGCGCGAGAACCTGCCGATGTCCTCGCTCTTGAGGGCGCGCGGGTAGCCCGATCCGTCGTGGCGTTCGTGGTGCTCCACCACGGCGCGCAGAATCTCCGGGTCCAGGTCCTTCTGGCCCTGCATGATCCGGTAGCCCTCCAGCGGGTGGCTCTTCATGATCTGGAACTCGTCCTTGGTGAGCTTGCCGGGCTTGTTCAGAATGCTCTCCGGGATCTTCGCCTTGCCCACATCATGATACATGCCCGCCAGGCCCAGCTTGAGCAGGGCGGTCTTGTCCAGGCCCAGGTGCTTGCCCAGGATCACGGCCAGGATGCTCACGTTGATGGAGTGGGTGTAGGTGTATTCGTCGAAGCCGCGCAGCTTGAACAGGGTCACGGCGGCGGCCTCGTTGCGGAACACGCTCTCGATGAAGTTCTGCACCAGGGGCGTGGCTTTGCGGTAGTCGATGTCCGTGCCCTTGCGCACGTCGTCGACGAAGCTCTTCACGTGCACCAGGGCGTCGGCATACAGCCGCTTGGCGATGTGCAGCTCCTCTCCCATTCCGGTGGTGATGGGCACTCCCACCGGCCTGACCTGACCGAGCAGGGAGAGCTGAATGCTGGTGTCGATGAGCACATCCTCGACGTCGGCCGGGATGTATTCATCTATGTTCGTGGGGGTGAGGATGGGTTTGTCCACCTGGACCAGGGGGCTGGAAAAGGTGCCCAGGCCGTGGCTCACGAGGTACATGCCCGCCTTGAGTTCGCTGCGCTTGATCCGCTGTTGCATGGCGTGCTCCTATGCAGAATAATAGTAAGCACTCACTGCGCTCGCGGCAACAGGAACAATTCACGCAAACTTGACATAAGCGCCAGGCAGTCCTCCGCAAGGTAGTCTGGCCGGGCTGCGGCGAAGGCCTCACGTTGCGAGTGGCCGCTTGTCACTGCGGCTGCGGCAAGTCCAGCCTGCCGGGCGGCCAGGATGTCCAGGGGGTGGTCGCCCACGAGCAGGGCGCGCTCCGGGCGCACCCCCAGGCGATCCAGCACGGCCAGGGCGTGGGCCGGGTCGGGCTTGACCTTTGGCGCGTCCTCGCGGGCCATGAAGCAGTCGCAGCAGGCCGCGACATCCGGAAAAACCACCTTCACGGCGGCCGTGGAGTTGCGGGTGATGATGCCGGTTTTGATCCCGCCCGCGCGCAGTTCGGCGAGCAGGGGCCGGGTGAAGGGGAAGAGCTGGGCCTCGCGCGCGGCGTCGAGCTCCGTGGCCTGGATGACCAGCCTGCCCCGGCAGTGGAACTCCTGGCCCAGGGGGTGGTCGAACTCGCGGATCTCGTCGGCCAGCTCGTCCAGCCACTCCAGCACGGGCAGCTCGGAGGGCTCCGGCTCTTCGCCCAGGAAGGGCTCGGCCAGGGCGGTCAGCTTGCGGCGCAGGCGCGTGAAGTCGATGTGCAGGCTGGCCAGGGTGCCGTCGAAGTCAAAGAGGATGGCCTGAAACGGCGGGGTGTTTTGGGAGGGCATGGTTCCTCGGTTTTGCTTTGCGGCTGCGTCTTGCCCCAGGGGCGGGAGCGCTGTACACGGGTCGTGGTCAAGTAGTATCGGGAGGGGCTGTGGTCAAGAGCTATGACGTGTTGGTGGCGGGGGCCGGTCCGGCGGGGGCCGCTGCTGCGGCGGTGCTGGCCGGGCGTGGACTGTCCGTGGCGCTGCTGGACCGCGCGGAGCACCCGCGCCCCAAGCTCTGCGGCGGGCTCTTGACGGCCAAGAGCGTGGACGCCCTGGCGCGCATCTTCGGCCTCGGGCTGGCCGACCTGACCCGGCGTGGCGGCCTGTTCCACCAGACCCCGCAGTACCTGTTTCTGCACCGGGGCCGCGAGTTGTTGCGCGGGGCCGCTGCCGAGCCTTTCCGCTTTGTGGACCGCCCGGCCTTTGACGCGCTCTTGACCGCCGTCGCCGTGGCGCGCGGGGCCGAGTATCTGCCTGGCCGCACCGTGGAGGCCTGCGATGCTGCCGCGGGCCTGGTGCGCCTGCGCGGCGGCGGGGAGCTGGCCGCACGCTTCGTCATCGGCGCGGACGGGGCCAACTCCGTGACCCGCCGGGCGCTTGCTCCTGCCGACTTAGAGCGTGGGCTCTGGCGGCGCAACCTGGCCGCGGCCATCGAGGTGGAGCTGCCTGTGGGCAGCGGGCCGGGGCAGTTCCCGCGCGAGGTGCTGGCGCCGGAGCTGCACGTGGGCTCGCCTGCCGCCGGTTACGGCTGGGTGTTCCCGGGGCCGCGCGGGCCCAAGGTGGGCATCTGTGGGCTGCGGCGCCCGGACCGCGACGGGCGCGATTTCGGGGCCCTGTTTCTGGATTTCCTGCTCCTGCTCGGCGTGGCCGAGCCCGAGGGCGTGGCCCTGCACGGGCATCCGCTGCCCTATGGGAACGCCCTGGCCCGCCCTGCGAGCGGGCGGCTCCTCCTGGCCGGGGATGCCGGGGGCTTTGTGGAGCCGCTGTTCGGCGAGGGCATCTTCTACGCCCTGGCCACGGGCGCGCACGCGGCCTCGGGCGTGCTCCACGGGCTGAAGCACGGCGAGGCCGCCGCCGCAGCGGAGTACGAACGGCTGCTTGCGCGCACCGTGCGCCCGGAGCTGGTCTGGTCCGACCGCCTGCGCTGGCTGCTCTTCTGGGCCATGCAGAACATCGGGGCCGGGCCCATCCGGGGTTTCGTCAAAAGCGCGCCAGCGGCCCTGGCCGAGATGGTCCACGGCAGGCGTTCGTTCAGGCTCCTGCTTGGCAAGACCTGGGAGTGGGGCGAGGGCGTGGGCCCTGGCTTGGCCGGGATTCCGGGCGGGACGGCGGACTAGGCCGCGCCTTCGTCCTTGGGCAGATTGCGGCCCGAGGCGGCGGTGCGGGCGAGCACGTCGCAGCGCTCGTTCTCCGGGTGGCCGCTGTGGCCGCGCACCCAGCGCCAGGTGACCTTGTGCGTGGCAATGAGCGGCACAAGCCGCTTCCACAGGTCCTGATTCTTCACGGGCTGCTTGGCCGCGGTCTTCCAGCCGTTCTTCTGCCAGCCCACCAGCCAGCGGTCGGTGAAGGCCTTCATGACGTATTGCGAGTCCGTGAAGATCTCCACCATGCTCTGCTGCTTCAGGGCCTCCAGGCCCTTGATGACGCCCATGATCTCCATGCGGTTGTTGGTGGTGCCGGAGAAGCCCTCGGCCAGCTCCATGCGGTGCTCCCCGCAGACGAGGATGGCGGCGTAGCCGCCGGGGCCGGGATTGCCCAGGCAGGAGCCGTCGGTATACAGGGTCACGGGGGGCAGTTCGCTCACGGGATATCCTTCTGTGTTGCGTTGGTGTGTGCTGAAATTTCGTTCGGGGCCTTGTCTGGTGCTTTGTCCGGTGCCTTGTCCGGTGCCGCTTCTGTGGTCGCAAGGGACGCCAGGCGCGTCTGGATGAGATCCAGGGCCAGGATGAGGCCTTTTTGCCAGCTCCTGCCCGACTCGAAGTGGAAGGGGAAGTGCTCGGTGCTCAGGCTGCGGGCGAAGTCCGCGCCCAGGGCGCGCTCCACCAGCGGCGGCAGCATGACCACGGCGGTTTTCGCCTCCAGGCTCAGGCCCAGAAACAGGGTCTTGCCGTCCTGCTCGGGCGGGCTGAGGGCCCCCTGGCGCACCTGCACCCTGGCTTCGATCCCATATGTTTTGCGCAGGGCCGAAATGAACGCCTGGACCTGCTCCTGCTCGACCTTGGACAGGGTCTTGGTCTCGTCGGAGAGCCCGAAGCGCGTGTTGATGCGCTCAATGTTGCGCTCGCTGTTTTTCCAGAAGCCCACAACCACCAGGCCAAACACCAGAAGCAGCCCGGCAAGGCGCAGCATGTGCTCCAGAAAGCCGCCAGAGCGCACGGAAAAGAAGGCCATGCGTCCTCACAATCGGTTATGTGCCGCATGCGCTCATGCCTGCACCGGGGCTTTGTACCCTCCGCCAGGGCTGCTGGCAAGATGGCCGTGGGCCGGTGCCGCCTCTTAAGGCTTGCCCCGTGGCGGCTGATGCGCTATCTCCCCTGAATAACACTCCCGCCGTGGGAGACCAAATGGCAAGGAGCTATACATGCAGCGTAAGGTACTCCTGGCGGCGCTCGTCGCGCTGGTGGCCCTGGGCGGCTGCGCCCAGCGCGATCCGAATCTCCTGGTGCGGGGGCTTGGCGAGTTCAGCCGCGCCAAGGGCGACTACACCCTGACCATCAAGACCTATGAGCTGGACGCCGCAGGCAATGCCAGGCTGGCCGCCTCCGAGGACGCCTCCACGCGCGGCTTCGTCGAGCGCTCCCTGGCGGATAAGGGCTATATCCTCAAGGCCTCCGGCCCGGCGCGCTACGCCATGCAGGTCCACCTGCTCTGCGCCGATACGCGCAAGGCCAGCCTCGGCCTCGTGGCCGAGGAGGTGCGCCTCCCGGCACAGGCCGTGGGCGCGGGCTACAGCGAGGACATCCACTACTGGCTGCCCGACCAGAAGATGGACATGGCCAATCCTGGCCAGAGCACCCTGGCGAGCAGGCGTGAAGAGATGAGCCCGAGGCTGCGCGCTGGCGGCTCCCCGCACGAGAGGGCCCCCGGAGTCCATGTCGACGCGCCCATGGGCAAGCAGGAGCCCGCCTTCTGCCAGGGCCGGGTGCTCGTCACCCTGACCCCGGCCGGTCCCGGCCCGCTGCGCGAGGTCTTTGTGGGCCGCCGCGCCACGGACGACTGCGCCGCCGTCCCCAACTGCCCGCTGACGACCTGCCGCACGGCCCTGGAGCAGACCCTGGTGTACGAGCTCGACACCCGCTTCTAGCCGCGCTTTTCCGTCCTTTGCCTCTTGCGACAACAGGCCGCTCCCCGACAAGCCGGGGGGCGGCCTTCTTCGTGCCTGGCGCAACGCTCCGGGTTACCAGGCGTCGCGGTGCACGCGCTCCGGGCGGAAGCGGTCCACGCGGCCTGCGGCCATGTCCGGGTGGCCGAGGGGGACGAAGCTGTGCGGGATGACGGCCTCGGGGATGCCGAGCAGCGCGCGGAAGTTGTCCATGCGCGACTGCTCGGGGTACACGCCCACCCATACCGCGCCCAGACCCTGGGCGTGCAGGGCCAGGAGCAGGTTCTGGGTGGCGGCGGCGCAGTCGATGGGCCAGTAGCCGGGGTATTTCTCCAGGGCCGGTTCGGCGCAGACCAGGATGGCCGCCTGGGCCTGCCGGGCCATGGACGCGTGGGGGTGGAAATCAGGCACGCGGTCCAGCTTGGCGCGGTCGGTCATGAGCACGAAATGCCAGGGCTGGGCGTTGCCCGCGCTGGGCGCGGCCATGGCGGCCTCCAGCGCGGCCTGGATCATTTCCGGGGCCACGGCCTCGGCGCTGAATTTGCGGATGGAGCGGCGGGTCATGAGGCAGTCTAGGGCGTCCATGGGGTCCTCCTTTTGGGGCTGTGGGCCAAGCATACGCGCCCGCCGGGCGGTTCGTAAAGCCGGTGGGCCCGCGTCCGGAAAGCCTGCCTTGCACGGCGCCTTTGGCTTATGGTATAAAATTTCAAATGGGTGCGCGATGCTGAAGACCATTCATGCTGAAGAACGTTTCGTCACGGTGGCGATGCTGGGCCTGCTGGTCGTGGCGTTGTTCGTCGTGTCCCGGTATGACTATCTGCTTTTCCACGGCTTGATGGAGATGGTGAGCGTGGTGATCTGCGCGAGCATCTTCTTTCTGACCGTCCATGCCCGGAGGCATCTGGAGAACGCGGCCCTGCGGCTTCTGGGCGTGGCCTTCCTGTCCATCTCACTGCTCAACCTGCTGCACACCCTGGCCTACAAGGGCATGGGCGTATTCCCCGGCTACGACGCCAACCTGCCAACCCAGCTCTGGGTCGCCCTGCGGCAGATGAGCGCCGTGACCTTCCTGCTGGCCGCGCTGCTGCTTGGCCGCAAGGTGCGGCTGGATATCGCCGCAGGCGCTTATGCCGTGCTCACCGCCGCCCTGATCTGGGCGGTGTTCACGGGTAATTTTCCGGACTGCTTCGTGGAGGGCCGGGGGCTGACCCCGTTCAAGATCAGGACGGAGTTCGCGGCCATGCTCATGCTGGCCTGGGCCGGGGTGCTCTTTTACCGGCGCAGGGAGTATTTCGACTCCACGGTCGTGCCGCTTCTGCTCAGCTCCATCACCCTGAGCGCGCTGGCCGGAGTGGCCTTCTCGGTCTACGTCGGGGTCTATGACCTCTCCAACTTCACGGGGCACATGCTGCTGCTCTTTTCCGCGCTCTGCCTGCACCGGGCGGTGTTCGTCACTGGCGTGTCCACGCCGTACGCGCTGATCTCCCGCAAGCTGCGCGAGGCCGAGGCCCAGTTCCGGGGCATTGTGGAGAACTCCGCCGAGGGCCTGTTCCAGATGGACCGCGAGGGGCGCATCCTGGCGGCAAACCCGGCCTTTGCCAGGGTCCTGGGCTACGGTGACGCGGCCCTTGCCTTGGGCCAGCCGCTCAGCCGCCACTTCCCTGGCGGGCCGCAGGAGTTTCGGCAGGTTGTGGAGCCTGCCCTGGAAGGGAGCAAGGTTCTGCAACACGAGCTGGCCGCCCAGCGCCTGGACGGCATGCGGGTCTGGCTGTCCTTGAGCGTTCTGCCAGCGCAAGGGGAAGAGGCGCAGCGCCTCAACGGCTCCCTGCGCGACATCAGCACCCAGGTGCAGATGGAGAACCTGCGCCAGGACGTGGAGCGCATCCTGCAACACGAGCTGCGTTCCCCCCTGTCCGGCATCCTCGGGCTTGGCCGCGTGCTCAGCGAGGACACGACCCTGCCCCCCACGGTCCGCGACATGGGCGGCATGATAGCGGACACCGGCTGGCGGCTCCTGCGCATGACGGATGAGTCCATGGCCCTGCGCCGCCTGGAGGAGGGAACCTACATCCCGGAGCTGGGCCCGGTGGAACTCTTGGAGGTGCTGGAGCGTGTGCGCATGTGGCATGCGACCTTGAGCGGGCGCAAGGCCCTGGAGGTGCGCCTGCTGCTGGACGGCGAGGCCACGCAGGCCGGGAGCTCCTGCCTGGTTCGGGCCGATGAGCATCTGTTGGAGCACGCCCTGTCCAACCTTTTGAAGAACGCTCTGGAGGCCACGCCGAAGGGCACCACGGTCACCGTTCGCGTTGATTCCCCGCACGAGGGCGCTGTCAGCGGGCACGCCGCGCAATTCTGGCAAGGCGATCCCGCAAAGGCGGTTCACGTGGTCATCCACAACCTGGGCGAGGTGCCCAAAGACGTGCGCGGGCGGTTTTTCGAGCGCTACGCCACCAGCGGCAAGACGGCGGGCACGGGCCTTGGGACGCACATCGCCCGCCTGGCCGTGCTGGCCCAAGGCGGCGGCATCGCGTTCACTTCCTCGGCCAGCGAGGGCACGACCCTGCACGTGATCCTGCCGGGCGCCGAGCGCAAGGTACCGGTCGCGCCATGAGAACCCTCGGCCGCTACGCCATTCTGGGCCTGCTTGGCCGGGGCGGCATGGGCGCGGTGTACAAGGCGGCCATGCCGCGCACGGGCCGCGTGGTGGCCGTGAAGGTGCTCAAGCCCTCGGAGCAGTTGGCTGCAACGGCCGATCCCGCCGTGCTGCGCCGCGACTTCTTCCGCGAGGCCGCGCTCATGGCCGGCATCCGCCACCCGAATATCGCCCAGGTGCTGGATGTGGACGAGGCCCTGGACGCGCATGGGAGCAGCCTGCCCTATTTCGTCATGGAATATTACTGCAACAACCTCGGCGCGCTGTTGGGCGAGGGCTACCGCGTGGAGGAGGCCACCCGCCGCCTGGGCGTGGAGCAGGCCCTGTCCTGCGCGCGGCAGCTGGCCTCGGCGTGTGCCCGGCTGCATCACGAGGGCATCCTCCACCGCGACATCAAGCCCTTCAACCTCATGCTCGCCGAGCGCCCGCCCGACACCTGCCCGACAGGTCTTTGCCAAGCCGACGAGGTCAAGCTCATCGACTTCGGGCTCTCGCGCCTGCGCGGGGAGAGGGGGCCGGCCCAGGCCAAGGGCGCGGTGGTGGGCTCGCCGTACTATGCCGCGCCCGAGCAGGAGGCCGACCCAGAGGCGGCCGACGAGCGCGCCGACGTGTTCTCCGCCGGGGTCACGCTGTTCCGCTGCCTCACCGGGCATCTGCCCCAGGAAGGGCAGCCTGTCAGCCGCCTGCGGGCCGGTCTGGACCAGCGCTTCGATGACTTCTTCGCCCGCGCCTGCAACGAGGACCGCAGGAAGCGCCCGGCCTCGGCCCGGGACCTGCTGGCCGAGCTGGACGGCCTGGAGGCCCACTGGGCCAGCCTGCGCGCGCGCGTCTGCTCCCTGCCGGACGAGACCCCGCCGCCCTGCGCCAGCACCAGTCACACAGCGGCGCTGCGCCCCGGCAACGTTCTGCGTTCGATCCCGCTGCGCCAGCCCCTTGCGGGCGCGCGCGCGGCGTTCGGTCTGGACGAGCTGTGGCGGCCCGTGGCCTGCGACCCGGAGCGCTTTGTGGCGGGCCCACAGGAAGGCCTGGTGCGCGACCGGAAGTCCGGGCTTGTCTGGGAGCGCGGCGGCAGCGCCTACGGCGTGACCTTTGCCGCTGCGCAGGCGAGGGCCGAGCGCCTGAACGCGGAGCGCCGCCTGGGCATCGGGGATTGGCGGTTGCCTACTGCCCAGGAACTGGCCACGCTGCTTCTGCCCGAGCCGGACCTGCGCCAGCTCTGCCTGTCCCCGGCCTTTGACCCACGGCTGCGGCGCATCTGGACCGCGGACCGCAAGTCCTTCACCGCGGCCTGGTACGCCGATGTGGAGCACGGATTCGTGTGGTGGCAGGACGCGAGCTGCGAGTTCTTCGTCCGCTGCTGCGCGTCCATCGACGGGTGGTCCTCAGGCAAAGTCTAGCGCATCGGCCAGCCGCATTCCCAGCCCCAGGTCCAGGCGCCCACCAGAAGCAGCCCGGCCAGAATCCCGCAGAACTCATTGAGCCGCATGCCCCAATTCTCGTTTGGGTACCCATGGCGCATGGCCAGGAGGCCGACGGGCAGGGCCAGAAGGCCCCCGGCCAGCAACCCGAAAAAGTGCGCGCCGATGTCCGTGTTCTCGCCTGCGGTGCCCAGGCTGGCCAGCAGCGCCAGTCCGGCGGCCAGGGGCAGCAGCCAGCCGCGCGCGCCTGCCTGGGCCGTGGCTTGCGGGCCCGCCAGGCCGCCCTCGCCGCTTACGGCCTTGAGCCCGGCCAGGGCCCCGGCCGCGCCGAACACCGCCGTGGAGAAGCCCACGGAAAGGTGCGCCGGACCCTGAACCCAGACGTTCAGCACGTTGCCCAGCCCCCCGGCCAGGATGGCCAGCAGCCACGCCGCCCCGGATCCGATGCGCCTGGAGAGCAGGACCAGAAACACTCCGCCGATGACCGCGTTGCTGGCCACATGGGCCGGGTCGGCGTGCAGGGTGAGCGCCGTGAACATGCGCCACCACTGGCCGTCCAGCATCCGGGCGGCGTTGCCCGCGCCCACGCTGTGCCAGTACTGCGGGTAGGAGCCGAACTCTGGCCAGGGCCGGTGGGCGATGAGGAAGAAGGCGCAGAGTCCCAGCATTGCCGCCACGGTCGGGCGCGAGCGCTCCTCCACCGGGGGCAGGGGGATGTCCGGGTGCGGGCTGACGTTCTCGTGGTGGTAGAGGGTGATCTCGTCCACGGCCTGGCGCATGAAGCGCGCCGGGACCTGCACCGTGTAGCCGCCGGGCAGGGAGCGCACGCGATGCGGCACGCGCCGGGCGCGCAGCACAAGGCTCCAGAGCCGGGCCTGGGCCTGGGGCAGGCGTCCGGCCAGGGAGCCGTCCACCAGGGGCGCGAGGTCCGGCCAGGGCGCGCGCGTGGCGGAGCGTTGCAGTGGTCGCAGGGGCAGCATGGCGTGACCCTAACGGAAATTCCCCACAGGCCGCCAGCGCAAAATGGACAGGCACAGGCAGGGCGCGGGGGATTCTGCGGCTTAAACTGAAAAAGGGCCGACACCTTTGGGGGTGCCGGCCCGGATGGGCAAGTCTTGCGTTGAGCCTGTTCGGCTTAGCGCTTCGAGTACTGGAAGCGAGCGCGGGCGCCCTTCTGGCCGTACTTCTTGCGCTCCTTCTTGCGGGCGTCGCGGGTCAGGAACCCGGCACGCTTGAGCGTGGTGCGCAGCTCAGGGTCGAAGGTCAGCAGCGCGCGGGAGATGCCGTGACGGACGGCCTGGGCCTGTCCGGACACGCCGCCGCCAGCGACATTGACCTTGATGTCGAACTTGTCGACGAGCTTGGTCAGCTTGAGCGCCTGCTGCACGATCATCTGCAGGGTCTTGCGCGGGAAGTATTCCTCGTAAGGACGGCCATTGATGGTGATCAGGCCAGTGCCTGCGGTGACGCGGGTGCGCGCCACGGCGTTCTTGCGCTTGCCGGTGCCGTAATTGAGATCAAGCATGTATCAACTCCTGATGCGGAGGTTACAGGGCCAGAGCCTGGGGCTTCTGGGCGACGTGGGTGTGCTCAGGACCAGCGAAGACCTTGAGCTTCTTGATGATCTGCCTGGACAGGCGGTTCTTCGGCAGCATGCCGCGCACAGCCTGGATGATCACCAGTTCAGGGTTCTTCTCAAGCATCTGCTTCAGGTTCCGGGACTTGAGGCCGCCGGTGAAAAGCGTGTGCTTGTAGTACATCTTCTTGTTCAACTTGTCGCCGGTGACCTTGATCTTCGTGGCGTTGACCACGACGATGAAGTCGCCGCCGTCCATGTGCGGGGCGAAACCGGGCTTGTGCTTGCCACGAATGCGGTGGGCGATGGCCGTGGCCAAGCGTCCAAGGATCTGTTCCGTGGCATCGACCACGAACCATTCGTGCTTCAGGTCCGACGGGACCGGGCTGTACGTATTCATTTTGGTCAACTCCTTCACTTCAAACTGGAAACAGGGCTCTTACGGCTTTTGACCGAGCCTGTCAACTGAATTCCACTTCCTTTTCCGGGCCTCGAGGGCGAGAAATGCCCCTAGGCCGCAGCAACCAACTCTTTCAGCTTAGCGATGGCCTTGTCAATGCCCGAGGCGTCGGTGCCGCCCGCCTGGGCCATGTCCGGCCGGCCGCCGCCGCTGCCGCCCACCAGGGCCGCAACATCTTTTATAAGCGCAGGCGCGGTGAACTTGGCGTGCAGATCGCGGCTCACGCTGATCAACACCGCCACCTTGCCGTCCTCGGTGGGGGCGATGATGCAGGCCACGCCCGAGGGCAGCTTGCTCTTCAGCGCGTCCATCTGCTCTCGCAGGCTCTTGATGCTCGCGGCCTCGGCCTTCACCGCCAGCACCTTCACGCCGCCGATGTCCTCGACTTCGGTCATGCGCGCGCCGCCCTCGCCGCTGGCCAGCTTGGTCTGCAGGCGCTCCAGGTCCTTCTGCAGGCTCTTGACCTGCGAGTTCAGGGCCTTGGCCCGCGTGGCGACCTCCTCGGGCCGGGACTTGAGCACGGTCTGGACCTCGCCCATCTCCTGGCGCAGGGTCTGCAGGTAGTTCAGCGCGTTCCAGCCCGTGGCCGCCTCGATGCGCCGGATGCCCGCCGCAACGCCCGTCTCCGAAAGGATGACGAAGCTGCCTGCCTGGCCGGTGTTGGTCAGATGCGTGCCGCCGCAGAGCTCCATGCTCACGCCGGGCACTTCCACCAGACACACCGTATCGCCGTACTTCTCGCCGAACAGCGCCATGGCGCCTCTGGCCACGGCCTCCTTGGGGGTTACGATCTCGCGGCCCACCGGGATGTTGTCCAGGATGGCGCGGTTGACGATCTGCTCGACGCGCGCCAACTCCTGCGGGGTCAGCGGCGCGATGTGCGTGAAGTCGAAGCGCAGGCGCTCGGGGCCCACAAGGGAGCCGGACTGCTTCACATGGTCGCCCAGGACCTGGCGCAGGGCCGAGTGCAGCAGGTGCGTGGCCGTGTGGTTGCGCGAGCTGGCCATGCGCGAACGCGCGTTCACGGTGAGGCTGGCCGTCTGGCCGGTGCTGATGTCGCCCTCGTTGACGAAGATCTTGTGCACGGTGAGCTGCGGGGAGGGCTTCAGCGTCTCCAGCACGTCGGCCCCGCCGGTGCTGGTGGAGACCTCGCCGAGGTCGCCCTCCTGGCCGCCGGACTCGCCGTAGAAGGGCGTGCTCGCCGCAATCAGCCAGCCGCCCTGGCCCTGGGTCAGGCTCTCGACGCTCTCGCCCTCGCCGTCCAGCAGGGCATTGATGCGTCCGTCGTCCTCAAGCAGGGCGTTGCCGGTGAAGCGGGTCTTGACCCCGTTCTCCAGCAGGCCCTGGAACATGCTGGCCACGTCCTTCTCGCCGGAGCCCTTCCAGGCGCTCTTGGCGCGGGTCTTCTGCTCCTTCATGCAGGCCATGAAACCGGGCTCGTCCACGCTGATGCCCTGCTTCTCGGACACGTCGTTGACGATGTCCAGCGGGAAGCCGAAGGTGTCGTACAGCTTGAAGGCGAACTCGCCGCTGATGCGCAGCTCGGCGTTTTCCTTCAAGCGCGCGATCTCGTCCTCCAGGATCACCAGGCCCTTGTCCAGCGTCTGGGAGAATCTCTCCTCCTCCTCGCGCACCACGCGGGCCATGAACTCCTGGTTGCTCAGAAGTTCCGGGTAGGCGCCGTGCATCTGGGCCACCACCTGGCGCACGGTCTCGTGCAGGAAGGGGTCGGTCAGGCCCATGATGCGGCCGAAACGGAAGGCGCGGCGGATGAGGCGCCGGAGCACGTAGCCGCGGCCTTCATTGGAGGGCAGGATCTGGTCGGTTATGAGGAAGGCGATGGAGCGGCTGTGGTCGGCGATGACCTGCAGCGCGGTGTCCACTTCCTTGTCCTTGCGGTAGGTGACCTTGGCCTTGTCCGCCACGTAGCTGATGAGCGGGGTGAACAGGTCGGTCTCGAAGTTTGAGCGCTTGCCCTGGGACACGGCGGCGATGCGCTCCAGGCCCATGCCGGTGTCGATGCTGGGGCGGGGCAGCGCGGTGCGCGTGCCGTCGGCCGCCTGGTCGAACTGCATGAATACGAGGTTCCAGATCTCCAGGAAGCGGTCGCAGTCGCATTTGCCGATGCCGCAGTCCGGGCCGCAGGACATGTCCGCGCCCTGGTCCACGTAGATCTCGGAGCAGGGGCCGCAGGGGCCGGTGTCGCCCATGGACCAGAAGTTGTCCTTGTCGCCGAGGCGGTAGATGCGCTCCGGCGCGATGCCTGCCACGCTCTGCCACAGCTCGCCTGCCTCGTCGTCGTCCTTGTAGATGCTGACGTAGAGGTGCTCTTTGGGGAGCTTGATCTCCTTGGTGATGAAGTCCCAGGCCAGGCGGATGGCATCGGCCTTGAAGTAGTCGCCAAAGGAGAAGTTGCCGAGCATCTCGAAGAAGGTGTGGTGGCGCGCGGTGCGGCCCACGTTCTCCAGGTCGTTGTGCTTGCCGCCCACGCGCAGGCACTTCTGGGAGGTGCAGGCGCGGGAGTAGGGGCGCTTCTCCTGGCCGAGGAAGCTCTTCTTGAACTGGACCATGCCCGCGTTGGTGAACAGGAGCGAGGGGTCGTCCTTGGGTACCAGGGTGGAGCTCTCCACGATGGTGTGGCCGTTCTGCTCAAAGTACTTGAGGAAGCGGGAGCGGATTTCTGCGGCGTTCATGCGTTGTCTCTTCTCCAGAAAGGGGGATGGTCTGTTGGTTGCGGGCGCGGGCCCAAAGCTTACGCCTCGTCCACTTCGCCAGGCTCGGCCGCGGCCGGGATAAAGGTCACCGGGGCCATGCCCAGGTGCTCGATGAGCTTGTCCTCGATCTTCTGGCGCAGTTCGGTGTTTTCGATCAGGAGCGCGCGCACATTCTCCTTGCCCTGGCCCAGGCGCTCGGAGCCGAAGGCGAACCAGGAGCCGCTCTGCTCGATGATCTTGTTCTCTACGCCGAGGTCGATGATCTCGCCCTCGCGGCTCATGCCCGTGCCGTAGAGGATGTCCACCAGGGCCTCGCGGAAGGGCGGGGCGACCTTGTTCTTCACGACCTTGATGCGCGTGCGGTTGCCGTAGGCCTCTTCCTTATCCTTAAGGCTCTGGATGCGGCGGATGTCCAGCCGGATGGAGGCATAGAACTTCAGCGCGTTGCCGCCGGTGGTGGTCTCCGGGCTGCCGTAGCCGGTCATGCCGATCTTCATGCGGATCTGGTTGATGAACACCACCACCGCGCGGGACTTGTGGATGGTGCCGGTGAGCTTGCGCAGGGCGTGGCTCATGAGCCGCGCGTGCCCGCCCACCTGGGTCTCGCCCATCTGGCCCTCAAGCTCGGCCTGGGGGATCAGCGCGGCCACGGAGTCGATGACCACGAGGTCCACAGCGCTGGAGCGCACGAGCAGGTCGGCGATCTCCAGGGCCTGCTCGCCATAGTCCGGCTGGGAGATGAGCAGTTCCTCGGTCTTGACGCCGAGGCGGCGGGCGTAGGCCACGTCCAGCGCGTGCTCGGCGTCGATGAAGGCCGCCGTGCCGCCGCGCTTCTGGCATTCGGCCACCAGGTGCAGGGTCAGCGTGGTCTTGCCCGAGGACTCCGGGCCGTAAATTTCGGTGACGCGGCCCTTGGGGATGCCGCCGACGCCCAGCGCCAGGTCCAGGCCGATGGAACCTGTGGGGATGACCGGGATGGCGGTCAAGGCCGCGCCGTCGTCCATGCGCATGATGGCGCCCTTGCCGAACTTTCGTTCGATGGTCGTCATGGCGGTGGTCAGGGCTTCCAGGCGCAGTTCTTCGGGGCTGTTGCTGGGCTTCTTGGCCATGGGGGAACCTCCGGGGGTCGCTTGATGTTCGCGAATCAGGTTGGATATCAGATCGCCTTGCGGGCGGCAACAGGCGAATGGCGGTGCCCCCCGCGCGGAACTGCGAACCCCGAGCCTTGCATCCGCCCCTGCTTTGAGGATAGGAGGAGGCATGCAGCACGCGCAGAATATTGCTGGCACTGCCTGGGGCCAAGCCCGGAGCGTTGTCCGCCAGGTGTCGCCATGAGGGCGCGCCGGAGGATGAAGCACCCGGGGCGGGAGTCGCGTCATCGCCGTGTCGGCGGCGACGCCATTATGCGCGTGCTCTCGCGCTACGACAAGAAGGGCGGGCTTCAGTTGGTGCGCCTGTGGCTGGAGTGGGAGGCCGTCGTCGGGCCCGAGGTGGCGGAATTGGCCCGGCCCCTGGGCCACAAGGACGGCACCCTGCAGCTCTACACACAGGACGCCATCGCCGCGCAGCAGCTGACGTATTTCGCCCCGGAAATTCTCTTGCGGGTGAATGAATTTTTAGGTCAAGAAGTCTTTGACAAGGTGCGCTTCGAGCTGCTAAACGGCAGAGTTCCTTTGGGCGAGAAGCGCACGGAGAGGCCCCAGGCTTCACCATTGCACGTCCAGAGGCCGCCCATACTCGGCGGTCTGGCGGGAAAGCTGGACCCGGAATCCGCTGTGGGTCGTTGCTACATGGCCTACGTGAAGCGTTTCACCCAGGACGGCGAGCCGGCTTCCGGCCCGCTGGATGGACCCTCGGACAGGCCTGTGGCCGGACCGGGTGCAGAGCAGGATGCGAATACTCGTCCCAAAGGGGCGTCAAGGAGAAGAAAATGAGTCAGGAAGTTATCGAAATCACTTTTGAGAGCCTGGGACTGACCAAGACCCTGGACAAGATGACCGCCAAGGAACTGCGCGCCGTGATCGTGGCGAAGATTCCGTCCATCGTGGGCGCCAGCGGCATGCAGAAGGACGAGCTGGTCAAGTCCATCAAGGAAGTCTTCGGCATCGTCGACACCGAGGGCGGCATCTCCCCCTACAAGGACCAGATCTTCACCCTGAAGAAGACCATCCGCGACATGCGCGTCCAGAAGGGCACCGTTGAAGCCCGCCAGGAGCGCACCAAGGTGCGCCGCAAGATCAACAAGCTGAAGAAGCGCACCCGCCGTCTGGCGCGCGCGCTGTAGTTTTCGCGCGGAGCCGCGATTTCGTGGTTGACAAGTTAGCCACGAAGTCTGTATCAGGGCTCCTCGCAACCTGCTGGGGGATCGTATAAAGGCAATACTGCGGGTTCTGGCTCCGCCAATCGAGGTTCGATTCCTCGTCCCCCAGCCACTTCACAAAATGTCCCCATCGTCTAGCCTGGTCCAGGACGACGGCCTTTCACGCCGTTAACAGGGGTTCAAATCCCCTTGGGGACGCCAGAGCAAATCAAGCGGTCAGGAGAATATCCTGGTCGCTTTTTTGTTGGCCCGAAATCCCGTTTCAACTCTTCTTCCAACTTCCAGGGTGCAGACGCGGTGCGCAAGGGCGTCCTCATGACGCCGGGCGTCAGCGGGCCTCAGCGGGCCTCTGGGCTCTGTTCCATGCCCGGCCCTTGCCTGGCCCTTGGCCAGGCCTGTGAGCGCCAGCGCAGAGGCATCCCTTGAGCTTTGCCTGTGCGCTGGCCCATGCGTGCGCGGGAGAAGGTGGGGCGGGACACGGGGGATGCAGGCCTGCCGGCTGGACGTTGTGGAAACTGGCCTGGGGCGCAAGGCAGGGCTTGGCCCAGGAAACGGCAAGCGCCCGCTGGGCCGGAGGGTTGCGACTGCGATCTGCGCTAGCTTACTGATTCCATCACCCGCGCCAGCGCCTTCTGGAGTTCTTCCATTTGAACGGGCTTGGCCACATGGTCATCCATCCCAGCCGCCAGGAACTTTTCACGGTCTCCCTGCATGGCATAGGCCGTCAGTGCGATTATGGGAACTCTCGCCTTTCCCAAAACATCGGACATGCTGCGGATGCGCTTTGTCGCCTCGACGCCGTCCATCTCCGGCATCTGGATATCCATCAGGATGCAGTCAATGTCATTCTGCATCAGTGCATCGATGGCTTCATTCCCGTTGCTGGCGGTGATGACTTCATGGCCCATGCGCTTGAGCAGGACAAGCATACTCATTTGGCCAATGGGTTCGTCGTCAGCCAGGAGTATCCGCAAGGGGCCCTCCGCTGGCACGATGCAACACCTCTGCGCCCCCCCGATGGTTTGGCCTGCTTCGTCTACGGTGTTCAGGAGCAGGTCCAGATAGATGGTGGTTCCTGCGCCGACATCGCTATCAACGCAGATGCTCCCCCCCATGAGTTCAACAATGCGCTTGACGATGGCCAGCCCGAGCCCGGCCCCCTCATATTGCCGTGTATAGCCTGCATCGGCCTGGGTGAAGCGGCCAAACACATAACTAAGCTTGTCGTCGGGAATGCCGATGCCCGTGTCAGCGACTGCGATATGCAACCTGACCATGTCAGCATAACGCAGGGATGGGCGAGTCCAAACGTCCACCTGCACCGATCCGGAGGAAGTGAATTTGACAGAGTTGCCCACGAGGTTGAAGAGGATCTGCCGGATGCGCGCTTCGTCTCCGCGCAAGTGGGCAGGCATCTCCTCTGCGATTTTGACCTGTAGGGTAATACCCTTCTGGGCACAGGCCACATGGAACACATCCGAGACGGAGCACATCAACTCATTGATGGCGAAGCGGGAGCGGTTCAGGGCAAACGGGTCCGTTTGCATCTTGGAGAAGTCCAGAACGTCATTCAGGAGCGAGAGCAGCCTGCGCCCGGCATCATAGGCCATGGCGGTGAAGCTGGTGCGTTCTTCCGGCGTCACGTTCTGCTGAAGCAACTGCAGCATCCCGAGAACGCCATTGAGCGGGGTGCGGATCTCGTGGCTCATGTTGGCAAGAAACTCAGACTTGGCGCGGTCTGAGGTCTCTGCGAGGTCTTTGGCCTGCAGCAGGTCGTCCTCGGCCTGCTTGCGGCTTGTGATGTCCAGAAACATGACGGCTAAGCGAGATGGTGAAACCGCAAAACTTATCACCTCGAAAGTGCCGGAGGAGCGCTCATCCTCATAGCCGAGCTGCTCGGTATGCCAAGGAGTCCCTGTGGTGATGACGTGGAGGTAATGCTCAGGGACGCTCGTTTCGGCCAGCATCGGGAAGGCCTCAAGAATGTCTTTGCCGACGAGTTGGTTATGCTCCAGTCCCAGGATGGTGTCCGCAGCTGGATTTGCCCCGCCGAAAATGAGCCGCCCGTCCACGAGGTCATACAAGTGCATGCCTATGGGCGTGTTTTCGATGATTGCGCGTAAGGCGGATTCACTTTTGATAAGCGCTTCGACGCCTTTTCTGCGCTCCAGCTCTCCGGCTGCGCGCATGCCGACCAACTGTAGCAAGGTCTCAGCCCGGCGTTGGTTCGTTAGAGGCCGCCTGCCGATGACGGCGATGAGGCCGATGGCCTTGTGCTGGGTGTCCCAGAGAGTGACGCCAGCGTAGCTTTCGGCCTTCATGTCTTGGAGAATCTGGTCTTCGGGGAAGAGGTGGCGCACGCGCTCGGCAAAGCAGCAGACATTTCGGCCCACGACGTCACCACAGGGAGTGTCTTTCAGGGCGTAGCTGACGTTGTCCTCGAAGTGTCCGTCGAAGTGCACCGCTACGGTATGCGCCGTGAGTCCGTCACCCTCCAGCCGGTCGATGCAGATGTAGTCCATCTCAAGTGTCCTGGCCAGATAGCTTGCCAGGGATCTGAAGAAATCCTCGCCATCGGCATCGCTGCCGCACTGGAGCAGGAATCGCTGGGCGTCTTCGATTTCCTTCCGCTCGGTTATGTCTGAGAACATGATCAGGTGCTTGTCCTGATCCACGTTCTTCATCCGAGCTTCCACCTGCAGCCACTGGCCGGCCTTGGTGCGATAACGCCGCTCCAGGCGCACATTCTGTCCGGCCTTCACGTCCGAGATGATTTGTTCCACAGGAACCCTTTCGGCATCCTCCGGATGGAGCAGGTCTTGCCCGTGCATAGTCGTCAGTTCCGCGCGCGAGAACCCGAGCAGTTCTTCGGCCATTGGGTTGGCGTCGAGGATGAGGGAAGAGCTGTTTACGAGAAAAATGCCGATGGAGGCTTTCTCGAACAGGCCGCGATAACGGATCTCACTCTCGCGGATCTCGCTTTCCCGGGCATAGAGGGTGTCGCTCATCTGGAAGAATTCTTGCTCCACGCGTGCCAGTTCCTGGAAGGCGGCTGAATTCCCTCCCGTGTCTTCAACCCTTTTCCCTTCTGCGAGGCTCTGGATGGCTTCGGAGAAGTCAACAAGGGGCGACACGACGCGCTTGCGAAGCACTTGGCGCATGCGCAGGGAGAGCGAAATGAGCACCACGGTGAGCATCGCCAGCAGGATGATGGCTGAGCGGGCAAGGGGACCGAAAAGCGCTTCGACAGGCTTTGTGGTCAGAAGCACCCAGCCTGTCTCGGCAAGGCGCACCGAGGTGCCGAACACAAGGTCATTCCCAGAGCGAAAGACTCGCGAGGTCGGCACTTCACTGCTTTCCCGGATGACTTGCAGATCTCCGATGTTCTCTTGCCTCTCCACACGGTTGCGCTCAGGGGGGGAGATGAGGTTCCCAAAGGCGTCGACAAGAATGATGGAGCCTTTGCCCTCTGGCAGCAACTCCTGCAGGTTACTTTGGAAGACGCTCAGGTCCAGCTCTGCCGCCAGCAAGTCCCCACGGGGAGCGCGGGCGCCGATGTAAACCACGAGGTGGCCGGTTTCAGGCGAGGGGAGTGGACGGGAGAGGATCAGAAAGCCTTGGCCGGTGGCGTCCAGATTCAATGGAAATTCGTCACCTTTCGCGCCCGATGGCACCACTGCGCGCACGCGCTTGGCCTTGTCCACCCAAAGCACCCGCTCAAAATACGGGGATGCGGTTAAGAACTCCTGTAAGTGCGCCGGGATGTCTGGCGCGTGCTGTTCACCGTCGATTCTCGCGGCAAAAATGGCCAGCGACTTTGCGGAAGAGCCCATGTAGTTGCTGACATATTTAGCCAGGCCGCGCACAGCCAGGGCGTCGCTCTGCACATAATGCTCACGCATCCAGAAGGCGCCCAGCCCCGCGACCACCAGAGCCAGCAGAACGCTTGGGATCAGCAGCCACAGGACCATGCTGCGGTTCAGAATGCTCGAGAGGGATTGCGGCTTCGCCTGTGGCATCAGTGGGTCCCTCCCACGCTGTCGGTGATGACGAAGCGCCCCTGTTTGACGCTGGTGATGAAGGTGGGCCTGACGACGTCGCCGCTTGGCGACATGGAGAAGTGTCCTATGATGCCTGTGTGCGGAGTGCTGTCCGCAAGGGCTGTTTTGAGCCCTTGAGCGTTTCCGCCAGTGCGTTTAAGTGCGTCAGCAAGGAGCGCCACAGCCTCATAGGCGAAGGCCGCTGCAAAGTTTGGCTTCCAGCCGAAGCGCTTGGTGTAGCGCTTCTGAAAGGCAAGGAAGTTGGGGTAGGCATTGTCTTCCGAATAGTTTGAGACGAATTGGAAGCCCTCAACAGTGCTGCCGCCTGAGAGCGCAAGGGCATTTGTCGCTGGCCAAGGTGGGCCGATCACCGTGATGCCTGCCTCGTTCGGGCGCAGGGCTTGCGCCAGCGCAACGAGGTCGCGCGCCGCCATGCAGACCATGAGGGCCTTGGGCTTGGCCTCACGGATGACCTTCGCCAGGGCCTCCCAGTCCTCGCCCGTGCGGGAGGAGAAGAGCCTGGAGCCGACGAACCTGCCCCCCTGCTGTGTGTATGCCTTGTCCAGGGAGGCCTGGAGGGTGTCCGTATAGCCAACGTTATCCGCATCGCCAACAAAGAACGCGGTTTTCAACCCCTTTTTGATGGCATATTCGGCCATGCCCTCGGCCCACTTCGTGTTGCTGGGAATGACGCGGAAAAAACCATCCTGCTTGTCTTCGAGCGCGGGCGCGGCCGTCGTTGGAGAAACGAGTATGCCGCCCTGTTTCTCCACCACGGGATAGGCCGCCAGGGTCTGGCTGGTCGTCATGTGGCCGACTATGGCCACAACCCCCTTTTGCAAGAGGGCTTCATCGGCGGTGATGGCGCCCCTTGGTGTGTCCAGGTCGTCTTCCGCCAGAAGCTCAAGCATGCGCCCATTGATGCCGCCGGCGGCATTGATCTCCTCCACGGCGAGAGTGGCTCCGTTGCGCCCCTGTACTCCAAGGTCGGACTTTGAACCTGTAAGCTGGCCAGAGAAGCCGATCCGAATGGGGTGGTCGTTTGAACAGGACAAGGCCACACTACATAGAAGTGTGATGCCGATGGCACGTATTGCCTTGTCTAATGCGTAACGCTTCCCCATTTGTAGTCTGTACACGAAGAACACGACTATGCCAATGGCAATTGGCTATGTAACGCTCCAAGGCGCATGTCAGGAGGGATGAAGCAGATTGCGAAGCAGGAAGGATGGGGAAATCCGTCCTGGAGCGTCCACGGGTGTCCCGAAACACCTGTAAATAATGGGAATAGAAGGCTGGGGGCATAGCCCTCCACACCGTTAACAGGGGGGTCAAATCCCCTTGGGGACGCCAGAACAAATCAAGCCGTCAGGAGAATATCCTGGTCGCTTTTTTGGTCGGCACGAAAATCCTGTCCCAGCTTTCTTCACATCTCCAAGGAACAGAGCGGTGCGCAAGGGCGTCTTCATGTCGCCGGGCGTCAGAGGAACTCAGCGGGCCTCAGCGGGGCTTTGGGCTCTGTTCCATGCCCGGCCTGCCTGGCCTTGGCCAAGCCTGTGAGCGCCCGCGCAGAGGCTTCCCTTGAGGTTTGCCTGTGCGCTAGCCCCCGCGTACGCGGGAGAAGGTGGGGCGGTTCACGGAGGATACGGGCCTGCCGGCTGGACGCTGTGGAAACTGGCCTGGGGCGCAGGGCAGGGCTTGGCCCAGGAAACGGCAAACGTCCGCTGGGCCGGAGGGGCTTGCGCGGGCGTTTGCGGGTATTGCGGGGCTGCTATTTCTTGCGCTTGGGCTTGACGCCGGAGAAGCGCTTCACGTCGATGGCGTACTTCTTCACCTTGTAGTTGATGATGCGGTAGCTCACGCGCAGGTCGCGCGCGCTCTGCAGCATGTTGCCGCGCGTCTTCTTCAGCGAATCCACCAGGAGTTCCTGCTCGAACTTGGCCACGGCCTCGCCAAAGGACAGGTTGATGCCCGTGGCCGAGGAGTCCGCCGTCTGCAGCGTGGGCGGCAGATGGTAGGTGCGGATGACCTCCTCCTCGCACAGGAGCACGGCGCGCTCGATGCAGTTGCGCAGCTCGCGCACGTTGCCCGGCCAGTGGTACATGGTCAAAAGCTCGATGGCCGGGGTGGAGATGCGCTTGATGCTCTTGCCGTACTCCTTGGCGAAGTCGCCCAGGAAGTGCTCGGCCAGGGGCAGGATGTCCTCGCGGCGCTCGCGCAGGGCCGGGATGAAAATGGGGAAGACGTTGATGCGGTAGAACAGGTCTTCGCGGAACCCGCCGCTGGTCAGCAGGTGCTCCAGGTTCTGGTGCGTGGCGCAGATGAGCCGCACGTCCACCGAGAGGGTCTGCTCGCCGCCCACGCGCTGGATCTCCTTCTCCTGGATGGCGCGCAGCACCTTGGCCTGGGCGTCCAGCGAAAGCTCGCCGATCTCGTCCAGGAACAGGGTGCCGTTGTGGGCCACCTCGAACAGGCCGCGCTTGGTGGCCACGGCGCCGGTGAAGGCGCCCTTCTGGTGACCGAAGAGCTCGCTCTCCACCAGTTCCGAGGGCAGGGCCGCGCAGTTGAGCTTGATCAGCGGCTTGTCGTGGCGCGGGCTGCCCTGGTGGATGGCCTCGGCCAAGAGCTCCTTGCCCGTGCCGGACTCGCCGCGCAAGAGCACCGTGGCCCGGCTGGGAGCCACCTGGCGGCCCTGGCGCAGCACCACGCGCATGCTTTTGCTGGCGGCCACGAAATCCTTGGGCGGCGGAGAGTCCATGCCCGCCGGGACCATGCCCTGGGCCATGAGGTGCTTGTGCAGGGCCATTTCTTCCTGCAACTGGGCCACCTGATTGGCGATGAGGTCGGCCACGACCTCCAGGAACTCGCGGTGCCGCTCCAGGGCGTCGGCCGACTGCACGGGCAGGTCGGCGGAAAGGGCGCCAAGCACTTCACGTCCGCCGCGGCGGGAACTGACCACCGGCACGGACAGGAAGGCCAGGCTCTCCAGCTCTTCCTGGCTGCGGCCAAAGGCCTTGTTCAAAAACTCGCCGTGCTCGGAGAGCCGGGGCACGATGATGGGTTTGCCGGTCTCGTAGACCTGGCCCACCACGCCCTTGCCCGGGGTGTAGGTGGCGGGAATGGAGCGGGTGGGACTGTGGGCCAGGGAGAGCCGCAGGTTCTCGCTCTCAGGGTCCATGATGGCCAGGAACACGCGGACATAGCCCATCTGTCGGGACAGGGCCTTGAGCAGGCCGCCCAGGCTCTCGTCCAGGGGCGAGCCGGGAGTCAGCTCCTGCAGGATGATCCTGAGCGAAGCCAGCAGTCCTTCCGGACCGGAACACAGCGCCTCGTACTTCGGCATGGAGATTCCTTTGCGTGCGCGGCCTTAGGCCGGGAACGCGGCTCCCAGTTCCAGGGCGCGCAGGTTCACCTCGGCCAACTTGGGCTTCATGGTGGCGCGCACTGTGTCGGCCAGGACGTCGACGCCAAAGGGCAGCGCGCCCAGGGCGCAAAGCGCGCCCAGGAGGGCGATGTTGCCGCTCTGCATGGCCCCGGCCTGAACGCCCAGGCTGCGGCAGGGCAGGAAGCGGGTCTGGCCCGCGCAGGCGCTCACCCTGGCCTTGATGATGTCGATGTCCGGATTCACCTCGCGTCCGCAGGCCACCGCCAGCGGCGGCAGGAACTCCGTGCTGGAGAGCACGAGCCCGCCGGGCTTCAGGTAGGGCATGGCGCGCAGGGTCTCCAGCGGCTCGAAGCCGAGCAGGATGTCGGCCTCGCCCGGGCCGATCTTGGGGCTCATGTAGCCGATGAGCAGGGTCGACTCGACCACGCCGCCGCGCTGGGCCATGCCGTGGATTTCTCCCGAGGTCACGGCCAAGCCGAAGGACAGGGCCGCGCGGGCGAGCAGCGTGGTGGCCGTGAGGGTGCCTTGTCCGCCCACGCCGGTCATGAATATGCGGAGACGGGTCTGCTGAAGGGCGCTCATTTCGCGTCTCCTTTGCGGGCCTTGATGTTTGGGCAGAGTTGCAGGCAGAGCATGCAGCCGGAGCAGAGGAGCGGGTCGATGGCCACCTTGCCGCCGTCCTTGTAGAAGGCCGGGCAGGCCAGGGTGTCCAGGCAGTCGCCGCACTCGCCCTTTTCACCGCATGCTTCGGCCACGTAGGCCACCTGGGTCTGCTTCTTGCCATAGGCGCGTCGGGCGAAGAGCGGGCAGGGCTCCTCGGCCAGGAGCACGCGCACGCCCTTCAGGGCCTTGAGTTCCTCGATGGCCTTGAGGGTGGCCTTGTGGTTCAGCGGGTTGACCTTGCGGAAGTGCTCGATGCCAAGGCCCGTCAGCAGCTTCTCGATGTCGATGCGCACGAGGTTGTCGCCGAGGTTGGTCTTGTCCACGCCTGGGTTGGGCTGGTGCCCGGTCATGGCCGTGGTGCGGTTGTCCAGGATGCAGACCAGCAGGTTGTGCTGGTTGAACAGGGCGTTGACCAGGCCGGTGATGCCGGAGTGGAAGAAGGTGGAGTCGCCGATGAAGGCGACCACATCCTGGCCTGCGGCCTTGGCGGCTCCGGAGCCTGCGGAAATGCTCGAGCCCATGCACACCAGGAAGTCCGCGGCCCGAAGCGGCGGCAGGATGCCCAGCGTGTAGCAGCCGATGTCCGAGGAGTAGATGGCCGAATCGCCGTAGACCTTGCGCACGGCCACGTAGGCGGCGCGGTGCGGGCACCCGGCGCAGAGGTTGGGCGGCCGGTTCGACAGGGGGCCGCAGGCGTTGGCCTCGGCAGGGTCGCCAGCGCTGGGCGTGCAGACCGGGACGGTCTTGGCGGGCAGTCCCAGCACACCGCGCAGGGCGCTTTCCACCATGCCCACGTTGAACTCGCCGAAACGGGGCAGCGGGCCCGGGGTCTTGCCCTGGATGTTCAGGGAAATTCCCAGGCGCTGCGCCAGGGCGCGGATCTCGGTCTCCAGCACCGGCTCCAACTCCTCGATGACGAGCAGGGTGTCCAGCCCGGTCATGAAGGATTCCAGCAGCTTTTCCGGCAGCGGGTAGGTGAAGCCCAGGTCCAGCACCTTGACCTTGCCCTTGAGGTCGTCCTCAAGCAGGGCGTCGGCCAGGTAGGCCCGGCTGATGCCAGAGGCCACCACGCCGACCTTGCCTGCGCCGGAAACGGTGTTGAGCGGCGAGGTCTCGGCCAGGCCGCGCAGCTTCTCCAGGAGGTCGAGCAGGCGCAGGTGCATGGGCCGCGCAAAGGCCGGGATGGGCACGAAGCGCGAGGGGTTCTTCTGAAAGCCAACGGGCGCGGGCAGCACGGCGGGCTCGGCGAGCGTCACCGGGCCGCGCAGGTGGTTCACGCGGGTGGTGGTGCGCAGGAGCACCGGGGTGCCCAACTCGCGCGAGAGCTCAAGCCCGGCGCGGGTCATGTCCTTGGCCTCCTGGGCCGTGCTGGGCTCCAGGCAGGGCAGCCCGGCCAGGCGGGCGTAGATGCGGTTGTCCTGCTCGTTCTGGCTGGAGTGGCAGCCGGGGTCGTCCGCGGAGAGCAGCACGAAGCCGCCGGGGGTGCCGGTGTAGGCCAGGGTCAGGAGCGGATCGGCGGCAACGTTGACGCCAACATGCTTCATGGTGACCAGGGTCATGGCCCCGGCCAGGGTGGCGCCGCCGCCGACTTCCAGGGCCACCTTCTCGTTCACGGAGTATTCGAAGGTGTAGGCGGCCTCGGGCGAGAGGCGGAAGAAGGTGTCCGGCACCTCGGAGGAGGGCGTGCCGGGGTAGCAGCTGATGAACTGGATGCCGGCCTCGACGGCCCCGCGCACGATGGCCTCGTTGCCGAGGAGCAGGTGCGTCTGGCCGGGGGTGCCGGAGAGCAGGGGGTTGGCCATGGGGGGATGTCCTTCTAGCTTTTTGACTTGAGCTGGTTGGCCTTGAACTCGAAGTAGGGCTTGCCGGCGCCTTCGCCCTTGGTGGCGATCTCGGCGTAGGCCTCCTGGGCGACCTTGTCGTTTCCGGCCTGCTCGGCGGCCACGGCCAGCTGCCGGGTGATGGGCAGCTCGTAGGCCTTGGGCGACTTGGCCTTGAGGGCTTGGAGCAGGGTCAGGGCCTCGGCGGCCTTGCCTTCCAGCAGCAGGCTCTTGGCGTGGCCGATGCCCGCCACGACCTTCATGTCCGCTGACGAGGAACCCTCCAGTTCGGTCCAGGCCGCCCCGGCCTTGGCGTACTGCTTGCTGACCATGGCGCTGGCGGCGAGCTCCAGCAGGGCTGCGGGCCTCAGGGAGCTGGGCGCGTCCTTGAGGTAGGCCTCCAGGGCGTCCACACGGGCCTTGGGGTCGGTCTTTTCTATGAGCAGGACGCCCAGGGCGTCGGCGGACTTTGCGGCCTGGGTGCCGCGCCAGTGGTTCACGCCCGCATATACGGCCACGAGGAGGAGGATCACGCCGCAGCCTGCGGCGATGGCCTTCAGGTTCTCCACCAGGAAGCTCAGCATTTTCTGCGCCGTGTCGTCGGGCGTGCTCTTGATCTGCTCCAGCTGTTCGATGACGCCGGGGTGGACGGCGTTTTCCGCCGGGGCCTGGTTCTTGCTTTCGTCCATGCGTGGGAACTCCTTGCGGGCGTGTCCGCCTGCGTTCTTGGTCTCTCCGGACGCGTTCGCGTTCGGGCCAAGAATGTTTACGCAAAAATGTCAAACAGGTCAAAGGGGAAGATACCCCAAACAGACATTTTTCCTTTTGCATTCCAATAAATTGGAAAATCAGCATGTTGCGAATTTACGCTAGTGTCAGATGAGAGAAAATCCTGATAAGATTGACTTGGCTGCCAGGTTTGGGTAGCCAAAAAAGGTTGGAGCATGTGGCGGAAATACGGTAATGTACACCCTGCCAAGACCTCGGGAAAACATTTCATGACGCCGACGCCAACACGAGTATTCAAGCCAAGGAGACAGGCCATGACCATCGCCGCCCAGATGCGCAAGATCGCCCAGGACGCCAAGGCCGCCTCGCGCAGGCTGGCCAGCGCCGAGGGCAGCGTCCGCCAGCAGGCACTGCTGAACATGGCCGAACTGCTGGGCCAGAGCGGACCGGCCATCTTCGCCGCCAACAAGAAGGACCTGGACGCCGCGCAGAAAAACGGCCTGGACAGCGCCAAGCTCGACCGCCTGACCATCAGCCAGGGCGTGCTCGACTCCATGATCCAGGGCTGCCGCGAGGTGGCGGCCATGAGCGACCCCGTGGGCGAGATCGAGGGCATGAAGAAACGCCCCAACGGCATGCTCGTGGGCCGAATGCGCGTGCCGCTGGGCGTGGTGGCCATGATTTTCGAGTCCCGGCCCAACGCCGCAGTGGACGCCGCCGTGCTTTGCATCAAGAGCGGCAACGCGGCCATCCTGCGCGGCGGCAGCGAGGCCTTCCACTCCATCAAGGCCCTGACCAAAATCGTGCACCAGGCGCTGGAAGACGCCGGCCTGCCCAAAGGCTGCGTGCAGGTGCCGCCGACCACCGACCGCGAGGCCGTGAGCGCGCTTTTGAAGCTCGACGAGTACATTGACGTGGTCATTCCGCGCGGCGGCGAGGGCCTCATCCGCGCCGTGGTGGAGCAGGCCTCCATGCCCGTGCTCAAGCACTACAAGGGCGTGTGCCACACGTTCGTCGACGCCAGCGCAGACCTGGAGCGCGCCGTGCTCATCATCCACAACGCCAAGGTCCAGCGCCCCGGCACCTGCAATTCCCTGGAATGCTTGTTGGTGCATCAGGCCGTGGCCAAGAAGTTTCTGCCCAAGGTGGCCAAAAAGCTCGGCGAGGCCGGGGTGGCGATCCGCTGCTGCAAAGCCTCCCTGCCGCTTATGGGCAAAACAGCCAAGGCCGCCGTCAAGACCGACTGGGGCACCGAGTTCCTGGGTCTGGTCCTGGCCGTGAAGGTCGTGGCCGACCTGGACGAGGCCCTGGACCACATCGCCCAGTACGGCTCCAACCACACCGAGGCCATCCTCACCGAGAGCCACGCGAACGCCATGCGCTTCACCCGCGAGGCCGACGCCAGCATGGTCGCGGTCAACGCCTCCACCCGCCTGAACGACGGTGGCGAGCTGGGCCTGGGCGCCGAGGTGGGCATCTCCACCACCAAGCTCCACGCCTACGGGCCCATGGGCATCCGCGAACTCACCAGCGCCAAGTTTGTTGTCCTGGGGCAGGGCCAGATCCGGCAGTAGGCCGCCAGCCAGGCACCTGCGATCCACAAAACAATCCACAGTCTCGCGCCCCGGCCCCTGCTCGGCCTGTGGCCCCCACGCGATCATTGCGGGCAGACAGAAAAGGACAGACACGCATCATGGCCAAGATCGGAATCCTGGGGGGCAGCTTCAACCCCATTCACGCCGGACATATGCGCATGGCCGTGGAGGCCCGCGAAGCCGCAGGCCTGGAGCGCGTGCTCCTCATGCCCGCTGGCGAACCCCCGCACAAACCGGCCGAGGGCATGCTGCCCTTCGCCCACCGCCTGCGTCTGGTCGAACTGGCCGTGCGCGGCGTCCCCGGCCTCTCGGCCAGCGGGTTCGAAGGCTCACGCCCCGGCCCCTCCTACAGCGTGGACACCCTCATTGCCCTGCGCGAAAAAATGCCCGGCGACGAGCTCCACTTCATCATGGGCAGCGAGTCCTTCCTGGCCCTGCCAAAATGGAACCGGGGCCTGGAACTGCCGCACCTGTGCTCCCTCATCGTGGTCCTGCGCCCCGGCGCGAACAACGACAGCATTGCCGACTTCGCCGAGGCCACCTGGCCCGGCATGGAACGCTGCGGCTTCGGCCGCCTGCGCTTCGCCTCCGGCACCACCCTCACCGCCGTGGACATGCCCGTGTTGGAGATCAGCTCCACCGACATTCGCAAACGCTGGCGTCAACGCCGCTGCCTGGCCACCCTCGTGCCTCACGCCGCCGAGGAAATCCTCGAACGCGGCGGCTCGGCCTACGAACAAGCCTGGGGCCTGCGCGAGGAGAGCTGAGAAGATAAGATAATATGCCTCCGGCGGCCAAAGGGCCTGAGGCCCTCTGGACTCCCCATAGCGCGAAGGGCTCCTTTCGTCGGCGCAAAGCCGCCAACGAAAGGAGCCCTTCGCTTTGGGCGAGTCATGGTGCAACATGTGGGGAGCGCAATGGCCGTGACTTACTGTGAGACCTGGGAGCCAACCGTGCGCTTCCAAACTCAGCCCAACCGGTGACACTCCTCCCCTTCTCTAAAAGGGGCCAACCGCGCGCATCGCCAAGGCCAGCCCAGCCGGGGCATGGGACGTGGTTGCGCTGGCTCAGGCCCTACGGGGATTCCAAAGGGCCTCAGGCCCTTTGGCCGCCGGAGGCTCTTGCCAGGGCTCCGGTCTCCGGGGCTTCCTGCACGGCCAGGGCCGAGCGGGCCAGCAGGCGCTCCCGTTGCCCGGCCCGCGCATCTTCCGCAACGGCTTGCAGGCGCGCCGCAAAGGCCTGTCGCGCGGGGCTATACGCTGTGCCTGGCAGGCCGAAGCGTTGCATGCCCCGCCTGAGCCCCCGCAGGAAAAGCCTGTGCGCAGCCGGATCCGCTGAAATCGCAGGCTGCGGGCCAAGGCTCTGGTCCGGCGAGGGGGCTGTCTGCGCCGCTGTCTCCGCCGCCGCCTGGCCGGCACGCGCGCCAAAGACCAGGGCCGAGAGCACCATGGCGCCGCCCAGGCGATTGGCCCCGTGCATGCCCGAGGCGCATTCCCCGCAGGCGTAGAGACCGGGCAGGCTGGTGCGGCCTTGGGTGTTGATGAGCGCCCCGCCGTTGCCTGCGTGCGCGGCCAAGGCAAGCGCAAGGGTCCCGCGCGCCGGGTGCTGCGCGTGCACGATTCCGCCCGGCTCTTGTCGCGAGAGCAGTTCCAGGTCCAGGGCGGCGTCCGGCAGGCCGAAGGCCATGGGGCAATGTTGCAGGCGGGCCAAGGCCAGTTGCGCCAGGTGCGGCGGCCAGGATAGTTCGCCGGGGTTCACGAAGGCGCGACTTTTAGCTTCCACCCAGAACCATTGGAGATAGGCTGTGTTCACCAACTGCGCTCCGGCTTCGGCCAGCAGGCCGTAGGCCAGGCCGGAGCCGCCGGGGCCGCAGATGCGCCGGGCGAAGAGCGGCGCCGGGCCGCCCAGGGCAGCCACGGTGCAGCGCGCGCGCAGGCCCAGCAATCCGCCGCCGCGCAGGGGGGCGAGCCAGGCGCCGGAAACGCGTGCGCCGGGGCTCTCCTGGGCCAGCCGCAGCGCCTCATGGCCATGGATGAACGCCACGCCCAGCGCGCGCGCCTGGGCCACGAGGGCCGCGTGGGCCTGGGCCAGGCCGTCGAATACTACAGCTCTGGGCGTGGTGCTGAAACACCCTGGGAAGAACCGAAGGCTCCCGGATGGTTCGCGGCGGAAAGCAAGGCCAAGGCTGAGCAGGAAGTCCAGGCAGGCCGGAGCATTCTGGGCCAGGGCTTGGGCCAGTTGCGGTTCGGCCAGGCCGGGCGCGGCCAGGCGCAGGGCCTCGGCCACGAAGTCCTTGGCCTGGTCCGGGGCGGGGGCCTGCACGCCCAGGGCGTTGTTGCGGTTGGCGAAGGACGAGCCCGAGGGGCGCTGGCAGGGGCTGACCACGGTCACGCGCAGGCCGGGCGCGGGGTGTTTGGCGGCGATGGCCGCGCGCAGCCCGGCAAGGCCTGCGCCGAGCACGAGAATGTCGGTGTCGAGATAGGTCTGGGTCTGGCGGGCGTGGCGCATGGGCCTCCTCGCCGGGGGGCTACCGTCGGCGGGTCAGGCTACCCGGCCAGCTTCTTCTGGGCGTAGGCCAGGAGCTTTTTGGCCTGGTCGAAGGTCGGGCACAGGGCCACGGCGCGCTGCGCGGCCTCGGCCGTCTTGTCCCAGCGCTGCCAGTCGAAATACAGCCGCCCCAGGTTGAAGTAGAGGTACTCGTCGGCCTGGGTCAGCTCCAGGGCCTTCAGGTAGTAGTTCTCGGCGCTCTGGAAGTCCTGCATCTTGCGCAGCACGATGCCGATGCGGTTGTAAAGGTGCAGGGAGTTCGGCGATTCCTTGATGGCTTGGCTCAGGTAGCCCACGGCCTCATCGTTCAGACCGGCCTTGTGGTAGCGTTCGGCCACCTCGGCCTTGAGGTCGGCGTCGCCTGCATACTCGCTGGTCAGGGCGTCGAAGACCTGCTTGGCCTGCTCGAACTCCTGCTGCTCCAGGTGCTTTTGGCCGCGATCGAGTTCCGCCTGCTTGCGCGCCTCCAGGGAGGCGAGGTCTTTTTGGGCGCCCTCGTTGACGTCCTCTTGCAGAACCTTGCGCATCTCGAAGATCTGCTCCAGCAGCTTCTTCTCCTCGCCCGGGGCGTAGCTCAGCACCAGGGGGAAGACCTTGCGCAGGTCCTTGTTGTTGTTCAGGGCGTACACGGCGTCATCAAGCATCTGGGCGAACTCTTCGCGCTCGCTTTTCATGAGTTGGGCCGAGAGCATGATGACGATGGCGTCGTTCAGGGCCTGGGCCGCAGCCATGTACTTGCCCTGCTTGAGGCTCGAGTTGATGCTCGTGATCCGCTGGCGCGCTTTGGTGAGTTCCCCGGACATGCTCTGCTCCTCGAAGTTGAAGGGGGCGGCTTGTGCCTGCCTGCCGACCTTACTTGCCTGCCGACCCTACTTGCCTGAAGCCGAGAGCACCAGATCGCGGAAGCGCTTGAAGAAATAGGCGCTGTCGTGCGGGCCGGGCGCGGCCTCGGGGTGGAACTGGATGGCGATGAGTGGCTTGCTGCGGTGGGCGAAGCCTTCCAGCGTCTGGTCGTTCAAGTTCCTGTGGGTGATCTTGAGCTCCGGCAGGTGGTCGATGTCTACGCAGAAGCCATGGTTCTGGGAGGAGATCTCGATCTTGCCGGACTCCACGTCCAGCACCGGGTTGTTGCAGCCGTGGTGGCCGAACTTGAGCTTGTAGGTCTTGCCGCCCAGGGCCAGGCCCATGATCTGGTGGCCCAGGCAGATGCCCGCCACCGGGTATTTGTCGGCGAAGACTTTGGTGGCCTCGATGGCGTTTGTCACCACGGCCGGGTCGCCGGGGCCGTTTGACAGGAACACGGCATCGGGCTCAAGGGCCGTCACCTGTTCATGGGTGAAGCTGGAGGGCACCACGAGCATGTCGAAGCCCTGGGCCGCGAGCAGGCGCAGGATGTTCCACTTCACGCCGAAGTCGTAGACCACGAGCCTCGGGCCGCTGCCGGACCAGGCGAAGGTCTTGAGGTCCACGTCCTTGGTGGCTGTGCCGGTCCAGACATAGGGGCCCACGGCGCTGACCTTGTCGGCCAGGTTCAGGCCTTCCATGCTGGGCAGGGCCTTGGCCCGGGCCGAGAGCTTGGCCGGGTCGAGTTCGCTGGTGGAGATGACGCCGCGCATGGCGCCATGGATGCGCAGATGGCGGGTGAGCGCGCGGGTGTCGATGCCCTCGATGCCCATGACCCCGGCGTCCTTCAGGTAGTCCGGCAGGGACTGGGTGGCCTGCCAGTTGGAGGGCTCCTTGCAGCATTCCTTGACGATGAAGGCTTCCGCGCCGACCTTGTGCGACTCCACGTCTCCTGGGTTGACCCCGTAGTTGCCGATGAGCGGATAGGTCATGCAGACCATCTGCCCCACGTAGGAGGGGTCGGTCAGGATTTCCTGGTAGCCGGTCATGCCGGTGTTGAAGATGGCCTCGCCGCCGGTCTCGCCGGGGCCGGTGAAGGAGGTTCCTTCGAACCAGGTGCCGTCTTCAAGGGCCAGAATAGCTTTCATTTCTCTTGCTCCAGCAGGATTTTTACAATGTGCTCGACGTCTTCTGGCCGGTCCACCCCGTGGCAGCAGTGGCGGGTTATGGCCACGTGCAGGGGGATTGAATTTTCCAGCAGACGCAGTTGCTCCAATTTTTCCGTCTTTTCAAGCAGCCCGGGCGGCAGCGCGGCAAAGCGCTCCAACGTGGCCATGCGCAGGGCGTAGAGCCCGATGTGCAAGAGCGGCCCGGCGCCAGTGCCATTCCCATCGCGGTCGTAGGGAATCAGCGCCCGCGAGAAATACAGCGCCCGGCCTGCGGAGTCCAGCACCACCTTGACCCGGTCCGGGCTTGCGGCCTCGGCCCGGCCGGATGGCGAATCAAGCGGGGAGGCCAGCGCCCTTGCCAGGGTTGCCGCCTGCACCTGCGCGCCGTCCGGTCCGGCAAAGGGCGCCAGCAGCTCGGAGAGCATGCCGGGTTCGAGCAGCGGCTCGTCGCCCTGGATGTTCACCACCACCGCGTCCGGGCCAGCGCCCAGGAGCCTGGCCGCCTCCAGCACGCGGTCCGTGCCGCTCTCGTGCTTCCGCGAGGTCATGAGCGCCGGGACTTGCCAGGTCTTGGCCGCGTCCAGGATGCGCTCATCGTCCGTGGCCAGCACCACCTGTTTGAACAGGGGGCAGGCTTGGGCCCGCTCGAACACCCGGACGAACATGGGTTTGCCCAGGATGTCCACCAGCGGCTTGCCAGGGAAGCGCGAGGAATCATAGCGCGCTGGAATGATTCCGAAACAGGGGGGCAGGGTGTACATGCGCTTTGCGGCTCCGGTGTTCACTTACGCATTTTTCAGGCGTTCGGCAACTGCCAGGCAGGCCGCCACCGCGCCGCCCCGTCTGGTGGACGCATACGCTGAGGCCGTGGCCTGCACCTCCGGCTTGCCGGGCGTTCGGTCCGCCAGGGCGGTCAGCTCGGCCAGCACGCCCTGCCAGTCTTGCATCTTGCGCACCAGGCCGGTGTCGAAGATCTCCTGGCCCACCCAGGCGAAGTTGCTCCACGATGGCCCGGTGACCGCCGTGACGCCGTGGGCCAGGGGCTCCAGGAAGTTCTGGCCGCCCAGGTCGGCCAGGCTGCCGCCCACAAAGGCCGCGCAGGCCAGGGAAAAGGCCTGGGAGAGCTCGCCGAACTCGTCCCAGACGAGCACCGAGCCCGGCTCGGCCTTCTGGTTCGCGCTGCGCAGGGCAAAGCCCACCCCGGCCTCGCGCAGCAGGCGCTCCCACACGCAGATGCGGCGCATGTGGCGCGGGAACAGGCCGATGACCGTTCTGGGCCGGGCCTTGAGCAGGCCCTGGATGAGCTTGAGGACGTCTTCCTCCTCCTCCTTGCGCACCGAGCCCAGGATAATGAAGGGCGAGGAGTCGGGGAGGAGGAGCGCGAACTCGGGCCGGGGCAGTTGGGTGTCGAAACGCAGGCGGTCGAACTTGATGTTCGGCATGCGGCCCACGCGCGCCGTTCCACGCGGGGGCCCGAAGACCTGGCCGAAGCGCGCGGCGTCCTCGCTTGACACCGCCAGCACCTGCGCCGGAGCCAGCGCCCGCCACAGCCAGGGCAGCCAGCCATAGCCGCGCAGGCTCTTGTCCGTCATGCGGGCGTTGAGCACCAGCGCGGGCACGCCATTCTCGCGGCAGGCCGCCAGCAGGCCCGGCCAGAGTTCCGTCTCCAGCAGCACCACGGCCTTGGGCTTTACCGCGTCGAGGAAGCGGCGCATGCGGCCCGGCAGGTCGAAGGGGAAATAGGCGGGCACGAGGGTCAGGCCCGGCGCGAGGTCTTCCTTGGCCCGGTTCAGCACGCCCAGGCCCTGGCTGGTGAAGGTGGTGACGAGGACCGTCAGCGGGGCGGCGTCTGCGGCAAGGAATTGGGGCAGGTTGCCGAGCAGTTCCCAGGCCAGGTAGGCCTCGCCCCCGGAGGCCGCGTGCAGGACCAGGTCGGCGCGTGGCGGCGCACCGGCGCTCAAGGTGCGTTCGGCCCAGCCCTCGGCCAGGCGTTCGTTGCGCTTGAGCCCCGGCAGAAGCGCCCGCCAAGCCAGGCCGTAGAGGCCAAGGACCATGCTTACGGCCAGGCGAAGGGGCAAGGGGGGCCGCGCTTGGCCGTCCGGGCGCGGGCTCAGCGCCACGGGTCCTAGCTCCCCGTCCGCTGGGCGTGGGTCTTCAGGCCCAGGCGCACCAGCTCGGACACCAGATCCTCGAAGGACAGGCCCACGGTGGCGGCGGCCCTGGGCAGCAGGCTCGTGGGCGTCATGCCCGGCAGGGTGTTGGTCTCCAGCAGCTGCGGGCCGTTTTCACCAGCCATGAAGTCGGACCGGCTGTAGCCGCTGATGCCCAGCGCCCGGTGGGCGGCCAGGGCCATGCGCTGCACCTCGGCGGCCAGCTTCGGGTCGATGGGCGCGGGGCAGATCTCCTCGGCCCCGTCCGCGGCGTACTTGTTCTCGTAGTCGAAGAAGGCCGAGCCGGACTTGGGCCGGATCATGATCACCGGCAGGGGGGTCTGGTCGAGCACAGCGCAGGTCAGCTCCACGCCGGACACGCAGGTCTCCACCAGGGCCTCCTGGCCCAGGGCGAAGACCTTGTCGAGGGCCGGGCCGAACTCGGCGCTCTCGCGCACCAGGCTCATGCCCAGGCTGGAGCCGCCGGTGTTGGGCTTGACGAAGAGCGGGTAGGGCAGGTCGCAGGCGTGTTCTTCGCCTGCGATGCCGCAGTAAAGCCGCCAGGCCGGGGTGGCCAGGCCGAAGCGGGCGTACACGGACTTGGTGGCGGCCTTGTTCAGCGCCAGGAACGAGGCCGTGGGCCCCGCGCCCTGGTAGGGGCAGTTGGCCATCTCCAGCAGGGCCTGGATGAGGCCGTCCTCGCCGGGGGAGCCGTGCAGGTTGATGAAGGCGAAGTCGACCTGGGACGCGGCCGGGACGATGTCCGCGAATTGCGTGGCCGGATCAAGGAAGCGCACCTCGTGGCCCAGGGCCAAAAGGGCCTGCTCGATCTTGCGTGCCCCGGAAAGGGACACCTCGCGCTCAGACGACCAGCCGCCCGCTATCAAAAGCATGCGCATTGAGGTTGATCTCCAGAAGCCGGCTGAAGGCATCTTCTATGTCCTTGGCCTGGCGGTTGGTGGTGTGGATGCGTTCGCGAATCTCCGGCGTCTTGCCGTAGCGGTCCAGCAAATCGCTGAAGCGGTCCTCGATGTGCACGATGCGGTCGTGGGACACGCGCTTGTCGGCGTAGAGCACGGCCAGCGGCGTGAAGAAGCGCCCCAGGTCGACCTCAAAGGGCCAGTAGACGTGGTGCATGACGCCCTGGGACAGGACCGGGTTGCCGGTGAGCGCCATGACCCAGGCTCCGCCGAGCTGGCTGTGGTTGCCGCCGTGGCGGATGCAGTAGATCTTGGCCAGGTCGTGCAGCAGGGCCGAGGCGGTCACCGCCCGCACATCCACGTCCAGGCCGCGCTTCTTCCCGGCCTCGGCCACGAAGGTGGCCACCACGGCGACGTTTCGGCTGTGGGCGCGGATGTGCTCCGGCATGTCGAAGCGGTCCCACCAGGCCAGGCACTGGGGCTCGCTCGGTACGCGCCATGCCTTGCCGGAATGCGGGCCCGGATGCTGCGGCGGCGGGGGCAGGTCTGGCCACATGGGGGCCATGGGGATGTTTGGGGTCGTTCTGTTCATGAGCACCTGATGCTGTCGGCCTTTCGGCCGCTCGTTCACGTTGCCTGTGTATGAGTAGCAAGGCCGGGCCGAAAAAGAAAGCGTAGGGTTCCCGCTTTCTCTGCGGGGCATGGCAAAAAGGGCCTTGAATTTTTATGGCGTAGGGGCTAGACAGGTTGTTGGAAACTGATGGGTGTGCCTGGGGGCTTGGCCTCAGGGCTCTCCCTAACTGGTGTTGAGTGGCCATTATGCGACACGCATAAAAATTTATGTAGGAGGTTCTGGTATGGCTATTGTTGAGTACAAGAGCAACAAGTTTGAGGTGGACGAGGACGGCTTCCTGTTGAAATTTGAAGACTGGAATCCGGAGTGGGTCGAGTACGTGAAGGAGAGCGAGGGTATCGCCACCATCAGCGAGAGCCACCAGAAGGTCATCGACTTCCTGCAGGACTACTACAAGAAGAACGGCATCGCCCCCATGGTGCGCATCCTGTCCAAGGTCACCGGCTACAAGCTCAAGGAAATCTACGAGCTGTTCCCGTCCGGCCCCGGCAAAGGCGCCTGCAAAATGGCCGGCCTGCCCAAGCCCACCGGCTGCGTGTAATCCCGCGCCGAATCGAGTTCCCCAAGGGCGGCGGCTTCGGCTTGCCGCCCTTTTTTTGGGCTCGACGCCCGGTGGCTTCGGTTCGCCGCCCATGTTTCGGCTCGCCAACAACCGGAGGCAACCCATGACCCCCACCCCCGCCACCTACATCACCCAGGCCCGCGCCAACCGCTGGGCCAACGGACTCCTCTACGCCGAGCTGGCCAGGCTCTCGCCCGCGCAGCTCGCCCAGAGCTTCGGCGTCAATTTCGGCTCCATCCTGGGCCTGATGAACCACACCATCATGGCCGACCAGGCCTGGCTCCAGCGCTTCAGCGGCGTGGGCGAGCGGGTGACCCCGGACTCCTGCGCGGCGCTCACGGACTTCGCGGCTCTGCGCGCCCTGCGCGAGGCCGAGGATGCGCGCATCGTCAGCTTCTGCGAGGCGCTTGAACCGCAATGGCTGGCTGAGATGCTGCGCTACGCCAACCTCAAGGGCGAGCCGCGCAGCCAGCCCTTCGCCATCTGCCTGGCGCATTTCTTCAACCACCAGACCTTCCACCGGGGGCAAATCCACGCGCTGCTCGGCGTGCTGGGGCTCAACCCGCCGGACCTGGACCTCATCGCCTATCAGGTGGCGCACCCAGGCCCAGCGGCGTAACCGCCCAGTGACACGCGCAAACCCCGGCGCAGGCATGGACTCGCAGGCGCGGTCCGTGTATGCACTTCGGGCCGGGGCCAGCTTGTTCCACGCCCCCGGAATTCGACGCACCGGAAATCGACGCAAAGGATGGTAGCCCGTGAGTCTTGAGCTTCTCGACCAGTTCCACGACCCTGACCTGTGCAAGAGCGTGCTGGAACGCCTGAACAAGGCCCTGACCGGTCAGCTTCGCTTCATGGAGGTCTGCGGCACGCATACCGTGGCCATCTTCCGCAGCGGCCTGCGCTCCATCCTGCCCAAGGAGATCATCCACCTTTCCGGCCCGGGCTGCCCGGTCTGCGTGACCCACGAGTCCGAGGTCAACGCCTTCCTTGACCTGGCCGAGAACCCCAAGGTAATCATCGCCACCTTCGGCGACCTCATGCGCGTGCCCGGCAGCAAGAGCCGCACTTTGAAGGCCGCCCAGGCCGACGGCGCGCGGGTCGAGGTGGTGTATTCCCCGCCCGATGCGCTCAAACTCGCCGTCGACAACCCGGACGCCCTGGTGGTCTTCCTGGGCGTGGGCTTTGAGACCACCGCGCCCGGCGTGGCCGCCAGCCTCAAGATGGCCAAGGCCCAGGGCATCAAGAACTACCGCGTTCTGTCCTTCCACAAGATCGTGCCCCCGGCGCTGGACGCCCTGCTCGGCGACCCGGGCACGGATATCGACGCCTTCATCATGCCCGGCCATGTGTCGGCCATCATCGGGCTGGCCCCGTACCTGCCCGTGGCCTCGAAGTATGGCAAATCCGCCGCCATCGCGGGCTTCGAGCCGCTGGACATCCTGCAGGCCCTGCTGTTCCTGGCCGAGTGCAAGCGCGACGGCAAGGCCGAGGTGGTGAACCTGTACCGCCGCGTGGTGCGCGACGAAGGCAACGCCAAGGCGCAGGCCATGCTGGCCGAGGTCTTTACCCCGGCGGACGCCCTGTGGCGCGGCATCGGCAACATCCCGGGCTCCGGCCTGGAGATCAATGACGCTTACGCCGCCTTTGACGCCAAGCGCGAGTTCGGCATCACCATCACCGAATGCCCGCCCCTGCCCGGCTGCAAGTGTGGCGACGTTCTGAAGGGCAAGCTGGCCCCGAACCTTTGTCCGCTCTTCGGCAAGGCCTGCACGCCTGCCAAGCCCGTGGGACCGTGCATGGTCTCCACCGAGGGCTCCTGCGCGGCCTACTTCAAATACCAGGTGGACTAGCACACATGAGCGAAAAGGTACTGCTTGACTACGGCTCCGGCGGCAAGGCTTCCCAGCGCTTCATCGGCGAACTGTTCCTGAAGAACTTCGACAACCCGGAGCTGCGGCGCTTGAACGATGGCGCGGTGCTCAGCGTGGGCGGGAAGATCGCGGTCTCCACCGACAGCTTCGTGGTAGACCCTGTGTTCTTCCCCGGCGGCGACATCGGCGCGCTCAGCGTGCACGGAACGGTGAACGACGTGGCCATGATGGGCGCCAAGCCCAAATACCTTACCTGCGGGTTCATCCTGGAGGAGGGCCTGCCCGTGGAGGACCTCACGCGCATCGTGGAGTCCATGGGCAAGGCCGCGCGCGAGGCCGGGGTCTGGATCGTCACCGGCGACACCAAGGTGGTGCAGAAGGGCGCGGCGGACAAGATCTTCATCAACACCACGGGCATCGGCGAGGTCTTTGTGGACCCTGCCCCGGCGGGCGATCTGGCCCGGCCCGGCGACGCCATCATCATCAGCGGCACCCTCGGCGACCACGGCCTGGCGATTTTGTCCACGCGCCAGGGCCTGTCGTTTGAGACCCCGGTTGTGAGCGATTGCGCCAGCCTGAACCACATCATCGTGGAGCTTTTGCAGACCGTGCCGGATGTGCACGTGCTGCGCGACCCCACGCGCGGCGGCTTGGCGACTACGCTGAACGAGATCGCCATCGCCTCCAACGTCACCTGCGAGCTGGACGAGGGGCTCATCCCGGTGAAGCCCGAAGTCAAGGGCGGCTGCTCGCTGCTGGGCCTGGACCCGCTGTACCTGGCCAACGAGGGCAAGTTCATCTGCGTGCTGCCCGAGGCCCAGGCCGAGGCGGCGCTGGCGCTCATGCGCAAGAGCCCGCTGGGCGTGGACGCCAAACGCATCGGCACCGTGACGGCCAACGACAAGCCCGGACAGCCGGGCCGGGTGCTGCTCAAGACCGGCCTGGGCGGCAAGCGCCTGCTGGGCATGCTCGAAGGCGAGCAGCTGCCGAGAATTTGCTAGGGGGCCGGGCGTGGGTGCGGTCGCGAAGCATGACGCCAGCCTTGTGGCTGCCAGTGTGGCCCTGCTGGCGCTTTTGGCGCTGACCGGCTACCGGCCCTTTGATCGCGCCACCTGGCTGTTGGAGGTGTTTCCCGTGGTCCTGGCCCTGCCGGTGCTGTGGGCGACCCGCCGCCGCTTCCCGCTGACCCCGCTGCTTTACGCGCTCATCTTTCTGCACGCCGTGGTGCTCATGGTCGGGGGCGCGTACACCTACGCCAGGGTGCCGCTGGGCTTCCAGATTGCCGATCTCTTTGGCCTCACACGCAACCCCTACGACAAGATCGGACACTTCATGCAGGGCCTTGTCCCGGCCCTGGCGGCGCGGGAGATCCTCCTCCGGGGCCGTTACGTGCGTGGCCGGGGCATGCTGGCCTTTCTCGTGGTCTGCGTGGTGCTGGCCATCAGCGCCACGTACGAGTTCGTGGAGTGGGGGGCTGCGCTGGCGTTCGGCCAGGGCGCGGAGGAATTCCTGGGCACCCAGGGCGACCCCTGGGACACGCAGTCGGACATGCTCTTCGCCCTCATCGGCGCTGTGACGGCGCTGCTGGTGTTCTCGCGCCTGCACGACAGGCAGATAGCGCGGATTGAGGGCGGCGAGGGCGGCTGAGCAGGCTCACCACCAACATATGAACAAGCGAACCGCCCGGTTTCCGAAAGGAGGCCGGGCAGGGGCTTGGAAAATGCTAACGCTCTCGCAGAAAAGGTGATTACTTGCCTTGGGAGGGTATATGGTTGCAGCCGACCGCTGGGAATACATTGTTGCTCTTGACGAGGAGCTATTACAAGGGGCTGTTCTTCTATCGGAATGGTGCAGCCTCATTGTGCGAGAAACAGACCAAGCTTTTGTCCATCATGCTCATTTGGCGACAGTCATAACTGCTGTTGCTGGTGTTGAGACATATCTTAGAGCAGAGAGAGTCTGTGCAGCAGGTGCTCGATTGTGCGAGTTAATCGATAGCGCAGGTCTTGAGGATGATCTCCGGGATGATCTTCACGTCCTGCGGAAATATCGCAATAGGTGGGTCCACATCGATGAGCCTTGGGAGGACGAAATACTGCTTGAGGATGAAGGTCTGTTTGATAACGAGTTAGAAGCGATGGCTTTCTTCGCCGTGAGAGTCCTTCGCAGAACCATTTACAGTTGGCCAGCAATATGACCCCCCCTCACCCCACTGCCACCGCCCCCACGCCCAGCTGATACCCCAACCCCACCAGCCAGGCCGTGATCTCCTCGCGCGCGCCGCGTGCATGGTGACACGTACCACGTGTCACGCTTGACATGGCACCGGACGCAACGTAAGTTTTCGCCATGATCCTTACCTTCAAGTGCCGCGACACCGAGCGTATCTGGGACATGCTGTCTGTCCGGCGTATTCCGCCGGAGGTGCAACGGGCCGCGCGGCGCAAGCTGGTGATGATCGACGCGGCCCAGGCCGTGCAAGACCTGCGGATGCCGCCCGGAAACCGCCTGGAGGCGCTCAAGGGCGACCGGGCCGGGCAGTACAGCATCCGCGTCAACGACCAGTACCGCATCTGCTTCGTCTGGACTGGTCGCGATGCCGAAGACGTGGAGCTTGTGGATTACCACTAAAGAGGGACAATATGAACAGCGAGAGCACTCTGAGTGATAGCAACGGCCCCATCCACCCCGGCGAGATTCTGCTGGAGGAATTTTTGCGGCCCCTGGCCCTGAGCCAGAACCGGCTGGGCCTTGATCTCGGCATCCCGCCCCAGCGCATCGGCGACATCGTGCGCGGCAGGCGCGGCATCACTGCCGATACGGCCCTGCGCCTGGCCCGCTACTTCGGCACCACCCCGCAGTTCTGGCTCAATCTGCAGACTCGCTTTGAGCTGGACATGGCCCGGTTGAGCCACTTGCCGGAGCAGATCGCGGCCCAGGTGCGCCCCCGGCCCACAGCCTGATTGCGCGCGGCGCCCCCTCACCCCACCGCCACCGCCCCCACGCCCAGCTGATACCCCAACCCCACCAGCCAGGCCGTGATCTCCTCGCGCGCGCCGCGTGAGGAGACATTGGCGAGGATGAAGGGGGCAGAGGGGGAGTAGGGCGGTATCGCCTCGCGCGGGAGCACCGGCACGCCGTGCACGCTCTGCCCGATCTTCTTGGCGTCGATGTCGATGAAGGCTTCGATGATGAGCCCCAGGTCCATGAGCGGCGCAATCTTCTGCCTGCTCACCCGCCCAGCGCCCCAGACCCACACGCGCGGGTGCTGCGGGTTGTTCTGAATGAGCCAGCGCCACAGATACTGCGCCTTGACGCGCGCGAACGCCTCCACGCTGTACTCGGCTGCGGTGCGCGAGAGCCGCGTGGGCGGGTCGTTCCACACCAGCACCTCCTCCGCCACCTTGCCCATGCGCACCCCGTGCTCCAGCCAGCGCAGCCACTGCTCGTAGTCCTCGGGGAAGGGGGCTGTCCCATTGGCATGGCCGGTGTTCGGCAGCGCGCCGCCCAGGCGGTCCACCAGCTCGCGCCGGAACATTACCGAAGGGTTGGCGATGGGCGAGTCCACGAAGCGGCTGGCGCTGATGGCCTCGGGCGTGGTCAGCGTGTTCAGCCAGTCCACGTGCGCGGCATAGCCCGCCCGGGCGCTGCGGTCGCCGCCGAAGCGCACCAGGCCGGACACCAGGCCCAGGGTGGGGTCAGAGTCGAGGAGAGCCACCTGCAGCTCCAGTCGGCGCGGCAGGCAGAGGTCGTCGGCGTCCATGCGCGCGATGTAGCGGCCCTGGCTGGCCTCCACGGCGGTGTTCCAGGCCAGGGCCACGCCCAGGTGCGGCTGCTGGATGAGGTGGATGCGGCTGTCGCGTCGGGCGTAGGTTTCCAGCACGCGCCAACTGTCGTCGCCGCTTCCGTCGTCCACGGCGATGATCTCGAAGTCGGGGAACGTCTGGCCGAGCAGGCTGTCCAGGGCCGCAGGCAGGGTGCCAGCCGCGTTGCGGCAGGGCAGGCAGATGCTGACCCTGGGAGGCATGGGCTACTCCTGCCGGTCGGGCTGCCTGTCGGGATCGGCTGCGCGGCGCTCGGCCACGGCGAGCTTGAGGCGGCACACGCCGCACAGGCCCGTGCTGGTGGGCGAGCCGCAGGCCTCGCACGGGGCCAGGGGCGTGCCGGTGTGCTTTTCCACATGGGCGAAGGCGGGCTGCCCGCGCTCAAGGAAGCCGTCGTAGAAGGCGATCTTGGTGCCTGGGCTGGTGTATTCCAGGTTGGCCCAGAGCTCCTTGTGCCCGGTGAAGCTGGCCCCGCCGCTGTAAGGGCAGGGCGCGGAGTGGATCTCGATGCCGTTCAGGAAGGCGTAGCAGGCTGTTTCGAACTCCGTCAGGCGGTACAGCGGCTTGATCTTGCGCGCAAACCCGTTCTCGGCCTCCAGGCAGGGACCCTGGTCGGACAGGTAGCCCGCGTCCCAGCGCAGGGTATTGGCGAACAGGCGCGCCACCTCGTCGTCCAGGTTGTGGCCCGTGGCCAGCACCTGGAAGCCGCCCTCCAGGGCCACGCGGTTGAACCAGTGGCGTTTGATCTTGCCGCAGGCCGAGCACACCGGACGGTTGATGTACTTTTTCACGTCCGGGATGGGCAGGCCGTGCTTGGTCAGCTCCACCACGTGCAGCTTCAGACCGTGGCGCTCGCAAAAGCCCTCCACCTTGGCCCGGGCGGGCGGGGAGGACCCCGGGATGCCCAGGTCCACGTGCAGGCCGGTGACGTCGTATTCCAGGCGCGAGAGCTCAAGCATGAGCGTCAGGCTGTCCTTGCCGCCGGACAGGGCCACAAGCACGCGCTCGCCGTACTTGATGAGCGAGTGGTGGCGGATGGCCTTCTCCACTTGCCTGGTGAAGAAGATCTGGAAGCAGTCGCGGCAGAAGGCGGTGTGGTGGCTCGGCAGAGCAACTTCCGCCGGGGCCTTGCATTTGCGGCATTTCATGGGGTGTTCCTGTCTTGTGTTCCTATCCGGTGCTCATGACTTTGCGGATGCGGATAAGGTCGCCGCTGTTGAGCCTGTCGTCCGGGGTGAGCAGCTTGTCGCCGCGGATGACCAGGGCGTCGTTGACGCGCAGGCCCATCTGTTCCTGGAGCCGGAGCACCGTGCTGTGGCGCTTGAAGGTCAGGGTCTCGTTGTCGGGCTCCACAAAAACGGTGATCATGGTCGCTCACTCCTTGGCGTCAGTGTGTGGCAGAGGTGCGCACATCGGGCCGGGATGTCAAGGTCAGGCTCGGATTGAGAGAGAAGGAACCAATTGCAGCGCATGTTTTAAGTTGACCACGGCGAGATTCAGGATATACAGTTCAGGATAGGAATAGCCCAAGCCCCCAGGAGCGTCATTATGGCCGACAACAAGCCCAAGATCCTAGTCGTTGATGACGAGAAGCACATCCGCATGCTCTACCAGGAGGAGCTGGAAGGCGAGGGGTACGTCGTGGCGACCACAGACGGGGAAGAGCCCATTGAGAACGTCCTGGCGCGGGAGAACCCTTTGGTGGTCATCCTGGACATCCGACTCGGCCCCAGCCGTTCCGGCCTGGACCTTTTGCAGACCATCCGCAGCCTGGACTCCCGTTTGCCCGTGATCCTGTGCACCGCCTACGACAGCTTCCAGCACGACCTCAAGTCCATCGCAGCCGACTTCTACGTGGTCAAATCCGTGGACCTCTCCGAGCTCAAGGACAAGGTGCGCCAGGCTTTGGCGCGCAGTTCCGCGGGCCAGCGCTAGCGATTCTTTTCGCGAATTTCGTAGCTGAAGTGGCGGTCCTGGAGCCAGCGCACGCCGAAGAGGTCGCGTATGCCCACCAGGGCGCGCTGCCAGTTGCTGTACTTGGACACGCCGGTGAAGCGCTCGCGGTGATTCACCGGGGCCTCGGCCACGCGCGCGCCCTGGAGCTTCATGAGCGTCGGCAGGTAGCGGTGCATGCCCTTGAAGCGCGGGATGCGGAGGAGCATGTCGCGGCGCATGACCTTGAGCGAGCAGCCGGTGTCGCGCACGGATTCGCGGGTCAGGCTGTTTCGTATGGCGTTGCCGATCTTCGAGCCGATGCGCTTGCTCCAGGTGTCCTGGCGTTTCTTGCGCCAGCCGATGGCCATGTCGAAGCCCTGGTCGAAAAGGGCGAGCATGGCCGGGATGTCGGCGGGGTCGTTCTGGAGGTCGGCGTCGAGGGTGACGACCACGGGGTGGGTGGCGTTGTCGAAGCCGGCGCAGAAGGCCGCGGACTGTCCCCTGTTGCGCGTGAAGGCGAGGTAGCGCACCTCGGCGTTGTCCTTTGCCAGGCGCATTAATACTTCGAGGCTGTGGTCGCTGCTGCCGTCATCCACGAAGACGACCTCCCAGGCGCGGGAAAGCGGGCGCATGGCCTGGGCGATTTCATCGAACAGGCGGGGCAGGTTCATTTCCTCGTTGTAAACGGGGATGACGATGGAGGCGGGCAGGGTGTTTGGCATGGCAGGGGTATAGGAAATTTTCGGGCCGCTGTAAATAAGCGTTGACACTGAGTTGGTGAGGATATAGAAAGCCTTTCTCGACGCGGTTTTTGTGCCGTCGACATGTCGCGGGGTGGAGCAGTACGGTAGCTCGTCGGGCTCATAACCCGAAGGTCGTAGGTTCAAATCCTGCCCCCGCTACCAGAAAGAATTAAGGGACTTAGATGAAAATCTAGGTCCCTTTTTTCTATGGGTGAAATCACTCCCGCCAGTATTCCAGGGAGAATCGAGAAGCTAATTAAGGGAGTGTTCTTTCTCCTCTGGTAATGGCCGATCAGCCGTACTGTTTATTCCAAAGAACAGTTGTTGCGGTAAATAACCATCAGTCTGCGTCAGGCTGTTTTGAAAAATTCAGATGAATATATTATAGATGCAAGGCAGTGTGCTCGGTCGAAACGGGGAGCAGCATGAGTACAACTCTGGATGCCCCCTTAGTTTACAGTTGGCAGACTCGGCGCTGTAGGGTCAGGAGGGGGCAATATCTCGAAGTCAGAGCAGGGTTCTGCTGTTGATCTCGCCCAGCAGCAAGAGAACACTCAGATAGACAACGCCAGACACCGCCAACGCCAAAAGAAATGACACCGGGAGCAGAAGGACGAGTGCGAACCCGGCGACCACCGTTCCGCAGGCGACCCGCGTTGCGGACCGTGCCAGCGTGCTCCAGCACAGGGCCTTGCCAGCAAAAAGATAGCCCAGGCAGGTGCTGGATGAAAGGCCTGCGAAGTAGGCCCATGCCGCCCCCTCGGCCCCGTTCGTGCGCACCAGCCAAGCGTTTGCGAGAAGCCCAACAAACAGCCCCGTTGTCACGATGAAGTAGAACAGTTTCTGGTGGTGTTTGGCCTCCAGGATTGTTTTCATACCATAGAACAGGAACAGGAACGGCACGGAGTTGGCCAGAATGCGCAGGCAGGCGATGGCGCCCTGATAGTCCCGCCCAAAGAGCAGCAGGATAATGGGCTCCGATGCAAGGTGCAGGACCATGGCCATGGGCACGGCCATGATGAGCAAGAGGCGGATGAGCCTCAATGCGTGCTGGCCGAATTGCTCCGCCTGACCTTGCGCAACGCTCATGGCCATGCCCGGCAGCCAAGCGCCGGACAAAATGTAGGGGATGAGCCACAGGCTGTAAACGATGCGCGAGGACACCGTGAACATGCTGAGTTCGACTGAAGTCGACCAAGCCTGAAGGAAAAGCACACTGATGCGCAACAGGGCGTCGAAGACGAACATGGCCATGAAAATGGGCAGCCCCTGTCGCAGATACTCCAGACCGCTGCTCGGCGCGGGGGCGCGTCGGGGCGGCACCAAGCGCCAGGAGACGAACAGCGCCAGGGCAACCACCGGCAGAAAGCTCAACAGGCGCGCCAAGGTCATGGGCAAGAGCCCGTCGGGCACCAGGCTGGAATAGGCTACAAAAGCCGTGAACAGGCAGAAGCAGATGGGCTGCAGCAGGCCCGTGACACTCTCCCAGACCATGCGCTCGCAGGCTCGAAACACGCCATTGGCCAGAAACAAGTACGACAGCAACAGGTTGGCGACACCAAGCACGGCCAGCGCTGCGAAGGTGGCGAGGCTGTCGCTCAAGGCCGCGCCCACAGCCAGGATGACAAGGTAGCAGATGAGGCTCAGGTACAGCTTGAGGCGCAGCAGGGTGCCGTGGATGGCTCCGGCGTTCTCCCTGTGGCGGGCCATCTCCCGCGTGGCGATGACGTTCAGTCCGGCATCGGCGGCATAAACTACGAACAGCGTGAGTTCCTGGGCAAAGGAGTACTGACCGAAAGCAGCTGGCCCCAGGCTGCGGGCAACGATGATGAAGCCCAGAAACTGCAACGGAATGCTTAAGATGTTCCCGATAAGCGAGGACGAGGCGTTCCGCAGCATGCCCGCCAGCCCCCTCCCGCCGACGCTTGCTTTGGCGCCAGCGCCCTCCGCTGCCTGCTGGGCTTGGCTCATGGCATCCCGATAATGCAGCGGCCTACAGCTGCACCGTTTTTCATGCGGTTGATGGCCTCGTTGATCTCATCGAGGACATACCGCTCTGTGACCAAAGGCGCCAGCCGCAGCAGCCCTTGTTGTTCCAGACGGGCGTAGCGCGGGATATCGATGGAGGGGTCGCCATCCCCGCCATGGGTTCCAGACAGTACCTTGCCAAAGTGCAGAGGCAGGGAGTGGATGGTGATGTCATCCTGGGCGCGTGGCACACCCACAAGAATCGTCCGTCCCTGAGCCTGGGTCAGCGCGTAGGCCAGGGCGATGAGCGCGGTGTTGCCGGTGTTGTCCACCACCACATCGGCACCGGCTGGGCCAATGATCGCCCTGATGGCCGGGCCAAGCCCGTCCTTGAGGTCGAGATCCCGAGAGTTGATGGTATGCGTTGCTCCCAGGGTGCGCGCCAGTTCCAGGCGGTTGTCAAAGATGTCCACGGCGACGATGGGATGCGCAGTGGTCAGGGCCGCGGCCTGGATGACGTTGAGGCCCACGCCGCCTGCGCCGAGCACTACGACGCTCTCACCGATTTGGAGCCTGGCGGTGTTCATCATGGCGCCGAAACCTGTGGTGACGGCGCAGCCGAGCAGGGGCGCCAACTCCATGTCAAAATCCAGCGGCAGCGGTGTCAACCGGTTTTCGGAAATGACGGCGTGTTCGTTGAACGTTGTGACCCAGCCGGCGTTCAGGCGTTGCCCACGCCACTTGTACATCGCTGGCATGGCCTCGATGCCGCGCCCCTTGCGCCAGTGCAACACCACTCGGTCGCCCTGCTTCACATGGCGCACGCCGGGTCCGGTGGCCAGGACCTCGCCGGAGCCCTCGTGTCCCATCAGGTGCGGGAGAAACTTGTCCGGTCCCTTGACTCCTGCGATCTCGCCCAATTGTGATCCGCAGATGCCGCTGTAGAGCACGCGCACCAGCACCTGGCCGCAGTCCAGCTGGCTCGGAAGTTCAATCTCATCCACAACGAGGGGCTGACGCTGTTCAACGAGGATAGCCGCCTTGGTGGTTCTTGGCATCGTCATAAGCTCTCCAGTGGCTGAGTGATCGGAAACGTTGGTGGAAGCACCAGGCAGCCGCCAATGCCGGAAAGACGCACCCGGATGGCTTCCGCAATGGGACGCGGCAGACAGAGATACACGCTTGCCTTATCGGGCGCATCGGCCGGGCGAAACACAGGTTTTCCAAATAGATCGTGACCGACCCGGTTCTCGTCCTCATCCACAAAAAAGCGGACCTGATCGCCGAGCTGGCCAAACAGCCACGCTCCGGCAATGGATGTGCCGAAAATGCCGAAGGGGCCCTTGGCAAGGCTCCTGGCTTGGGCCAGCACCGCGCCTAGCCAGTCCAGCGCCTGCCGGGCCGCAGGCCTTGGGTCGGCCGCTGCAGTCGCACTGGAGGGCGCTTCTGCTGGCAGCAGAGGCTTGCGCGCGATAAGGGTAAGTTCTTTGGCCACAAGGCCCTGATCAAGGAGCAGAGGGTCGAAGCCAGCGCGGCGGGCCACAGCCTCCAGCCCCTGGGGATGAAAATGCGTGCAATGGTCTGCAATGGTGAGGTCAAAGGGATTGGCGGTGAAGTCCGGCACCTGGACCAACAGCAGGCCGCCCGGCTTGAGGCGGTCCAGCGCCTTGCCCAGAAACGCGGCAGGTCCGGGCACGTGCTCCAGGCAGTGCAGCATGCTCAGCACATCAAAGCTGCCGGAGGCGTCCTCCAGGTCACAGGCGAAAAAGTCTTCCACTCCCGGCAGGGCCAGCACAACCTCACGGCTGCGTTCGTCAAGGTCCAACCCGTTCAGCCTCCAGCCAGGCATCAGCGCGCCGAAGGACTTGAGCAGCACTCCGTTGCCGCAGCCAACGTCGAGCAGACGTCCGCATTCAGGCAGCGGGCAGCGCGACAGCACCTGCCGCAGCAGATGCTCTGAACGTGCGCAAGCGGCCCCGGCTGGGCTGAAAACCTGCTGCTCCTCGCCTTTGGCCTGGTGGTAGACCGTGTAGGAGCCGTAAATGTTGCCGCAGTCGGTCAGGAAATCTTGATCCACGGTCTTTTGCAGAAGCCCGCAGGCCGGGCACCAGGCGAGTCGGCCCGCTCCGGTCCAAGGGCGGCAGTCGGAGGACACCAGGCCAAGGGGCTCAAGGCCTGGCAAGGGCGTTATCCCTGTATGGCCGCAGGCGTGGCACGCCGTAAGGGAAGGCTTCGCTGTCCGGGTCACTGGAAATCTCCCAAGGTCCGCATCAAGGCGTCCTGAGCGCTTAAGGGCGTAAACCCGAAAGCCTGGGCCAGGCGGGAACAGTCCAGGGTGGTGTGCGCTGGAACGTGCTCCAGGTCCGGGCAAGCCTCTCGCCAGGAAACGGGCCGGACCAAAGTCTCGTCATAGCCTGCGCTGCGGCAGAGCTGAAGGGCCGCCTGGGCATAGGAAATCTCATCCATTGCGGAAAGCTGCCATATCCCGCCCATGGGACTTTCGGCCAGATCGAGCAGAACCTGAATCAGCAGACCCATGGGGACGGGGGCTATGGTCATGTCGTGAAAAGGGGCCACTGGCCGCCCTTTTGAAAGCTCCCCCGCCCAGCGTGAGAATAGTGAAAAATCCGGCGTGAGCACCTTGGAAAGCCGCAGGATTGCGACAGAAGAGCCAAGAGCCTGCAGACGCGCCTCGGCCTCGGCCTTTTGACGACCATATTCCGTGCGAGGGTTCACAGGGGCGGAGGCAGCGCAGAGAGGCGTCGAACCGTCGAAAACAAGGTTCGTGGAGAGAAAAAAGACGAACCAACCGCTGCGCACCAGCCGGTCCGCCAGCAGGACCGTGTTCTCCACATTGACCCGCCGCGTCCCGGCGGGGTCTTTGCGGCACTGGTCCGTTGCGGTGATGGCGGCGCAAAGAAAGGCCACGTCCGCAGTCTCCGGGGGGGTCCAGGAGGCCATGTCAGCAAGGTCCAGGTACAGGACTTCAGGGCCTCCGCTGGACGAAGCACTCGACCGGCGGGTGGTCGCCAGAGGATTACAGCCCTTGACACGCAGAGCTGCGGTAAGCTCCTTGCCGATGCCCCCGTCAGCGCCTATGATGAGGGGTCGCTTGACGCGCATACGGCTGGTCGCCTCGGCAGACAGCATAGACCGAAAAGATAGTGGGCCATGGGAGCGTATCCCGTGTGCACTACCTCATCGTTCATCGAGAACAGAAAGACATTGCCGAAATGCTTCTGCAGCATGAGCCGGAAGTCTTTGTGACTCTTGCAGTTGATATGGCCCGCTTTGCTTGGTGGAGAGGCATACTGTTGAGACTCCAAAGAGGGCGAACCGATGATGCAGACTCCGTTTGCGGAAAGAGAGGCGGCCATGTTGCCCAGGAAGGCGTCTTCCACAGCGGGGTCGATGTGCTCGATGACATCCAGGGAAAAGGCGGCCTCGAATGGCGCGCCGGGCACCGGGCCGGTGAGCATGTCGTGGACCAGCAAGTCGACGCGATCGCCCTCCAGTAGGCGGCTGCGCGCATCATCGATAAACACGGGATCGAAGTCCAAGGCGGTTATGTGCCCCACATCCTGCATGACGATGCGGGTGCCGAAGGCATCGGCGCAGCCAACCTCGGCCACCCGTCCCAGGCCTGTGAGCATTTTGGCCACGAACTTGTACCGGGAGAGGACGAACACAAGGCGCTTGGGGTCCTCGATCCAGCCCTGCCCGCTCATGAGACCGAGATTGATGGCGCCATGAGCCTTGCGCAGGTCCAGGCAGCACTGATACTGTGGTTCGCGGGTCGTTGGTGAACTCATGGGAGTCCTTTATTAGAAGATTTTAGTGAGACTTACTAGACCGCGTGAACAATGCTTGTCAACCTGTGCGGCGGGCCTGTTGTGTTGACATAACCTGCCATAACATTTAGATATTTATTGTCGTCAGGCCCGCAGCTAGGCCCGGACGGGAGGATTCATGAGGCCAGCATTATGGTGCCTGGGCATATTTGTCTTTGCCTTCGCCATTCACGTTATTCTTTGGCGCATAAAGCGTCCCATTGCACAACGCGGGGCATTGCTGCGCATCTTCGGGGCCGTTTTCTTGTTGTTCCTCTCCGCCGCTGCGATCCTGCCGTTGTTGTCTTTCTGGGAATGTGTGCACGTGGGCATCTGCTACGTGCCCTTCTCACTCTCCTACATCGCCCTGTACTCGGCCATCGAGGCTGACAGTCCCTCCCTGACCATGGTCAAGTTCGTGGCCGCAGCAGGCAGTGCAGGCCGGGCCCGCGAAGACTTTGACCGGGTCATCAGCGACACCTCCCTGGTGGAGGAGCGACTCAAGGCCATGGTGGACGAGGGCATGGCTGTGCGCCAGGGGAACGTGCTCGGCATCACTCCGAAAGGCTTGGGCATGGCGCGGCTCTTCTCCGCCGCAGCCAGGTTGCTCAACCTCAACCCCGGCGGCTGATATGGACTCTGCACAACTCGCGCTTGCGCCGGTGATTGCCGCAGGGGCCGATGTGGCCGTCCACCTGCTGCTCTCGCACGTTCTGCCGCGCGGAGCGCAGCGCAAGGCCATCCTTTTGGCCTTTACCGTCGGGCTGGCGGTTCTGGGCTATGTCACCCTGACCGGCTTGCAGCACGGTTTTGCCCCCGGCGACCGCCTGGCCTATGCCGTGCTGAACCTGGCCGCATACTGGGGTCTGGCCTTCGGCTATTTCACCTTCGTGAACCTGAACATCGCGTCTCTGCGCATCCGCATTCTTAAGGAACTGCTGGCGAGCCCCAGGCAGCGCCTGGACACGGCCGACCTGCTGACCCGCTACGACGCCAAGGCCGTGTTGGAAAAGCGCCTGGAACGGCTGGTGGACGGACGGCAGCTGGAGCTGCGTAACGGCCGCTACCACTCCGGCCAGTCCGTATTTCTCACCCTGGCCCGCGTTATGGATGCGCTCAAATGGGCCATCCTGGGGCCTGTGGCGGTGAAACGCTTCGGACCGGACTGATGCAGGCCTGGCCACGGCCCGCAGAGACTGGCGCACGGAGCGTCGCACTTTCAACAAGCATCAAATGAACAGAACTGGAGTTCGCCATGGAAGATAGCCAAAGCACCACTGAGAACCTGCTGCAGATGTATGCGAAGCAGGACAAGATAAACATGGCGAACTACTGGCTGTTATACCTGCTGTCCGCCTTCCGGACCGCCCCGAAAAGCGCCCGCATTCTTGATTGCGGTTGTGCCCTTGGCGTGTTCATCGCTTTTTTGAAGCGGCGCGGCTTCACCCATGTGGAGGGCTTCGACGCCTCGCCGGAGATGGTGGAGGCCGGACGCACCATAACCGGCTGCGACATCCGCATCGCCGACATCCTCGACCTGGACAAGCACTACGCGCAGGCCAGCTTCGACATCGTCTCGGTCTCGAACATCCTGCACCACGTCACGGACATCAACAGTTGGGGCGTCATCTTCGACGGGATCAGACGCGTTCTGTCCCCCGGGGGGCTGCTGGTGATCCGGGAGCCGAAGCGCACGCCGATCTATCGGACCCTGGAATGGCTCTCGAAGCATCCGTCCTTTTACTTCGGCCCCTTGACGTTCCGTTTGCAGTCGATCATCGAGGAGCGGGCCTACCTGGATTACTTCTTCCCGCACTGGTACGGCGCGCATGCCGAGTTGCTCAAGGCCCATGGCTTTGAGATCATCAGCGAGGGCACGTCCATGGGAGAGCAGGTCCTGAGCTGCCGCCGGAGCTGAGGCGCGCCGGTTCAGCTTTCGGTGTGGATCTCGCGGGCGCGGCGGAGCCCCTTGCCGTAGAGCAGGCGCCGCAGGCGCCGGATGGCGATCTCGACAAAGGTGTGCACAACGGAGAGCAGGTTGCGCAGGGTCAAGGCGGTGGAGGCATCGCCCTTGTTCTCACGCGGGCCCAGGTGCCGGGTCTGCAGGTAGGTTATGTCCTCTTCCAAAAGCCGCGTGACGATGTCGGCCTGGAAGCCGAAGCCCAGGGATTGCGGTGGGAAACGGATGACGTGTTCGCGCAGGAATACCGGCAGCGAGTTGTAATAGCGGATGGAATTGTTGGAAAGCAGGTTCACCAGGGCCGTGAACAGCCGGGAGATGGCACGCCGCCGCCAGCTCCTGCCGCGCACCTCGGACTGCACCTGGTAGGGGATCACCAGGTCCGCCTTGCCGATCTGGCGGTAGATGTCCACCAGGGCCTCGCGGGATTCGGCGTTATCGCCGCAGCAGAGCCGGTAATATTTGCCCCGCCCGAGAAACGCGCCGTCCATGAAATTGCGCGACAGTCCCTTGTTCACAGGGTTTCGGATCAGACGGACCTGGGGCAGGTCATGGGCGCTGAGGTACTCCTCAAGCAGCTCCCCGGAGCCGTCCCGCGAGCAGTCGTCCACGATGAGAACCTCATGGCTGCCCCCCCACTCGGCGAGAGCGCCGGTCAGAATCTCCAGGGTATCGAGGATGAACTCGCGTTCGTTGTAACACGTGACGAGCACGGTCAAGTCCACGTCATGCGCGAAGAAGGGGCTGGCCAGGGCCTTGGGGTCAGCTGGATTCATGCTCGTTCACCTGCGGGAAACAATGTTGCGCGACGCCCGTGGAGCTCGTCTGCCTGTCCGGGCGCGGCGGAAGCGAAGAGTTACTCCGGCCCGCCGTGCGGAGTCAAGGGAAGCCGAGCCACACGCAGGCAGTCTCGGCGTTTCCGTCATTCGAAGTAGATGAAGGAGTAATCTCCGGTGTAGCCCGTGGTCTTGAACCACCAAAGCCATTCCTCGGGCGTGCAGAATGCTTCACAGGTCACCTGCCAGTAAAGCAGGTTGGCCTTCTCGGTTTCGTTGCGGTATGACTCAACGCAGAGATATTTGCTTCCTTTGCCCACCCGCTCCATTTCCCGCAGTGCGAGGTCCAGGTCGTAGTTGTGCAGGTTGTGCAGGGTGGTGATGGAATACACGAAATCGAAGTAGTTGTCCGGCCAGGGCAGGGAATTGGCGTTGCCCACGCTGAGCCGGTCGCGCACGTCCTCGTGCGAGTTGGCGATGGCGTAGGGAGAGATGTCGATGCCGTGGATGTCCAGGCCGTCCACCACGCGCGTGAGTTCCACCAACTGGAAGCCTTTGCCGCAGCCGATGTCCAGGATTTTGTCCCCGGCCTTGAGGCCGTAGTGCTCCACTAAGCCTCTCGCCACGGGTTCCCAACGGCCCGGCATATAGCGGTAGCCGCCATAGCAGATGCGCCGGTCGCCATCCCAGTAATCAAAGTCCCACTTCTTGGCCAGTTCCGCAGCCTTGGGCTTGGGGAATTCCTGGTCGTTCACCCGGGCGAGATAATCACGTTTGGTGCTCTTGTGTATTGGGGAAAGGAAATCAATTTCGGCCATTTGAATTACCTCGTCGCTCTGTGGTCATGGAGGGTTGCGCGCGCCAAGGCAAGCTGCCCGTCGCGTACGGCTTCTCGCCTGGCTTCGTCGGACTGTGTCGCGGCAAAGTTGCGCCGCGCGGCGCCCAAGGGCAGAAATTCGTTGAGCATGATGCAGCACCACTTGAGCTTGTAAGCTGGCAGCAGCATGCCCACCCGCGCTCCAAGCCCCGCATCAAGCGGCGAGGCCAGGGCCAGGCGTTCCAGCACCAGAGGCAGCAAGCTCAGCGGCACCGGTACCTCGGGCTGGCAGAAGAAATCGCAGGACATCTTGGCCGGGTCGTCAAGTCCGGCGTATTCGAAATCCAAGAACACCAACGTGCCATCCGGCCGCAGCAGGGCGTTGTGGAAGCCGAAATCCGAGGGCGAGACGCGCCGCAGCTCCGGAGCCAGCGGGGCGTCCCAGTGAGCTCCCAAAATCCTTGGCGCGGAGCCCAGGATCTCTTCCAATAGCATCGACCAGGCTGGGCCAAGCTCCTCTGCAACAAAGGCTGCGGCATCGGGCCGAAGCGATCCGTTGGCGGCGGCCAGGACCAGGCGCGCAATCCTGCGCTCCACACAGGCCAGGTGCTGCTGCAAAGAAAAGCAGGACTCGGAAGCTTCTGGCAGGTCTGGTGATCCTTGATTGAGGAGCAGAAAAAACTCAAGGGCTGCATCGACCTGAGGCCTGCCGATTTCTCCAGGTTCTAGGCGGCGACCTTCCACAAAGGACAGCAAGGACAGTCCGGCGGGCCGGTCGACGGCAAGCAGACGGGGCACGCACTCAAGGTTTTGTGACGCTGCATGGTTCAGAAACGCCGCCTCTGCGCCCATGCGGTCGCGCGGGTCGTCAGGGTGCCTGAAATAGGCCTTGAGAACGGCGCGTGCGCCGCGTGCATGCAAGAGGAAAACCCGGTTGTTGCGCCCGCCGCGCATAGGCTCCAGCCGGATTGCCCCACCAAGCCCTGCGGAAGCGGCCAGAGCGGCGGCCTGTTGTTTCAGGATGCCGTCGGCCTCGTTCATCACGCGCCGCCCAGGAGCATTTGGCTGATCTCAGCCCAGGAAGCGCAGCGGGTGAGGGCCGGGTCCACGGATTTTGGCTCAACAGGTGCAAAAAGCAGGCGTTTGACACCCTTGGGGAACTCTTCCTCGGCCAGGAACTCCGGCAGGTCGTCGATGAAGTGCGTGCAGCCCAGCGCCCCGATGCGCGCCAGCTTGTCCTTTTTGGTGGGTTCAAGAAACACGCGTTCGCGCGGCAGGTTGATGCCTGCCGGATCGAACAGGCCGCGTTGCTCCATCCAGCCCAGGGCGGCTGCGTGCAGGTCGTAGGGCGGACCGAGGTACGGGGTCCTTGTCTTGTGGCTGACGATGAAGACCTCAATACCCTGGGCGCAGCAGGCGCGCAGAAAATCGAGCACGCCTGGGAAGGGGTCCACGTCGGCCATGCGTTGGCCGTACACATACCCCTGCATGGCAGTCCACACCGGCTCCTGGCCCACGGCGCGCAGGTGGTCGCGCACGCGTTCCTTGGTTATGGGCAGGTCTGCGGGGATGACGTCTTGCTCGCTGGCTACCAGGTGAAACACCCGGTCGTAGCAGACGATTGTGTTGTCGAAGTCTATGCCGATGCGCATGGCCGAGTCCTCAGCCGAACTGCTGCGCCACGGCTTCGGCCACGGCTTCTGCGTCAAGCCCGCAAAGCTGCCGCGCGTTTGTCTGGGTGCCGCAGGCAGTAAGAAAATTTGCGCCGGTATGCAGCCGCAAGAGTCGCGCCCTGGGCATGGAGTTCTCGATCAAATAGGAGTCGGCCAGCCACTCCGCCACGGCTCCGCCCAGCCCGCCTGCGCTGCCGTGTTCCTCCACCGTCGCCACCAGGCGGCAGGAGGCGAAGCAACGGGCCAGATATTCCGTGTCCAGGGGCTTTACTGTGTGCACGCTGGCAACGCCCGCCTGGATGCCCTTGGCCGCCAGGATATCTGCCGCGCCCATGGCCTCGGGCAGCGTGTTGCCCGTGTTCAAAAGCATGACGTCCTGGCCCTCGCGCAGCACGGCTGCTTTGCCGATGCGCAGGTCGGGCGCGCCCTGATGCACCACCGGCTCGTTCTTCTTGCCCAGGCGCAGGTAGCTGGGGCCGGGGCCCTGCACGGCCTGGGACAGCAGCAGGCCCACCTCCACGGCATCGCCGGGGCAGAGCACGGTCATGTTCGGCAGGGCCCGCAGGCAGGCGATGTCCTCGCAGGAATGGTGCGTGGCGCCAAGCCCCGCATAGGACAGCCCACCGCCAACACCAGCCACCACCACGGGCAGGTTGTGGTAGCACAGATCCAGCCGGATCTGCTCAAAGCAACGGTAGGTGTTGAAGGGGGCGATGGTGTAGGTCACGGGCCGGAAGCCGGACAGGGCAAGGCCTGCGGCCACGCCGGTCATGTTGGCCTCGGCAACGCCGCAGTTGTAGAAGCGGTCCGGGAACAGGCCCTTGAACTCGTCGAACATGCGGTTGCCGATGTCGCCGGAGAGCAGGACGATGCGCGGGTCGGCCTTGGCCAAGGCGGTGATGGTGCGGGCGAAGGCGTTTCTCATTGTTCGTCCAACGTGCTCGGCACGGCCAACTCGGCGAGGGCCCGGGCCAGTTCGTCGTCATTTGGCGCGCGGTAGTGCCAGTTGTTGTCATCTTCCATGAACGTGACCCCCTTGCCCTTCACCGTGTGGGCCACGATGCACAGCGGCTTGCCCGAGGGATCCGGCATACCGGACATGGCGTCAGCCAAGGCCTGGGGGTCGTGGCCGTCGACCTCGACCACGCTCCAGCCGAAGGCCCGCCACTTGTCGGCCAGGGGCTCAAGGCAGAGCACCTCGCAGCTGCGGCCCGTGGCCTGCCAGCGGTTGAAGTCGATGATGGCGCAAAGGTTCTGCAAGTGCTGCCCAGCGGCGAACATGGCCGCCTCCCACACCGAGCCCTCGTTCTGCTCTCCGTCGCTCATGAGTACAAAAACACGCGTGGGGCGCCCCGCAATGCGCGCGCCCAGCGCCATGCCCGCGCCGATGGGCAGGCCGTGGCCCAGCGAGCCTGTTGCGGCCTCCACGCCAGGGGCGGACTTGGGCGTGGGGTGCTCTTCCAAAGTGCAGCCGGGGCTGGCGTACTGCTCCAGGTCCTGCTCCGGGAAGAACCCGCGCAGGGCCAGAGCGGCGAACAGCGCCGAGGCCGCGTGCCCTTTGCTCAGGATGAAGCGGTCACGGTCGGGATCCGCCGGATTCTGCGGGTCAATGCGCAGCACGCCGAAATAGACCGCAGCCAGGATGTCCGCGCAGGACAGGGCCGAGCCCAGGTGGGCCGCACGCGACCGGTGCGACATCTCCACGGCTTTCATGCGGATGCTGGCGGCTGCGGCGGCCAGGGCGGGCCATGCCGGGGGCGTGGTGTCGGCCATGGGCGGCTTACAGCTCCTTGAGCTTTTTCATGGTGCGGATGTTGTAGTGGATGTCGTCGTCCACCAGCCGGCCCTCGCGATAGGCGGCGATGATGTCGGTGATGCCGTCGCGCACGCCGTATTTGGGCTTGAATCCCGTGGCCAAAAGCTTGTCGGAGTTCAGGCGGTAGGAGCGCGGGTCGTTGCTGGGCTTGATGGTGATGGTGGCGGGCACCAGCTCGGTGACCATGTTGGCGATGTCCAGGATCGAGATGTTCTCGAACCCGGCGTTGTAGATGCCGGTGGACTCGCGGCCCTTGCCCAGGAAGTGGATGAAGATGTCGGTGATGTCCTGGATGTGCACGTTGGGCCGGGTCTGCGCGCCGCCTAGCACCGTGATCTCGCCCTTGGCCAGGGCCTGCATGGTCAGCATGTTCACGGCCACGTCCAGGCGGGTGCGCGGGGAATAGCCGCAGACCGTGGCTGGGCGGATGCTGAAAATTTCGATCTGGTCCTTGTAGCTGAGCAGCACGCGCTCGCTGATCATCTTGGTCTTGTTGTAGTCCGACAACGGCACCAGGGAAAGCTCCTCGGTGACCTGGTCCTCGTCCTTCAGGCCGTAGACGCTGCCCGAACTGGCGAGCATGAACTTTTGCACGCCGTTGGCGATGGCCTTTTCCAGCAGCATCATGGTGGCCAGGGCGTTGACCTCCCAGACCAGCTTGGCGTTCAGGTCGCCGCAGGGGTCGTTGGCCACGTTGGCCAGGTGGATGATGGCGTCCACCCCGTCCATGGGGATGGAGTCCACGTCGCGGACATCGCCGGTGAGCACGGTGAGTCCCTTGGCTGCGGGCAGCTTGTTGCCGAACCACATGATGTCCAGGGCGATGACTTCGTGTCCCAGGCCCAGGAGCTTGGGGACAAGGATGTTGCCGATGTAGCCGCAGCCGCCGGTGACGAGAATGCGCATCGAGGGAACCTCTTTGTGTTACGGTTTGTGGATGTAATCTGCGGGCAGCGCGGACAGCGCGTCCAGGTTCTGTCTCACCCAGGCGATGGTCTCGTCGATGCCCTGCTCCAAACTGATGGCGTCCTGCCAGCCCAGCGTGGTGCGGGCCTTGGCGCTGTCCAGCAGATAGGCGGCGTCCTTGCCCAGGCGCTCATTCACGATCTCCACGTGGTCGGCGAAGGCCACGCCCACGCGCTCGGCGATCATTTCCACCAACTGGCGGATGGAGATGTTGCGGGTGGTGGAAAGGTGGTAGATTTCCGGCGGGGGCGCGTTGCGCGCGATGCGTAGGGTGCCGTCGGACACGTCGCGGATGTGGATGAAAGAGCGCACGGAATGGCCGCCGCCATGCAATTGCAACGTGCGGCCGGTGAGGAAAAACAGAACGGTCCTGGGGATGATGCGGTACAGCTGCTGGCCGGGGCCAAAGACGTTGGCCGCGCGGGTGAACACCACCGGGAACTTATAGGCCTTGTAAAAGCTCATGAGGCTCATGTCGGCTGCGGCGCGTGAAACGGCGTAGGGCGTGCTCGGATTGTAATTGGTGTTCTCCGGCACCAGGCCCTCACAGGTGCCGTAGACCTCGGGCGTGGAGACGTGCACGTACTTCTTGAGGAAGTCGAGATTGCGCAGGCGGTCATGCAGGGCCACGGTGGCCACGGCGTTGGTCTGAAACCAGTGCCCGGGGTTGGCCCAGCTCTCGGCCACCATGGACTGGGCGGCGAAGTTGACCACATAGTCCGGCTTCTCGTCGCCCATGACCTCGATCATGCGGTCCAGGTCATGGTTCAGGTCGAGCTTCATGAAGGTGAAGGGGGCGCCGATGCGTTTCTTATAGGGCAGAAATGCCGCGTGCGGCTCGTCGGAGCGGCTCATGCCGATGACCTGGAGCCCCTGCTCCAGGCAGTAGTCCGCAAAGCTTGCCCCGGAAAAGGAATTGCTGCCGATGACGACGACTTTCTCGCTCACGCGCACCTCGATGCTTCGTTTTCAGCCAGGCACAGGCACTCGATGGCCGCGTGCAAGAGCGCCTCGTGGCCCACTTCGGCCAGGCCGTAGAGGGTTACTGGAAGATACAGGGAAATGTCGGCCTCAGCGTTCCACAGCCGGTTGGTATCGGAAAAGGCCGAGAGGGTGATGAGTCCCAGGCCCATCTGCTTGGCCACGGCGGCGCAGGCCAGGATGTTGTCCGAGTTGCCGGAGCTGGAGATGGCCACCAGGGCGTCACCGGGGCGGGCCAGCCGGGCCAGGGGCCGGGCGTAAACTTCGGCATAGCCGAAGTCATTGGCCATGCAGGTCATGAGCGAAGGGTCACTCAGCACCTGGGAGCGCATTTCGAGCTTGTTCATCACGTCCTGCGCCAAGTGCGAGCAGATGGCGCAGCTGCCGCCGTTGCCCACCCACCAGACCGTGCCTTGGCGTTCGCGCGTGGCGCGCAATAGCTCGGCCAGAGCCAGGTAGCCTTGTGCCAGTTCGCTTGCCTGGCCGCCGACCTTGCAGCGCGTGGTGCTGTGCACCTCGCCCAGGGCCTTGAGCCAATCCATGGGTCCCATCACGTTTAAGTACTCCCTATTGCTGGGCTGGGCCGACGATACGGGCCGCGATGCACCTGAGCCCAAGGCGGTTATATTCCTTCCGCGCGGAGAAGCCAGGCGATGCCGTGTCCAGAAAGGCCACGCAGTCCTTACTGTCGGTGCGCGATTTGTGCAATAGTCCAATAGCCCTGTCAAGGTCGCTGGAGTGAGGCAGGCGAAGCACTGCGGGCCCGGGGGGCAGTTTTGCGGCCAGCGGGTCCAGAGGAACCAGGGGCAGGCCCAAGGCCTCGGCCAAAGACTCCGCAAGTGCCAGGGCCTGCGCGCCATCTGCGGGCGCGTTGTCGACAGGCGGGCTTTCCTGGTCCTCAATAACGCCGGAAAACTCCACCTGCGCAGCGAGCAAGCTGGCCACATTGCCGATGTCGCGGTGGTAGCCGGGGTTGTGCCAGGACTGGATGCGCCCCAAGAAATATGGGATGACCTCAGTGCTGAAGTCCACCTCGTCCTTACCGAAGCTGGCCGCGTAGTCGCCCACCTCGGGTTCCACGATGTACACGGCGGCGTTGGCCAAATTCCCCGGCGGTCGTGACACCTTCTCGTGAAAGTCCCGCACAACCCCGAGTTCGTCCAGTTCCAGAATGCCGCAGTTCTGCGGGCTGTCCGTGGCGAAGGTCATCATGGTCATCGCTGCACCAGGGGCGCGCTGGCTGTGGGCGGCGATGAAGCGCTCCAGCGGGGCGTCGCAGAGATTGTCGGCATGCACCAGCATCACAGGTCCGGCCCCGCAGAAGTCCTGATTGGCCACAAGCGTGCCGCCGGTGCCCAGCAGCACGGGCTCGTGGACCATGCGCACCCGCCCGGCCCAGCGGCTCTCGGTTAGCCAGCCGCGCACCAGGTGGGGCAGGTGGTGCGTGTTTACCAGGATTTCGGACACCCCTGCGGCGTCCAGGCTTCGCAGCCAGTATTCGAGCAAGGGGCGGCCGTTGACCGGCATGAGGCACTTGGGCAGGATTTTGGCGAGTGGGCCAAGTCTCGTTCCCAGCCCTGCGGCCAAAAGGATCGCCCTCACGCAAACCCTCCGCCATTCCCCAGAAGGGAAGCGGCGTGGCGCTTGACGCTGGCCTTGTCGATGGATTTCTGATTCCCCAGAATCTCCACGGCCAGGGCACCAACGATGTTGCCGATGAAGCAGATGAGCTCCGGGGAGGTGCCGAGCTTAGCGGCCAAGGCTGTCACCGAGAGAAATGCATCGCCCGCGCCGATGCGGTCAACGATCTTCTTGGCAAAGGCGGGCACCGTGATGTGCAGACCGTCCTCGCTGCGGATGGTGCTGCCGCGCTTGCCGCGCGTGACCACGAAACTGCTGCAGGTCAGCTGCGGCGCCAATGTGTCGATCATGTGCCCAACGTTGCCGCGCATGTCGCGCATTTCCAGGCGCATTTCGTGCTCGGCGATGCTCACGTAATCTGCCCGGGCATATTTGGAGATGGTGTGGAAACCTCGGTTGCCGGAGTTGGCCTGGGCGTTGACCGCCAGGTAAGGGGCCCGCTCCTCCAGCATGCGCCGCATGCGCGGGCTGATGGCCCCGTGCCCGAAGTCCGCGACGATGACCAGGTCATAGTTCGGCAAGGCCGCAGCCACGGCGTCGCAGAACTGCGCATCGCGCTCCGCCGAAAGCCCGGTGTCCTCCATGAAGTAGATCTCAAAGATCTTGTTCTGGCTGTAACCCTCGATGTAGCGCCGCTTGCGCACCGTCGGGGAGTCTTCCTGAGTGGCGAAATGCGGGCGGATGCGTCTGTTCAGCTTGGAGACGATGAAGTCCCGGTAGCTGTCGTGCTCGCCCAACACGGAGAACAGGTCTACCTTCTCGGCGAAATTGGCCACATGGTTGGCTACGGCCACGATGCCGCCAGCGAACAAGTCGCTGGTGCGATAGCGCAGGGCCAGGATAGGGTCTTTGGACGAAACTCCGAGGGTGTCGCAGTAGCAGTATTCATCAATGATGGTGTCGCCGATGACCGCAACCTTAAGCTTGCTCATGTCGTCCAGCACCTGCTCCACCTGGCCCAGGGTGTAGCGTGAGCGGAAAAGGCTCAGGTATTCTTGTACCTCGTCGCCAAATTCGGACATGAAGCGGTTGATGCCCAACGTCGATCCGAAATCCGGGCTGCCCGTGAACTGGAATGGGATGTTCAACCTGATGCAAAGCTCTTCCGCGCCCTTGCTTTGGGCAAGATCCTCATCGTCACCCATGGAGGCATAGACGACTGGGCGGACATGTTCCAGGGCCTGGTCCAGGTCCACTCCGAGCAACACGGCGTCCACGCAGTCCAGGTGGGCCAGGGCCTCGGCCCGGAGGGTGTCGGGAATGGGCAGGCCGTCCTTGGGGCGCAACGTGTCGGAAGAAAGGACAACAACCAGGGCATCGCCCAACTGACGGGCCTGCCGCAGATGCCGGATGTGGCCGATATGCATGGACTCGTAGCGACCATAGGTGAGAACAAGCCGTTGGCCCTTCGACCGGGAGAGCGCCACCCAGGCGTCGAGATTTTCCGTCACAAGGATTTTTGGGGAGGTCATGGCAGCCTTTCTGTCTTGATATAAGTGATATTTGTAAGTCGTGCGATGGCTTTCAAGCTGCTTTAAAGGCAGCGTATCTGTCGCATGAGTGATGAAACCCCAGTGATGTATTGCGGTGCTGCTCATCCCGTAAGGACTTCTAGAGCCTTCCGAGACAGGCGAAGCACTATGCCTATGATACCTAGCGCGCGGGGTTGACGCAACCCAATATTCTATGACACCCTTACGGATGCGTGCTATCCTTAAAGGCTAGGCGTAAATGAAAGTCCCACCGGAGTGAGTCTGTGCCGAATCTGCAGGAGGGGCTCCCCGCCCGCCATTCAGACGCCGTGCCCGAAGCCGCACCCAAGTCCCAGCCACTATTCCCCCGCATGCGGGAACTCCTGCTCCTGGCACCTCCTGCGGCCTGTTATGTCTTCATCGGCCACAGCAACCCGGAGCTGGTGGCTCAGATCCCTTTGTTCCTGGCCTTCTTCGTTGGATTCGTGATGTTTCCGGCCTTGGGCCTGGGGCAACTTCTGGTGCGCCTGCCTCTGTCCTTATCCGAACGTTTGGCCTTGGGTGCGCCCCCAGCGTTGGGCACTCTCTTTTGTTTGGGATATGCCGCAGCGGGTCTTCATCTGCCTTGGCTCGTATGGGGCCAGCCCGCTCTTGGCCTGCTCGCCTGTCTGCCCATGTGCTGGCGGAAGGGGGAGGCCCGGCCTTACCCGAGCCTGTCCTGGCAGGATCTGCTGCTTATGCTCGGTATCCTGACCATCGGGCTTGCCCTCTGCCTGCCCAAGCTTGCCCAGGTGTCCCTGCCCGATCCGGGCCTGTTGGTGGACTACTACAATGACGACGTGGGGCTAGCCGCTTACAGCTTCGCCGTCCTGCGCGCCCTGGAGCACGGGCTGCCGGTGGTGGACCCCCTGGTGGCCGGAGTGCCGCTTGTCTACCACCTGCTTTACAACTTCTGCATGGCCGTTTGCACCATGCTTACCGGATTGCATCCGCTGGATCAGGTGCTTTTCTTTTGGCCCCCTGTGCTTTGGCTGCTCCTGTCAACAGCCGTTGTGGCCGGATGCCGGCGCTTGGCCGTCTTTTCATCGGCGGAGACCGCCGTGGCCGCGTTGCTGCTGCTGTTCAGCGCCGGGTACGGGTTCTACGCCACCCCCAGCGTACAGCTCTTCTCCTATCTGCATTCGTTCTTCGTGGGGCTGCCCGCACTGCTCCTCTTTGCCTGCGCCCTTTACGGGCATCTCTCCAATCGAGGGGCGAAGCTGTTTGTCCTGCATGCCGCCTTCTGCTTTCTGGTCTGCGCGACCACCAAGGCCAGCCTGCTGTTGTTGTTGCCATTGAGCCTGTTGCCGGTGCTCTTGCTGCGTTTGGTCCGGCGTCAGGCCGGCATTTCGGAACTGCTGCTGGGAGGATTGGCGGCGATGATCGCCGTGGGCTTGCGACTTAGCCTGTATGCAGACACTGGACGCGTGGCTATGCGCATGCCGAACATCGGTAAACTGCTCATGGGCACGTTGAATAATCTGAACGAGATGTTCGTGGTGTTGGGGGCCTACGTGCTTTTGGCGCTGTTTGCCGCCGAGGCCAACCCCGCGCTGCGGCACAAGATCGGCCGTACGCGGCAGTACCACTTGTTTTGCCTGTGCTTTGTGCTTGTGAGCGCCGTATTTCTCAAGTGGTTCAACTTCGCGGGCGGTGACTTCTATTTTTATTGGCAGGCCCGAATGCTCGTGTTCCTGGCAATGGCCCCGATTCTGACACACCTGCTGGTCTGGGGTACACCTCGGTACGCCCCGGCTGCGGCCTTGTTGCTGGTCCTGGGCGTGGCTGCCATGGTCCAGGCCCATTTATTCTCAAGACTTTTCGCTGGGGAAGCGAACTGGAATCCCTTGACCCCGCAGACCAAGCTCTTGGACCAAGGGGAACGCGAAGGGCTGCGCTGGGCTGCGACACATTTGGACCGCAGGACCTCGTTCTTCACCAACAAGGATCATTTCCTCGGCTTGTACCTTGGCGTCTACATACCCATCGACCTCTATGACACCCTAGGTTTGAGCGGACTGCAGGGATATGCTTGGGCTCCTGCGTGGCTGCCGGATTCGGCGATGCGCATAGCCGGCAGCCGCAGGCAAAAGCTCGCCGAATTTTTCCACGCGACCACAGTCGAAGACAAAGCCCAAGCTCTGGCGGAGATCGGAGCGAAGTACTATTTCCACAGCCTCAGGAGTGAAGGGAAGGACTTCAGCGTACCGCCTTGCCTGCGCGAGGTGCACCGAACGGGCTCCCTGATTCTCTACGAGAATACCTGCCAATCCGCTCCTCCACTGAACGGGGCGTTGAAGGAGTAAACCATGAGCGACGCACAAGACCCGACTGCCGCAACCTCCTCTCCCGTGCCGCAAACTACGCCGGAGCGCCTGCAGGCGGTCCTGGACAGCCCCTGCGTGGTGCGCCTGCGCACCGGGGGAAAGCGGGTCACGGCCAGCATCCCGGAACTGGGTATTCTGGTGAGCGCGGGAGGTGTGGAGGCCGCCCATGCCGAGGCTTTGCGCCAGCGCGAGGCCCGCATCCGTGAATTCGCGTCCGAGGGAATGCTCGACGAGCTGTCGACCGACGGTGGATACAACATTTCGAGCGAACCACAAAAGCGTCTGCTCCCGCAACTCAAAGTCTTTCTCATCAAAGCGGCTGTCGTAACGGTCTTGTTTCTGGCCGGGGTGAACATCATCAGCAACGGCTTGGGTAATGTGGGGTATGTGCTCGAGAAGAAGCTTGACGGCGTTGTCACCTGGACACCGGAGACTGTGGAGAAGCATCGGGCCAAGGGTGCCAAGGTCGCGGAAAATCTCCGTCCCGTTATCCTGGCGGTCATGAGCGCCTTCAAGGAGGCTTCTCCCACCACAACCTCAACGGCTGTCGACAACAGTACGGCGAAACCTTAGCTCCCTCCCGAACGGACGCCCGTAGCCCCTGCCAGGTGGCGAAACCCTCTATGTTTTGGGGGGCCGCGGGGGAAGCACCCCGTGGCTGTCTTTGACACGGCCTGACCGTTGGCCAGAAACGTTCCCGCATCGGGACGCTGGTTTTGGCCTCTTCCTGTTTGTATCCCTGCTCTGCGTTTGCGACACCGGCGAAGGAGACCACAGGCATGCTGAGGAACAGGCTCACGGAAGGTTATGCCGCCAGGCAGCTCAGCGCCAACACCTACTGGTAGCAGGCCCGGCGGGGTTGGGCCGTTCAAGTCCTGTCCCTGGCGCCAAGCAGAATGAAAAGGCCTTGCTCTCGATCCCGGCCACTTATTCTTGTCTCCAGGCTCCCTGCCCAGCCAGTCCTACAGCATCTTCCTGTACTTCATCAGCAGGATCAGTCCTGCCGCCAGCACGGCGGAGACCGCGCCCACCAGGGCAAAGGCTCCGGGGTGCCCCTGCATGGGCAGCGGAATGTTCATGCCGTACATGCTCGTGATGAGCGTGGGCACCATGAGGATGACCGTGAACGAGGTCAACAGCTTCATGATCTGGTTGACGCTGTTGGAGATGATGGACGAGTAGACGTTGGTGATGGAGTTCAGGACTTCCGTAAAAATTTTCGCCATGTAGATGCCCTGGCGCGTCTCCGTGAGGGCGTCGTCCAGCATGTCCGCCTCGTCCTCGGTGAAGGCCAGCCGCGTCTGGACGCCGATGGAGAGTCCCTTGCGGTTGATGCGGTCCAGGATGAGGTCATTGGTCTTGAGCGCCGCGTGGAAATACGTGACGGACTTCTGCAGGTTCAAGAGGACCTTCAGGTCGTCGTTGCTGAGCGACTGCGCCAGCTCGTGCTCGACCTCACGGATCTTTGTCGAGATGTCCTTCAGATAGTTCAGAAACAGTATGGCCACGTTGCGGCTGATGTTGCAGATGCAGCGCTCGCTGCGGAAGCCCTCGGCCCTGATTCTGCTGTTCTGCAAGAGCCGGATCAGGGATTCGTCTTTGAGCTTGCACACGGTGACGATGTTCGATCCCGCCAGCAGGATGCCCAGCGGCACGGTGGAGTAGCGGTCCTGGCCCGCGCCGTTCTCCATGTGCGGGGTGCGGATGACCAGGAGCGTGGTGCCCTCCTCCTGCTCGATGCGCGGCCGCTCGTGCAGGTCCAGGGCCTCGTGGATGAGCTGCTCGTCCACCCCGCTTAAGCTTGAGGCCCGGCTGATGTCCGCCGGCGCGGGCTCGATGAGCTCAATCCAGCAGCCCTCGCAGGAGGTGCGCCGGGTATCGGAGACAAGGCCGTCCGGTCCGTATATGGTGATCATCTCTCCCCCGTCGGTGCGCAATGTGTGTTTCCCCTGGCCAACCTGTGCGCCTGTGACGCGCGGTTGCATAAAGGCCAGGCCGGACATTGCCACAGCCGTCCCGGTAAGTCGCGCCCTGGGCGGCATCCGCCTTGGAATGTCGCATAAGCTTTGCGCCAGCGTCACGCCGGGGTAACAATGGGCGGGCTTGCCGGGGCTAGGGTGCGCACTGTCGACTGGAAGAACTGGCATGGCCGGTTCATGTCGGCAGGGAGAACGGCCCGGATGGAACAGCGACGGATCATGGTGGTCGAAGATCACGCGGAGACCTGCGAACTTTTGCGCTACAACCTCACTGTTGCGGGCTTCGAGGTGCGCACGGCGTTAGACGGCCAGCAGGGCCTGAACATCATGACCCGGTGGCGGCCCGACCTGGTGCTGCTGGACCTGATGCTGCCGGAGATCGACGGCTTTGAGGTCTGCCGCAGGCTCAAGCAGATCACCTCGCTCAGCGCCGTGCCGGTGATCTTCCTCACGGCGCGCACCGACGAGGTGGACCGCGTGGTGGGCCTGGAGCTCGGGGCCGAGGATTACGTGCTCAAGCCCTTCAGCACCCGCGAGCTGCTCCTGCGCATCAAGATCGTGCTGCGCCGCACCAGCACGGAAGCGGGTGACGCCGAGGAACTGTTCGAGCGCGATGGGCTGTTGGTGAACTTTGCGGCCCACGAGATGAACGTGGACGGAGACGCGCGCGTGCTCACGGCCACGGAGCAGAAGCTGTTCAAGGCCATCGTGCAGAGCCGGGGTCGGGTGCTCTCCCGCGACCGCCTGCTCGACACGGTCTGGAACACGGATTTCGAGGGCACCTCGCGCACGGTGGACACGCACATGCGCCGCCTGCGCGCCAAGCTGGGACCCTATGCCGACTGGATCGAAACAGTGCGCGGCGTGGGGTACCGGTTCAAGGCCTGAACACCGCGCTGCTTCCCCTTTCCCACTCCCCCTGTCTTCTCCCTCCCACTCCGGCCTCCAGCCTCACTTCCCCGCGTTCACTCGGCGCGATTTGTTCCATTGCCGTCACCTGCCGGAAACCTGCCCGCGCGCGCTTGATGCTAGACATTGTCTGCACACCGGTATTCCCGGCATAACCGCCACCCACGGAGGAGACCATGCAGGAGATGTTGCGCAAACGCCTGATTGATGCCCTGGCAGACTGCCGCGTGCGGGCCTGCCCCGATGCCGAGCTGGATGAGCAGCCCCGCCTGGACGCCTGCGCCGACGAGAACGAGTTCGCCTCGCGCGTGGTGGAGGTGGGCATGCACCTGGCCCTGCGCCGCAGGCTGGAGGAGCGCCGGGGCGAGATCGAGGCCGCGCTGAAGCGCCTGGACAGAGGCTGCTACGGCGACTGCGAGGAATGCGGCGAGGAGATCGGCCTAGCCAGGCTCATGGCCAACCCCACTGCACAGTTGTGCGTCTATTGCCAGGCGGACAGCGAGCGCGGCCAGCTGCGCCGTTGCGCCTAAACGGAGGCCCTGTGACCCAAGACTCTTTCCGCATTGATCTGCACGTCCACTCCAAGTTCTCAACGCGTCCTTCGCAGTGGATCCTGCAACGCATGGGCTGCCCGGAGAGCTTCACCGAGCCCAGGCGCATTTACGACATCGCGCGCGCGCGCGGCATGGGCATGGTCACCATCACCGACCACAACACGGTGAACGGGTCCCTGGAGATCGCGCACCTGCCCGGCGCCTTCGTCAGCGAGGAGATTACCACCTACTTCCCCGAGGACCGTTGCAAGCTGCACGTCCTGGTCTATGACATCACCGAGGCCCAGCACGCCGAATTCCAGCGCCTGCGTGAGAACGTCTACGACCTGGTGCCCTACCTGCGCGCAGAGGGCATCGTGCACGTGCTGGCGCACCCGCTCTTTGCGGTCAACGACCGCCTGACCCCGGCGCACTTCGAGAAGACGCTGCTCATGTTCAACATCTTTGAGCTCAACGGCTCGCGCGACGAGTCCCAGAACGCCTTCCTGCGCCAGGTGGTGGAGGGGCTGCGCCCCGGGGACCTGGAGCATCTGGCCGACAAGCACGGCATCGAGCCATACGGCCCCGCGCCCTGGGCCAAGAGCCTGGTGGGCGGCAGCGACGACCATTCGTCCCTGTCCATCGCCCGCAGGCACACCGAGTTCGACGGCCCGGCCAGCCTGGACAACCTGCTCGACGGCATCCGCCAGGGCCGGGGCCGGGTGCTGGGCGGCATGGCCTCGCCCTGGGCCATGGCCCACAACCTTTATGGCATCGCCTACCAGTTCTACAAAAGCCGCGCCGGGCGGCTGCCCCGCAGCCACGCCTGCATGCGTCTGGCCGACGCCCTGCTCGATCCTTCCCGGGCCGGGCGCGAGGCCCGCGCCACGCCCTTTGAGCGGCTGAGTGACCGGGTGCGCACCGCGCTGTACGAGCGCCTGGCCGACAAGGACTCGCCCCAGGCCATGCTCTTGTCCGAGGCCACGCGCATCATCCAGGCCGACCCGGAGCTGGCCGCCGCCGCGCGTGGCAGCCTGACCCGCAGCGTGCCGCCCGAGGAGCTCTGGCGGCGTTTCGTGCGCCGCGTCTCGGACAGGCTCCTGTCGCGCTTTGCGGACAAGATGCTGACCTCGGTGCGCAGCGCCAACATCTTCGAGCTGTTCCACGACGTGGCCTCGGCGGGATCGCTCTACGCGCTGCTCTCGCCCTATTTTCTGTCCACGGAGCTTTTCGCCAGGGAGCGCAGCTTCACCGGCCAGTGCATGGAGACCTTCGGGGTGCGCCAGGTCAAGAAACATGGCTGCGAACTGCGCGTGGCGCATTTCACGGACACCTTCGCCGAGATCAACGGCGTGGCCCTGACCATCCAGCAGCAGATCGGCCTGGCCAAGAAATACGGCAAGGACATGACCTGCGTCACCTGTAACGTCGGACCCGTCATGGAAGGCGCCAAGAACTTCGAGCCCGTGGGCTCCTTCGCCATGCCCGAGTACCCGGAACTGACCCTGGCCTACCCGCCGTTTCTGAAGATGCTGGCCTGGTGCTTCGAGCAGGACTTCGACTGCATCCTCACGGCCACGCCGGGCCCGGTCGGCCTGGCCGGGCTGGCCATTGCCCGCATCCTCAAGATTCCGGTCTACGGCACCTATCACACGGCCTTCCCGCAGTACGTGCGCCTGTTCACCGAGGACACCAGCATGGAGGAGGCCGCCTGGCGCTACATGCGCTGGTTCTATGGCCAGATGGACGCCATCTACGCGCCCTCGAAGACCACCGCGCAGGAGCTCTCGGCCCACGGCATCGACAAGGACAAGATCGTGGTGCACCCGCGCGGGGTCGACGCCGAGCGCTTCCAGCCGGGCCGCCGCAACGGATTTTTCGACAAGCTGGGCCTGGGCCGCAACTTCAAGCTGCTCTACGTGGGCCGCGTCTCACGCGAGAAGGGCCTGGATGTGCTGGCCGAGGCCTACCGCACCGTGCATGCCCACCGGCCGGACATCCGCCTGGTCATCGTGGGCGATGGACCCTACCTGGAGGAGATGCGCGCGCAGCTTAAAGGCCTGCCGGTGGTGTTCACGGGCTACCTCAAGGGCGCCGCTCTGGCAGAGGCCTACGCCGGGGCCGAACTCTTCGTGTTCCCCTCGGCCACGGACACCTTCGGCAACGTGGTGCTGGAGGCCCAGGCCTCGGGGGTGCCGGTGGTGGTGACCTCCTCCGGCGGGCCCAGGGAATCCATGGTGCCCGGCCGCACGGGCCTGGTGGTGCCGCCGGGCGATGCGCGCGCCCTGGCCCTGGCCGTGCTGGAGCTGGCGCTGGATCCCGACCGCCTGGTCGCCATGAGCCACGAGGCGCGCTGCCACGCCGCCAAGACCTCCTTTGACCAGGCCTTCCTCAAGACCTGGGACATCTACGCCCAGGTGGTCCGCTGCGGCGTTTCGCCCCGGTCGCAGGGCCGGGCCGCCTAGCTCAAGCTCGTTTCACGCGAGGCAAAAGGGAAGCCCCGCGCACCGTCCTTTCGGGCAGTGCGCGGGGCTTGGCTTTCTGCGCCGCGTGGCCCGGCGCGTTCGGCCACGTGCGCGGCTTTATGCCTTGGGCTTGGCCTGGGCCTGGGCCGCGGCCACAGCCTTGCCGCCGGGCTCGTGACTGGCGGGGGCGGCGGTGGGCTTCACGTCCGATTTGGCCTGAACGGGCGCAGGCGTGGCGGCGTGAGGAGCGGGTTTCTTGTCGTCCGCCTTCTTCTCTTCTGCCTGTTTGACTTCGGGCTTTTTCACTTCAGGCTTCTTTTCCTCGGGCGATTTCGCATCGACTTTCTTGTCTTCCGGCTTCTTGTCGCCCAGCTTCTTGTAGTCGTTCTTGGCCGTCTCGGACAGCTCAGTGCCGATTTTGAAGCAGCCGCAGTCCTCTTCTTCCGCGGCCAGCATCCAGGACAGCTCAAGGGAGAACTTGGCCTTGTCCTTCTTGATGCGCGCCTCGATCTCCACCTCGGCCTTGCTCATGGCGGCGGGGTTCAGCACCAGATGCTCGCCGTCCTTCTCCACCACGATGCGCCCTGCGCGGAAGCCATTGGCCAGCGCGGTGAGGTAGTCGGCGACGTCGGCGGTCTCCATGATGGTCTTCAGCTCAATCTTGTCTTTCTCCATGTTGGTAATCCTCCTGGGATATTTTGGTGTTACACAAGTGAGAGCAGGATCGGGACAAGGAACCTGTCGTCGATCTCCGTTGACGGGCCATAGCCGATGAGGGCGCAGTCGATGACCTCCAGCCCCAGGCGGCGGATGCGCTGGATGTCCAGCCCGCCGGGGTAGCGGCCATGCTTGGAATCCACCAGGACGTACTGGAGCACATCGTTTAAGGTGACGCGGCCCGGTTCGTCGGCCATGAGGTGCGCGGCCAGGGTCTCCACCTGGTCGGCCACGGACATGCCGAAACATTCCGGGTCGTCCCCGGTGGATGGGACATAGACCTTGGGACAGGTGGCCCGGGTGATGGACGAGCCGATGCCCCGGGGCAAAAGGCTGGCCAGGAGGCTCGAATGGAAGCTGCCCATGGGGTAGCAGATGAGCTCGGCCTGGCGGATGAGCGAGCAGACCTTCTCGCGCGCGGCCGGGTAGATGGGCCGGGGCGTGTCCGCGTCCTGGGTGAGGTACAGGCGGCTGATGCGGCGGTTCAGGGGCTTGGCTTCCTTGCCGGTGAGCAGGTGCTGGCCCACGATGGTTTCGCCGTCGTCCATCTCGGCCACCAGGTGCAGGTGCTTGTTGACCACCGGGCGCACGATGCCGCGCACCTGCACGAGGTTGGAGAAGATGAAGATCACCGGGTCCAGGTGCCGCCGGTTTTCGAAATAGCCGCCGGTGAGCACCAGGTTGCCGATGCTCGCACCCGCAAGGTCGAAGTCCTCGGGCATGTGATCCCAGAAGGCGTGCAGGTGGTTGCGCACGATCTTGCGCATGGGATCGGGGATGCGCGAGACCAGGGGGTGCTTGCCCTTGACCATGCGCTCCAGGTCCAGCTTGCGGTCGTACGGGTCGCCGCCCTTGGGCAGGCGGTGGGCGAAGAGTTCGAAGATTTCCGGGTTGCCGCGCAGGCTCTGGTCGGCCAGGGACATGAGCCGGTTTCTGATGTCGCCCACCGCGGGCATCTGGAAGGCATCGCGCAGCTTGGCCGAGCTGCCGCCGGAGTCAAAGGGCGTGATGAGGTGGACGGAGTTGTGCGTGTAGTTGATCAGCCGGTTGCTGGTCTTTCTAAGCGCCGTGCCCCCGCTGAAGAACAACAGCTTCGGCCCCAGCTCCGGGCATTTCTCAAGCCTCGCCAGGGCCATGTGGTTCGGGATCTCGACTTCCCGGCGTATCCAGATGCGCGCCACGATGCCCCTACCCGTGCAGCAGGTATTCGAGGCAGAAGTCCGCCGCGCGGTCAAAGTCCACGCCGCCGGTGATCTCCACCAGATCGCAGCGGGAGAGCAGGGCCGTGTAGGGCGCAAGGCCGGGATCGCTCCAGTCGCCCGCGCCGCCAGGGTTGTCAGGCGGCAGATAGAACAGGCCCGCAGCCTTCATGAAGGCCGGCAAAAGGTCCGGGCGCTCGGCGGCCTTGACGAAGCGGATGGCGGTCTCGCCCGCGCCGCGCTTCCAGTTCAGCACCACCAGGCCGTGCATGGGCGCGCTGAGCACGAAGCGGCCCTCGCCGAAACATTTGTCCAGGAACACGTCGTACTTGTGCTCCAGTTCCCAGAGGTCGTCGCCCTCCATGTCCTGGAAGCGCTGGCGGTCGTCGTCCGGCACCACGCTGTGCAGGTCCGGATTGTTCAGGGCCGTGCCGGGATTGATGCGCGGCAGCTTGGCCACGCCGAACATGCTCAGACCCGCGCCGTTTTCGCGCACCAGCAGGCGGTCGTTGCTGACGAAAAGCGCGCCCCGGCTCATGACGTGCATGGCCAGCGTGCTCTTGCCCGCGCCGGAGAACCCGGCCAGGGCCAGGCCGCGCATGCGGCCGTCGCGCAGGTGGGCCACGGCCGCGGAGTGCCCCAGCAGGCAGCCCTGGTTCAGCTTGTACTCGATGTAGCGATTGTTGACGAAGTTCACGATCTGGTTGGGGTTTTCCAGGCACGGACCAACGGCCAGGTTCACGTCCTGGCCAAAGAGGAAGACCATGCCGGTGAGCACCTTGCGCACCAGCCGCCCGCCGGGCAGGTCGGCGTATTCTTCCTTGATCTTGTCCTTGCCGGGGTCGGGCGTCTTGACGATCAGGTCCAGGGGCACGCTCGGGCTCGCGGCCTCAAGCGCCGTGAGGGTCAGGTCCGCCGACCCGGGCCCGGCCACGAAGGCCCCGAAGTAGCTGTCCAGCTCGGCCAAAAGCTCGGGGGAGTTGGACATGACCTTGATGCGGCAGTCGCCCAGGTCGAGGAACATCTCGTGGGGCGCGGCAAGGCCCCCGGCGAGCATGTCGGCGATGGTGCTCATGATGAATCTCTGGCCGGTCATTTGCGTATCCTCCCAAGCGCGTAGTGCGCATACATGCGGGCGGCGTCGATGCCGCGCGCCTCCTGGATGCCCCGGAAGCCGCCGAAGGCGGAAACCTCGAAGATGAACGGGCCTTCGTCCGTCAGGGCCACGTCGACGCAGGTGAAGTCCAGGCCAAAGGGTTCCTGGGCGCGGCGGGCCAGCTCGATGATTTCCGGCGAGGGGTCAAAGGGCACGTATTTGCCGCCCGAGGCCGTGGTGGTGTTCCACGCGCCGGACTTGCGCGTGCGGGCGTAGGTGGTCAGGTACTCGCCGCCCAGGAACACCACGCCGAGGTCCTGCTCGCCCACGTTGATGGCCCTTTGCAGGTAGAACACCGGGTTCTGGCGCTGGAAGGCCACAAGGGTCTCGCGCGCCTCGGAACCGGGGCGCAGCACGAGCATGCCGCGCGCCTTGGTGGAGTAGAGCGGCTTGAGGATGGTCACGCCGTAGTCGGCCACGGCCTCCAGGGCCTGGTCCAGATTTTCGGTGATGGTGGTGTCCGGCATGGGGATGCCTGCAAGCTGAAGCGTCACGGTGCAGGCCAGGCGATTTAAAAGCCCGGCGATGGCCTGGGGCTGTGAAAAGATGCGCACCCCGCGTCCGGCCAGCAGGCGCAGCATCTCCAGGCGGTCCAGCAGATCCGCCGAGTAGGTGATGCCGAGCTTCTTGATGAGCAGGCCGTCGAAGGCGGACAGGTCGTGCCCCTGGTACATGGCCCGGCCAGAGGGCAGGTCAAGCCGCACCTGGTCCAGCTCCACCAGGAGCCTCTCGCCCCCGGTGGCCTCGGCCACGCGGTCGGCCAGGATCTCCGAGGACCAGCCCCCGCGCACCCCGATGACGGCCATTCGGGCCTGGGCGCTGGCGGAAGTCCTTTCCTCTGTCGGAAGCAAGGTCGTGTTCGTATGCATTAGCGTCCTCAATGTCTGTGTTTCGGATGTCTCTGTTCCAGATGCCCGGGCCGATTAGTGGAAGAGGATCTGCCAGGGCAGGCGGAAGTCCTGCCAGGGGAGGCCCTGGTGCGCGGCCACCTGCTCCAGCAGGTAGTGCGAGCGCAGGTACATCTCGCGGGAGAAGGCGTAGTTCAGCTCAAAGCGGCTGGAGGTGTACAGCGATCGGGCCAGGGCCAGGGCCAGGCGTGCCTCGAAGGTCTTGTCGCCACTTCTGGCCGCGAACTGCGTGGCGAACTGGAGGAACTCGGCGATGACCCAGTCGATGCGCTCGCGCAGATGCGGCTCGAAGACCGGCATGCGGTAGTTGGAGATGAGGAACACCGAGACGTCCTGCACGTAGTCCTGCATGCGCGAGCGGTGCACATCGAGGTAGTGCAGGCGCTGCTTGTGGTGGTTGTAGACCACGTTGTTGACGTTGAAGTCGCCGTGGATGAGCACGCCGAAGGGGGCTGCAAGCCCGGCTTCGAGCGCGGCGCAGGCAGCCAGCAGCTCGCCCGTGGAGGGCACGGCCTTGGCGCCCAGGGTCTTGGCCCGGCGCAGGAAGTCCGGGTGGATTTGCAGCACCTCGTCCAGGCGGGCCTTGAGCTGGCCAACGTAGCACGCGGCGGCCGGCTCCGGCGTGCGGGTGTTCTCCCAGATGTCCTGCACGGTCTGGGTGAGCACGAACATGGCGTTCTGGACGATGTCCCCGCTTGCGGTCAAAAGCACCTCGTCGAGGTTGCAACCGGGCAGAAACTCCACCAGCATGGAGGCCTTGTCTCCGTCCTCGTGAAATCCGTAGACCCCCGCCACGAGGCCGGGATAGAGCCTTCCCCAGCGTTCCAGGGCCTCCTTCTCGGCGAGGATCTTTTTGCTGGTCCCTTCCTTGTAGATGCTGCCTAGGGCGTCCACGCCGCCCTCGTGGGCGTCGACCCGGCCGATGCGGCAGCCGCTGCGCGTGCCCCAGATGGCCTTGAAGTCCACGCCCTCCATGCCGCCTTCGAAGCCGGTCTTGGAGAGCGTCTGCTGCAGCGCCTCGAACTGCTCGATCTTGATGCGCTCGCCCAGGATGGCGAAGATGAGCGCCTCGCCGATGTCCAGCAGCGAGTCGCCGATGCGCTCGAGGTAGCGGAAGATGAACAGCACGGTTATGAGATTCTGCACGTTCTTGCCCGTGCGCAGCTCGCCCATGATGCGGTCGAATCCGGCCTTGTACATGCGGTCGAGCGAGTACTCCGCGCGGCACACGGTCAGCGCGTCGGACAGGTTGCCGCCCTGGAACACCGGCAGGATGTGCCCCAGGCAGTCCTCGATCTCGATGAACATCTCCGCGTAGTTGTAGCCCTGCAGAAAGGTGTGGTCGGTCAGATAATTGGTCTGCTCCACAATGTTTTCGCAGAAGTCGGCGATGCGTTCCAGATTGTTGGTGATTATCTGGATGGCGCGCACGCGGTTGGCTGTCGCCTTGTCCAGGCTCTGGGAGCCATTGTGGTCGTGGAAGTGGCCGTAGCACTTGTTCTCGATGACCGTGTGCAGGTTGTCGATGTAGTCGTCGCGGCCCACTATGCGGTCGTAGAGAGCGTGCGAGGGGGTGTCCAGGAAGCCGACCGTGGTGTGCACCTGGCGCTCCACCTCGGCCACCAGGAAGGTGAAGTTCTCCTCAAGTCCTTCAAAGGTGATCATGTCTTCCTTGTGCCTTAAGAGGCGATGCAGATGGACTTGTCGCCAGTGGTGATCTCCTTGCGGGAGTCCTTCCAAACGATCTTGATGTTGATCTTGCTCTCGCTGTCCTTGCGCTTGGCCTTGACGCTGAAGCCCAGAACCGCGCTGGGCAGCAGGACGATCTCCTCGGCCTCGCTGCGCATGACGATGCGGCCCTTGGCGAAGCCTTCGGTGAGCGCCAGGAGGAAGTCCTGGATGCTTTTGGGATCCTGTACGGAATCGAACTCGAACTTGCCTTCACCCGACATGGTCTGCCTCCTTGCTGTTCGTGGCCCCGGCCTAGGATGCCAGGCGGGCCGAGTATTCGTTGATGACGCTGGCCCGGTCCATGCCCGCAGCCAAAAGCCGCTTGCGCACGCTTAAGTCGTCCCAGGCGGGCTGCAGGCCCACCTCGCGCGGGGGTTTGCCGTTTTGACCCTTGGGCAGCAGCTTCTCACTCAGGTGCGTGTCGTCGCCCATGAACACGAGCAGCCTGCGCGCCTCGCCCTTGGCCTTGCGGTTCTTGCGCGCCAGCACCTCGATGAGGAAGTCCGTGTAGCGCTGGGACTGGGGGTTCCAGACCTCGTAGCCGTCCACGTCGTACTCGGCCAGGAGGATGGGCCAGAACTGCTCCGGGTGCGGGATGACCACACCGGCGCCCATGCCCCGCGCCTCCTCGATGACCTCTGACGCGCGGTAGAAGTAGAGCAGGGGGAAGTCGTCCTTGACACGCAGCTTCACGGCCTGAACAAAGGCCTGCACGCGGGCCACCAGGCGATCGCCGTAGCGCGGGCGCATGGCGTCCAGGAAGTTTCGGACAAGCTTGTTCTTGATGGCTCCTGCGGGCAGTCCGTCCTGGTGCCGCTCCAGCAGCGCCTCCAGCTTGCGGGCGTGCAGCCGGGCGAAGCGGATGGTCTCCTCCGCGGCCCCGGTGAAGGTGGCCACGGCCTGCAGGCGCTCCTCGTCCTTGCCTGTCAGCACGGCAAGGAATTCAAACAGCTGCGAGGAGCGGTAGCGGAAGGTGTGCGCGAGCATGGAGCGCAGCACCCCGGAACGCGGAAGCATACGGTTTTCGAAGTGCAGGAGCAGCTGAACCTTCTGGTTGAACCCGGCGGAGTAGCAGTCCACCTCCACGCCGGAATAGGCGCCGTAAGTGGTGATCTCGTTGTGCTGGGTCGGGATGATCAGCTCCTGGGTCTTGTTGGGAAAGCTGGCCTGGATGCGCTGCTCGATGAGCTGCATGGGGACGTGCTCCGGGTGCCAGTGCACGGCCAGCACGTTGGTCTGCCGGGCGGCCACCGTGTCCGGGGCGGTGATGCGCGCCGCTTCCTCCGGGGTCAGGGTGGTGGAGGTGATGGCCAGGAAGATGCGCTCGTCCTCTTCGGTGGGCTCGTCGGGCACGGCGTCGAGATCAGCCGTCTGCTGAGACGGCAAGTCAGACTTGCCGCCTTGGGGGACGGACTTGGCGTTCTGTGCGCCGGGCTTGTGGCTCTGTAAGGATGAAGGGCTCCCGCCTTGTCGACGCACCGGCTATTTGGCTACGGCGTGGCAGGTCTTCTTGGCGCTCTCGATCTCCCCAATGATCATCTCCAGCGCGCCCCGGTCCTTCTTGTCGAAGGCGGTCTTGAGCTCGTTGCAGAGCTTGAGGTGCGGGCCGTAGTCCGCCTCGCCGCGGGAGGGGTGCGAGCACATGGCCAGGGAGTCGGTCAAAAAGGCCTCCACGATCTCCGCCGGGGGCAGCACGAGGTTGCCCAGGCTGTGCTGCAGGAACTTGAAGGAGGTCTTCAGGCGCTTCTTGATGGACTTGTAGGACTCGGCGCGGGGTGTGCCCGTGGCGGTATCCTTCTGTCCGGATGCTCCCTTGGCCTTGACCTTCAACTCGGCCAGGCCGCCCTGCTGCTTCAGGGAGAACTCCAGTTTGGCGCAGTGTTCAATCTGTGAGGCGAAGCCGTTGAGCGCGCCCGGCAGAACCGCGCGCTTGATGCCCTCGGCCAGGATCTTGAGCAGCCGCTCGGCCTCGCTGCTCTCCAGGATGATCTCAATCTTTTTGTCATTGCTACCCATGGTGTCCTCCTCCATGTTTCGTGTCCGCCAGGACTACCCCGGAAAACAGCGCCGGTTGTCACCCCAATGTTACGATGGCGTGAAATCGCGCAGCTGGTCTGCGCCGGGAATATCTCCGTGCCGCTGCAGGCTCCTCACATCTTTGGAACGCTGGCGTAACATTGGCGGTGCATGGTCGGCAGTGTTGACCAGAACAGCAGCGCGCCGCTTGAGGTCGTACAACCCCATCGCCAGGAGTGAGACATGGAAAAGCTAAAGGTATTGTTCCTCTGCACGCAAAACAGCGCGCGCAGCCAGATGGCGGAGGAGTTCCTTCGCCAGTTCGCCGGGGATTCCTTCGAGGTGGAGAGCGCGGGCCTTGAGCCCGCCGCTGCGGTCAATCCCCTGGTGGTGGAGGTCATGGCCGAGGTGGGACTCGACCTCTCGCAAAAGAAGCCGCAGAGCGTCTTTGATCTGTTCCGGGCCGGGCGCATCTACGATTTCCTCATCACCGTATGCGATTCCACTACGGCGGAGCGCTGTCCGATATTCCCCGGCATGACCCAACGCTGGCACTGGCCCTTTCCGGATCCTGCCAAGGCGTCGGGCACGCGCGAGGAGCAGCTGGCCGAGGTCAGGCGCATCCGCGAGCTCATTCGCGAGCGTGTACAGCGTCCTTTCAATGCGACCTTCGATGCGCAGGACCCCTTCGCCAGATAGGCTGCGCCCGCAGTTCAGGCGGCCTTGGGCGGTCGGCAGTCCGTGGGGTTCCGGTCTTCGCTGGCTGTCTTTGGCGCATGGTGAGCCAAAAATCGCCGGGCGCCCTCCGAGCCCATGAACCGGGCCAGCACGCGCTGATCCGCAGAGCGCAGGTCCACGCAGATGAGCCCGTCCAGGCAGTCGCCGAAGTCCGGGTCCAGGTTGAAGGCCGCGATGCGCCCGCCGAGTTTCAGGTATTGCCGCAAGAGCACAGGGATGCCCCGGCCCGACTCAACCTCGGCCACCAGGTCGTTGATGTCGGAGGGATCGCGGAAGGCCGTCTCCGGCACGCTCAGGTCCAGCCGGGAGAGCTGGCCGCCCTTGGGCGCGCGCGTGGGCCTGACCAGCCGGGCCAGCTCGGCGTCGAAGCTGTGGCGGCGCAGGAAGGTCATCATGATCTCCCGCGAGAGCGGGTGATAATCCCCGGAGATGCTGACGCAGCCGAAGAGCTTGCTGTAGCGCGGGTTTCTCGCCACATACTCGGCCAGGCCCTTCCAGAGCAGCAAAAGCGGCTGGTAGGACTTCTGGTAGCGCGGGCGCACAAAGCTGCGGCCCAGCTCCAGGGCCGGGCCCAGGCGGTCCCAGAAGCCGTGCTTGATGCGGAACTGGCTGGCTGTGTACATGCCGCCTGTGCCCTGGACGGCGAGCACCTCGTCGGTGCCGGCGAAGCGGTACGCCCCGGCCACCTCGCGGTCCTTCTCGTGCCACAGGACCAGGTGCCGGTAGTGGCTGTCGAAGCGGTCCGTGTCCAGTGATTCGCCCGTGCCCTCGCCCACTCGGCGGAAGGTGGCCTCGCGCAGGCGCGAGACCTCGTGCAGCACGGCGGGGATCTCGGCGGCCTTGGCCTCGAACACGATGAAGGGCTCGCTGCGGGCCAGGATGCGGTCGGCGGGCAGGGCGTCGATCTCGGCCTGGCGCGCCAGGTGCGGCTTTTGCGCGGCCAGGGCCTTCTGCGCCTTGGCGCGGTCCGCGATCTTGACCAGGCCCTGGCGGCCACGGTTGCGCAGCAGGTGGCAGCGGAAGCGCAGGTAGGCCGAAGCCTCGTCATTGGTGGCGAAGGCGGCGAGCTTCTCCGGGCTGATGGGCGTGCCCAGGGACAGCTCCAGCTCCTGGCCGCAGTGGCCCAGGTTTTCGTGCGGCAAAAGCAGGGTGCGCAGGCGCGGATGCACCAGCCCGGCGGCCTGGAAGAGCGCGCTGTTGCGGCCCCGGAAGAACACCGGCAGCACCGGCGCCTTGGCCTTGCGCACGATGGCCGCCACGCCGGGCTGCCAGGGCGGGTCGACCACCATGCGCTTCTTCAGGGCCAGGCTCGAAACCTCGCCCGCCGGAAAGGCGATGAGCGCGCCGCCCTGCTTGAGCCAGGCAAGGGAGGCCCGCAGTCCGGCCATGTTGCGCGTGGCCGAGCCCTTGCCGCCAAAGGGGTCGAGCTCGATGAGCAGGGGCCGCATTTCGGGGATGCTCGCCAGCAGGTGGTTGGCCAGGATCTTCACGTCCGGCCGGATCTCCAGGAGGATGCGCGCCAGCACGAGCCCCTCCACAACGCCGAAGGGGTGGTTGGACACGATGAACAGCGGCCCCTGGCGCGGTATGTTCTTGAGGTCGTCGTGGGCCACCTTGAAGCCCACGGCCAACTCGTCCAGGGCGCGCACCAGGAAGTCCGGGGTGCCCTCGGGCCCGGCTGGCCGGGTGTTGGCGCGGGCGTACATGGTGTTCAGCGTGCTCAGGCGCAGGAGTTTTTTCAGGGGCTTGTGCAGGGCGGACTTGAGCGCGGCCTGGAAGGGGTTGCCCGTGACGGGCGGAAGCTGGAAAGGGCCTTCGTCGGGGAAGGTGCTGTTTTGCATATGCGTCCCTTTGCTGCTGGTTCGCGGCGCCAACCTTGGGCGCCGGGGAAACCGGCAACGCGGTGCGTCCGCGTCCCGTCTGCAAAAGGGAATATGCGGTTCAAGGCGGCGCTTGGTGACCGCAGCGTGACAACGGAGTGAAACTCGCGTCCGCGCGTTCAGGCTCCGGCGAAGTCGGTTGAGGGCGCCTCATGTGCGCCTGTGTATTTTTGTTCGCAGTATTCTTAAAACAGTTGCCCATTGTATTGCTTGGGGTATATGTTTTATTCTTGTGAAAAGGTCTCATGCATCCTGGGGGCAGCCGATGCCGGAATTAGCCAAAGTGATCGCCACCAGTGAAGACTGGCTCATGGAGAGAGTGCTGTCCTATGCGCTGGCGCGGGGATACACAAAATACACCTCCACCCTCAAGGAGGCCTGGAGGCTTTCCATCAGCGGGCTCTCCGGGGCCCTGCTGAGCGCCTTGCCCGGCGCCCTTGAAGGCATGGAACTCGGACCGGACGACACCTACGCTGGAGACGCGGCCTCGGCCTTCGCGGTCCAGGAGGCGCGCCTGCACAGGACCAGGGGCATCAGCCTGGCCATGTTCCTCGGCCTGCTCAAGTACTATCGCCAGAGCTACCTCGACCTCTTGGAGCAGGCCGAAATGGCGGACGGGCGCGCCGAGGCCCGGCGCTTTGTGGAGCGCTTCTTCGACCGCGTGGAGGTGGGCATCGCCTCGGAATGGTGCTCCCTCTCCGAGCAGGCGAAGCTTGACGGCCTGCAGGAAGCCAACCGGCTCATGGTCAACGAAAAGAACCGCTACCTGACTCTTTTCGAGAGCCTATCCACCCCTGTGGTCTTCATCAGCCAGGCTGGGCTCATTGAGAACATCAACCTCGCGGCCCTGACCTGGCTGGGGCAGGAGTCCACACCCGGCGCGGAGTATTTCCACGCCTCCGCAGCGGATCTGGCGGACGGCGATGGCCGGGAGATCTTCAGCGGCCGGGCGGCGACCGAGGTCTTCCCCTGGCTTGCGCAGCCGCTTGAGCGGATGCTCAAGTATGGCGGCGGGCAGGTGTCACTGACACATCGCCTCGGAAAGGGGCGCTCGGGCCGGGACGTCATCGCCACGGTCACGACCAACCAGGACATCAGCGGGCAGTATCAGGGGGTCGTGCTCGTCATCCAGGAGGTTACCGAGCTGGTCCGTTCCCGGGAGCTGGTGGCGGAGTCCAACCGCCGCCTGGAGGCCGAGGTCCGGATGCGGACCAAAGCGCTGGAGCAGGCCAACCTTCGCCTCAAGGACGAGGTGCGCGAGCGCGAGCTCTACCAGCAGGCCCTCACCGAGAGCGCCAGCCTGTACCGCGCCGTGGTGGAGGACCAGGGCGAGCTCATTTGCCGCTTCCAGCCGCAGGGCGTCATCTTGTTCGCCAACAAGGCCTACACGCGCGTTTTTGGCGGTGGCCTCGTGTCCCAGGCCGAGATCCCTGCCCGGATCCAGCACCAGGGGGTGGAGCGGAGCCTGGACGACGTTTTGGCCCTGATCACCGAGCAGAGCCCGGTGCTCGGCTTCGAGCAGCAGGCCAGCACGCCTTCGGGCCAGAAGCTCTGGTACAGCTGGACCTGCCGGGGCATTTACGGCTCCGAGGGTGCGCTGGTGGCCTACCAGCTGGTGGGGCAGGACGTGACCAGGGCGCGGGAGGCCGAGCAGGCCCTGCGCGAGCTCAACGAATCCCTGGAGCGGACCGTGCAGGAGCGCACGGACAAGCTCGAGGAGCGCGCCCAAAGCTTCGAGCGCATGAACGAAAACCTCACCCGGCAGGTGGAGAGCCGCAAGCAGGCGGAGCTGGCCCTGGCCAAGGCTGCGGCGGAACAGCAGGTCAAGGTGCGCCAGATCACGGCGCTCTACGGCCTGTCCGAGGTGCTGCGCACGCACTGGAATAGCGCGCAGGAGATGCTCAGCCATGCGGCGGACGCGCTCCAGCAGGGCTGGCGCAAGCAGGGCGGTGTGGCGGGGGAGATCGTCTTTGACGGGCAGCCCTGCCGCAGCCAGAACTATCAGGACGGCCGCGAGGGGCTGACGCGGCCGTTGACGACTTTTGGCCAGGTGCGGGGCAGCGTGGCCATCTTCCATGTCGGACCAGACGCGCCGAAGGGGGGGATGCTCTTCCAGAAGGACGAGAAGGAACTGCTCACCACCATAGCGCACCAGATCGAGCGGTCGCTTGAGGCCTACCTCTCGCACACGCGCCTCGCCCAGTCCGAACACGAGTTCCGGGAATTCTTTGACAACGCGGCCGAGGCCATCTTCATCCATGATGAAAACGGGCAGATCCTTGACGCCAACATCAACGCGGGGATCTGGCTCAACCTCGCCACCGAGGACATGGTCGGCGCGAGCCTTCTTGATTTCGCCATCGATGAGGACAGGGAGGGCATGGCCGGGAGGTTCTTGAACGCCCTGCGAGAGGCCCCGGAGATGTTCCAGCTCACCCTCCGGCGCAAGGACGGTTTCGCCATTCCCCTGGAGCTGCTCTGCCAGGCCCAGGACTACCAGGGCCGCAGGGTGCTGGTCAGCAGCGGCCGCAACATCACCAAGCGCCAACAGGCTGAGGCCGAGGCCCAGCGCCGCATGGACCAGGAGCGGCTTCTGTCCGGCATCTCCTCGCGTCTGGTCAATGCCATCGGCTCGGAAATCCCAGCCGCAATGCACGAGACTTTAGCCGAGGTCTGCGGATTCGTCGGCATGCAGCGCGCGGCGGTCTATCGTTTTGAGGAGTCCAGGCAGCGCTTTGACCTGGCCCACCAGTGGAGCGCCGAGGGCCTGCAGGGCCTGCCCAAGATCCTGAAGACCTTGGGCCGGGTCAAGACGCCCTGGCTTTTCGAGCGCACCCTGACCAAGGAGTGGCTGACCATACGCGCAGCGGACCACCTGCCTCCGGCGGCGTACAAGGAGAAGCGCCTCTTGGGCGAGGCCGGGGTCAATTGCCTGACTGTGGTGCCCATGTCCCTGCGGGGGCGGCTCCAGGGCTTGTTCCTGGTGGCCAGCCAGAAGTCCGCCCTCTTGCCCGCCCCGGACCCCCGGCTGCTGCTCCAGTTCGCGACCATGTTCTCCAACGTCATGCTGCGCCAGCACATCCGCAAGGCCTTGAACGAGAACGCCAACCTCACGACGTCCATCCTGAACGCCCTGTCGACCTACCTCTGCGTGCTGGACAAGCGCGGCGAAATCACCCTGGTCAACCGCACCTGGCTCAAGAACGGGGCCAA
>Ga0180007_10000093_pt1 | contig 158303 bp, 144 predicted proteins | sample MM_PC_MetaG_FD_121122 | JGI IMG/M metagenome (GOLD analysis project Ga0180007, IMG submission 121122) | Groundwater microbial communities from the Aspo Hard Rock Laboratory (HRL) deep subsurface site, Sweden - MM_PC_MetaG | ecosystem: Environmental > Aquatic > Deep subsurface > Groundwater...
GAGTAAATTAAAGAGACACTTAATGAAACTTTTATTATAAACCGCATAACAAAGCCCTTTGGGCTTTTTCTTTACGATAACATATCTTCTGGAATTTCGAATGATTTTTGATAAAATTTATACATAAAGTAGTATTTCACATGATATAATTATAAAAAGGATGGTGATGACTTTGAGTAATATTCATAAAACAATCAATTATCTATTGGAATTATTTGATAAAAGCAAGTATTTACTAGATAAACCTCAGTCAAAGCAATATAGATTAGAGCACACTTTTCGAGTAGCAAGTATTGGAAAAGAGATTGCTTTAAAGGAAAATTTAGATGTTGATGCTACTACAATTGGATGTCTATTGCATGACATTAGTTATATTTATGAAATGAAATCGAAAGAAGATCATTTAGGGCACGGAAGAAAATCTGCTCAAATATGCAAAGAATTTGTGATGAGTTTGGATTTGGATGATAAACTAAAACACGAACTATTATTTGGTATTGCAATTCATGTGGATGATAGTGCAGATTTTGAAGGAGAAAAGACCCTTTTAGCTGAAACAATTGGAGAAGCTGATAACATTGATCGGTTTGATCGATATAGGTTATATGAGAATTTAGTTCAATCAAATTTAGATAGTATGAGTTTAGAAGAACAATTAGAATTTGTTTTTAAAAAAATCACAAGATTAAAAACTTTAAAAGATTATGTGTTTAAATCGAATACTTCAAATCAAATGTGGAATGAAAAAATAGAAATTCAAATCATATACTATACAGGGTTATTGTCTCAACTTCAAAGAGGAGACTACAAGAACTTATAATATTCATATAAAAAAACAATCAAAGAAGCAGGAGATAATTATGAACTATTTTAACAATTTGGAAAAACCATATCAAATAGCTTTTGAACTTGCATGGCAGTCATTTAATGAAAATATATTTCCAATTGGTGCAGTCATTGTTGATAAAGAAGGTAACGTGATTTCTTCTGGAAGGAATTTAGTTCAAGATAATAAAAACTTGTCCATACTATCAGAGACAAATATGGCACACGCTGAAATGATCGCCATGTCTCACTTGAAGAAATCCCAGCACAAGAATATTAGAGAATATAAGTTATATTCGACAATGGAGCCCTGTCCTATGTGTTTTGGAACAATCGTCATGATGAATATTATGAATATTAACTATGCTTGTAAAGACGAGTATTGTGGTGCAGTAACGTTAAAAGACTCTATACCATATATTAAACAAAGAAATATGAAATTCAACCATACTGGTGGATACGAAGAAGTATTTCAATTAGTTATTCAAACGTTGTTTGAGTGTATAAACTATTCAAAAGATAGTGTTGTATTACAATCATTAAGAAATACAAATGAAGCAGCAATATCTTTAGCTATACATTTGTTTGAATCTGAATTTCTTACTAATTTTCAACAAAACGCATCCGTCTCTTATATTTATAACGAAGTAATAAAAAAATACATTGAATTTTCCTAGTTCTTATACTTTTCGTATATTGTTAATCAAGAAATTTTGAGTAGATTTTTTTAAGAAAGAAAAAATAATAAACAAACATTTATACAACCTACGTTAGAAATCGCAATTGAATTAACTGTTCAAATATTAATAAAGCACCATCAATTTTAAATTGATGGTGCTTTATATATATTTATATTTATTATTATCTCAAATAATCAATAATGCGTTTTACTGCCACTTTAACGATATCAATGGATTCAAAGACGTCATCAACCATTAATGAATGTCCTGCATTTTCAATAATAAGCAAGTTATCTTTCGGTCTTGATTTTAGTTCTTTAATGGTTGGTTCATCTAAGTATTCATCTTTTGTACTAGTAATAATTAATCCTGGGTATTTAGAGATATATTCTAAGCCATCTATTGTTGGAGAAATATACGCGCTTTTAGCAACCATGTTTGGATATTCCATTTTAATTGCGTTTGAAACGATATTTCCAAAACTTTCACAAATATAATAAGTTTTCTCATAAATTTTAAACTCATTAACCTTTAGGATTGCTTCATTAAGTGCACATGTTATTTTTCCGATTATCACTTCATCTTTATCATCTTGTAAATAAATATTAGAGTATGAGATGCATAAAACGTCAGTTTGATGATCTAAATAATATTTTCTTAAAAAGGTTAAAACAGGTCGATCACATGAATTTCCTCCACCGGGGAAGAGTACTACTAATTTCGTTGCGTCATCTGTTTTATAGTGAATATGATTTGATGTTAAATCGTTTTTTGTAATCTTTACATAGGATGCTGAAATCATTAATTATGTTCTCCTTTAATAATATATGGTTTCTTTATTTGCATAGGTAATCACCTTCATTTATAGTATCATTAGAATATTTAAAAAACAAGTTATATTTTTAAACCAAAAAATTTTGTACGTGTATCATCTTTATTCAAGCCATTATCTCCATTAATTAAACTAGCGGTTGCTTGTAAAGAAGACCATAATAAAATATTATATGAGAAAAAGATGAGTAATGATGTATCTTCGAAAGATGTCCTTAATTTTCACAATGAAAAGTTAAAAGAAGAAAATGAATGGCTTGGATTAGTATTAAGATTAAACAGTGGGTACCTGTTTTGACATATATAAAAATTACAAGTTGTAATTAAAATTGTTATGTCAAGCACTACCATAGATGATTGTAAAGCATGCGATTGGTATCACAAAAAAAGTCCTTTGAATGGTTTTCCTATCAATGAAAATACAGAAGAAATTTAGAGAACTTTATTCTTAAAGAAGATCCATTTTTTTATCAAATCTGATTAAGGTATTTTTTTCTTCAAACCTGTTATGTGGGGTGTGGTTATATGTAATTATGTATGGTATACTATATATAAAAATAATTTGTATTTCTAACTAATCATATTCTTAAATGATAGGAGATAAATATATGCGTATATGCTTAGTCGATGATGACTCAATACAACTTGAATATTTAAATGTGCTAATAGGCAAGTGGTCTAGTAAACATAATGTCCACACAGAACTGAGTTTTTATCTCAGTGCGGAAGAAATGTTGTTTGAAAATAATGCAACATATCCTTTTGATATGATTATTTTAGATATTCAAATGGGTAAAATCAATGGAATTGAACTTGCAAAAAAAATTAGACAAACCGATCAAAATGTAATAATCGCTTTCATATCGGGAATGGCTGATTATGTATTTGAAGGTTATGAAGTTCAAGCTTTTAGGTATATATTAAAACCAGTTAAAGAGAATAAAATCTATGAACTATTAGATTATGCGAACACATATAAAGAGAAAGAACATAAATATTTAATTATATCCGTATCTGGAGAAATGAAAAAAATCAAGTATGATGATATTATCTATTTTGAATCAATGGGACACTATGTTGTATTTCATTTAGAAAACTTAGAATATGATTATAAATATAATATAAGCGAATTATGCCTTGAGTTATCTGAATCTGAATTTATAAGAACGCATCGATCTTATGTTGTGAATGTAAAATATATTGAAAAGATTACAAAGAATGAATGTCAACTCATCAATCATATAACAGTGCCTTTAAGCAGGCAATCCTATAAAGCAGTAAATGAGAAATTCATAAACTATTATAAAGGAAAAGGTGTGTAATGGAATATTTGATATTCATTCCGATTTTTATAGTGATTATGTATGGAATGTTTCTGTTTAAAAAACACCCTAAACTCAATTCTATAATGATAGGATCTTTTATCGCTTTGATTACAGTGATAGGTTTTTTTGTTTTGAAAAGTTTCTTGCCACTATCTAAAAATCTAGTGACAATTCTTGTGATTGATACACTAATCATTTTTTTCTTGTTGCGAATCGATCATAAAGTCACAGTAATTTTTCTAATTCTTCATATCATATCAATTGGGTTACTCTTATTTCTTAGTTATCAATATCCAGACACTTCGATCTACTTTAGTTTTCTGATTTCAACGATTTTTTTATTAGCAGAAAACAATCAGATTTTTATGAGAAAATCATATGAGGAAGCCGCAACAGAATACCAAAATAAAATCTTAGATAAACAAGTAGAAGAAGTTCAAAACATATATGTTACGATGCGAAGTTGGAGACACGATTATCATAATCACCTTCAAAAACTAAAAGCTCATATTATGATGGGTCAAATACAAGAAGCAAATCAATATCTAAATGAATTGGAAATTGATTTAGATAACGTAAACCAAATGGTTGAATCTGGGAATATTAATCTTGATGCAATTCTTAATTCTAAACTATCCTTGGCAAACAAAAACAATATTGAAATTAACTACAAAGCAATCGTTCCAAAGAAACTCACGATTTCCGATATTGATTTATGTGTATTAATCGGAAATCTTATAGACAATGCAGTAGAAGCTTGTCAAAAGATTACAGATAAAAGTCCAAAATTCATTAGACTCTATATTGGAATATTTAAACAGCAACTTTATATTTCTGTCACGAATTCAACAAGCGAAATGATCAGGAAATTAGATGATGAATATATCTCAACAAAACGAGGCAATCACGGACATGGCTTGAAAAGAATCAATAATATTGTTGATAAATATGGTGGATATATCAATCGCCAAAATGAACCAAAGGTATTTGTTTCAGAAGTGTTATTACCATTATAAATAGCCACTGGTGTTCGAAATATTACATTTCGTGCACTTTTTTTTACGATTTGCGTTTTTGTTATATAGTGGAGTTGTAAGTTATTAGGAGGAAAACAAATGAAAAGTAATAACATTTTTAAAAATGCAATCTATGTGTATTCACAAGCAAATAAATTTAATAAAAAATATAAATACAGATTAGTATTTAATCTTTTACTTAAATTATTGATTCCGATTTTCGCAACATTCATTCCTACAGTAGTTGTTTATTTGATTATTAATCAATATGAAATTAGCAGTTTTGCCTTAATTGTTGGGCTTATTGTACTGGCTTATGCCATTGTTCACTATGCATATTCATACTTTTCTCACATCCTATTTTTTGATAAGGTATTCATTAGAATGAATGCTTTTTTCGAGATATTAAGTAATAAAGCTATGGGTACTGGATATGAAAACATTGAATTTGAAAAAGGCCGTGAGAAATTAATGAAAGCGGTAGGTTCCATAGAAGCGAACAGTGTAGGGGTTGAACTTTTATTACAAGTTTTTCCTGTTTTCATTACAAGTATTGTGGGTATATTATTGTATAGTTCATATGTTTTAACAATTAATTTTACAATAGTATTAGTGTTGATCGGTATGGCTATCATGAATTTATTATTAAATGCCTATGCACGTAATTATGAAAAACGAACGCAAAATGAGCTTAACATCTATCGAACGAAACTGAAATATTATCAAGATGAAGCAAATAAATTATCTAACGCAAAAGATATTAGAATTTATAAACTTGAGGAATGGTTCTATAAAGGAATCAAATTATTTACAAAAAAATTCTCCTCTACAACAATAAAACAAAAACTTCGTTATTCTTTTGCTAATTTATCTGATTCCATATTTTCTATCATTAGAAACTTGATTGCATATACAATATTAGTAACAATGGTAATAGAAGGCACGATTAATGTGGCTGAATTCACTTTTATGATTGGGATTGTAATTGGATTCTCTGTTTGGTTAAATCAACTGTCTGAAAGTTACGGCAGATTAAAAGAAGCAAGCATTAGAATAGACAGTTTCAGAGATTATATGAATATGGATGATTGCATTAATTTGAATGAAGGAGAAGATGTTAAACCATTATTAAATAAAAAACTATCAATTGAATTTAAAGATGTTTCATTTACTTATCCAAACGCTGAAAAACCAACCATTGACAACCTTAACCTTAGAATTGAACCAGGAGAAAAGATTGCGCTCGTAGGTGTAAACGGAGCTGGTAAAACAACACTTGTAAAACTATTAACTGGTTTATATAATCCAACTAAAGGAGAGATACTAATCAATGGCCTTCCGATTGATTCGTTTAATAGGTATGAATACTACAATTTATTTGGGGTTATATTCCAAGATATTAATACATTGCCATTTACAATTGCTCAAAATATATCAGGAAGAATAGAAGAAGATACAGATTATGAAAAAGTTAGGATTGCATTAAAACAATCTGGATTAGCAGAAAAAGTAGCATCACTCCAAAAGAAAGAATATACTAATTTGACACAAGTAGTTGATGATAAAGGAATCATGTTGTCGGGCGGGGAATTACAGAAGTTAATGTTAGCAAGGGCGTTATACAAAGATTCACCAATTCTAGTCTTAGATGAACCTACCGCAGCACTCGATCCACTGGCAGAACAATCACTATACTTAAAATACAATTCACTAACAAAGAATAAAACTTCGCTATTTATTTCACATAGACTAGCATCTACTCAATTTTGTAATAAAATTATATATTTAGAAGATGGAGCCATTTTGGAAACAGGAAGTCATAAAGAGTTGATGAAAAAGAACGGGAAATACTTCGAGATGTTTGAAATTCAAAGTCAGTATTACAAAGAAAATAAGAAGGAGGAATTTGAAGATGAAATCGAAACTCAAAGTATTTAAGGACATTGTTGATGTCATAAAAATATCAAACAAATCTGATAAATTATATTTTCCGCTTATTATTCTCAAATCTTTGGTCACAGCATCATTTCCTTTTGTTGGATTAATCTATAGCGCCCTAATTCTTGATGGATTCATTGATGGATTAGAAAAATCATCGATCATGTCTCTTGTTTATCAAATGATTATAATAAGCGCTCTACTCTTAATATCTAGAACAATTTTAAATTTCTTTTGTGAACAAAAAACAAATCTTATTAGTCTAAAGTTAAATAGTGAAATTTCAAGAAAGACGTTAAACTTGGATTTCGAACAATTAGAGTCGCAAGAAATTAAAGATAAAATCTCAAGAGCAAATCAAGGTGTATTATTTTCAGGAGGAATCGGAACATTTATAAATATATTAGGATCATCAATTGAGAATATCATATCCTTTATATATTCACTTACTTTAATTGTAGCTTTATTTATCAGTGTAGATTTAAATAATCCGGATACTATCACAAAAATATTTAATAGTCCACTCATAGGGGTGGGGATAATAATATTAATTATTATTTCAATGTTGCTGAATTTTAAAATTATCAAAAAAATTAATAAGTTACACTATGATATATACGAAGAGAACATTACTGTAAATCGGTTATTTCTATATTTACGTGATTCCTCAATGGATTATAAGATAAGTAAAGATGTTAGATTGTTTCATATAGATGCATTACTAGCTAATAAAATCCAGGATACATGTTTTAGATTTGGTAAATCCTATGGGAACATCGCAGTAAAAGCTGGAAGAATGACTGCACAAGGTGGAGTATTGAATAATATTGTATTATATACGGCATATGCAGTCATAGGAATTAAAGCATTATTAGGACTCATATCTGTAGGAAATGTTTTGTTGCTTGTTAGTGCAGTAACGGCATTTAGTACTGCAATAGTTCAAATTGTTGGTAATGTCTCTTCTGCATCAACACAAACGAAGTACTTAGCTCTTTATAAACAATACTTAGATACAACGACAAAGTTGTATAAAGGAACATTGCCAATTGAAAAACGTGACGATGGGAATTATGAATTTGAATTTAAAAATGTTACATTTCATTATCCGAATAATGACGATATCATATTAAACAATGTTTCATGGAAACTTGAAACGGGGAAAAAATTAGCTATTGTTGGACCGAATGGAGCCGGAAAAACAACCTTTATAAAATTATTATGTAGGTTATACGATCCAACAGAAGGAGAAATCTTACTAAATGGAATTGATATTAAAAAGTATGACCATAAAGAATATATCGACTTGATGTCTGTTGTCTTCCAAGATTTCAAATTATTCTCAACAACCATAAAAGAAAATATCAAATGTGGACTAGATGGAAACAATGAACAAATTACCCAATATTTATACCAAGCTGGGTTGCGTGAACGTATAGATAATTTACCGAATGGTATGGATACATACTTATACTCAAACTATGGTGAACAAGGTGTGGAAATTTCTGGTGGAGAAGCACAAAAAATAGCGATTGCCAGAGCATTATATAAAGATTCACCTTTCGTAATACTTGATGAACCAACTTCAGCATTAGATCCAATCTCAGAATATGAGATCTATACAAAGTTTGACACATTGGTTGAAAATAAAACAGCAATCTATATCTCCCACAGAATGTCTTCTTGTAAATTTTGTGACACAATAATCGTTTTTGACAAAGGTGAAATTATTCAGTCAGGAACTCATGATCAATTATTAAGTAGCAATGAAGGTCTCTATTTTAATATGTGGTCTGCACAAGCAAAATACTATGTAGACTAATCGCTAGAAAGCCTTATTATTAAAAGTCTCCATTTTAACTAAAAAACCACAAAAATATCTAGCAATAATTGCAAAATTGAATTAGAATAAAAGAAGGTTCAATTGTAATTAAATTTGCTAAAAAGGTTTTTGCACATATCAATTACTATTAAGGAGAAAAAATGGATACTTTAATTAAAAAATATCGCAACAAAGATTTATACAGCTTAAACTGCTCTGAATCAATCGTTTTCGCTGCAAATGAATACTATAACTTAAGATTATCAGAAAACGGATTAAGAATGGCATCAGGATTTGGTGGCGGAATATTTGAAAAACACTTATGTGGTATCGTCAGTGGAGCAGTTTGTGTGCTCGGAATATTGTTTAAAGGAAAAACGTTTGATAACAAGAACCTGCTTGAAATAAGTATTAATGAGTTTAAAGAAGAGTTTAGAAAAAACTATGACAATTTAGAATGTAATTACTTGTTAGAACATTATCGCGTAGAAGAACAAGGATGCAATTTAATAATCTTTAAATCTGCAGATATATTGAAAAGAGTTATTGATAAATATATCAACAATACTATATGATATATTAAACTGAGATAAGGTAATTGTTTTAAAATCTGTTATTTACATAAGTTGTTACTATTTAAATATAACAGTTTCTACCGCCTCTCATTAAGCACTCAAAATGATTGCGCATAAATTCATGTTGGCAAAGCTTTGCCAAAATAATACTTATAACCGAGGTTTTTGTAGTATTTAATACACTACATATATAACCTCGGTTTTTGGTTTTAAAAAAACATTGAGAGAAGAATTAATTTGCTTTATACTTGAAATCTTCCAACGAATAAATCAGGGTTTGACTTAGAAAGTAATTATAATATAAATGTTCTTCAAGCTGCTTTCCAATTTTTTTCTATAAAATATATTTTTTATTAAAAAAAACTTGCTCATTTTAAAATTAAATGGTATAGTGTATATGTAGGAACCATTCAACACACACTACCGTGCGTTGAATGAGGGAATATGCCCATGCTTTTTTAAAAATTAGTATTTTTTGATCAAAAATTATTTTATGAGGAAATGAGGAAATGAAATGAAACATTCTTTACTAGGAAATATGAGTTATGTTTATAGCGAATCAATTAAAAAATACCCTAAGGTAAAATGGTTTTTACTAGTAAATTTTTTTACTGAGCTTTTAGTTCCATTCTTAACGATTGTCATAACAACTATTTTAGTTTATTCATTAACTAATAATATTGTTGTCGGAGATTATGTGCTAATTATATTGTGTATCATTATTGCAACATATCTTTTAGAAACATTGAGGTTTTGGTCTTTAACAAGATATACGTTTGAGAATACTTTTGCTAGAGTATCTACTTTTACGCTTAGATTATCTGAACATCAATTAAAGACGGACTATATTAATGTTGAAACGAAAGACAGAAGAAATATCATATCAAAAGCGTATGAAGCTATTAATAGTAACTATTTTGGTATCGAGATGTTACTAAGACAAACTCCTTTGTTATTTATCAATGCTGTTGGAATCATCGTTTATGGAGTATTAATTGCTTTGTATGTTCCAATTGTGCTTTTGATACTTGTATTCATGACGATTATTAACTATTTATTAACAAAAAGGGCTAATCTACATTTAAGCAAAATGAACACAAAGTTAAATGATGAATTTAGAGAAAAATATTATCTATCAAAGGATTCAACGAATCCAAATTATGGTAAAGATATTCGAATATACAAGATTGGTGAATGGTTTGATAAACTGTTTGTCCGGTTAACAAAGAGCAGAAGAATGATTACAGAAGATATTGAAAAAAAGTTCTTTTTTGCAAATGTATCAAATACAATCTTTTTATTCATAAGAGATTTTGCTGGTTACATACTGCTACTTGGATTAGTAGTGAATCATGAAATAAGTCTTACTACTTTCACTTTCTTTATCGGTATTGTTACTGGTTTTTCTATGTGGTTAAATGGATTCACAAGAGCATTGAATGAATTAAGAAGTAGTAATATCAAAGTGAATGATTATCGAGACTGTATTACTGTTGAAAATGAATATGACAAAATAGGAAAAATAAGGATTAGTGACCTTAAGTTGCCTTTATCGATTGAATTTGAAAATGTTACGTTTTCTTATCCAAATTCTGACACTCCAGTGATTGATAATTTGTCTTTTAAAATAAATCCGGAAGAAAAAGTGGCTTTAGTAGGCAATAATGGAGCGGGTAAAACTACGATAATTAAACTATTATGTGGTTTATACCGACCCGATAGTGGAGTGATACGAGTGGGGGGATATGACATTAAAGACTTTAATATTGCAGAGTACATGTCTTTATTATCCGTTGTTTTTCAAGATTCAGAGCCATTATCTTTTACAATTGAGAATAACATTACTTGTAAGGACAGTGAAGAAGTAGATAGTGAAAAACTGTGGGATGCAATCGAAAAAGCTGGTTTAAAAGAAAAAATTACATCACTTGAAAAGAAAGAAAAAACAAATATTACACAGATGTTTGATAAATCAGGAGTTAGATTAAGTGGTGGTGAAACACAAAAAATGATGTTAGCGAGATCCTTATATAAGAAAGCACCACTCTTAATACTGGATGAGCCTACAGCTGCTTTAGATCCTATTGCAGAAGAAGAAATGTATCTTAAATACAAGGAACTTGTTAAAAATACCACGTCAATCTTCATTTCTCATCGTTTATCTTCGACAAAATTCTGTGATTGGATTCTATTGCTTGATCATGGGAAAATCATTGAAAAAGGTACTCATCAAGAATTAATGAATTTATCGAAAGAATACAAAAGTATTTTTGACACTCAAGCACAATACTATAAGGACGGTGGGAATTGTGAAGACAATTAGTTTAAAAGATAATTTGAAGAAAAGTATCAATGTTTTAAAAGTAATTAAGTCTTCATCAAAAGGATTCTTTTACGTGTTTATTCTTCAAGCAATTGTCTTATCGATATTTCCTTATGTGGCAATATTCTTTACGTATTTAATCATTGATGGAATTGTTGAGGCATTACCTAAAGATGAATTACTAATATATGTCTATTTGATGATTGGAGTCAATCTTTTCCTTGGTATTTTAGGAAACATTTTAGATTATTATAATCGAGTGTATTCTGTGGAATTGACTTACAACTTAGATAGCAAAATAGCAAATAAAACATTTGAGTTGGATTATGCCTTAGTAGAAGACAATGAAACAATGAAAATGATTGAAATGGCAGAAGAAGGATGTAATGGTAATGGAGGGCCTAAATACTACTGTGAGTATGTCTTAAGTGGAATTTTATCGTCCATTCTAAGTGTTATATATGGAGGCGTATTATTGCTAGGACTTTTAACGGTTAAACAAACAACAAATACCTCAATTGTCGTACAAGTTTTAAACAGTCCTTGGAGTATTGTTGTCATCTTATTGGCTTTAATCATTCCAACCGCAATATCAAAACACGTAATGAATAAAAACAATGAAAAATCATATGACATCATGATGTTTAATATAGAAGGGAATCGTAAGCTTGGTTATTTCGGTCAAATTTGTTCTAACTATAAATATGGAAAAGATATAAGGCTTTATCAATTACAAGATATGTTTTTAAAAAAAATGAAAGAAGTAAGAGATAGTGCAGATATTAGATGGAGAGAATTCTCTATATTTAAATCAAAAATGATGGCAATTTCAATTTCAAGTAATAAAGTCTTATCATTAATTGCCTATTTATTTGTTGGACTTAAAGCGATGTATGGGTTGATCAGTGTAGGTAATGTAGTTGCATATGTTGCTGCAATCATTCTTTTATCACAAGCAATAACGACGATTGTTGAACGATATTCAAAATTGCATCTATTCAATAATTATTTAGAAAACTATTTTACATACTTAAATTTAAAATCAAGAAAAGAATATGGAATGATTGACAAGATTGATACGGACAAACTGTCAATTACATTTTCAGATGTATCATTTAAATATCCTAATACAAACGATTATGTTCTTAAACACATTAATCTCAAAATAGATTCTGGAACCAAACTAGCAATTGTTGGATTAAACGGCGCCGGGAAAACAACACTTGTCAAACTACTATGTAGACTCTATGAACCTACTGAAGGAGAAATACTTATAAACGATATACCGATTCAATCTTACAATAAAGAAGTCTGTTACAAACTATTCTCAGTTGTTTTTCAAGACTTTAAATTATTTTCATATAGTATTAAGGATAATATTTCATCTGGACTTGATGGGGATGTAAATAAAGTAAAAGAAACGCTTGAAAAAACAGGAATGATGGATAGAGTAAACAAAATGCACAAACAGATTGATACGGAAATCTATCAGAGGTCTAAAGAAGATGGTGTTGAAATTTCGGGAGGTGAAGCCCAAAAAATTGCTATATCAAGAGCTTTATACAAAGATTCACCTATTGTTATACTAGATGAACCTACAGCGGCTTTAGATCCAAAATCAGAAGCAGAGGTTTATGAAAAATTCAATGAACTTGTTAAAAATAAAACAGCCTTATTTATCTCTCATCGAATGAGTAGTTGTAAATTTTGTGATGAAGTAATCGTGATGGATCAAGGAGAAATTATTGAACAAGGACATCATAATATTTTGATTCAAAATAGTGGATTATATTCTAAAATGTGGAAAGCTCAAGCAAAATATTATTTACAATAAATTTCTATCTACAGCATATACTTACAATAATGTATTCATTTTTTAAAATACTATGCAATTATTAAACAGTAGCAAAATAAATTTCAAAAAACTTATGATCAAATAAAAACAAAAGAGGATGAGAATGATGTATTGTAGCCTTTGTGGAAAGAAATTAGAATTAAAAAACATTCATAATGAAGGGGAAATTCCTTTTTGTAAAGAGTGTCATAAACTCTATTTTCCAAGAATTGATATTGCCATAATAGCAATCTTAACAAATGATAAAAGCGAAGTTTGCTTAACAAATCAAAATAAAGAAGGAAAATACAAAGTGTTAATAGCTGGGTTTGTAAAACCAAATGAAACACTAGAAGAGTGTGTAATAAGAGAAATTAAAGAAGAAGTAGGAATTGATGTATTGTCTTGTAGTTATTTGAATAGTTACCATTATGATACAAACAATGTATTGATGGTTGGATTTCATGCCAAAACTAGTCAAAGTGATTTTTTAATTGATAAAGAAGAAATAGATAATGCAGCTTGGTATGATTTGCATGATGTAATAGGAAGAATTAGAGAAGGATCCATTGCAGATTTATTATATAAACAGTTTTATCAATCAAAGGCAAAAATTGAACTATAAAAGTAGATAAGACTTAAACAGATTATAAATAAATATATATGAATTGGAGAATTATTATGAAGAATGAATCAAGTAACATTATAAAGTATTTCAGTATTACATTTTTGATTTCATGGATTGCTTGGGCTCCATTTGTTTTATCTGGAATTGGGCTTTATGAAATGACAGACCTCTTGCAAAGCTTAATGATGCCAGCGATAATGATTGGAGCATTTAGTCCTATGATTTCTGCGATGATTTTACTTTACAAAAAGGGAAAATGGAAAGCCATTAAACAGTTTTTCAAAGAAAAATTAAATTTCCGAATAAAACCCATTTACTACGTGTTAGCAGTCTTAATTCCATTAGGAGTGACACTGTTTGCTCATTATTTTACCAATTTTACTGGAATTGATTCATTACCAAACAACTTATTTCCTGAAGGGTTAAATGTACCAGTAATTGTATTGATATTACCTTACATACTTTTTATTGCAATCCTAGGTGGAGGACAAGAAGAATTTGGCTGGAGAGGATATGTTCAAGATCCACTTCAAAATCGTTTTGGCGTTTTAAAAGGAAGTGTCATATTAGGCTTTATGTGGGGACTTTGGCATTTACCCTTATGGTTTATGCCAGGAGAAGGACATGAATATTATTCGTTTTTTGCATTCCTTCTATTCACCATAAGCTTTTCTGTTATTATTGGAATCATTTATAATGTAAGTGGGAAAAAAATGGTTGTGCCATGGATTATGCATACGATTAGCAATACCGCAGTACCGTTATTTCCTGTGTTATTCTTAGCATTTGTCCCACAACCAGGTTACTGGGTTTGGGTTGGAGTAAATATTTTGACCGCAATAGGACTATTCATTTGGTATAAGAAAAGAAATGGTATAGTAAAAGCCTAAGTATTGAAGATACTCTGTCAATAGAATGGTTTTAGGTGTTTGTGTTGCGTTACTATAGAATAAATTAATGAGAAAAAGGGTATCAAGTTTGAACTTGATACCCTTTTTACTATCAAAATGTTACTGAAATATTAATCAATAATAGACATATTTCTTCCTGCGGTTTTTGCTTCATACATTCTAGAGTCCGCAAAAGCAATTAAGGATTCAATATTGACCTCTTCATGTTCTGGATAGGAAGTTCCACCAATACTAATTGTTACTTTGATAGATTGAGAATTATGTTTAATTTCCATATCTTCAACAATATGACGTATTTGTTCAGCTGATTTCATTAAATCCTCTTTTGAAGCTCCTGATAAAACAATGATAAATTCTTCTCCACCATATCGAAAGAAGACATCGCCTTCTCTGACTGAACTTTTAACGGTTTTAGCAATTTCTTTTAATACTTTATCGCCTACGATGTGTCCATACGTATCATTGACAACTTTAAAATGATCTATGTCAAACATTAAAATTCCTATAGGCATATCATAACGAATTGATCTTACAAATTCTTCTTTAAATCTTTGCATGCCAAAGCGTCTGTTTAAGATACCAGTCAATGGATCGTTTGCGGCAAGTTTTTGAAGTTGACTGTATGTAATTGAATTCTTAAAGGCTAAAGACATACTCTTAACGAATAAATTAAGCATTTTTTGATGATAATCAGTAAACGTAGAAGTACCGGCTAAGATGACCAAACCAAGTGTAACCTCTTTATAGAGAATCGGTTCCAAAAGAACAGTTTTTGGACGAAAATCAACAAGTAATCCATTTAACTCCAGATCTTCAGGAATATCAATTAAAATTTTTCCTGAATGTTTTAAACTATTCCATACTAGGTCACTTTTAAGAAGTTTTTCAGGATATAAAATTCCAGAAGAATAAAGAATTTCAAGTTCCCCTTCCTTTTCAATTAAGATGGCTCCGCCATTTGCATTCAAATCAAGCATTAAATGTTGAAGAGATTCTTCTCCAAGCTTATTCAAATCAAGGTGAGTTGATAACATTTCAGTAAAAGATTTGGCTTTTTCTGATGATTGAAATTCTTTTGATAAAGATGAAACTAAAGAATTAAATGATTTTGCACTTTCGCCAAATTCATCTTCAGAATCGATTGGCAAGAAGCAATCTTCATCTAAACAATAATTAATATTAGCAGAATCTTTTCTTTGCATTATTCTTGTCTCAACTTGTTTCATATGTTGTGAAAGTTTTATGATTCTTTTTCCAACTATTTTTCTTGAGAGGAAAATATTAAAGAAACCAACTAAAATTCCCGCAATGATACATAAAACAAAAAAGAGTGGAGTTAAAATGTACTCTGATGGTGTTCCTGTTATTAAAACAAAAAAAGGAAAAATCACGCCAATTACAACGCCAAATCCAATCATAAATATTGCTAAATCATTAAAAACTTTCTTGGTAATCATGAGGGCCTCCTTCAAATCACATTAAGACGAATTTTGATTTGTTAATTGTATTATATCATAAATAGGAAATGTATTTCTATGGGAACAGATTTATAGATTAATATTTGTTTTGCATTTATCTAAATAGGATAAACTTAATCAGTCAAACAAGATTTGTTTAAAAAGCAAAGAATAATGTTTGACAATGTGTTACATTTAAAGTACTATGATGAATAGGCTTGCCCCCAAGCGAGTCGTGAATTAAAACTGCTACTGCCAAGTAGCAAAACTTGTCCTAACGCGGAAGCGTTTGGACATTTTATTTTGGAAGTAGAGATATAGAAAGCAGACAGATTTAGAGCAACCTAATTAGCTCCCTACGATGGTTGTTGATAATTTGGCTAATCTAATACTGATAATTAAGAGAATCACCATAAAACGGAATTATTGCGACTTGTGAATGAATATGTGGTATAATTATATTGTGAAAATAATGGAATTTAATTTTATAAATTAAATCAGATTTAATAATTACTAAGTCGTATAATCGTGATTGATATTATTTAAATTTTAATTTTAGGAAAAGAAACCAAAAAAAACGATATTGATTGGAGTTTTAGAGAGAAAAATAATTCAGATAGTATTCTTTGCATACTGGTGTACACATTTATTGATCTTTTACAAAATCATAAGAATTCTATATCTATTAAATAATAAATATAGGAAGGAGGTTTTGAGAATGGCACTGATGAGTAATTATACTGTCTTTTTAGATGAAACAACAAATAAATGGGTTGTAAGAAGACACGGTTCTGTAAAACAATCTGATGCTTTTGATACTCAAGCAGAAGCAGTTGAGAGAGCGAAATTCTTGGCAGGTAAGACAGTTGGAAAAGTAAATATCATGAATAAAGAAGGAAAAGTAAGAGCACAAGCCTTAAAATCAAATAAGAAATAAAAAAATGTTAAGTGTAGGAAACATTTTTAAAATAAGCTGAAATTATTAGAAAAAAGAAAACATTTTTAACAAAGAGGTTTTCTTTTTTATTTTAATGGTTGCTTGAGGTTTTGATATAACATTTATTGATGATTTTCGTTCTTTATAATAAAATAAATAAAATAATTAGCAGAAATATATAATACTCACATAAGAAATTTAATAAGTAATTGCATCAAAAATTATGCATAGCATAACAAAGCTATTTGCAATACAAATATTCACAAAGAGTGAAATGGAATGCACATCTTTAAAAGGATGAAGGCATGAGAAATTGAACATGAACTGTGTTTTTGTGGTATAATGAGTCAGCAAGAGAAGCATTAGGAATAAAGTGTTTTCGATTTTTATTAAATAATAATTGAACGTATTTACGTAATTAAAATCAATATTTATTATGATATTAGAAAAGGAGAGTGAAATTATGTTATTATCCATTGCTCAAGTCGTTGTCGCAGTATTTGCATTAATTGTAATGTACTTTGCGTATTTCAAAAACAATACATTAGGAAAATTATCTGCATTTGTAATTTTAACTGCAATACTATTGATACAAGTATTTAATGGTCTTGCAGGCGTTATTGCAGGCGCTGATTTTCTAAATTTCTTAGAAAGCATTTTTAAAGGAATTGCAGGTCTTATTATATACGTTGAATTAGCAGCATTAATTATTCTTACGTTTTTTAGTAAATTTAAGACGAAAGTTGCATTATTGAAATGGTCTATAGTAGGGTATGTTATTTTATCCTTGCTAATTGAATTTCATGTATTTAGCTAATTAAAATTAATACAAACAAAGATATTATTATTTAAAACAAAAAAAGCCGGTTAAAAAACCGACTTTTTTTATATAAATAATTCATATACATCTATGATAGTAAAACTTTATTTCATTACTTTTTATAGGTGAGTCTGTATAAACATAAGAATGCTCCCATTGATGATAAAATTCCTGCAATGATCAAGCCATAGGAAAGAATCCAATCAAATTCAATTTCTGTAACGATACTCAATATAGTAACAGTAGTTGTTGTATATAAAGGTAACGTAAATAATAAAACAGCACCTACTGTGAACAATAGTAAAGAAATAATTGAACTTTTCTTAAAATATAACATAACAAGACTCGCGATTAAAGGTAATAGATATGCTAATACTCCCCAAAAGCTCCAAACGATTTGTAAAGAATCTAAATAGAAGAACTCAGTACCAAATACTACTTCATAGCCTAAAAAAGATGAATCTGAATTTTGAAAAGACAAAGCCGGAAAGAAAATCATTACGGCAACCGCAATTCCTATAAACGTTATGATAAAAGAAAACAAACTCTCTGTATTTTTTTTCATTATTTTTTCTCCTTAAGATAAAATATCTATAATTCTATGAATCTATAACTTAATAACGTCTTCTACCACTGAAAAAATTAATCACCCAAAGTAATAAGACAGCTCCTAAAACTGCGAAACAAAAGCCCCAAAAACTAAATGTTGAAATTGTAGCGAGATCTAAAGAATAAGCAATTCCTCCTCCAATTACTGACCCAAGCAAACCAACAACAATATTAGCGAGCAACCCAATTCTTCTGTTATTTCGACTTAGAATGCTTGCAATCCATCCAACGATTGCTCCAAATAATATCCATAATAGTAAATACATATAGTACACCTCCTCTCAAAAATCAAACATTTCTAAATATAACATTATAAAACGAAAAACTTTTTCTATTGATATTTAAAGATGAATGCTTATAAACTATACACTTTCAATAATCCTTTATTTTTTAAGAAGATACCCTTAAATGTAATCTTATACGTTTTAATGCTGGAATCTAGCCTTAACTAATGTGCGAAAATATATGAAAATATAGTTTGTAAATATAATATAACGCAAAATGAAGTAAAATGCAATACCGTATATGAAAATAATGTTGACAATATGAAAATAAAGGCGTATAATGAAATTAGCTAGGATCAAATCAGACACGAGTATCACGAATGGAGAACAACTATATGAATAATAATAAAATTTTTATCGCATTAAAAGTAATATCACTTATGCTATTTGCAGGAATAGGATTGACACTTGTTGCATGCAACACAACGACAACAACAACGTCAGCGATATCAACTTCTGCAACAACCACTACTACTACGAGCACAAACGCCACGACTACAACAACTGAAGAACCAGTCATTTTGAATGCAACATTGACCGATCTTAGTATTGATGGAACAACCGTAATGGGATTTAGTCCATCAACAAATGATTATGTTTTGGTTTTATCTTCAGATGTGACTGAAACACCTACCGTCGAAGCAGTGAAATATGCAGCTGAGTCTACAGTTGTCATTGTAGATGCAGTTAATATCGAATCAGAAGAAGCAAGTGACAGAACGACGACAATAACTGTTACCACAGAAGACGAATTGACAGTAAATGTATATACAGTCTTATTTGAATCAACTATCGCGCCTGTTTCATTAGGAACAGCAGATGATTTTGTACTATTAGCAAAAACAGGAATCGATACTGCAACTAGTTCAATAGTTACAGGAGATATTGGTGTAAGTCCAGCAGCGGCTACTTATATTACCGGATTTTCGTTGATTTTAGATAGTACAACTACATTTTCAACTTCAATTCAAGTCGTAGGCCAAGTTTTTGCCAGTGATTATACTTCACCAACAGGAACGATTCTTACTACAGCAATTTCAGATATGGAAACAGCATATATTGAAGCTGCAGGAAGAGCAGCAAATTACAACGAATTATACGCAGGTGATTTAAGCGGAAAAACTTTAACCACTGGAGTATACAAATGGAGTAATAGTGTATTAATTAACACAGATCTTACTTTAACCGGAAGTGCAACAGACGTTTGGATCTTTCAAATTGCTGGAACATTAACACAAGCTTCAGGAATAAACATTACATTAGCTGGCGGAGCAGTAGCTGAAAACATTGTTTGGCAAGTTGCTGACACAGTAGCCATTGGAACAGGAGCTCATTTTCAAGGTACGCTTCTTGCAATGACAAACATCGTTTGTGAAACGAGTGCCTCAATTGATGGAAGTCTTTATTCTCAAACAGCAATTACACTTGATGCATGTACAGTTACAAAACCTTAAATCAAAGTAATAAAAAGAAATAAATTGATTTTAAAAAAACTAAATATATAGCTCTTTATGTTATTTAAAATAAGGAGCTATATTAGTTTAAAAACATTAACAATTATTTTACTAGAAGTTGTATTGATTTTAAATTTTCATGTAGCATATTATGCATACTGAATATTTAAGGTAAACAACAAATATTAATGTAAATCATTACGAAAGAGATGAATTTTGTGGAAGAGTTTACGCTTTATACAATCGAACAAATTTCAGATATACTCAAGGTTACGAAAAGAACAATTTATAACTATATTAAAAGCAACGATTTAAAAGCAGTTAAATTTGGAAAATACTGGAGAGTTAAGCACTTTGATTTTCAAGAATTCATAGACAATGGTACCAACAAAAAATAAGGCTTTAACAATCGTTCTAGCCCTTAATATCTATGAGGATTATCAAGATATATCTGAGAAAATTTTCATTTGTTCTATTTAAAACATTTATTAAATCAATTTCATTTTTTATTAGGCATGCGCTATTTTGAGCATGCCTTTTTTCGTTTTAAGAAGACAGTGATAATAGATATAAATGTTATAGCAATTACAAAAAATAATGTTTTTTTTTTTAAAATAGTTACTTTTATATCAGAGTAAGATATGATATGATTTACCATATATGAATTTATTTTTGTTTTTTGAGTAATAATGATTTAGTCTATTTTTTCAAATTCAAATATTTAAGTATTATTATTCAATCTTTACATAATTTATTCTGACTTTAGGAGGATTTTTGAAATATGCTACATAGTAGAAAAGGATTTGTATTTGGTTCTTTGCTTGTTGCTATTTTTTTGGTTATTTGGACGTTTAAAGTTTCTCTTGAGGGTGGACGATTAAGTCTTCTCCCTGGAGGAATCATCCTGATTTATATGGTAATCCATTTTTTCTTTTTTTGGATTAGGATTATAGCTGGGAAAAGAAAAGGATGGATTAGTTTTATTCCGTCTCTCCCATCCGGAATAATAATGATAATTTTATTTTATCAATGGATAAAATATAAGGCATATTTAGGTTGTCCTGATGGAGGAATATGTGAAGATACTTTATCACCATTTTTATTTATTACTACAGGAATTACACTTTTTTGTGTTATCTATTCTTTGATTTTTGAGTTGACGTTAAAATATATTCCAATTGATAACCAAATTAATAACACTCCTTTACCTGCAAATCCAAATGAACAAGATTTAACTATTGAGACAGACCAAATTGGAATTCCTCAAAAAATTACAAACAACCGTATATTTAATCGTACTAATTGGATTCAAGTTATAATAGTTATCGGAGGGGGACTACTTTCATTTGGAGCAGTCTATTTAGTGTATGCATTAATTGATTTTTTAATTGGATGGACAGGATTGAATATTCTTCCTTGGATTTTATTACTGATATACTCCTTTGTTTTAACCATATTATTTTTGCTTTCTGAACGTACAAAATGGCCATCATCTGTGAAGGCTGCAATGTTTACAGCTCTCATCGTTATTTGGATTGGAACGTTTGAAGAGATTGAATTTAGTAGTAATAATATAAGTCATCTTGTCTACTTCCTTTCAATAGCAGTTCCAATTGGAGCTATAGTTTATGTATTCTTTTTAAAAAAACCGTGGGTGTATTACATTGCCATCATTTTTTCAGTACTTTTAGGATTTACTTTATTTAACTAACTAACTTTGTTTTATCATTTGATGTTTATGGAGATGATTTGTTATGAAGGCTCAAGAATATACAATAAAACTTTTGAAAATAGAACATTTGGATAAAGAATATTATAGTTTCGATTTTTCAAAACCAGAAGGATTCGAATTTGTTGAAGGACAATTCGGAGTATTTACTCACGTGAACAAAGTGATGGAAGGGAAACCATTTAGAGCGTTTAGTATTGCCTCTACCAATGAAGAACCCTTCCTAAAAATAGCTACAAAAATCACTTCATCTCCCAGCGAATTTAAACAAAGACTCTTAAATTTGGCGTTAGGTGAAGAAGTGATTTTACGTGCACCCATGGGTGATTTTAAATATGACGAAACACAAAAGGCAGTTTTTATTGCTGGAGGGATTGGCATTACTCCAATTAGAAGCATTATACTTTCAATGAAAAGACTAAATGAAAATCGTCTTGACACATTAATCTATTCAGAATTAGAGAGTACTTATCCATTTAGCAGTGAACTTGAAAGCACAAAAAAGCTAGAAGTCTTTTATTCTGCCGATATTGAACCCACTCAAAAATTAATCACTGATACGATAAATATTTATCAAAATAAAGCATTATATTACCTTTCTGGAAGTCCTGGATTTGTGAAAGGAATAACGGAATTATTAAAAGTCCACGGAATACTCGAAACGAAAATCATCTATGATGTTTTTGTTGGATACTAATTTTCACATACTTGAATTCACAATTATTAATTGATTATAATCGTTCAATCTAGACTGTTAAGGAGCCAAAATGAAAAAAATAACAACGTTGATTTTGATAGTGCTTTTGCAGTTAACAGTCTCAGGTTGTGTATATCGTCAAAAAGATAGTCTTTTAAAATGGTTTGATGTTACCAAATTTAATCAAGAATTAATTGATATGTGCTCTGGAGATGGATATGAAAACATTATAAAAGGTGATCCATACTATTGTCCGTTATACACTCAAGAAGATTTAGATCCTAAATTAGAACTGTATATGGAAGAGTTAAGCTTGACGTTTGTAAAGGGCTTAGGAGTTAGTAATGTTTATACCGCTTTAGAACAACTTAAAATTGATTTTGAAGAGCCAATCTCAGATAATGAAGTGCTTTTAAGAGTGGACTTTGTTAATTTCTATACTTGTATTGCTTTAGATGAATATCAAAATGAAAAAATTGTGTATCTAGCCGCTCATACCCCAAAAGGTATTGACAAAAATGCATACATTTATGATAATCCTCTTGAACTTACCTACAAAAAATTAGAAGATATTATTGAAACTCATCAAGGAGAAAGTTTTGAATTTACGATATCGTATAGCAATGGGTTTGTTCAAACCTATAAAGTATATCTAAACGACGAATTATTTAATAACATATTTTTTGCAAAAGATTCAAATCTGTTTTTAGGAGAACTGTTTTACGAGTGTACCTTGTGTACTTATGTACTAGTAGAAGAAGAGTGGATACTTGCTGATAACAATCTTTATACTCCAATTATCTTCTACATTCTTTATGAAGATGATTTAATGAAAGGCTATTACCATAAAGGATTTACCGATTATGGTGCTTCCATATATGAGACAGCTTTTGAGTTGGCTGTAAATCTTGACTAACAATCTTAGTACCATAGGCTGAATCAATTCAATAAAGAAAATATCAATTTTTAGGAGGATAACCAAAATGGTAGGTCACACAAATCAAATTAGTGCAATAGAAATCAAATCAAAAGAATCAAAAAACGCCTTTATGAAAGTATTAATTTCACCTAATGAAGGTTGGGAAGATTACGTTATGAGAGTAATAGAAGTGAAAGAAGAAGGGGTTACACCGCTTCATAGTCATCCTTGGCCACATATCAATTACATTATTGAAGGAAAGGGACAATTAATGATACAAGGCGAAACAAACATTGTGACTTCTGGGTCTTATGCGTTTGTTCCAAGTAATACGTTACATCAATTTAAAAACATTGGTAAAGAGACATTTAAGTTTATCTGTATTGTTCCCAAAAAAGGGCACATCATTTAAAACTATTTTTATTATAAAAAATGAATTAAATGAATTTTTAAAAAAGCGTCTACTACTGGACGCTTTTTCTTTTATTACATTAAAATGTATTTGAAGTTATAGATTCCTTCGTATAAATTGTGGTAAAATAGAATCACAATCATTTATTAAAACAGTAAACATATATATAAATCAATAAAAAAAGGAAGTTTTATTTTTGAAAGAAGCCATTCTTTATCAAAAACTTGATTTTGACAAAGTCCAATGTAAAGTATGTAATCATTACTGCAAGATTTCAGAAGGAAAAAGAGGAATTTGTGGAGTAAGAGAAAATATTCATGGAGTATTATTTTCTCTCAATTACGGAAAAACAATCGCAAGAGCGATTGACCCCATCGAAAAAAAACCTCTATATCATTTCATGCCAAAATCAAAGATCTATTCTTTTGCGACTGTGGGATGTAATTTTCACTGCGAATGGTGTCAAAATTATGACATTTCTCAAAGCTCAAAACAATATAATTACATATTAGGAGAGATGATTTCACCAGAAGAACATGTACAAAAAGCAATTGATTCTAGATGCCCTTCCATAGCTTATACCTATTCAGAACCAACCATCTTTTTAGAATATGCCCTAGACACAATGAAACGAGCAAAAGAAAAAGGATTAAAGAACGTTTGGGTAACAAACGGTTATATGAGTAAAGAGACCTTAGAGTTGATTTTACCGTATTTAGACGCAGTAAATGTGGATTTTAAGGGACCTGATGATGAAGTGTATCAAAAGTATTGTGGAGGAAGTGCAACGACTGTAATGGATAACTTAATTGCCTTTCAAAAAGCTGGAGTTCATCTTGAAATCACAACGTTAATTATCCCAGGAATAAATGATAAACAAATTCAGCTTGAAAAAATCGCGTTTTTTATTGCTTCGAAACTAGGAAAGAATATTCCATGGCATCTCTCAAGATTCTTTCCGGCTTGGAAAATGTTAGATAAAACAATTACCCCAAGAGATACATTAGAAATGGCAAAAACGTTAGGTAAAATCGCGGGATTAAATCATATCTATTTGGGTAATGTATAATTGAATTTTTATATTTCAGTTAGGAGATGAAAAAACATGTCACTTATTGGAGCATTTGTAGTTCCACATCCCCCTTTAATTGTTCCAGAAATTGGAAAGGGAGAACAATCACGTATTCAAAAAACGATTGATTCTTATAAGGCAATTGCCAAAAAAATCGCTTTATTAAAACCAGAGACGATTATCATTACAACGCCACATTCTGTTCTATATTCAGATTATATACATATTTCACCAGAACCCAAAGCAAAAGGAAGTTTTAAAGACTTTGGTGCGCCTTCAATTCAATTTGAAGTTGATTATGACGAAACCTTGATAAAAATGATTTCATCTCTTGCGACTTCAAAGAATATAGCGGCAGGGACCAAAGGAGAAAAAAGTACAGTATTAGATCACGCAACAATGGTTCCACTTTATTTTGTTAATCAATATTACAATAACTTCAAATTAGTAAGAATATCACTTTCTGGTCTATCAGATTCAACTCACTATCAATTTGGAATGTGCATTAATGAAGCAGTTCAACAATCTAAAAAAAGAGTTGTTCTAATATCTAGCGGAGACCTTTCACATAAATTAACAGAAGATGGCCCTTATGGCTTTGCAAAAGAAGGACCTATCTTTGATAAAAAAGTAACCAATGCTTTATCAAATGGAGATTTTATGGAATTATTTTCTTTTGATGAGGATTTCTTAGAAAAAACAGCAGAATGTGGATTAAGATCGTTTCTAATGTTAGCGGGAGCGCTAGATGGAAAATCAATTGAATCCGAGTTACTCTCCTATGAAGGACCTTTTGGTGTGGGGTATGCTATTGCGTCATTTAAAATTTTAAAAGAAGACAAATCAAGACAATTTGGTCTGCTATTTGAAAAACAGGAAAGCTCAAAATTGCGCCTTTTAAGAGAAAAAGAAGATTCCTTTGTAAAATTAGCAAGAAAATCGCTAGAATATTATATTCACACTCATAAAAAACTTGATTGTCCTATAAATCTTGAAGAAGAACTTTTAAAAGAAAAAGCAGGAGTATTTGTCTCTTTAAAAATGGATAATAGATTAAGAGGTTGTATTGGTACAATTTATCCTACAACGAAATGTATTGCTTATGAAATTATTCAAAATGCAATCAGTGCAGGAACTCAAGATCCTCGATTTCCTCCAGTATTAGCAAGCGAACTTTCCAAATTAGTCATAAGCGTCGATGTTCTTGGAAAAAAAGAAGCCATTTCTTCGTTAGAAGAATTAGATGTTTTGCGTTATGGAGTAATCGTTTCTTCAAAAGGCAAATCAGGACTTCTTTTACCAAATCTAAGCGGAATCACAACTCCTTTCATGCAAGTTCAGATTGCTTTGCAAAAAGCTGGAATCAACAAGGAAGAATCATATTCTATGGAAAGATTTGAAGTAATAAGACATCATTAAATGTAAGAGTTTATATAAAACGATAATCTTTTTAACGAGTAAAAAACGATATAACAAATAAAAATTTATTTGAACATCCAATTTACTTTAGTGATTTTAAATAGTATAATTTAATTATATTGGTTGAAGCTATTTTATAATATTTTCTTTAGAATCAACTTATAAAAGCTTTACATCCATAGGAGGAGATTAAATGTTTAAAAAAATACTGTATTTTTTCGTTGCAAGTTTTCTAATTCTTTCTCTATTTGCTTGTTCTGAAGCATTTTACTCACAAACAGCTGAAACCAATTCGGCTTTATCAAGTATTGTTCAATTAGCAGATGAAACAACTCCAGAACGCAAAATCATGTACGAAGTAGATATTTCCTTTGATGTTGAGGATTTAGAGGAATCTTCTGATTTTTTAAAAGCAGCAATGGATTCAGATGAATGGTTTGATCAAGAACTAATTACAACGAGCTTACATTCGTATGTTATTCGGATTAGAACCGATCATTTAGATGCTTTTATTCAAACTCTTCAAGATGAATTTATGCTTCGTTCATATAAGAAAATTGGGACAGATATTTCTATAATGTATCAAGATACTTCCAATCAAATTCTATCTCTTGAAGCACAGTTAGAAAGACTAGTTGAACTATACGACCAATCAACGCTTTCTGAAATGATCATCATTAACGAACAAATTTCTGACATTGAAGTCGAACTGGCAACTCTTCAAGGAATTGTGAATCAATATGATAGTTTAGTAGATTACAGCACGGTAACTCTTAAATTCTATGGTAGTACTATTGTTACTAAATCTCCTTTTTTTAACAGATTAGGAAATGCCTTTGTGGATGGATTTGATGCACTATTACTATTTTTTGATGGATTATTTATTGTTTTAGCTACAATTTTCCCATTCTTAATCGTTATAGCTATTGGAGTATTTACCGGTTTCTATATTTATAAAAGAAAAAAGAACAAGAAAAAGGCGATAGATCAGCCAAAGATTGATAAATAGATTATTTACAGAATATTTTAAAAAAAAGACTATGATTCTCTTATAACTTTGTAATAAAGAAAGTTGTTATAAGGAAAATAGTCTTTTATTTATAATTGATAAATATTTCAATGAGTATGTATTATTTTTCGGGGTCATTATTGAAGATGGCAAGTTGAACAATCATGTGTTTGTCATCATCAAATGGCCAAACTAACCAATGGTGCTTTTTTAAATCAATCATCTTTTTAAGAGAAAGTAGACCATAATCGCCTAAACCATAGCCAAAATTGTGAACATAATCAGAATGCATTTGATCCATTTTTGTTAGATTTTGAATAGAGGTTAGAACATTTTGGTAAAATGAAGAATTAATTTCACTTTGGAAAATATCTGATAATACAATTAATGTTGCGTGTTTTTTTAATAAAAAAAGAATATTCTTGTTAAAAGCATCAATAATTAAAGGCATTATATCTAACATGGAAGTTTCAATGAATTTAAGAAGATTTTCTGAAATGTCAGATTCTCTTAATTGATTTGTAAGAGACAAAACTTGATTGTAAATTAATTGAGTATAAATGGGAGAAATAACAATTAAATCAAAATAGCCGATATACTCCTTTAAGAAAGAAGACTCAGAAATATCTTTCATTTTGTGGTCTATAAATGATTTAATAGATTCTTTTGTTTGAATAGAAGACATTAAATATATAAGGTCATTAAAAAAATTGTTATTTTCAAATCCAGTAAATTCTACTTTCAAAATTCCAGTAACTTTTTCAAAAATTCTTTGTTTCTTTAATCCTAATTGTACATTTTCTACATCAATATCGGCAATAAATATTTGATTAAAGAGTTTTGTGAAGGACCCTATATTTAAATCATCACAATTTCCAGCACCAACAAGGAGTACACGATCGTGAATGTTTTTAGTAAGAACCAAATAATTTTTAGTAATCTCGTCGATTTGATTTCGATAGTTTTCCCATTTAGCAAATCGATTAATTGACGAATTATTAATGTCTTTATTAAACTGTTCAATGTGCTTCATACCGTCACCCTTTCTACTTAATTACATTGTATCCGAAACAAACGTTGTCTACAAGAAATAAATTAGTTTTTGAATATAAAAATACAAGATGTGTTATTGAATAGAAGAACAACACTTTTTATGAAAAAAAGTAGAAAGTCTAAAAACTCTCTACTTTTATCTGTTTATTTTGGTTATTCAGCTGGCTCCACGTAATCTGTGAAGGTACAAACGTCAGGTTGAAAAGTAGTATCAATGTATTCTCTTACCGTTCCAATTGCATCTACAGAAGATTGAACTACAGCTAACATATCATCGTTTTGTAAAACGCTATCCGAATAGAACTCATACACTACATCATCTTTGTAAATATATTGAAAAGTATTTCCTTGTACGCAGACAGCCACCACAGCTCCATCTGGTATTCCCTCTTCATTATTACATCCTACAAGTAATAATGAAGTCATAATAACCATACATAAAACAAACAATTTTTTCATAATTTCCCCCAAATACTAGATTTTTAAAAATAAAATGCATAAAATAATGATAAAGTATAGTATATTTTACAATTTTATAGTGATTATTACAATTGGATTTTGATTTTTTTTAAAAAATGATATAATATAGGTATAACACAAGTATAAATAATGACAGAAAAATTCTTTAAAGTAAGGAGTAAATCATATGAACTATTTTGTAACTGAATGGAAACATTTACTTGAAAAAAAGAAAATCAGAATTAAAATTGAAGCGAGATCTATCATTGTATTTGTAGTAGATGAACTGCCGTATGCTCTGCTAGATAAATGTCCTCATCAAGGATTTCCGCTATTTAATGGCAGGTTTGAATCAGGAATAATTCAATGCAAAGAACATGGACTTGAAATTGATGTAAGAACAGGGGTTGTCATCAATTTGGTAAAAGCGAATTATTTAGATTTAAGTGAATCAGATCGCGTTGTAAAGACGTTTCCAGCTTTCGTTGAACGTGATAAAGTATATGTAGTTCTTTAGTGAATTTATGTTCAAAATATTATGAAGACGCACTTTTTCCTTTCAAAATTCAAGGAAATTAGTGCGTCTTTTCTATTTTTACCAACAAGCAATTGAACTGTCAGTTCGAGGATCTGTTCCTCCAACTAAAATACCAGTCTCTGAATTTCTCCAAATGATTTGACCTCTTCCAAAATGAGACAGCTGTGGTTCAATTTGAACAATATGTCCTAATTTTTGAAGACCTAAAATGATATTAGAAGGCATTTGAGATTCGACAATTATTTTCTTGCCTTCCATCCATTGCCATCGTGGAGCGTCTAAAGTTGCCTGTGGATTTAAATGAAAATCAATCGCATTCATAATAACTTGAACATGGCCTTGTGGTTGCATAAATCCACCCATCACTCCAAAAGGACCAATTGCCTTTTGATCTTTGGTTAAGAATCCGGGAATAATAGTGTGATATGGTTTTTTTCCTGGCAAGATAACGTTTGGATGGCTTTTATTCATACTGAAATTATGACCTCGGTTTTGCAAAGCAATTCCAGTTCCCGGAACAACTAAACCCGAACCAAATCCCATATAATTGCTTTGAATGTAGGAAACCATATTTCCTTCTCCATCTGCAGTAGCAAGATAGACTGTTCCACTTTCATAAGGCTTTCCATTGCTTGGTAAAGAAGCATTTTCATTTATTAATTTTCGTCTAGAATCTGAATAAGATTCACTTAATAAATCAGATGAAGAATATGGCATAGAAGATGGTTCAGTAATATAAGCCATCCCATCAGAAAAAGCGAGTTTCAATGCTTCGATTTGTAAATGATAGGTTCTGATGGTATCTTTTTCCTCGAAAGTGAATCCTTTTAAAATGTTTAAGGCTTGTAAGGCAATTAACCCTTGACCGTTAGGAGGAATCTCCCAAACATTATATCCTCTATAATTAATAGAAATTGGTTCAACCCAAGAAGGATTGTAATTCATTAAATCAGATTTTCTGATAAATCCATTATATTGTTGAGAAAACGCATCAATTTTATCTGCTAATTCGCCTTTATAAAACGCGTCAGCATTCGTTTTTCCAATTTTTTCCAAAGTATCTGCATGATCTTTTGAAAACCAAAGTTCACCTTCAAATGGTGCTCTTCCTAACGGAGCAAACGTCTTGAACCACGATTCATATTCTTCGCCTTTTAAATTTTTTTCATATAATTTAAAGGCATTATTCCAGTGATATGCTAATGTAGGAGAAAGAGGGTATCCTTTTCTAGCATACTCAATTGCAGGAAGTAAACATTCAAGAAGAGGTAGTTTACCAAAACGTTTTGAAAGTTCTCTCCATGCAGAAGGAATTCCTGGCACTGTAACCGGAATAAAGCCAAAACGAGGTATTTCATTATATCCTCTATCTTTAATTGCATCCACGGAAATGCTGTTTGGAGCAACGCCACTTGCATTCAATCCATATAATTTATCTTTGACAAAAACCAATGCAAAAGCATCTCCACCAATGCCATTTGAAGTAGGTTCAGTAACTGTAAGACAAGCAGCTGTGGCAATAGCAGCGTCTATAGCATTTCCACCTTTTTTTAAGATATCAAGACCTGCTTGAGCTGCCAAAGGTTGACTTGTTGCGACCATTCCTTTTTGAGAATAGGTGACATTTCTTTTCGAAGCGTAAGGATAAGAATTTGAAAATGGGATGAACATACATAGCCCTCATTTCGTTTTATAAGAATAACATTCCAAGAATGGCGCCAATAACAATGACAAGCCATGGAAGTTTTTTGAGAAGTTTAAAGATGACGGTTAAAACAAGAAGTAATAGTAAGGCTATCCAATCGATACTAAAGACTGGATCAACTGATATAACAGTAATTAAAACGACCTTAACAAACGCATAACCAATTAGTCCAATAATTCCAGCTTTTATAAAATAAAACCAATTGATTACAAGACTTGAAGAACGGTGTTTTCTTAATAAATTTGCCAAAGAAGAAACAATCAAAAATGAAGGTAAGACAAACCCAAACGTTGCAGCGATAGCTCCTAATATACCAAAATGTTCAAATCCAACATAGGTAGCAACATTTATTCCGATTGGACCAGGAGTTGATTGTGCAATCGCAACCATTGAAATAAATTCATTTAATGTGAGCCACCCTCTTGCAACAACCTCTTGTTGGATTAATGGAATAGCAACCATTCCTCCACCAATTGTAAATAAACCGACATAGATAAATAGCAAAATAAGTTCAATCATAATTTTTTCCTCGCTTTCTTGGCTAAAATGAAAGCGCGAAGAGTACCTAAAACAAACGAAAGTAAAATGACGAGTGTTGTAGGGACATCAAGAAAAAAAACTAAGCTAAAACAAAGTAAAGCATATAGCAAAGTAATAATGTCTTTTATCGCATTTTTTCCGATATCAAAAATCGCAAAGGCAAGCAAAATGACTACAACCAAAGTTATTCCTTTTAAAGCACTTACCACAATTGGAATTTCAGCAAATTCTTTTAACCCAGTCGCAATCAACATAATTACAACTAAAGAAGGCAGTACAATTCCTAAAACAGCAAAAAAAGCACCTTTCCATTTTCGAAGGTGCATACCAACAAGCGTTGCAATGTTTACCGCAATCATTCCAGGTGCGGTTTGGGAGACAGCGATATAATCAGCAAGCTCTTCTTCAGAAATCCATCCTCTTGAGACAAGTTCTCTCTTGATGATAGGAATCATTGCTAAACCACCACCAAAAGTGAAAGCCCCAATTTTTAAGAACACAAGAAAGATTTGAATAATACTAACCATAGTTTTACACTCACAAATCTATTTTAATTTAATTTCAATTTAAATTGAAATCATAGATAATTCTATTATACTATTTTGCCATAAAACATCATCTTTATCAAGGATAAGAACATTCTTTTTCAAAATACATGAAAATATATTTAAAACAATAAAATGGTAATTACCTGACTATAAATCATAGAAATATATACAATGCAATAAAAATAAGGTAATCCAAAAAGAATAATAAATCAATTGAAATAAAACTTGAAATCAAATAGCAATAAAAAAAGATTATTTATCGAAATAATCCTTTTTTCATTTAATTAAATAGAATTATTAATTTCCAAGTGATCCAACGATTGGTAATGTACTTAAAATAGAAGCTGTGTGAGGACTGCCAGCAAAAGCAAGTGTTGCGTCGGTACCTGCAAGATGCATTCCTTGATGCCATCCATTGTTCCACTCTGGATCGTTAGACACATCGTAAACAACTCCACTAACTGCCATATATGCAGTAGTACCGTTGTCACCATTATACGTAGCTAATTCTACTAAAGTAAATACACGAAGAGTTGATATAGTAGTTGTAGAAGTTGATGCAGTAGTTAACGTTGAGGTTGTAGTGCCGGTAGTTGTATCTGTTGATGCTGTAGTCACAGAGGTATCTGAGGTTGAAGTCGCAGTAGTTGTTGTAGTAGTAACTTCTGTATTTGAAGTTGTTGATGTTAAGGAAGTATCACAAGATACCAAAAACATTGCAAGCATAATTACAAATACAGATATATATTTTTTTAAAAACATTTTTTCACCTTCTTTGTTACTTCATTATACATTGGTTTTTAAAGAAGACAAAATGATATGCTTACAAATTGCATCCAACTAGTAAAAAGGGCTTTAAGGATTCTTAACATATTTTCAAATTATACATTGACAAGAACCAAAAATGTTATTATCATAGACGAAAGAGGTGAATCTGATGGAATCTATAGCCGTTTTAGGACCAATTGGTACATTCAGTGATGAAGCAAAAAATCAATTTCAAATCATTGTTAAACACTCATACGATTCACTTTATTGTTCCACAATGGAAGAAGTAATTAATGCGGTTAAAACAAAAGCCATATTAGCGATTGTCCCCATTGAAAACACATTAGATGGATACGTTCAAAGGAATTTAGATTTATTACTTCAATCTGAAGTATCCGTTATTGGAGAATTAACCATTCCGATTCAATTTTCAATGGTTGCTAATGCAAAAAATATAAAAGATGTAAATAAAATTTTTGTTCAATATGTAGCAAAAGGACAATGCAATGAGTTTTTTAAAACCATTCCAAATGTAAAAATAATCACAACAGAAAGCAATTCTGAATCTTTTCAACTATTTTCAAAAGGAATTGATCACGAAGGAGCTATTATTCCTTTTCATCTTTTCAATTCACAACCAATTAAATTTGGAATCGAGAATGTGACGGATTCTTTTCATAATGAAACAAGATTTTTAATTGTAAAAAAAGGATCTTTTGATCAAAATCTAAATATTTTAGATAAAAAAAATCAATTAAAAGTTTCTTTGGTTGTAAAAGAAGCAGACGATAAACCAGGTGTGTTATTTTCTATTCTTGAAGAATTTTCAAAAAGAAAAATAAATCTTATTTCTATTATGTCAAGACCCACAAAAGAACATATGGGTAAATACAATTTTTTCATTGAATTGGTAGCCACCCTTGAAGATCAAGAAATCATCTTTTTGACGATTCAACAATTATCAGTAAAGTACTTCATAAAAGTGTTAGGAATTTATCCGAAAATCTAAATATATGTTATAATTTTACTAAATCAATATTTTGACGATTTCATTTACATCTTTTGTATAGGAAGGAATAGATACAATCATGAAAAAACTACAAAATTTCTTAAAGAGTTATCCCAAATCAAGAATATTAGATATTGGAACAGGAACAGGAACTTTTATAAAAACGATTATTAGTTTAGATGATAATTATTTGGAAATCATTGGTATTGATGTTTTAGAGAATGCTATAAGTGCATCCACGAAAAATTTTGAAGGAAATAAAAGAATTCACTTTGAGAAAATGGATGCTTTACATTTAACGTTTGAAGAGCACTCTTTTGATATTGTTTGTTTGTCCAACTCACTTCATCACCTAGAAGATATTGGTAAAACAATTAAAGAAATGGAAAGAATGCTTAAACCAAATGGGGCTCTTTTGTTTAATGAAATGATAAGCAATGGATTATCTAACGCACAAATAAGCCACAAATTTCTTCATCATTTTGCAGCAGAAATTGATCGAGAAAACGGATTAATTCATTACGATACTTTTGATGGATCTAAAATATTGAGTTTGCTAAAAAAACACAGCACATTATCAGTCCAAGAAAATTGGGTCATGTTATATGAAAGACAAGAACATAATTCAAAAGAAGAAATTGACTTTTTATTTCAAACAATGGATCGTTTAATTGAAAAAGTCAAATCCGAAAAAAAAGTGAAGTATTTTACAAGAAAAGCGGAAGACATAAAGAAATATATTTCGAAATATGGCTTTGATTCTGCAACTCAAAAACTATTTGTTTTAAAATAGTGTTGCTAATTATGATATAACAGATAAAAGGATTGTCTAGACGACAATCCTTTTTGTATATTAGAATAGAAAATCAAAGGTTCTTTAAATACGATTTGCAAATCTTGTCCATTGTGTTTTTCAAATGTATTGGAGTCTGCAAAATGGCGTCTTCAAGTGTAATAATATCTGGATTGATTTGAAAAACGGTTGTTAAGCCTAAGGGATAATCTTTCATCGAAACTTCATCTATTTCCCCTACAAGCGAAATTAAAGGAATTCTTTTCTCATAAGTATACTTTAAAATTCCAGATAGAACTTTTCCATTAAAACTTTGGAAATCTAATTTACCCTCTCCAGTCAATACGACATCACACTCTTCAAGTGATTTTTCAAAATGAATCAATTCAAGAAATGTGTCAATTCCATTTTGAATGTCAGATTGTAAAAATAGTTTTGTAGCTACAGTGGCTCCCCCTGCCGCTCCAGCACCTTCAAAATCAGTATCAAACTGAAATATCTTTTTTAATAAATTAGAATACCTTTCCATATTTTGATCTAAAAGATTAATCATTTTAAGGTCAGCGCCCTTTTGCTTTGCAAAAATATTAGAAGCGCCATTTATGCCATAAAACGTATTCTTTACATCACATAAAGTAATAAATGATACATTCTTAATTTCAGGAAATACGTTATCAATATTAATCGATTGAATCAAATGAAGAGTAGCTCCCGTTGGTACAAACGAATGTTGGAATTGATCAAAAAACCGTACTCCAAGTGCACAAACAAGTCCACATCCAGCATCATTTGTTGCACTTCCTCCTAGAGTAATATATATTTTTTTTGCCCCAGATTGAATTGCATGTAAAATTAATTGTCCAACTCCAAAGGTGGAAGTAATTGCTGGATTTGGATTGTTTTTTACAAAAGACAAACCTGCGCAAGCAGCCAATTCAACGATGGCTATATCGTTATCTAGCTTTCCATAAAAACTTGGAATAATTTTACCATAGGGATCCTGAACCAAAACGCTTATTTTTTCTCCATCTAAGACAGAAAGAAAAAAATCAACTGTTCCTTCCCCCCCATCGGCTATAGGAATTTTAATTATGTCACATTTTGGAAAATTCTTTAGAATAGATTGTTCCATAATGTTGATGACTTCTTTGCTAGATAAACTGCCCTTAAAAGAATCTGGAATCAGGATAACTTTCTTCATTTTTGATTTCTATCCGCAAAATTCGTTTTAAAAACATTTTTTCCTAAGGAATGAGTTAATTTATTCCATGGCTTCTTGAGAAAATCAGGATTTTCCTTCACCTGATTGATGACATCTAAATATTGATTGACAAACGATTGCTCCTCAATACTACACTTTTTTGCAAATTCTTTTAACTCAGATTTTGTAGGAGTAGATTTAAATAACGTATTCTCTTCTTTGACAAATTGAAGTTGTAAAGCATTCAATTGTTGTTTATAGGTATCTTCATCGATTATTTTAGAAAAGATAGCCCTAACAAGATATTCTCTTTCTAACCAATAAGCCAAACTTTTTTCTTTGCTTGTAAAGACTGGAGGAATACATATTCCAAAAAAAGTAGGTTTATAAATGGATAAACAAGGAGTAGAAGACCCCGTTAGCCAAATGGTATCGATAGAAGGTCTTGAATGAACAATCATGCTAGCAGTCGTTTGATCTCCTAAGAAGCTTTTATGCATACATACACTTTTAAGACTTCCTTTAGTGTAAAGAGATTTGGTATCTTTTTCATAATGACTTCTTAAAATAGTCATCATTTTTGATTCGTCAAAAGAATCTTGAGACTTCAGTTGACTTGAAGCCATGCAAGATCTGTGAAATGATCCTGAAAAATGCGTAAAAATTGGTTCTGAATTTCTTTTCGCAAAAGAATCATTGTTTATAGACAATCGATTACTAATGTTTCCAAAATCGGATACTTCTTTTACAATAAATGATTTCCCGCTCGTTTCTAAAATGTAAGAACTAGTCTTATCTGATATCAAATAGGAATTATCATAGTAGAAATGCTTGTCAAAGCCACAATTTCCTCCTTGACCGTATTTTTCAAGTAAATCGACAATAATAGTTATGGCTTCTTTTGCAGTGCTTGAACGTTCTAAAGCAAGCCTTAAAAAGTCCATGCCGATTAATGTTTCCTTTTTCTTTCCTTTTGATTTTGTAAAAACAGCTTCATTTCCAATCATTACACCTTGATCGTTAATTCCCATCTCGGCTCCCCACATCCAACTAGGACAAGAAAGTACTAATCCATAAGAATGTTTAATTTGATCGACCTGAATGTAAGTGCATTTTAATTTCGTTTTTAGATGGTCTTTTGGTTCGACAAATAAGGATAAATTAGGTTCATTTGGACTTCTGTCGCTATTTTTTCCAAAAAACAGTGAATGAGACGTTCTTTTAACTAAAGTGTCACACATTTTGGGTCACCTCGCCTTTTTATCAAAATTATGTGATATTTGTTCTTTGATAACAGTTTAAAGAAAAATAAACTAATTGTCAATGCCCTCTAATTCAAAAGGTTCTATTTGGATATATTTGGCGTGTAAAACAAAGATAAAAGTGGTATAATTATAAAAGAATTAAAAATGAAATGACATTTAGAATTTGATTTTTGAATATTTATTTGTTTTAAAAGAAGGTATAAAAATGAAACGGAAAATAAAGAAGCAGTTAAGACTTAGTCAAATCTATCAATATCTCGAAAATGATGAGTTGTATTTGGTTCAAATCTCACTTGATAATTATGATGAACTTTTTAATGGATGGGATGCTACTCCTTTAAAAAGAAGAGATTTAGAACCTGAACTTCTTGATTTTATTGAGCAAGTTGGATACGATATCCCATTAAAGGAAAAAGTTAAATTAAGCTTTCAGCTCCCAAATGCTAAATTTGACAAGCAAAAGGAAGAACGAAGCAAAGAAGCAATTTATAATAACTTCACTATGGTGATTCATTACATTAATAAATCACTTGTGAAAAATAATCGCAAAATTATTTCCTACATAGCGATTGGATTATTATTTTTGATTTTCGCTTATTTTCTTCGTAGCTCGAGTATGCTACCTGTTCCGTTATCCATTCTATCTGAAGGGTTATTTATCGGAGGATGGGTCATGTTTTGGGAAGCATTTTCACTGTTTTTCTTTGTGAGTTACGACTCAAGAGCAAGAAGAAAACGATTTTTAAGGTTTGCGACTTCTGATATTGATTTTGATTATCATGATGAACAAAATCAATATCCAGTAGAATAAATAAAATAATATAAAAGGAATGAAAACATGACGATAAGAAATAGAAAAGAAGGAGCTTTATATTCCATCTCAGAAGAAATTGCAAATGCTATCTCTCATGGAATTGGAGCATTTTTATCAGTTTTAGGTTTAATAATTTTATTAATGGACGCAATTCCTCAACACGATGTATGGAAAATCGTTAGTGTATCTATATATGGGGCAAGCATGATTACTTTATTTAGTATGTCAACAATGTATCATTCTTTGACACACAAAAAAGCGAAAAAGGTTTTTCGTATCTTTGATCATACTTCAATTTCGATTTTAATTGCTGGGACCTATACACCTTTTACTTTAGTGCTTTTAAGAGGAACCATGGGGTGGATTATTTTTGGAGTTGTTTGGACAGCCAGCATTGTAAATATTGTTTTAAATAGTATAAGCATTAATAAATTTAAAACTGTATCAATGATAAGTTATGTTGCAAGTGGATGGGTAGCTGTTTTTGCAATTGTACCTATTATTAAAACTATGCCAGCTTTAGGAATTATTTTGCTTTTCCTTGGAGGCATTATGTATACAGGTGGACTTATATTTTATCGTAAAAAGAATATTAAATACATGCATTTTATATGGCATTTATTTGTTTTAGCAGGTGCTATATTACACTTTTTCTGCATTCTTTTCTATGTTATTTAAGAAAAGCATAAAGATAATTGATTGAATCAAGTAGAATATCATAACTGATATTCTTTTTTTTATTTTTTAATAAAAATATTAAATATTAGTTAGCCAAAGTGAATACTTTGTGATATTATTTGAATGTCAAACTATTTGATACTCAAAATAAAAAAATAATCCAAGGGGGATCTTGATTTTGAAAAAAACCAATTTAGTTATTACGATAATCGTTGTTTCAATCAGTTTGTTTTTAAGTTTATTTGTTCTCTTTACTCCTATTCCACAAAATAGTGAAACAGAGTTTAGCGCTGTAAAAGCAGCGGAATACATAAGCGTTCTTTCAAATGATCCGCATTCTGTACTTGACGAAGAAGCTCATGAAGAAGTTCGGCTATATATTAAAAATCAGTTAATTGAATTTGTGGGAGTGAGTAATGTCGAAGAAATGAATTATACCAAAGAAGAATTAGGTGAAGATACTGATTACGGAATTCAAAATCTACTAGCAACCATTCCAGGAAATTCGGAAACGGGAATATTACTTGTGGCTCATTATGATTCAAGAGGAAACATTGGAAGAGATGGGGAACTCGGAAGATCTTATGGAGCAGCAGATGATGGATACGGATTAGCTGTTTTACTAGAAGTGGCTCGTTTGTTCGCAGATCAAACTCTTGAAAATTCCATATATATTTTAGTCACAGATGCAGAAGAAGTAGGACTATATGGAGCGGTGATGGCTGCACAAGAACAAGAATTAATGGATAAAATTGGATTTGTGATAAACATTGAAGCAAGAGGAACTGAAGGCGCAGCTTATATGTTTGAAACTAGCAGAAACAATGAATTAGTCATTGATTTTTATCGTAATGCAAATTTGCCTGTAACGTACAGTGTTGCGACTGCAGTTTATGCTGTCATGCCTAATTCAACGGATTTTAGTGAGTTTTTAAAAGCAGATAAACAAGGTGCGAATTTTGCAGTATTGGATGGGTTTTATAATTACCATACCCCACTTGATAACTATACAAATATTAGTTTAACAAGCATTCAACATTATGGGGAACAAATCATACCGCTTGTCAGTGAATTTACATCTAATACTATCTATTCAGATGTAAATTATTTTGTTGGAACTCAAGATCAAGTATTCTTTACAATCCTTCCAAACGTATTAATTGCTTATACAGACACATTTGGAACCGTTATGAATATCATTTTAATCGTCGCTTTTATTGCTTTAATTGTAGTATTACAAAAGAAAAAACAAATAATACCTATGAAAATCCTTAAATACACTGGTGTCATTTTCCTCTTCATTGTAGTAGCAGTAATCATTGGACTAGTAGTAAGTCAAATTGCTGCATTTTTAGGGAAAACAACTTGGAATGTCACATACGTTAGAATGCAAGGTACCGAAATTCCAACTTTACTTTCAATGGTTGGGGTCATCACACTTTTTGCTTTTATATTCAAAAAGAAATATGTTTTAAAAGAAGATAAAATGGCTTTCATGCTTGCAGGAATTGGAATAAATTTAGTATTTGCGCTACTTACTGGACTTGTATTAAGTGGAGCTTCTTTCTTATTCTTTGTGCCAGCGTTATTTGGTTTGATATCATTGTACGTGCTTTCATTTGTTAAAAATAGGACTTTAAATACCATTACGTTAAGTCAAAATATTATTTGGAATATATTAATTTTTGTACCATTACTTTACTCTTTATTTTTAGCACTTACAATAGGAGGATTGCTTGCTTTATTATTGCTTTTAGTGATTGCACTAAGCGTCGTGATTCCTTCTGTATTTATCCAACTTAATCTTTAATATTATATTTTTCTATTTTTAAAAAATACATTTGTAGAGGTCTAAAAGAGAAAGATTGAATTTCTTTTAGACTTCTATTTTTTGAATAAATTTTTATAATAAAAAGGATTCATTTATTTCTTTATCTCGCAAAACATACGTGATATAATGGTATTAAGAGAAATCAGAAAAGGAGATGATAAAATGATTACGGTATATTACACAAATCAAAACTCAGAGTTATTGATTTATAAAAGTATAAATGAAGAAAACATTTATGATAAAATCATACCTAAAAGTTGGATATACTTAACCGAGCCTACAGAAGAGGAAATTGCAAAAGTTAGTCAAATCACAGGGATTAATGATGCAATCATTCGAAGTACATTAGATGAAGAAGAATCCGCACATATTGATATTGATGATGATGTAACATTAGTAGTTGTTGATACTCCCGTTGTAAAAGTGGATGACTTTTATCCAGACATTCATCATTTTTTCACTACTCCACTTGGAATTCTCTTTAATAAAGATTATTTTCTTACGACTTGTTTTAAAAAAGATTTAGTGATTCCAAGTTTAATAAACCGATTAATGAAGAATTTCTCGACACATAAGCACATTAAATTAACCATTCAAATTCTTTATCGAAATGCAGCTAATTTTGTTACAATGTTAAAACTACTAGATAAAGACTCCGAGCATGTGCAAAAGAAACTTCATGAAGCCTTAAAAAACATTGAATTGTTTGAATTAATGAATTTAGGAAAATCTTTAGTCTATTTATCGACTGGATTAAATGCGGACATCTTAGTATTAGAAAAAATTAAACGAGTAGAAATGTTTAGACAATATGAAGATGACTTAGATTTAATTGATGATGCGATTGTAGAAAATCGCCAAGCAATGGAAATGTGTAGTATTCATAGAGATATCTTAAATGGAACGATGGATGCTTATGCCTCAATTATTTCCAATAATGTGAATACCGTTATGAAAACATTGACTGTTGTGACGATTGTTCTTACGATACCTACCTTAGTAGCAAGTATTTTTGGAATGAATTTCGATCTTCCTTTCCAACAAAATGGATTTTGGGTCGCTATTATCATTTCAATTATTTTGGCTTCTGTTGGGGGTTATTTTCTAGCGAGATATACTAGTAAAACAAAAAACAAACGAACAAAAAAATAGAATTAATGAAATGAATCCCCCATTTAGAAATGAATGGGGTTTTCTTTAAAGAATAAAAGAAGTTTAATAAAACGGTATTTGCAATTTATCTTGAAAGACATATAATGAAGTAAGAAGTAGTATATATTATGAAATTAATATCCTGGAGGTGCTTTATGATTTATGAGAAAAAGTATTTAGAGTTATTAAGTAAAGATTTTCCTACCGTTCAAATGGTAAGTAGTGAATTAATTAACCTAAATGCCATTTTAAATTTACCAAAAGGGACAGAAATATTTATCACTGATATTCATGGAGAATATGATGCATTCAATCATTACTTAAAAAATGCATCAGGAATTATTAAAGAAAAAATTGATTTAATTTTTCCTCATCTTTTAAAAGAAGAGAAAAATCAACTAGCTTTCTTTATTTATTATCCAACGGATATGCTAAATAAATATCAAGAACTTTTGCCTGTTGAAACATTTCAAATTCTTGTAAAAAAAACACTATATTTGATGATAGATCTTTGTAAACACATTGCAACAAAGTATACAAAGAGCAAAGTTCAAAAAACACTTCCTGAAGAATTTTCTTATATAATTCAAGAACTATTATATGAATCAAATAGCCATGAAGACAAAGAAAGATATTATGAAGCCATAATTGAAGCGATTTTTGAAACAAAAAGAGAAAACAAGTTTATCTTACAGATTAGTAGATTTATTCGAAATTTAGCCATTGATAGACTTCATATTGTTGGAGACATCTTTGATCGAGGACCAAAACCGCATTTAGTAATGGAAAAATTGATGAAAAAGAACAATGTTGACATTCAATGGGGAAATCATGATATTAGTTTTTTAGGAGCAGCAAGTGGTTCCAAAGTTATGGTAGCGAACGTCATAAGAATTGCTGCAAGATATAATAATCTAGATTGTTTTGAAGATGGATATGGAATCAATTTAATTCCACTAACGAGACTTGCCTATAAGTATTATCAAAACGATCCTTGTCTATTATTTATTCCTAAAGGAGAAAAAGCGACGTTCCAGCAAGAAGAAGATTTGAGCTTTGTTGCAAAAATTCATAAAGCAATCACAATTATTCAATTTAAATTAGAACAATCCGTTATCTTAAGAAATCCAATGTTTAAACTCGAAGATCGATTATTGCTTGATAAAATTAATCCGCTTGAAAAGACCATTACAATTGAAGGAGTAAAATATTCATTACGAGATGAACTTTTTCCAACAATCGATTTTACCAAAAACCCTTACCAATTAAATGCGGATGAAAAAGAAGTGATTGATCATTTAACTCAACTTTTTTTACATAACGAAATGCTTCAAAATCATGCAAGATACATGTTTCAAAAAGGAAGTATGTACCTAAAATATAATAATAATCTATTATTTCATGCCGCAATTCCACTTACAAAAGACGGAGAATTTTTATCTCAAATAATTGACTCAAAATCGTATTTCGGGAAAAGTTTGTTTGAAGCATATGAAAGGAAACTTCGACACGCTTACTTAAATCGATACGAAAAGCACAATCACGATCACGACTATTTTATGATGCTTTGGCAAGGAAGTACCTCTCCTCTTTTTGGAAAAAACACCATGAAAACATTTGAAAGATATTTTATAAACGACAAACAAGCTCACTTTGAAATGCAAAACCCTTATTATCAATTGCGAATGGAAGAATCGACGTTAAAGAAAATATATAAAGAGTTCGACCTAGATTTTGAACGTTCCAAAATGATCAATGGACATGTGCCTATGGACATCACAAAAGGTGCTCAAGTGATTTTAGCTCATAATAAGATTTATAGCATCGACGGTGGAATGAGTAAAGAATATGCTCAAGAAACATCTATGGGAGGATATAGTTTGATTAGTGACTCTCATGCATATTTTTTGGTATCTCATGAACGGTTTGAATCTTACATGCAACTGATTGAAACAGAAAAAGATATTATTTCTGTGACAAGGAGCGAAGAATTAAATTCAAGAAGAACATATATCTATGACACGGATAAAGGTGAAGAATTAAAAGAAAAAATTAGAGATTTAACAAAATTACTCCATGCATATCGAGAAGGAACCATTAAAGAGAAAGCACTTCAGTAACTACTTTAATCTTGGAGGTAAAAAACATTGAAATCGATTGTGATAGGTGGAGTATCTTACGACACCATTGTACAATTAAGTGAATTACCAAGCCCCATATCTCAAACTATTTTTTCAAGTCAAACCTACGATATGATAGGCTCGACTGGTTCAGGGAAAGCCATAGCTTTAAAAAAGCTAGGGTTTGACGTGAAATTACAAGGTGTGATTGGGCAAGATGAATACGGAAAAAAACTAAGAATTCGGTTTGAAAATGAACAAATTCCTTTTCTGTACGAAATTGATAAGTCAAAAACAGAAAGACATTTGAATTTAATGGATAACCAAGGAAAAAGAATTTCAATTTTTCTTTCAAACATTTCCTTTGAACAGGAATTTGATTATAATCAACTATCACCTTTCATTCAAGAAGCTGATTATGTCATTTTAAATATCATAAATTATTGTAGAAATTACATTCCAATTATTAGAAAACTACATAAAGACATTTGGTGTGATTTACATGATTATGATGGTAAAAATCCTTATTACCAGGATTTCATTGATGCCGCAGACTATATCTTTTTTAGTTCAGACCTCGTTGAAGATTATAAACCCATAATGTCTTCATGGATTTTAAAAGGAAAGAAACTAGTCATTTGTACTCATGGGAATAAAGGGGCTTCTTGTTTAACTAATAATGATATATGGTATGAAGAACCAATTAATTCTTCGTTTCAACTTGTAGATTCAAATGGAGCAGGAGATAATTTTTTTGCAGGATTCTTATAGGCACATTCAAAAAATTATTCCATCGATAAATGTTTAAAAATAGCTTCAATCGTTGCTGGATCTTGTATAGCATCCAAAGAAATCTCAAGTCCACTTTTAAGTGAAAAATGGGTAGAAGGTTTATTTGATGAGTATTTTAATTAGATGACAAAATCTAATTAAAAGTGTATGATATAAGTGAAAGATTCATATTCGAAAGAAGATGATATTTTGGATAGAACATTTAAAATTAGAATTCTATTTACAAGCGACTCACATGGTTCATTGCTGGATTTAAACTACTCAAACAATCAATTAGTAGATTATGGAATGGTCAAAATTGCATCATTGATAAAGAAATATCGAACAAAATCAACGGTATTAATTGATGGTGGAGATACCATACAAGGTAGTCCTTTGCTCTATTACCATCAATTACATAGAAACAACTTTAGCCACCCCGTTGCGACCATTTTTAATCAATTAAAATATGATTTCTTTGTTCCAGGAAATCATGATTTTAATTATGGGATTGATTATTTAAATCAATTTACAAGAGAGTTACATTCGACAACTCTTTGTGCTAATATCTTAACAAAAGAACATAATCTATATTTTGATAAAGCTTATGAAATAAGGAATTATCCGCATGGAGTTAAGGTAGCTTTTATTGGATTAACGACCCAATACATTCCTAATTGGGAACAACCATCTAATATAAAAGACTTGGAATTTGTAAATGTTATCGATAAATTAAAAGAAGTACTAGCAGAAATTAAATCAACCTATTCAGTCCAAGGAATCGTTGTCATTTACCATGGAGGATTTGAAAAAGAGTTAGATACTCTAAAAGATTATGTAAGCGATACTGGTGAAAATTTAGGATCCAAAATTCTTGAAACTTTCCCTGAAATTAATGTACTACTTACGGGGCATCAACACCGGCTGATTTCTCAAAATGTAAAACAAACAACCGTTATTCAACCAGGGTCATATGGTAAATATTTAGGTTTAATTGATATTTCATTTTCCAAAAATAAAACTTGGTCATTAGACAAAATTGAGTCACAAATATTAAGTAGTCAAGGAGTATTATCAGATAGAAACCTAGCTTTCACGATTAGCGATATAGAAGATGCTACTCAACTCTTTTTAGATCAAACAATCGGAACAGTTCCTAATAACGATTTAAAAATTGAGGATTTATTCCAAGCAAGACTTCATAAGCATAAAATTGTAACCTTCATCAATCAAGTTCAGCTTTTAGCAAGCAAAGCAGATATCAGTTGTACTTCTTTAGGAAATGCCATAACTGGATTTGATAAAGAAATAACAGTACGAAACGTTCTTAGCACTTATATTTATCCGAACACATTGACTGTCATTCAAATTACAGGAGAAAAATTAAGGAAAGCTCTAGAAAAAAATGCAGAATATTTTGTGATTGAAAACAATGAAATAGTTGCAAACCCGAAATATTCCTATCCAAAACTCGAACACTATAATTATGATATGTTTGATGGAATTGATTATGAATTTGATATATCAAAGGAATTTGGATTTCGAGTGATATCAATGACTTTTAAGAAAAAAGACATTAAAGATGAAGATGTATTTACGTTAGTCATGAATAATTATCGTGCAACGGGTGGAGGCGAATTTGAAATGTATAAAGGACTTCCAATTCTGAAAGAAATGCAATTTGATATTGCAGAACTTTTAATTAATTATATTCGAGAACATAAAGAATTGGTTATCCCAGATATTCATAATATCCATATCCATAAATAGAACACTTTCAAAATCAATTTATGAAAGAAAAACACTCATTATTTGAGTGTTTTATTTTACCTATTTTCTCCCTTTTTTCTAAAAAAGTCGTAGTAAATGTAGCCAAAACATGATATAATAAACGTTACAATTTAATTCAAAACATGTTTTTTTGTAGATGATTGTGCTAAATTTGTTCTGATTAATTCATGGTTTAACGTATTTTTTTTATCACGATGATGAAAGCGCTTGAAAAGGAGTGACAATATGACTCAAGGAATTATTTTAGCTGGAGGTTATTCTTCTAGACAACACCAAAACAAAATGAGTTTACTCTATCAAAACAAAGAATTGATTTTACATGTTATTGAAACAATGAACGATTTTGTGGATAAAATCATTGTCGTAACAGGACATTTCCATCAAGAAATTTACGATTTAATTTCAAACACTCCAAAAGTTGAAATTATTCAAAATTTCAACTACGATTTGGGAATGTTTAAATCCATTCAATGTGCCGTAACAGAAACTAGTGAGGATTTTTTCTTAATCCCTGGAGATTATCCTTTCGTAAAAAAAAGCACGTATCAAGCACTGTTAAAAGAAAAAGGAGAATTTATTGTACCAAGCTTTAACAATAAGCTTGGACATCCTTTATTAATTTCAAAATTGATGCGTCAAGAAATTTTACAAGAAAATTGTTTATCTAATTTAAAAATAATACGAAATAGACATCAAATAACCTATGTGAATGTTCAAGATGAAGGCATTTTAATCGATATTGATACCGTACAAGATTATGAATTATTTATTCGAAATCGAAAGGACTGAAATAATGAAAGTTCAACAATATTATAATGCTTCCTCTTTAGAAGAAGCCTATCAAATGCTTTTGTTAAGCAATAAGAATATGATTATTGCTGGGGGAGCTTGGCTTAAATTATCCGTAAAATCAGTTGATACTTTGCTTGGACTTGAGCATCTTGGACTCGACGAAATCGTTGAAAACAAAGCTCAAATTGAAATTGGATCAATGGTTCCTTTAAGACAAATCGAAACAAACCCTGCATTAATTGAACTTGCAAGTGGAATCCTTCCATTCGCCATTCATAATGTCATGGGAGTTCCCATTCGAAATGTGGCAACTCTTGGTGGTACTGTCATGGGGAAGTATGGGTTTTCTGATATATTGACCGCTTTACTCGTAATGAACGCTCGTTTAGTTTTTTATCATCTTGGAGAAGTCTCTTTAGAAGAGCACCTAAATTCATCAAGAAAAGATAAAGACATTCTTTTAAAAATCATCATCCCAAAATCAAAGATGTCTGGTTTCTTTAAGAAAGTCGCCATTACAGCGTTGGATTTTGCGATAATCAATGTTGCATTATCATACTCCTCAGATAAAATAATGATTTCTGTCGGAGCAAGACCCGCACTAGCAAGTCTTGCAAAAGAAGCCATGGCGTATTTTAATTCTCAATCTAATATAACTGATGACGTAATTGAAACGTGTGCAAATATTGTGATAAACGAATTGTCATTTGGTAGTAACAGCCGTTCTTCTGCAGAATACCGAAAAAATCTTGCAAAAGTCTATATAAGTCGAGGATTGAAAGAGGTGACGTCTTATGAAAATTAATCTTGTCATTAATAACATCAAAAAAGAATTTAATGTAGATCCAAGTGAATATTTACTAGATACGTTACGAAACAATCATTATTTAAGTGTGAAAAGAGGATGTGATTCCACAAGTTGTGGAGTTTGCACGGTCTTACTCGATGGAAAACCTGTCCCATCTTGTTCCATTTTAAGCGTAAGAGCCACGGGACATGAAATTACAACGGTTGAAGGTATCCAAAAAGAAGCTGAAAAATTAAGCGGATATTTTGGGCTTGAAGGTGCCGATCAATGTGGATATTGTAATCCTTCTATGGCGCTCGCTGTTTATGCCTTAAAAAACGAATTAGAGAACCCAACCGATGATCAAATAAGAGAATATTTAGTTGGAAATCTTTGTAGATGTACAGGCTACGTCTCTCAACATAAAGCCATAAAAAAGTATTTAGGTGATAAAGCATGAAAGTTGTAAACCAAAAACTTCCATCCATAGATGGAAAAGGATTAATGATGGGTCGTCCTGCTTACACAGACGATTTAGCTGAAAAGAATTCCTTAATTGTCAAAGTATTAAGAAGTCCATATGCTTACGCAAAAATTAAAAGCATCGATACATCTAAAGCAAAACATTTAGAAGGAATTGAACTGGTTTTAACCTATCAAGATTTTAAAAGAATTCCTTATACCAGAGCAGGGCAAGGATATCCTGAGCCTTCACCGCATGATAAGTTTATTTTAGATGAATTTGTAAGATATATAGGCGATGAAGTATGCGCAGTTGCTGGACATACAAATGAAATATGCGAAGAAGCTCTTTCTTTAATCGAAGTAGAATATGAAGTGTTAGAACCTGTTTTAGATTTTGAAAAAGCGATGAATCATAAAAGCATCATTCATCCAGAACCAGAGATCCATGAAATGTTTCCGATTGGATTTGAACCTCTTAAAAACATAGCCGCAAGCTATCAAATGAATGTAGGAGATGTTTCAAAATCTCTAAAAGAATCAGAAGTTACAATCGAACAATCTTTTTATACACAAGCACAGTCTCATGCAATGTTAGAACCACATACAGTAAACGCAAGAATTGACTTTCAAAACCGTTTGGTTTTATATTCTGCGACACAAACTCCTTTTCATGTGAGAAGAATTATATCTCAAACTCTAGAAATTCCTTTAAGTAAAATTAGAGTCATAAAACCAAGAGTTGGTGGAGGTTTTGGTGGAAAACAAGCTATTCATGGTGAAATGTTAGTTTCTTTTGTTACTTTAAAAACAGGAAAACCTTCAAAGATGGTTTACACGAGAAAAGAAGTATTTGAATCCGCATATACAAGACATCCTATGCGAATAGATTTAAAACTTGGAGCGATGAAAGATGGCACATTAAAAGCCATTGATTGTTATATTTTATCCGATACAGGAGCGTACGGAGAACATGCGTTAACGGTCTTTATGGTTGCGGGATCGAAAGTACTGCCACTTTACAATAAAGTAGATTCTGTTCGTTTTCATGGACACGTGGTTTATACAAACCATACTTCAGCTGGAGCTTTTAGAGGATATGGAGCCATTCAAGGAAATTTTGCTTTAGAATCGGCCATCGACATGCTCTGTCATAAACTGAAGATGGATCCTATCTATTTCAGACAAAAAAACATGATTTTAGAAGGAGAAACTTCACCAATCTTTTCCATTATGGGTGAAGGTACAGAAGGAACCGCTATGAACATGGAGTCTTGTAAATTAGACTTTTGTGTGAAGCGAGGTATGGAATTAATTAACTGGAAGAACAAGTATCCAAATATTCAATTATCTCCTTCAAAAGTAAAAGCAGTTGGAATGGCTATTGCGATGCAAGGAAGTGGAATTCCTTATATCGATATGGGATCGGCAACTCTTAAATTAAATGATGATGGTTTTTATAATTTGCTAATAGGAGCAACGGATATTGGGCAAGGAAGTGACACTATTCTTGCACAAATAGCAGCAGAAGAATTACAAACAACATTAGATAAAATTATTGTTTATTCTTCCGATACTGATTTAACCCCATTTGATACTGGAGCTTATGCGTCCAGTACGACTTATGTATCTGGAAACGCTGTTTTACTTGCCGCTAAAAAAATGAAGAATTCATTGTTTGTTGAAGCTTCAAGAATATTAAAAACATCAAAAGAAGAGATTTTATTTGATGGAGAAATCTTTCAAGACCAAGTAAGTTTACGAAAAATTAGTTTTAAAGAATTATCCAATCAAATTACGTATAACGAAGATCAAAAACAATTAATGGTCACTTCAAGTTATGTTGGACACAAATCACCACCACCTTTTATGGCTGGTTTCATTGAAATTAATGTTGACAACCAAACAGGAGAAGTCGAGATATGTAATTACGTAAGTGTTGTGGATTGTGGGACAACTATTAATCCAAAACTTGCTAGAGGACAAGTGGAAGGTGGAATCGTTCAAGGACTAGGTATGGCGATGTATGAAGACGTTAAATCAACTTCTAAAGGGAAATTAATCACAAATGATTTTTTGACCTATAAAATTCCTACTAGACTTGAAATCAAACACTTAACGACTGAATTTGCGGATAGTTATGAGGAATCAGGTCCTTTTGGAGCAAAATCGGTTGGCGAAATTGGAATTGATACTCCTCCTGCCGCGCTGGCAAATGCTTTATATAATGCACTTGGAATTCGGATTACCTCTTTACCAATTACACCAGAAATTATATTAAAGAAAATACAAGAAAAGGAGTTGTTAAATAATGAAAAATAACAAATTAAATAAGATTTCTACCATTTTATTTTATGGAGCTATCTGGGGGATTCTAGAAGCTTCTTTGGGATATGTATTGCATTTTGTCCCTACGTTTATTGCCGGAACAATTATGTTTCCAATCGTGTCAGTTCTTTTAGTGAGAGCTTACGCAAAAACAAACTCAAAAGCATCGCTTGTTTTCATCGGATTGGTTGCCTCTTTTATAAAAGGAATTAATTTATTTATGCCTCAATATAGTATTTGGAAAACGATAAATCCAATGATTTCCATCGTTGTTGAATCAATACTAGTGCTTGCAGTCATTCAAATAATCAGCAAAGATAAACCACTTCAAACTTTTGTAGCTTTACCACTTGTAAGCATTGGCTGGAGAGTATTGTTCCTTGCTAATCTTGGAATTCAGTTTCTTGCTAATGGATACCTTGCTACTCAAATTTCTGGTATTTATCCTGCATTTGAATTTGTAATCTTAAGTGGAATTGTAAGTGGAGTTATCGGTGTTTCCTTATTGGTAATCAATTCTCTTTGGAATAAGAAGATTAAGTTAAGTGTTTCCATTAAACCTGTATTATCTTTTATCACGTTTGCTTTAGCGATTGTCATTACGATTTTACTATAAATTTATGCCAAGGGGTAAGACATTAATCCCTTGGTTTTATTCTCTACCCACAGAAAAAGAGGTGAAATAATGCTTTCAATTTATGAGAAAATTCTCGATTTTAAAAAAAGAGGAATTCCTTCCATCGTTGTAACTGCGGTAAAAAAGCAAGATGCAGGTCCTGTAGAAGTTGGCAAGAAAATGATTGTTGCTATTACGGGTGAAGCGTTTGGAACCGTAGGAGGCGGAGCAATTGAATATTATGCCAGAGAAAAATGCAAAACCTTATTACTATCAAGGGAAAATTTATTAGAAGAATATTTACTAAGTGAAGGAGAAGTTCTTCCAAATACCAAAACCTTACCCATGGTTTGTGGAGGAGTGGTTACTTTATTTTATGAATACATTGGATCGAAAGAAATGATTTATATTTTTGGAGCTGGTCATGTTAGTCAAGCTCTCGTAAATATTTTAAAAACAATGGATTACCATGTTACGGTTATCGATGAACGCAAAAATGTCATTGATTCGTTTTTACAAGCTGACATAAGAATCAACATGCCTTTTGTTGAATACATCGAACAAAATCCTATTCCTGATGATTCTTTCATTGTGGTTTGTACTCCAAGTCATAAACATGATTATCATGTCATTAATAAAGTAATCGAGTTAAACATAAAACCAAAATACATGGGGATGCTTTGTTCTCCTGATAAGTTAAAAGATTATCTTGAAAAAACCTATGATTTATTTGGCAAAGACGTTGATTTATCTCATTTTTATTCGCCCATTGGACTTGATTTAGGTGGAGGTTCTCCTGAAGAAATCGCCATTTCAATCACCTCAGAAATACTTGCCGTATCCAATCATAAAACAGGACACAAACATTTAAGAGAGGCAATTGATGGTAAGGATTGTTACTGGAAAGATTAATTCTTTCAAAACAACCAAAATGATTGAATTGTATAAAAAAATCCAAAAAGGCGATGGATTTGTTTCTTTAAAAATAATGATCAAGGATAAGGTTCATAGTTACAATGCACTTCATCTTTTGACAAACGAAACATTTCCTTTGATCATTCGAAAAGAATTCAATGATTCTTCAAAAGAAGTCATTTGTCAAATAGGTGAGTATCATTTTTTAAAAGATACAGTTTTATTGATAGAAAACACAATTGAAAAGATGATAAAAGCAAAGGTTTCACCTATTTTTTTAGATGAAATTGGAAATTTAGAATTACAAGAAAAAGGATTTCATCAAATTCTAAAAAAAATGATTTCTTCTAAACTTGATTTGTATTTATCAATTAGAGCTGACTTAGTGGATGAAATCATAAAAAAATATAACATAGAAGAATTCGAGATAATTTCCTTATCGTAAGGAGGACCACATGATATATGACACTTGCATTCAAAATGGAATGGTATTTGTTGATGATGCGTTTGTAAAAACAAATCTTTATATCTTAGATGGAAAAATCGCTTTGATTAGTAAGGCTGTTTTGACATCTGTTTTGACGATTAACGCCATCAATCAGTATGTCATTCCAGGAATCATTGATCCTCATGTTCATTTCAATTTAGATTTAGGCAAAACGCATTCAAAAGATGATTTTTATAACGGAAGCATATGCGCAAGTTTTGGAGGTGTCACAACCTTTATTGACTTTTTAGACCCTGTGGATAATCCAATTGATTTAGAAAAAGCATATTTGAAACGTCTAGAAGAAGCAAAATTATCTGTAATAGATTATAAATTTCATGCGACGATTAAAAACCCTACTTGTGATTTAGAAGAATTTGTTCAAAAGATGTTATCTCTTGGAATTACTTCTTTAAAACTGTTTACTACGTATTCTAATTCTGGCAGAAGAACGTTTGATGCTCAAATTATTGAATTAATAAAATTATCTGAAAAATATCGTTTCACTCTACTCGCTCATATTGAAAACGATGAACTCATTGATTTAAATAGTGCTTTTACATTTTGTGACTTATCCAAAAGTCGTCCAACCATTTCTGAAACAAAAGAAGCATTAAAACTTGCCTCGTTTGTAAGAAAATATGGTGGAACACTTTATATGGTTCATCTAAGTAGTGGAGATACTTTAGAACGGTTAACTTTAGATTTTCCGGATATTTTGCATCAAAATTTTTTTGTTGAAAGTTGTCCTCACTATTTTTTGTTTTCTGATGAAGTTCTGCAAAGAAAAGATGGGTATCTGTATACACTTGCTCCCCCACTTAGAAGCTTTTTAGAAAAAGAAAAATTAAAATCTTTGTATTCTCACATTGATACAATAGGTACAGACCACTGTTCTTTTTTTACAAGCGAAAAGAAACAAGAGTTTCTCAATCAACTTCCTTTAGGAATTGGAGGAATTGAACATTCTTTTGAAGTGATGCATTCTCTTTTTCAGACAGATTCCATTATCAAATTAACAAAAAACGTTGCCACAATTCATAACCTAAAAACAAAAGGGACGATTGAAGTAGGAAAAGATGCAGATCTTTGTATTTTTGAGAAGATGGATGGATTTATTCATGAAGATCACTCTACATCTGATTACTGTGTTTATATTGGAATCAAAAAAGATTTAAACATCGTTTCAACCATTTCAAGAGGTAAATTTATTGTAAAAGATAAAGTGTTTGTTGGAGGATTTGGAACGTTTTTAAAAGGAAGTGACATTTCATGAAAGCATTTATAAATGCCCGAATTTACGATTTTCATACTTTTAGAGAAAACAGTTATGTTCTCTTTGATGAACAAATCATAGAAATTGGAAAGATGTCTGATTTTACTATTAAAGGCATTGAACAAATTGATTGTGAAGGACAAATTCTAATGCCTTCACTTGTGTGTGGACATTCACACATCTATTCCACTTTTGCAAGAGGAATGAATGTAGAATTTCATCCTCAGAATTTTATGGAAATTTTGACTCAACTTTGGTGGAAAATGGATTATCATATTACAAACGATATCACCTATGCATCAGGAATTGTGGCTTCGGTTGATTTTATTAAAAATGGCGTCACAACCTTAATAGACCATCACGCTTCTAAAGAGATTATTGGCTCTTTAGAACAATTAAAAAAAGCAGTTTGTGAAGACGCATCTTTGCGAGGAATCTTTGCTTTTGAAACAAGTGATCGCTTTAATGTAGAAGAAGCCATTCAAGAAAACATACAGTTTATACAAAACGAACACTCTTCTTTTACACAAGGGTTATTTGGACTTCATGCTTCTTTAAGTTTATCAGATGATACACTTTTAAACGTTTCAAAAAATCTCCAAAACAATCCAATCCATATCCACGTAGCTGAAAGTAAAATGGATGAACAAGATTCCATTTCAAATTATGGATTACGCGTCATAAATCGATTGGATCAATTTAAACTCATCCAAAAAAACAGTATTTTAGTTCATGCTCTTTATGTTAATGATGCAGAACTTACTATTATTAAAGAAAGAGAAGCAGTTGTAGCGTTAAACATCTCTTCGAACATGAATAACGGTGTTGGGCTTCCTAATTATAATGCACTTAAAGAGAAAGGAATAAAAGTCATCATTGGAAATGATGGACTGTCTTCTTCCATGACGCTAGAATATTTATATCTTTATTATTCTATGCATTTGAAAGAGGAATCACCTCTAGCTTTTTCACTTGAAGATTTACGTAAAATCATCTTAGATACTTATGAATTTGCAAGTAATCGGTTTAACATAAAAATGGGTAAAATTGAAAAGGGATATGTCGCAGATTTGTTAACAATTCCATACATAGAGCCCACTCCTTTAAACAAAGACAATGTTTTAAGTCACTTGTTTTTTGGATTGTTTCCTCAATTTAAACCTAAAAATGTATTTGTTGCAGGAAAACAAGTTTTAACTAATTATCACGTATCACCTGCTTTAGAAGCTTCCTATCTTTTGGCAAAAACAAAAGCCTCAAAGTTATGGGAAGAAATCAAGAAAGAAGGTTAATGAAATGAACTTAAAAACATCGTTTGATGGATTGACTTTAAAAAATCCATTAATGCCAGCTTCTGGTCCTTTAGTTGGAGATCTTGAAAAATTAATATATATGGTAAATCAAGATTGTGGAGCAATAGTAACCAAAACCATTTCTACAAAAGAACCTCACATTCCAAAGCCTTGTATCTATGGAGACAAAGAGTTTATCATGAATAGCGAACTTTGGAGTGAATATTCAAAAGAAGTTTGGGTTGAAGAAATTTTGCCTGCTTTTATGAAAGAAAAAGATCGACCATTAATTATAAGCGTTGGCTATTCAAAAGAAGATATGGAACTTTTAATTCCAATTTTAGATCCATTTGCTGATGCGTTTGAAGTATCAACTCATTATGTTGGAAAAGATTTATCGGTAATTGCTGAGACTGTAAAAACCATAAGAAAACATACACTTAAACCTGTATATATGAAAATAAGCCCACACATTCCTAGTCCTGAAGATTTTGCAAGAACGGTAAGAGATGCTGGAGCTAGTGGAATTGTTGCAATAAATTCTCTTGGACCTACTTTAAAAATAGATATTGAAACAAGATCCATCGTTTATGGAAATGATTCAGGGTTTGTATGGACGAGTGGGCCTTCGATTAAACCTGTTGCTTTAGCCATTATTTATAAGATTAAAAAAGCATTACCCGATTTCACCGTTATTGGTGTTGGGGGTATTAAAAGCGCAGAAGATGTAATTGAATTTTTGCTTGCAGGAGCGTCAGCCGTTCAAATGTTATCAGGAGCACTTTTAAAAGGGAAAGATTTATATTCAAAAATCATATCAGATTTACCGAAAGTTCTTCAAAAATATGGTTTTTCTAGCGTTGAAGAAGTTATTCAAACAACGCTTACTAATTCTGTGAAATATAGCGCAAGTCTTCCACACTTAATTGAAGACAAATGCATTAAGTGTATGATTTGCATGAAGATATGTCCCTATTTTGCAATTGATTTCAAAGACAAAATTACGTTTAATTCTAAAAAATGTTTTGAATGTGGCTTATGCGTTTCAAAATGCCCAACTGCTGCAATAGTGATGGACTAAATCAAGGAGGTATCTTATGAAAGATATAAGTGTTTCAATTCCAAAAGTAGATAATCTTGAAAAAACATCAGGTAGTGCTTTGTATGTGAATGATTATGATATGGAAGGCATGCTTTATGCTAAAACACTTCGTTCGACGATTTCAAAAGGAAAAATTAAAGAAATAGAAATCCCTTACCTTCCTTTCGGATACGAGATTGTTGATTACAAAGATGTTCCTGGACAAAATATTGTGAAAGTCATCTTTGACGATATGCCAGTATTTGCCAAAAATGAAGTAACCTATAAAGGCGAGCCTATCTTGCTTATTGTGGGAGAAGATAAAGTTGTTATTGATGAAATCTTAAAACAAATAAAAGTCATCTATATTGAAGAAACACCTACATATGAATGGAAAAATAGTTGTTGCCATTATCACTTCACGAAGGGAAATCCAATTTCTGTTTTTAATATGGCAAGTCGAGTAATCACTTATGATTATGAAACTGGTTATCAAGAACAAGCCTACATTGAGCCTCAAGGATTTTTAGGTTATCCAGAAGGGAAAAAGATTACCTTAATCGGGTCCATTCAATGCCCTTATTACGTTAAAAACGCAGTTATAATGGCTCTTGGAGTACCATTTGATGAAGTTAGAATTATTCAAGCATCCGTTGGTGGAGCCTTTGGCGGAAAAGAAGAATTTCCTTCATTAATCGGATGTCAATTAGCCGTTGCAGTTGCTAAAATTCAAAAACCAATTAAACTCATTTATGAAAGAGAAGAAGATATGATTTCTTCTACGAAACGTCATCCTTCCAAAATTACAATGAGTGCAGCTATAAATGACAAAAAAGAATTAATAGGAATTAAGGCAAAAGTCGGAATTGATGCTGGAGCAACCATTGGCTTAAGTGGAGTGGTTTTATCAAGAGCATTAATTGCTTCAACCGGAGCTTATACCATTCCAAATTTAGAAGTGAATGGAGATGTTTATTTAACCAATACAGTTCCAAATGGGGCATTTAGAGGCTTTGGAGCTCCGCAAATGTTGTTTGCCATCGAAATGTTTATGGAACACATCGCAAAAGATTTGTCAGAAGATCCTTTTTTGTATCGTTTAAAATATCTTGCAAAACAAGGAGATCCTACTTCAACAAATGGGTTATTTCGAGACCCAATTATTATGAAACAAATGATTGAAAAAGCGATGGTAGTCTCAGATTACTCTAAAAAAATAAAAGAATTTTCTACAGATAATTCCTTTAGAGGAATCGGTATGAGTTGGTTTTTACATGGATGTGGATTTACCGGAAGTGGTGAATCAACTCATATTCATGCAAAAGTTAAATTAAGAAAAGACAAACAAAATAAGGTACATATTCTAATTGCTGCTGTAGATATGGGGCAAGGCGTTAAAACGACAATGAGAAAAGTAGTTTCAGATATTCTAAATTTGCCAATTGATCAAGTAATTTATAATAATCCTGATACGGATTTTGTTCCAGATTCTGGACCAACAGTTGCCTCTAGAACAATGATGATTGTTGGCGGACTTGTCGCAAGATGTGCCCTTCAATTGAAAGAAAAATGGATCGATTTGGAAGAAATTATTTGTGAAGAAAATTACAGTCAACCAGATTATATTAAATGGGATGAATCTACTTTTACAGGAGATGCATATCCTGCATATTCTTGGGGAGTAAATGTTGTTGAAGTGAAAGTTAATAAAGCAACATATATGACTGATATTGCTGGTGTATGGAGCGTATACGATCTTGGAAAAGCCATAGATGAAAGGATTGTCTTAGGCCAAGCCGATGGAGGAATCGCTCAAGGCATCGCTTATGGATATTTAGAAGTCATGGAAGTAAAAAACGGAAAAATAATGCAAAAGAATTTTACAGACTATATGATTCCAACCGCATCTGATGTAGGTCAAATGGAAACTTATATTATGGATAATCCTTATCCTTTAGGACCTTATGGGGCAAAAGGCGTGGGAGAATTGACCTTAGTAGGTGGAGCACCAGCAGTAGCAAAAGCAATTGAAAATGCAATAAATAGAAAAGTTTTAAAAATTCCTGCAACACCAGAATTGATAATGGAGTTGATTGAAAATGGCAAACATTAATTTTAAATTAAATGGAGAATTTGTCTCAATTGAGGCAAATCCCGGACAACGATTACTCGATGTTTTACGAAATGAATTCAAATTAACTGGTGTAAAGGAAGGATGCGGAGAAGGAGAATGCGGAGCTTGTGCAGTCTTAATAAACAACGAGATTGTTAACTCTTGTTCCATTCCTCTTGCAAACATTGATGGATCAGAAATTATAACCATCGAAGGATTTTCAAAGACAAAACAATTTGAAGTGTTACAACATTCTTTTGAAGAAGAAGGAGCCGTGCAGTGTGGCTTTTGTACACCAGGAATGATCATTGCCTCTGAAAGTTTGCTCCACAAAAATCCTCATCCAACTACTGAAGAAATCAAAATTGGATTATCTGGAAATCTATGTCGTTGTACTGGATATAACATGATTATTAAAGCTGTTCAAAAAGCTTCGAAGGATGGCGATGGATTATGGTAAAACAAGTAATTGCAAAAACACTTATTGAAGCGTTAAATTACTTAAATGAAGAACCCTATCAAGTTCTAGCCGGAGGAACTGATTTAATGATTCAAAACAGGTCTTCTGCGGATACTCCTGTCGCATTTAAAAAGAATATTTTATACGTGTCTTCTATTGAAGAATTAAAATACATTAAAAAAAAGAAAAATCAAATTTTAATTGGAGCGCTTACTCCGCTTGAAACCATAATGAATCACGAGTTAACGCCTGCAATTTTAAAAGAAACAATCTCTGAAATGGCGTCTCCTGCAATAAGACATATCGCAACTCTTTCAGGAAATATAGGAAATGCTTCTCCAGCTGGAGACAGTTTAGTGCCTTTATATCTTCTCGATTGTAAAGTAAAACTGGCTTCAAAAGATAAAGAGAGACTGATTTTTCTTAAAGATTTAATTGTAGGCCCTCGAATTACTTTATTAGAAGAAAATGAAATGATTACCGAAATCCAAATTTCATGTTTGGATTTTACAAAATCTTCTTTTGTAAAGGTAGGTGGCAGAAAAGCCGATGCCATTTCAAAAGTATCATTTGCTGGAGCTGTTCTTATCAAAGAAAAAATGATTGTCGATCTTAGATTTGTATTTGGAAGTGTTTATAAAACGGTTGTTCGTCTTCCAGAAATTGAACAAAAATATAAAGATTGGACCATTTCTGAATTAAAAGATGCATTAGAAGATGTGCTACAAGATTACGAAAAATATATCTTGCCAATTGATGATCAACGTTCAACTAGTGTTTACCGAAAAAAAGTAGCTCTTAATCTATTATCAGATTTTATAGAAAATTTGTAAAAACACACTTTAAGAAAAGAGGCGATTCTATGAATCATAAAGATTTATCTCTTCGCTCAAGAGGAATTGAGTTATCATCTTTGGTATTGAAAAACGCTCGTATCATTAACGTGTTTAATGGATTAATCGAAGATGCAGATATTGCCATTGAAGATGGAATTATTGTAGGTATTGGATCTTATAGCGGAAAAACCGAAATTGATCTATTTCATCAATATGTCTCTCCAGGATTTATCGATGGGCATGTTCACATTGAATCCTCTATGCTTGTACCATCTGAATTTGCAAAAATCGTCATGCCAAAAGGAACCACCTCTGTTATAGCTGATCCTCATGAAATTGCTAACGTTTGTGGCTTAGATGGAATACGATTTATGATTGAATCAAGCAAGAAAGTTCCGCTTGATTGTTTTATGATGATTCCATCTTGCGTGCCTTCGACTCCTTATGAAACTTCTGGAGCTAAAATTGATGCAAAAGATCTATCTGCTTTTTTAAAAGAAGAAAATATTTTAGGTCTAGGCGAAGTAATGGATTACCCTGGAGTGATTTTAGGTAAAGACGATATCTACGATAAAATTAATATCATGAAAAACCATCCAATAGATGGACATTCTCCTGGAATTTATGGGAAAGAGTTAAATGCTTACATTATGTCTGGAATTCAAACTGACCACGAAGCCACTTCACCTTTGGAATTAATGGAAAAAGTATCAAGAGGAATGTACATTCATCTAAGAGAAGGTTCAGCCACAAGGAACGTAAAAGCCTTATCTGTCGCTGTTAATCCCCTTAATTCTCATCGATTGCTTTTTTGTACAGATGACAAACACCCAGAAGACATTAAAAAAGAAGGTCACATTAATTACAATATCAATCTAGCTATTGAAAATGGAGTTGATCCCATTTGTGCGATTCAAATGGCAACCATTAACGTTGCCACTTGTTATCAATTAAAAGGGTATGGTGCTATTGCACCTGGGTATGTTGCAGATCTAGTTGTTTTCGATAACCTTTTGTATATTGAACCCAAAATGGTATATAAGAAAGGCACTCTTGTTGCTAAAAACAATATTTCTCTCTTTGAATCTGATACGGCTTTAAATGATTCCGTTTTAAACACAGTTCATATCAAAACAGAAGATATTTCTTTTCAAATCCCTTTAAAAAGTGATAAAGTGAATGTCATTGGATTAATTAAAAACAATGTTACAACTTTAAAAATAATTGAAAAAGTAAAAGTTGTAAACGGTTTTTACGAACAAGAAGATTCATCGGATTTATTAAAACTTGCAGTAATCGAAAGACATCACTTCACAGGTAATATAGGACTTGCCCTTGTGAAAGGGTATGGATTAAAAAAAGGAGCAATTGCTTTAACCATTGCTCATGATTCTCATAATTTAATGATTTTATCGGATAACGATATCGATATGAAAATTGCAATGGACAAAATCATTGAAATTGGTGGAGGAATTGTTTTAGTAAAAGAAGGAAAAGTCATGCATTCTTTGACATTAGAAGTAGGTGGAATCATGACTTCTAAAGGGAGCGCTCATGTAGAAGATCTTCTTTATAAAATGGAAAGAGATATTCGAAAAATGGGTGTAAAAGATGAAATAGATGATCCTTTCTTATCTCTTGCCTTTTTATCTCTTCCTGTAATACCTGAATTAAAATGTACTGATTTTGGATTATTTGATGTTAATTCATTTCAAATTATTCCTTTAGAAGTAGAGGGAGGAGTTCTATGAAATACGTAAAAGGATATGAGTGTAGTCTTTGTCATAAATTTTTTCCAATTCAAGAAGAATTATTTACTTGTCCTGATTGTGGCGAAAAAGGAATTTTAGATATCATCTATGATTATGAAGCTATGAAAAAGGAAGTTACAAAAGAATATTTCTTAAAGAATTCTGAAAAATCGATGTGGCGCTATCATTTGCTTATGAGTGTCAATGAAGAACTACTTGAAAAGACCTTAAAAGTAGGAAATACTCCACTTTATACGTCTTTTAATTTAGCTTCAATCATTAACGTAAAGACACTTTACATAAAAGATGAAGGATTAAATCCAACTCAATCATTAAAAGATAGAGCATCCGCAGTGGCGGTTATAAAAGCTATGGAAAAGAACCAAACAACTCTTGCTTGTTCTTCAACTGGAAACGCTGCTTCAAGTCTTGCAGGTAATGCAGCTAGAATGGGTCTAAATACAGTTATTTTTGTACCGAAAAGAGCTCCAGTTGGTAAATTAACACAATTGTTATATTATGGAGCGACCGTTATTAAAGTAGATGGAGACTATAAAGATGCTTTTCAATTATCTAAACTAGCAATCAATCATTATAAGTGGTATAATCGGAATGCTGCCATTAATCCTCATTTAGTTGAAGGGAAAAAAACAGTAGCTTTCGAAATTGCAGAACAGCTACAATTTAAACCAACGGATTGGGTTGTAGTATCAGTGGGAGATGGGTGTACCATAGCCGGCGTGTACAAAGGATTTTATGATTTGTTTCGTCTTGGACTTATCGATAAAATCCCGAAATTATTAGGAGTACAAAGTGAAGGTTGCTCTCCTTTCGTTGAGGCTTACGAAAGTGGATTACCTCTTGCAGAAGCTGAAGAATTAACCATTGCAGATTCGATTGCAGTTGGAATTCCAAGGAATCCTATTAAGGCCATTAATGCTGTTAAACTTTCTTTGGGTTCATGGATGAAAGTATCAGATAAACTTATACTAGATTCAATGGTTTTACTTGGAAAAACAGAAGGAATTTTTGCGGAACCCGCAGCTGCAGCTTCGCTTGCGGGCCTGATTCAAGCTAGAAAACAAAATGTAATTACAAAAGAAGATTCTGTTACAATTATTGTGACAGGAAATGGATTAAAAGATACCCAAAATGCATTAAAAGCGATTCAAGAACCGCCTACTTTAAAACCAAATTTAAGCGAATTAATAAATTATTTAAAGACTAGAGGAGAAAACGATGAGTAAAATACCATTTGGACCTACCTATGAAGAGATGTTACATCCGAATAAGCTTGATCCAAGCATTAGAAAAGAAGCTTTAGAAAATATTAAAAACGAATTAAATCCCATAAATTTATTTAACATTACTTGGAAAAACGAATTAGGTGAAGTAAATAAAATTGTACTGCCAAAAGAATTAACAGGAGTTGAAGCAAACATTGTTGTACTTCTTGGAACCTATTTTCCATCTGGTTCACACAAGGTAGGACCTGCTTATTTTACCTTAATTGAAGGATGCGTTGATCAAACCATTATTCCAGGAGAACACACTATTTTAGGACCATCTACTGGTAATTTTGGAATTGGAGTATCTTATATCTGTAATCTTATGAAATTTGATTCGATTGTAATCATGCCTGATAATATGAGTAAAGAACGTTACGATCGCATCAAAAAATATGGAGCGAAATTAGATTTAACTCCAGGAACTGAATCTGATGTAATCTTAACATTAGAAAGAACCTTTGAATTGAAAAAAGACCCTAAAAACCGATCTTTAGCACAATTTGAACTTCTTCCTAATTATCGCTTTCATCGTCATGTGACAGGTTCTAGTTGTGTTGAAGCAGTAAAAGGAATCGGCAATTCAAGAATTGCTTGTTTTACTTCGGCTCCAGGAAGTGCTGGAACACTTGCAGCAGGAGATCAAATCAAAGCAGCTTTTCCTGAAGCAAAAGTTGTTGCACTCGAACCTTATGAATGTTCTACTTTAATGAATGGTGGAAGAGGTCAACATCGAATTGAAGGCATTGGTGACAAAATGTGCACTTTGATTCATAACGTGTTAAACACTGACTTTATTGCATTGATCAAAGATGACGATTCGGTAAGAGGATTAAAGATTATTCATGATGGAATCAATATTTTAATCGAACAAGGTGTGCCTAAAGACGTGGCACAATCAATGAAAGATTTATTTGGTGTATCAGGAATTTGTAATATCATTGGCGCAATCAAAATGGCTAAATATTTAAAACTAGGGCCAAATGATAATGTTGTGACTATTGCAACCGATGGATACGATCGTTATGATTCTGTTATTAAAGATTTAGAAAAAAGATATTTAGAAACAGAAGATTATGTGTTAAGAAGATGGTTTAACGACGTATTTCGTAAAAATGCCGTTGAGGATATTGTTGATTATCGAAACGATGCTCAAAAAGAAAAATTATTTTTACAAAAAGAAAACGATTGGCTTAAATTTGGCTATTCAAAAGAATACTTAGACTCGATGAAAAAAATGGATTTTTGGAATCGTGAGTATCAATTAATTCACCATTACGACAAATTAATCCAAACATTACGTAAGGAGAAATAATATGAAAATTGATATGTCTGCCATTTTAGAAAAAGCAAAATCTTATGAAAAAGAGATGAGTGCATTTTTAAGAGATATGGTTTTGATTCCAAGTGAAAGCTCTCAAGAAGAGAAAGTAGTATTACGAATTAAGCAAGAAATGGAAAAAGTTGGTTTTGATAAAGTTGAAATTGATCCAATGGGAAACATCATTGGAACCATTGGACACGGGTCTCACATTATTGCAATGGATGCTCATATTGATACCGTTGGAATTGGTGAATATAAAAATTGGAAATTTGATCCTTATCTTGGCTTTGAAAACGATCTTGAAATTGGAGGAAGAGGGACATCCGATCAAGAAGGTGGAATGGCTTCAATGGTTTATGCTGGAAAGATTATTAAGGATTTAAATCTAGAAGGCGATTACACGTTACTTGTGACAGGCACCGTTCAAGAAGAAGATTGTGATGGACTTTGTTGGCAATACATTATCGAAGAAGACAAAATCAAACCAGAATTTGTCGTCATTACGGAACCTACATCTTGTAACATATATAGAGGACATCGAGGAAGAATGGAAATTAAAGTTTCCACCTATGGAATTAGTTGTCATGGTTCGGCTCCAGAACGTGGAGATAATGCTATATTTAAAATGGCTCCCATTTTAATTGAACTCCAACAACTTCATCGAGAGTTAAAAGATAATGCATTTTTAGGAAAAGGCACACTAACCGTAAGTGAAATCTTCTTTAGTTCACCTTCAAGATGTGCAGTATCAGATGGCTGTAGTATTTCAATCGATAGAAGATTGACTCAAGGAGAAACCTATTTAAGTGCATTAGAAGAAATTCAAAATTTGCCTTCGGTTATAAAAGCTGGAGCCTCCGTTGAAATGTATGATTATAAAAGACCTTCTTATACAGGGCTTGTATACCCTACAAAATCTTATTTTCCAACTTGGGTATTAGAAGAAGAACATGTTGTATGTCAAAGTACAAAAAAAGCTTATATTGAGCTGTTCAGAGAACAACCTCTAATCGATAAATGGACTTTTTCAACCAATGCAGTTTCCATTATGGGAAGATATTTAATTCCTTGTATTGGCTTTGGACCAGGTCATGAAAATGAAGCTCACGCACCAAACGAAAAAACTTTCAAAGCGGAACTTGTTAAAGCATGCGCAATGTATGCAGCGATTCCTAGTATGTATGTTGAAATGATTTTAGAAAAAAAGGAGAATTAAGAAATGAAACCACTATTTAAAGGAAAACATTTTATTACACTTGAAGAATGGTCAAATGCTGAAATAGATCAATTGCTTGAGACATCGTTTGAATTAAAACACGATTTTTTACATAATAACCCAACACCATACTTAACAAACAAAACTGCTTTTTTAATGTTCTTTGAACAATCCACAAGAACAAGAAATTCGATGGAATCAGGAATTGCTCATTTGGGTGGACATGGAACATTTTTAGATGTATCAACAATGCAAATATCACACGGAGAATCCGCAAAAGATACCGCAATCATTCTTTCCAGTTATGGACATGGAATTGCTTGTCGTAATTGCTTTTGGGGAGTAGGAAACAAATATTTACGCGAAATGGCAAAATATTCTACAGTTCCTGTTATGAATTTACAATGTGATATCTATCATCCAATGCAAGGCCTTGCTGACTTAATGACAATCAAAGAAGTTTCAAAAACCACAAAAAACTTAAAAGTTTCGATTATTTGGGCTTATGCGACATCACATAAAAAACCGATTAGTGTTCCATTAACTCAAATACTTTTATTTCCAAGATATGGAATGGATGTAACGCTTGCGTATCCTGAAGGATATGATTTGCCAGATTGGGCTATTGAAAAAGCTAAATTAAATGCCTTAGAAAATGGTGGAAGTTTTAAAATTACTCATGATATCGATGAAGCGTTTAAAGGCGCAGATATTGTCATCCCTAAAAACTGGGGAAGTTGGGTTAAAAATCAATCTACGGCAGTAGTAGATGATTTGTTAGAAAGTTATAAGAATTGGAAATGTACTGAAGACAGAATGAGACTTGCAAGTCCTAATGTCTATTATATGCATGCTCTTCCTGCAGATAGAGGAAACGAAGTAGAAGATTCAGTGATTGATGGAGTTCACTCCATTGTGTACCAAGAGGCAGAAAATCGTCTTCACACCGCTAAAGCTGTTATGGCTTTAACGATGGGAGATAAATAATTTTTGAAGACAAATGACATCCATTTGTCTTTTTTCTAATAAAAAGAGGTGAAATTATGAGAATTTTTTTAGCATTTTTGCCAAACATTGTAATACTAAATCAAGTAGAGAGCATTAAAAACAAGTTGAAAGAACACTGTGAATCAGGAAATTACACTGAAAAAAACAATCTTCACGTAACGCTCATTTTCATTGGTGATGTAAATGAAGTTCAATTAAGGAATGTAAAAAAAATCCTTCATCAAACAGCATTTGCTCCGTTTTCAATCAAATTAAAAGCTATTAAAAGCTTTGAAACAAAAGGCAAAGGAGATGTATTCTTTATCGATGTATTTAAAACATCAATACTAGAAGATATCTATAAATTCCTTTTCGAAAAATTAAATAATAGTGGATTTAACATTCAAAACAGAGAATATCTTCCTCATTTAACTTTAGGAAGAAAAGTTGTATTAAATAAGCCAGATGATTTAGTTCTTTTAAATTCGTCTTTTAAAGGACTTTCATTTCAAACTAATAGGATTAGTTTAATGGAATCCGTCCGTATTGATGATGAGTTAATTTACAGAGAAATCGATCAAGCTGAACTAAAATAGATTCCGTCATAAAACTATGGAAAAACGCGATAATTAGCTTTTTTCAGTTTATATAAAATTAAAAAAGAACTTCATAGAAGTTCTTTTTTTTACTTAGTATAATTGTTTTTCTTTTGCGAGATATTCTTTAAATAATGCTAAACAAGCGTCGCGGTTAGTTTCTTCTAAATCTAAAATTGTGATGTCAGTGGCGTCGTTTTTAATAAATTTATAAATGAAATCATCTCGAAAACCAATTTCATCGGAGTCTTCTTTTTTACATCCATAATAGACTTTTTTAATGTTAGACCAAATAATAGCTCCAAGACACATAGGGCAAGGATAAGCAGTAGTAAACAAAGTGCAGCCTGTTAAATCATGAGTTCCAATTTTTTTTGAAGCTTCACGGATGGCATTTACTTCAGCGTGTGCTGTTGGATCATGATCTTTTAAAACGGAGTTTGAACTTACAGCAATTATTTTACCATTTTGATCCAAAATTAAAGCTCCAAATGGACCTCCAATGTTCTCATTCATGGTTTTTCTGGCTTGATTAATCGCCTTTGTCATCAATTGACTTGAATCTTTTGAGATATCCATAGAATTGTTCCTTTCATTGTGTTCTTTTTATAGCGTAAATCTATTATAGACTTTTTTATTGAATTTGTAAATTTATTCCAAAGAAATCCTTTATTAATTATTTTTATTAAAAGAATGATATAATAAATTGATAAAATATCAATAGAAAGAAGAATGATTATGAAATATATCTCTTGGAATGTAAATGGATTAAGAGCTTGTATGAAAAAGGGTTTTAAGGACTTTTTTTTATCAACAGATGCGGATGTTTTTGCGATTCAAGAAACAAAAATGCAAGAAAATCAAAAGGATTTCTTTTTTGATGGATATTTTGAATATTGGAATAATGCAGAAAAACTGGGATATTCAGGAACGCTTATCTATACAAAACAAAAACCTTTAAACGTCGTATATGGATTGTTTGGAGATAAGTACAATGATGAGGGAAGAACAATTACCCTTGAGTACAATGATTTTTATTTTATGACGGTTTACTCTCCTAATTCTCAAAAAGAACTGGAGAGACTAGAATATCGAATGACGTATGAAACTCACTTATTGGATTACCTAAAATATTTAGAAAAAACAAAACCAGTTATCTTATGTGGTGATTTAAATGTTGCACACACAAAAATAGATATAAAAAACGCAAAGCAAAATGAAAGAAATGCAGGTTTTACAATAGAAGAAAGAACAAAATTTCAAACATTATTGGATTCTGGATTTACGGATACCTTTCGTTATCTTTACCCAGACAAAATCGAATATTCTTGGTGGAGCTATCTCTTTCATTCCAGGGATAACAACGCAGGATGGAGAATCGATTATTTTATCACATCTAATACTTTAAGACAAAAAATAAAAGATGCTCAAATATTGACTTCCATTTTAGGGAGTGATCATTGTCCTGTTTTACTAGAAGTTTATTAGATAAAATGAAACTGTTTATTTTAGCAGTTTTTTTTTGTAATATCATTTGACTCTTTGATGGTTATACTTTATAATATAGACGGCTATCAATATAAGCGATATGAAATCTAGGAGAATTTATGGTAAAAGACATCTTTTTATGGTTAAACGATCAATTACTTAAAATGACATGGCTTGACTCACTTGTAAAGTGGTTTTTTTCAGATGTCATCCATTTAGACACATCTGGTATGTTTTATAGTAGTGTTGTCTTTTTTGTGTATGATGTCATTAAAATATTGATTTTGCTTGGTGTATTAATTTTTATTTCATCCTATATTCAATCCTATTTTTCACCTGAAAGAACTAGAAAAATACTTGGAAAATTTAAAGGAATTCCTGCAAACATCATTGGAGCTCTTTTAGGGACAGTAACGCCTTTTTGTTCTTGTTCCTCCATTCCAATTTTTATTGGATTTACCAAAGCAGGATTACCCATTGGAGTCACGTTTTCATTTTTAATTTCATCTCCCTTAGTAGATCTTGCCTCAGTCGTATTACTCGCAAGCATCTTTAGTTGGAAAATTGCTTTAGCTTACGTTGTAGTAGGATTAGTGATTGCCGTTATTGGAGGAACACTTATTACTTTCCTTAAAATGGAAAAGTATGTGGAATCTTTTGTTTATGATGGATTAGGACAAACCAATGATTATGTTGAAGAAAAATTAACAAAAAAAGAAAGAATAGCTTATGCATTCCAACAAGTATTAGATATTATAAAAAAAGTTTGGATTTATCTTTTAATTGGAGTAGGAATTGGTGCACTTATTCATGGCTACATTCCTGAAAATTTTATCTCTTATGTTTTAGGAGATAATAATCCTTTTTCAGTCATCATAGCGACACTTTTAGGCATACCAATGTATGCTGATATCTTTGGAACTTTGCCAATCGCAGAAGCATTGGTATTAAAAGGTGTAGGAATCGGAACCGTTTTAGCATTCATGATGGCGGTTACCGCTTTATCACTTCCATCTATCATTTTACTTAAAAAAGTTGTGAAAACAAAACTATTAATGACCTTTGTCGGAGTTGTAACAGTTGGAATTATTTTAATGGGTTATTTGTTTAATTTATTTGGTTATCTATTTGTATAAAAAAGGAGGAAATATGATGAAAATTACTGTACTTGGTTCAGGATGTTCTAATTGCAAAAGACTACTTGAAAGTGTAACACTTGCTGTAAAAGAATTAAAATTAAATGTTGAAATTGTTTACCAAACTGACATGATTGAAATTGCAAAAACAGGAATTATGCATACACCGGGACTTATGATTGATGAAAAAATCGTTTCATCTGGAAAAGTATTAACAAAAGATCAAGTCATACTCTTATTAAAAAACATCGAGTAAATGGTTATGAAACATCAAAATATTCGTTTTTTTGAAAAGTTTTTAACTGTATTTGTTTTACTATGTATGGTGATTGGAGTATTACTTGGAAAGTGGGTAACAGAAGTACCTCAATTTTTAAGTCAATTTGAAATTGCAAGCGTTAATATTCCTATTGGAATTTTAATTTGGCTTATGATCTATCCTATGATGTTGAAAATTGATTTTGGATCTATCAAACATGTAGCAAAAAATCCAAAAGGACTCTATTTAACTTGGATTATTAATTGGCTTGTAAAACCATTTACGATGTTTTTTATTGCTTCTTTATTCTTTTTAGTTCTTTTCCAAAACATCATTCCTGAAAGTCTTGGGCAAGATTATTTAGCTGGTGCGATTTTACTTGGAGCTGCTCCTTGTACAGCAATGGTTTTCGTTTGGAGTTCTTTGACAAAAGGAAACCCAGCATATACGCTTGTACAAGTTGCTACAAATGATTTAATCATTTTAGTATTATTTGTACCAATCGTTGGGTTATTACTTGGAGTTGGTGGAATTGTTGTACCTTGGGACACGTTATTTTTGTCTTTGGTCTTATTTGTGGTTGTACCACTTTTAGGAGCCTCTTATACAAGATTTCAAGTAATCAAGAAAAAAGGTCTAGACTTTTTAAACACCAAACTCATTCCAGCTTTTTCGAAGTGGACGACTTACGGGTTACTTCTTACTCTCATTTTAATATTTTCTTTACAAAGTGAACTAATCATTCGTAATCCATTTCATATTTTCTTAATCAGTATGCCATTAATTATTCAAACATTTCTCATATTTTTCATCGCTTATTTTGCGGCAAAAAAATTAAAGTTGCCTCATGACATAGCTGCTCCTGCAGGAATGATTGGAGCAAGTAATTTTTTTGAATTAGCTGTTGCAGTGGCAGTAGCATTATTTCCATTAAATCCTGGAGTTGCCTTAGCAACCATTGTAGGAGTATTGGTTGAAGTTCCTGTTATGTTACTACTTGTAAAAATTGCCAATAAAACCGTTTACTGGTTTCCAATGAAGGAAAAAACAAATGAAAAAATATAAAGTGGCATTTGTTTGCGTACATAATAGTTTAAGAAGTCAAATGGCTGAAGCTCTAACAAAACATTTAGCAAGTGATGTTTTTATTGCATATAGTGGAGGCACACAAAAAGTATCTAGAATAAATCAAGACGCTGTAAGAGTGATGAAGAAGCTATATCAAATAGATATGGAATCTTCTCAAACATCAAAAACAATAAGTGATTTACCTTTTGTCGATATTGTAATAACGATGGGGTGTGATGTCATTTGCCCTAATCTTCCCTGTCATTATAAAGAAGATTGGAACTTAGAAGATCCTACTGGAAAAGAAGACAAATTATTTATTCAAACGGCACAGACTATTCATTTAAGAATTTTAGATTTAAAAGATAGAATCTTAAATAAACAAATCATATTTGAAGAATAAAGAGAATATTTAGATATCATCATTGATTTCTTAACTATTCTCTTTTTTCACGTCTCATTTAATGTTATACTTAACATAGAACAACATATTGTAAAGGATACTTTTATGAATGCAAAAACATTAAAGATTATTGCAATTATTACCATGGCAATCGATCACATAGGCCTTTACTTATTGATTGATAATAATGTGTGGTATCCGATTCTAAGAAGTATAGGAAGAATTTCGTTTCCACTGTTTGCTTTTTTGATTGCGGAGGGTTTTTTTCATACAAAAAATTTGAAAAAATATTTCTTGCGTCTTTTGAGTTTTGCTTTGTTGATTGAAGCCTTTCTTATAGGTTATAGCCTATTTATTCATCAGTATGATTATATTATTCATGCTAATGTTATTTGGCCTTTAGTAGTTGGACTTGCTTGTTTATATCTTGTGAAACTAAAAAAATGGTATTTTTACCTTTTAGCTTTAGGAATGGTTATTTTATCAGAACTGATTAAATTCCCTTATGGAGCTTACGGAGTCATTCTTATTTTGATTTTTGGATATGCGAAAAAATTTCCTTTACAAGTCTATTTAATGATTTATTTAAACTTGTTCTTTATCGATTGGCCATTATTAAAGCTTGTTGGTGTTCCAGATCCTTATATTAAATACATGTGGCTTCAATGGTTTTCAATTTTAGCACTTATTCCAATCTATTTTTATAATGGATTACTAGGCAAATCAAAAAAATGGTTTTTCTATGTATTTTATCCAGTGCATCTTGGAATAATCTTTTTGATTAAAGTATTTATGGAGATGATCTAATGAATCACAATATATTAACTTTGCTTGAGCTAAAGACTGCGGAAGAAAATACTTGTTTGTTAAAAGGAATTACGACGCTTGATTTAATGGAAGAAGCCGGATTAAAACTAAGTCAGTGCTTTCAAAGAGTAACTTCTGCCAACAAAAAAGACAAAATTTCTGTAGTAAGTGGTATGGGTAAAAATGGTGGAGATGCTTTAGTTATGGCAAGATTTCTACTTGAAGAGGGGTACAGTGTTTCAATTTCTTTAGTCGGAAAAGCAAGTGATATGGCCAAGGAAACAAAAACCAATCTAACCATTCTTAAAGAAAGAAATCAAGATGTCTTACAAATTGATTTATTGGAACACTTCAGTTTATTCGAGAGTTTTATAGCGAATTCTTCATATATCATTGATGGATTGTTTGGGCTTGGGTTAAATAAACCTATAATCGGCATTCAAAAAGAAATAATTTCTTGCATCAATCAATCAAAAGCCTTCGTATTTTCCATTGATATTCCTTCAGGTATCAATGGAAACAACGGACTTGTTTCAGGAGTAGCAATCCAAGCGAATTATACTGCGGTAATTCAGGCTTTTGTTCCTGGAAACCTATTAAATGATGCTTTGGATTATTCGCTAAAAAATGAAGTGTTAGACATTGGCGTTATCATAAACCAGCAAGAACAAGAGAAACAGTTGATTGAAGAATTCGTTTTAAATCTTCCAAAAAGAAAACATCATTCTTCTAAATACGACAATGGAAATATTTTAGTAATAGGTGGATCAATCGGTATGATGGGAGCTCCAGAACTATCTGCTCATTCCGCATTACGAACGGGCTCAGGGCTTGTATCTATTTTATTAAAAAAAGTAGAGTTACCATTTATGAATTTAAAAACGATAGAAATCATGTTAAAAGGATATGACGCAGTAGAAGAATCGTTTGAATTTATACGAAAAAGTGATGCTTTAGTATTTGGACCTGGGTTGGCTCAAGACGATAAAAACGCTTCAATTTTAAAACAACTATTATCAACCAATAAAAAAATGGTAATTGATGGAACTGGAATCAAGATTTTAAGCAATCTTTTAGAAGAGGGTTCTAATCAAAAAAACATTGTTTTAACTCCTCATGTAGGAGAATTGGCTTTCCTTATGGAAAAGAATAGTTCTGATATTAAAGATTGCCCGTTAAAATACATCAATCAATTAACCGAAAAAGGGTTTACCGTTATTTTAAAAGGGGCAACGACAATCGTTGCAAATAGTTATCGGGTTGTTTTTATGAATAAGGGAAACCCTGGAATGGCAACTGCCGGAAGTGGAGATGTACTATCAGGAATCGTTGCTAGTTTGTTAGGAGAAGGAATTCCTCCTTTTGAAGCCGCACTTTATGGAGTATGGATTCATTCTGATGCAGGAAATATGGCAAAAGCTTTCTTTGGAGAAAGAAGTATGATAGCAAGTGATATTATTTCAAATATTTCAAATGTGCTTAAAACTCAGTAAAATACGGCTTGGAAAATAATGATTGTATTTTAAAAAGAGGTGAATTCTTTGAACAAACTAAAAGCTAGATTGTCGAAAGCAAAAAGTTTAATTAGTATTAAAACATATAAAAAACCGATGATATTTATCTTACTTTTAATGATTTTCATCAATATAGTGATATTATCCATTGCCGCAATTATTGCTCTTGTGATCGATGATTCTTATAGCAGTTTCATTGATGCTTTTGCCAACGGAAGTTTAAAGTGGATGTTATCACCCAATGCAATTCTTTCCATCGAAAATCCTAATACTCTATTTTTAGCCGTGGTCGTATTAATCATTGGACTTGTCTTGTTTTCAGGGACAATCATTGCTTTAACGACAAATTCCATCAAAGAGTATTTTCAAAAGAAAAAGTCTGGTAGCGGAATGATTTTTTTAGATCACCACATTGTTGTGTTAAATTGGAACAATAAAGTTCCAGAACTTGTTGCTGACTTGCTTCACGTTGAAAATAGAAAAGTTACAGTTATGATTTTGGCAGAGATTGACAAATCTTATGCTGAAAAACAAATTATGAATGCCATCGAAAAAATTAGAAATGAAAAAAAGAATATATCCAATTTAAATGTTTTAATTAAAAATGGAGACCCTTTAATACACAGTGATTTATTAGATATTTCGATTTCAAAGGCGGATTCAATTTTAATTATGAATAACGATTGTCATGAAACAATTTCAAAAAACCTATCAAAAAGTGATTTAAATGTTATTAAAGTAATTTTAAGCCTTGGTCGGATTGAATTTGTTTATAATCCGCCTATTGTTTCTGAAATTAAATTTATTGAATCCAAAGAAAAAATTCAAACGATGTCAAAAGTAGTTGAAGGACTTCATGAACATTTAATTCTTCCAATTTGTTTTGATAGAAGACTTGGTCAGATTATTGCTCAAACGATTATAGAGAACAAAATGGAAGATGTCTACTTGGCACTATTTTCTTTTGAAGGTTCTGAAGTATATTTTCTTGAAAATACAGGGTTTGAAGATTGCCTCAAAACACATTCTCACGCCATTCCTCTTGCTAAAATTGGAAATCATCTTTTTGTTTTATCCAAAAGTGATGAAACGAAATTCATTAAAACTAAAAACGATTTTTCTTATCGATTGCTTAAGACAAAACCAATTAACGAAAAAACAGAGCTTGATGTGTATCTTGTTGGAAAAAATAATAAATTAGGTTTTATTTTAAATTCATTTTCAAAGTATGAAGCATTGCATGATTCTGTTTTTCAAGCTGAATCGATTGATGAAAACTTTCTTGATGAGTTTATGTTAAAATTAAATGAATCCATTAAACCCTCTACGATTGTTTTGTTAAGCGATGAATCTCAAGAGATGGATTCTCTTGATGCAAACGTCATCGATGATTTAATCTACATTGAAGGCAGCTTAAAGAGAACTGATATAAATATCATCGTGGAACTATTGGATCCTAAAAACGATCATATTATCAAAGATTTCAATATTAAAAACACCATTATTTCTAATAAGATAATATCCTTACTATTAAGTAAATTAGCTCTATATAAAGAAACGGCTCCTTTTTATGAAAATTTATTAACGATTGAACCAAATCTTATTGGAGAAGATGATCAAGCAATTATGATTAAAAAAGCAAAGGATTGTTTTAATGAAATATTCCCTTTGACCTTTTCTTCTAAAAAAACATTTATTGCCTCAAGTTATTACTCTTTTGAAAAAAAGGTAATTGTAATTGGTTTTGTAAGAGATGATATTTTAACACTATTTGAAGGCAATTTGGATCTTCAAACTGAACTTGCAATTTTAGAAGAGGATTTATTAATTTTAATTAAAATATAGTAAATTTTGAAAGAAGGAATGCAGATGAACCGATTATCATATTTAGACAAAACGCCACTTATTTCTAAGACAGCAAAAATCTTTGAACAGGTAGTTGTCGTTGGAGATGTTGTAATACATGATTTCGTAAGCATTTGGTATCATGCCACTATTAGAGGTGATATGGCCCCAATTGAAATTAAAGAATATACAAATATTCAAGATAATGCGGTCATTCATACCAATACAAATCTTCCTACTTTTATTGGAAAATACGTAACAGTAGGTCATGGAGCGATTATTCACGGGGCGACAGTTTTAGATTATGCATTGATTGGAATGGGTTCAATCATATTAGATGGAGCTGTGATTGGAGAATACTCTATGGTTGGAGCTGGAGCTTTAATTCCTCCTGGAAAAATCATTCCCCCAAAAATGTTAGTGATTGGAAATCCTATGAGAATTGTAAGAGAATTAACAGTTGATGAAATCAAGGCAAACCTTGAAAACGCAGAGTATTATGTCTCACTGATGAAACAATATGAATAGAGGGTAAATATGAAATTAACAACAGAACAACTTAAGAACATTGAAAAAACCAAGGAATTTGTAAAATCAATCATGACAGACGATATGACAGGGCATGATTATTTTCATGTTTTACGAGTTTATCATATGGCATCCTTTTTAGCAAAAGGCGAAGACATAAACAGTTTAATTCTTTTTATAAGCGCATTGCTTCATGATGTAGATGACCTAAAACTTTTCCCCAAAGATAGTAAGAATGCAGAAAACTTTTTAAAGGAATTAACCATTACTTTAGAAGAAAAAACAGAAATTCTTTCCATTATCGAAAATATGTCCTATTCTGCATCTCTTGAGGGAAAAAGCGTTTCTTCTTTAGAAGGACAAATCGTTCAAGATGCAGATCGATTAGATGCAATTGGAGCAATAGGTATTGCAAGATGTTTTGCTTATGGAGCCAGTAAAGGAAGAAGAATATACAATGGCGATGTTAATGATGACTCAAGCCTTGCACATTTTTATCAAAAATTACTAAAACTTCCTGATTTAATGAATACATTACAAGCAAAGCGAATTGCAAGAACAAGAATTAGAGTGTTAAATAATTTTCTTGCAGAATTTCATAATGAATGGAATATTATCAAAAATTAAGTTAAAAAAGAAATTCTTTTTTTCATAGTCCATTTTCTATGCATTCAATTCGTGATAAAATACAAAAAGGTGATTGAATTGACAACTTATCTAGAAACGAAACGCCACATCATCCAAATTGCATCAATGACTAATATGCCGATTCTTGGAGAGTTTGAACTGACAAGAAAATGCAATTTTAATTGTCAAATGTGTTACCTTGATGACATAGATTTAAAAAGCGAACTTTCTGTTTTAGAATGGAAAGCACTTTTTAAAGAGGCAGTAAGTCATGGATTGCTTTATGCTTTGTTGACTGGAGGAGAAATCCTTTTACTACCCTATTTTATCGAGCTCTATGAATATCTTTATGATTTAGGAGTTAAAATCACGGTTTATACAAATGCATCTCACATCAAACCATCTATTATATCGTCCTTTAAAAATAGACCTCCTGAATTGGTTGGAGTAACTATATATGGAGCGAATAATGAAACCTATCAGAAAGTAACTTCAGTTCAAAATGGCTTTGATTTAATAGATAAAGGCATTTCTTTATTGCAAAAAAACAATTTAAATGTTGTTTTAAGAACGATTCCGTTACAGCCGATTTATGATGAACTAGATTTAATAATGGATTATGCCTTAAAGAAGAACTTGTATTTAGGCTATTTTCTTTACGTAGGACCTTCAAGAAATTTAGATTATTTGACAATCCAAAATCGATTAACTCCTGAAGATTTAATTGATTTTGAGAAAAAAATAAAAACGACTTTTCAGATTGAATCTTCTAAAACACTAGAAAAATTTGAAACTCACTCAAATTGTATTGCATTAAAAAGTGCTTATTTTGTGGATAGTTATGGGTATATGCAACCATGTAGTATGATGAATCTTCCTAATAAAAAAATAGAGCCATATACATTGCTCGATGTTTTTTTAGAATTAGGAAAAAAATGGAATGAGTTAGGTGAATGTAAAGAATGCATGGATTGTTCTTTGAAAGGAACATGTATCCAATGTAAAGCAAGAAGACACTTAGAAGGAAACATTAAGTATTGTAGTCCCTACTTAAACGAAATAGCATTGATTCGTAGTCGGAATGATTAAGTCCTGTTGATAGATTTTTAAACATTACTACTTGAGTTTATAACCGTTATGATAATAACTTCTAAAAAGGAGATACAATATGTTGCTAAAAGAGAAGCACATTCTTTTATAATATGGAAAAAGTTAAAGTCTTAATGAATGATATCATCGATCTCATTAAAGAAAATCTTTCAAATGATGGTTCTGCATCCTTGAAAATTAAAGGAAATAGTATGTTTCCTTTTTATAAAGATGGAAAAACTGAAGTGACCTTAATTAAACCCATTTTCCCCTTGATAAAATTAGATGTGATTCTTTATCATGTACAAGAAAAACATATTTTACACCGAATTGTGGCAGTAAAAGATGAAGGATACGTTGTATGTGGAGATGCTTTAAAAGAAAATGAATTTGTAAAACAAAATCAAATAGAAGCTGTAGTTATTTCTCATAAGAACAAAGAAAAACTAATTTTAGAAACACAATTTTTTTACAGATTAATGGTTCGTAAATGGCTTTTCTTAAAACCCATTCGCAGATATCTAATTAAACTATTTCGAATTCTAAAAAAAGAGGAAAACCAATGAAAGAAATCCATTCCCTATTTTTTGAATTAATTAAATCTTCTTTAAATTTAAAAATGTATGATTGTCGTTTGAAAGATGATTTCAAACTGTATCAAATGGCAAAAATTAATGGGTTATCAGGAACGATTTTCCATTCCATTGATCCAACATTAATTGAACATGACGTCTTTCATTTGTTTCAAATGGATTATTTTGAGTATCAAGCACGAGATGTCCGTCAATTAAAAGCCATTCAGGAAGTAGATGAAATATTTAACCTCTCGAACATTGAACATATTTTTTTAAAAGGTTCTTTTTTAAAAGGCATCTATCCAGACACTTATATGAGATCTATGGGAGACATTGATATTTTAGTTCGAAAAGATAAGATGAACGAAGTCCATCAAGTTTTAAACTCATCGGGATATTTCAATTGGGCCAATTCCACAAATCATGATTGTTTTGTGAAAGACAAAGATATTTTTTTAGAAATTCATCCACAATTGGATACAGATTTTGATGATAAATATGATGGATTATTTTTAGATATTTGGTCAAATGCAAAATGCACAAGTAAACATCGCTTTGAGTTTAAAAGCGAGTTTATGTTAGCCTATTTAATGTATCACAATGCAAAACATTTATCGAGTTCAGGGATAGGCTTAAGAAATATACTTGATATTGGTTTGTTTTGTATGAAATTTCAAGATACAATGAATGCAGAAATTTTAGAAAAATTATTAAGAGATAATCATTTATTTAAGCTATTTCAAAATTTCATTTGGTTTAACAACGCCTATTTTGGTTTTGTAATCTTTTCCTTATTTCTAACTAATTTTGAACAAGACTCTGTTTTTCTTGAAAAAATAACGGATTTTATATTAACCTCAGGAGTACATGGAAAAGGAGAAGATCACAACCCATTTGTTTGTGGAATTTCAAAATCATCTTTGAAAGTAGATTCCATTCAAAAAGGAAGAAAAACTTTTATATTGAAAACGTTATTCCCCTCAAAACACTTAATGCAAGGAACGTATCATTATTTGAAAAAATATCCTTGGCTCTTACCTTTCTCCTGGATTCAAAGAGGATGTAAATTGCTTTTCAAAAAGACTAAGAGTAGTATAAAAAAAATTAAGAATCTTCGAGTTCATAAAGATACATTAATGAATACGAAGGAATTATACGATCAATTAGGATTATAAGCATAAATTAAATGCAAAAATGAAAACGTTCATGAAAACATGACCGTTTTTTCATTAAAATATCACAAATGAATTGTAATATAGTGTTATTCAAACTATATACAGGAGAAACACATATGAGAAAAGCATTTGTACTGGTACTTTTAGTCGTCATTTGTTTCATTATGGTGTCGTGTGATACTCTTTCAACCGATTCAAATGCATCAACTACCACAAATTCAAGTGAGACGACTTCTTCCATAGGAGTAACATCCCAAATTACGTTAGATGAAGAGGATACCTTAGATTCAGAATTAGTAGAAGATGAAACAGTTACGTTTGCTGTCTCTTCCATTTCATCAACCACAAATCAAGTTTTAATAGAAGACAACAAAGTAATTATTTCAACTGCAGGAACTTATCTCTTACAAGGAGTGAGTAACAATGTGTCTATTTATATAGATGTTTCCAGCAATGAACAAGTGACTCTTTTATTAGATGATGTCCATTTAACAAGTTTAGATGGACCAGTCATCGAAGTTGAAAATGCAGATAAAGTGATATTAAATTTAGTAGAAGGAACTTCAAATTCATTAACAGATTCCAAATCTTCACTAACCGATTTTAAAGCAACAATTTCGAGTAATGATGATGTTACGATTAACGGCTCTGGAAGTTTATCTATTTATGCTAATTACAAAAATGGTATCTCGAGTGATGATGATTTGGTAATTACCAATGGTGTGATTATAATTGATGCCGCAAACAATGGCGTTAAAGTCAATAACGACGTATTTATCACGAATGTGGATTTAACCATTTCTTGTTTAAATGATGGAATTCAAGTCGAAAACACCGATGAGGAAACTTTGGGTAATTTAGTTATTGAAAACGGAGAGTTTGATATCGATGCTTATGGAGATTGTTTTGATGTTACAAACGTCATTGCCATTTCAGAAGGAGTTTTTCTCCTTCATTCAGGAGATGGAAATTACGACATAAATTCAGTAAGTGGAAAAGGAATGAAAGCCTCTCAAGGAATCAATATTTTAGGAGGAACATATACGATTTTATCAAGTGATGATGGACTTCACTCAAATAGTGACTTGTACATTCAAGGCGGAATCATTTCCATCTCTTCAAATGATGATGGTATCCATTCAGATGAAACGCTAGTGATATCAGGCGGAGAGATCAATATATCAAAATGTTACGAAGGTCTTGAATCGTTAAATATTACTATCAATGGAGGATCTATTCACATCAATGGAGGATCTATTCACATCAATGCAAGCGATGATGGAATCAACGTAGCTGGAGGAAGCGATTCATCAAGTTCTTTTCCTTTTGATCCACGACTTGAATCAAGTGAAAATGCAATTCTTACAATAAATGGAGGATATGTATATGTCATTTCATCTGGAGATGGGATTGATGCAAATGGACAAATTATCATGACAGGAGGAGTGGTGTTAGTAAACGGACCTACAAGTGATGGAGATGGACCGATTGATTACAATGTATCTTTTAAAATAACAGGAGGAATATTGATAGCTACTGGATCTTCTGGAATGGCTCAAAACGTAGGTGCCACATCTACTCAACCGGGAATACTTATTAAATTAAGTTCAGAAACAACAAATCTAATTCATCTTGAAGATGAACTTGGAAATACTATTCTTCATTTTCAACCTGTAAAAAAATATGAATCTATTGTTATATCTTGTCCTTTGCTTGAAATAGGAGATGCCTATAAACTATATTTAGGAGGGTCTCTTGTTGAAAACACTTTAAATGAAGATGGATATAGTCTTGAAGGAGTATATCAAAAGGGAACATTACTTCAAAGTTTTACTTTAACCAGTCTTACGTACTCGATAGGAACGTCTTCATTTGATCCAAGAAGATAAAATACAGATGATTTCATTCGTCAAGCAAAACTATGAAATCATCTTGTTTTTTTAAAGTTCGAAGCGTATAATTTTGTATTAGGTGATACCTTTGGAAAATATAAAACAAGAACAAAATTTAGTAAAACGTGGATTTATAAATATTGTTTTCTTAGGGCTTGTCAGTCTATTTATTGATTTGTCAACTGAAATGGTCTATCCACTAGTAACTATTTATTTATCCACATTTGCAAGTGTTCAAATTATTGGAGTGATTGAAGGAGCTGCAGAGAGTTTAGCTGCACTTTTAAAAGTATATTCAGGCTACCTAGGAGATAAATTTCATTTTAAAAAACGACTTGCTTTTTTAGGGTATTCTAGTGCGATTTTTTACAAAATATTATTATTCTTTTCTTTTGGTTGGGTTGGCGTATTTTTTGCTAAATTGGTTGATCGAATTGGAAAAGGAATTCGAACAGCACCAAGAGATGCTTTAGTTGCGGAATCTGGTGAACAAGCACTTGGAAAAGCATTCGGTATTCATAAAATGCTTGACATGTTAGGTTCTGCACTGGGTGTGTTAATTGCTTTCTTTCTTTATGGATATTTGGTGAATGAAAATCAAGGATTAGTTGATGTTGAAGCGTTTAAAAAAATCTTTTTAATTTCAATCATTCCTGCTGTAATAGGTGTGATTTTTCTATTGTTTGTACGAGAAACTAAAAAAGAGAGAAAAGAAGTACACACATTTCATTTGAAAGGCATTAAAATAGATTCCAAATTAAAATTTTACATTGGTATCGTATTATTATTTAGTATAGGTAATTCAAGTAATGCTTTTTTAATTCTTAAAATATATGAAATTGGGTTTAGTCCTCAAAATGTATTACTCCTTTATTTAATCTATAATGTTACAACTTCTTTATTTGCCATTCCATTAGGAAAATTATCTGATAAAATTGGTAGAAGAAGACTCGTAGTTCCAGGTTATTTGTTATATGGTATTGTCTATTTTGGGTTTGCACTATTTGAAACTCAAACGTATATAATCATTTTATTTATCTTATATGGTCTATATCAGGCATTTATTACTGGTGCTGAAAAAGCTTATATTTCTGAATATTCACCAAAAGAAATGAAAGGAACGATGTTAGGACTCTATGGAACAGCACAAGGAATAGGTCTTTTGTTTGCTTCTTTGATTGCGGGGTTCTTATGGACAGTTATTGGTCCAAATGCACCTTTTGTACTAGGGGGTATTACTGGAATTGTTTCTGCTGTGTTAACATTTATCGTTATGAGTAAAAAAACAAAAAAACTTACTGAAGTTAAATAATCTGTTTTTCAAAAATTAACATAAAAAGATGTCGCATATTGCGACGTTTTTTGATAAAATATAAGAAAGCGGGAAGTAGCTCAGCTTGGTAGAGCACTTGGATGGGGTCCAAGGGGTCGCAGGTTCAAATCCTGTCTTTCCGACCATTAAGAAAAAAAAGAACTTTTGCAAGTTCTTTTTTTTGTTTGTCATAAAAGATGTAAAATTCTAATCAAGTATAAGTTAATATAGGTCAATTTCCTAGTTAAATTTGAGTTAAGATAAAAATTTTATTGAGTTAAGTCATTAATTTGTAAAATGGACTTGAAAGCCATTTTCTTATAGTGTAAAATACTTAAAGATAGGAGGTGATTTTCTTGAGTAGACTTAGTGAATTTAAATTGAAAAAGCAGAAACAAACCAAATCAGAAATTCTCAAAAATTGGTTATCTTCTTTTGTTATAACCGTTGCAGTAGTCGTAGTTGCGGTTGTATATATTCCTAAAAGTCCAGTGGCTTCCAATCTGAGAGTAACTGCTTTCACTCAAGAAGTCGCATACTTTATTCACGTTGAAGATGAAGATGAGGCAATTATCGACGGAACGCTTAAGATCATTCTTCAAAATCAAATGGAATATTTTGAATATTTTCTCACTTTAGGAGACAATCAAGGACTCTTTTATGGGTTAAATGAAAATACAGATTATCAAGTAATGGTTTTAGCAGATAAAGGATTTGGACTGGAAACACTTGCGAAAGAAAATGTCACAACACTTGACATACTTAAGGGAGCTATCATTGGAATTGGATTAGATAGTACTGTACAAGATTATTACTTAAGTTATTTATGTAGAACGTTTTATAGTGATCCAAACATAGAGTTAAAAAATATTACTTTCAAGTATCACTATACGTTCCCAGGTGAAGAAGAGAGTTTGGATTATCAAACCATCAACATTACGAGTTTTGATCAAGAGTTTTTGATTGAAAATATTCCAAATTACAACGTCACGATTCATTTGATTTTAGAAGGCACTCTTCAAAATGATGAAGTAATTATTTTAGATGAACTATCATTTAAAACACCACTCTATCTTTCCGCTTCTTTTTATTTAGATCAGGTGACGTCTAATAGCATTTCCGTATACACTTATGCAGACTTTCAGGCTGTTCCAGATATAACATACATTGTTTTTCTAAAAAAAGATGATAAAGTTGTAAAACAAATTGAAATTGAAAACACAGAAGATACAATACACTACGAAATGCCACCCATTCTGTTTGATGGATTATTAAAGGATACAGATTATACTTTAGAGTTAGTAGCCTCTTATCTTGATCCTGATACATCAAAACAGGTGACTCTCGTCGTTTCTACTTTGGAGGCAAGAACAATAGGTGATTACACTGCAAGTATCGTCATCGATAAATTAGATACGTATTACTCAATTACTATAACGGTTGAAGATCCTAATCACTTCTTCCAAAACGGTTTTTACTGGATTTACGAAGAAACCATTGATTATGATGTGTTTGTAACATCACTATCGTTTGACTTTGTCCCCTCAGGAAACATAAAAACCGCAACGTTTATAGTCGATTTACAAAGTTATCCTAATTATCACATTAATTTAGGAATTAGGTCAGATTCAGTTTTTTATTATTATGTCATATTAGATACCATTCAAGTGAATGAATAGAGGAGAAGAAAATGAAAAAATTTAAATTATTACCGAAAAAAGAAAAAATTCGTTTTATCGTTGTCACATCCATTATTGTACTATGTTTGCTTTTGGGAATGTTTTCAGGAATCTTGTTTGCAGAAACGACTTTTGCAAATATCATTTCCAATAGTGTAGGGAAATTCTTTGATTTGATTGGGTTCTTTCAAAACAACTATGTCATTTTACTTGAATGTCTGACCATTATCGTATTTGTCTGGATTTTAAATAAAATTCTTTTATTTATTATCACAATTTTTACAAAAAAAGGAATGAGAAGTGAAACCATTGGGAATTTATTAAAAAGCGTTGTAAAATATGTCACAATCATTATTGCTGCTTTCTTAATTCTTAGCGCATGGAATGTCCCAACACCGACTTTACTTGCTGGAGCTGGAATAATAGGGCTTGCTTTAAGTTTTGGAGCACAAAGCTTAATTGAAGACGTAATTAGCGGTTTATTTATTATTTTTGAGAAACAATTCTCTATTAGTGATGTCATTCAAATTGGAGATTTTCGTGGTACTGTAATCGAAATAGGAATTCGAACAACGAAATTTGAAGACATCAGTGGAGACGTCAAAATTATTAATAATTCCGATATTAGAGGTGCTATTAATACTTCAAGCCAATTATCACCAGCCATTTGCAGAATTTCAATCAGTTATCAAGAAGATATTTTAAGAGTGGAAGAAGTTTTGAAAAATAATCTTCATTTAATTAAAAACAAAATCCCTGATATTGTAGAAGGACCTTATTATCGCGGCGTAGAAGAATTAGGTGAATCTTCAGTTGTATTACGAATTTTCGCCAGAACAAAAGAATCAAAAAGACACCAAGTATTAAGAGATTTAAATCGTGAAATGAAAGTATTGTTTGATCAAAATAACATTCAAATTCCTTTCCCTCAAATGGTTGTACATTACGAAAATACAGAACCAAAAGTTTAAATGAATTAAAGCCAATCTTGCATGAGATTGGCTTTTTTAAATAGAACTTTTCAATTAGTTAAAAGCATGATATAATAGATTCAAAATTGGAGTCATAGCTCAGTGGGAGAGCACCTGCTTGACGTGCAGGGGGTCGGGGGTTCAAACCCCTCTGGCTCCACCATATTTTTAAAACAAGAGCATTTTCTTCTGAAATGTTCTTTTTATTTTTTTAAATTCAAATCAAATCCGTACTTTTGTTAATTACAGTATTTTGATTATTATGCCTAAGTTTTTCTTGATTTTTAACGAATATAAATCATCATTTCTAAAACAAAAGAAGTTATATGTAAAATACAAAAACAATCAAAGTAGAGTGTGATATAATTATTTAAGTAAAGAGAATAGTAGGTGAAGAATATGAATCCACAAAATATTTTAATCATTGGTGGGGGAGCAAGTGGAATAGTTGCCGCCATTATCGCGAAAAGAGCAAAGGCATCCGTAACCATTTTAGAACGAAATCCACGCATAGGGAAAAAGATTTTGGCAACGGGGAATGGCCGTTGTAATTTTACCAACATTTTTGCTACAAACCAAGACTATAATCATCCTGAATTTGCCTTGAAAGCACTTGAAACGTTTGGTCCACACGAAACCATTCATTTTTTTGAAGAACTGGGCATAACCCCAAAAACTGAAGAGTTAGGTAAAACATTTCCTTTGTCTGAACAAGCTTCAAGTATGGTGGATGTTTTATTATATGAATTAGATAAACAAAATGTGATTGTAAGAACGGATTCTTATGTCCAAAAAATCGTAAAAACTAACGACGGTTTTACTGCTTATTTACCAGGTAATTCAACGTTAAAGGCTGATAAAGTTATTCTTTGTACTGGTGGGAAAGCAATGCCAAAAAGCGGAAGCGATGGATCAGGATTTGTTCTTGCAAAACAACTAGGGCATCATATAACACCTATCTTTCCTGCATTAGTTAAATTAAAATTAAATTGTCCATATTTAAAACAACTTGATGGAGTAAAAATTCCTGGAACGGTTGAATTGATACATAATGGAGAAGTTCTTCAAGTTGAAAAAGGAGACATTTTATTTACTAGTTATGGAATTAGTGGCCCAACCATTCTACAACTAAGTCGAAAGGCAAATCAATTGTTATTACAACATGAAGAAATAACTTTGAAAGTAATCTTAGTAGATTCCTTATCCAAAGAACAGGTAAAAAGAAGATTTGATTTGGCTTTAGATAAACCAATAGATTTTAGTTTAGTTGGTTTAATTAATAAAAGACTTATTTCTGCTATTTTAAAAGAGGCAGGAGTCACAAAACAAAACTCTCTTGTTTCTGATGTAGATAAAAATCAAGTGATGAGAATAGTTGATTTGCTCTTTGATTGGCGATTTACCGTAAATGGAAGTAAAAGTTTTGAAGATGCTCAAGTGACTGCTGGAGGCATTGACATTTTGGAAATAAATAAGAATACAATGGAATCCACTCTAATTCCTGGACTTTATTTTGCAGGAGAAATTATCGATATAGATGGTCTTTGTGGAGGGTTTAATCTTCAGTGGGCTTGGTCAAGTGGATACTTAGCTGGAAAAAACGCAAGTATTAGAGGTTCATATGATTCGAATCATTGATTTAAAATTAGAACTAAAGGATGCTTTAACTACCGAACAAGAAATGACTAATTTGACAAAATTAGTTCTTTTTTCGTGCAAATTAAATGCATCAGATTTCGTATCACTAACTATTAATAAAAAAGCCATTGATGCCAGACGAAAAGATCACATCTTTTTTGTTTTTTCTGTCGATGTGAGTGTAAAAAATGAAAAAGAATTATTAGAAAAGGGATATAGAAATGTGTCGGTTTCTAAAACATCGTCTTATAGAGAAATTGTATCAGGTACTAAAATACTAACTAAATCTCCCGTTATCGTAGGTTTTGGACCTTCTGGGATTTTTGCTGCCTTACTTTTATCTCGAAGAGGATATTCTCCTATTGTGTTAGAAAGAGGCCTTGATGTATATACTCGTTCAAACCAAATTCAACATTTTTATAAATCTGGAGAATATAATGATGAAGTATCCATTTTATTTGGCGAAGGAGGAGCAGGGACTTTTTCAGATGGGAAATTGACGACTTTAATTAGTGATGATCGATGTAGAATGGTTTTAGAGACACTTGTTCAATCTGGAGCAAATAAAGAGATTTTATACTTGAATAAACCTCATATTGGCACCGATTGTTTAAAGGAAATAATTAAGAACATTCGAGAAGAAATTATCTTAAATGGTGGAGAAATCATCTTTAACGCAAAAGTGACAAATTTCATTGTAAAAGATAACATATTAAAAGGTGTTGTTATCAACAATGAAAAAACGATTTTAACCGATGTTTGTTTATTAGGTATAGGTCATAGTGCAAGAGACACCTTTGAAGTGTTACATCAGTTGGCTTTACAAATCGTTCCAAAAGCTTTTTCCATTGGCGTTAGAATTGAACATCCTCAAAAGTTTATCAATCAAGCTCAATATGGAAAATTCGCAGATGCTTCAAATCTTGAAGCAGCTGATTATAAAATGGCATATCACAGCAAAAATAACCGTAGTGCTTATACTTTTTGTATGTGTCCTGGGGGGTATGTTGTTTGTGCAACTTCAGAATCTGGAGGCGTCGTGACTAATGGAATGAGTGAAAACAAACGAGATTCCAACAATGCAAATTCTGCATTGCTGGTCAATGTAACTCCAAACGATTTTCATTCAACTCATCCTTTATCTGGAGTTGCTTTTCAAAAAGAATTTGAAGAAAAAGCATTTTTACTTGGAGGGAAAAACTATTATGCACCCATTCAACTTGTTGGTGACTTTTTAAAAGATAAACAAAGTACTTCTTTAGGAGAAGTGATTCCTTCTTATAAACCAGGTGTTACTTTTGTTAAAATGTCAGATATCTTTCCGCCGTTTGTCATAAATACAATGAAAGAAGCCATTCTTGATTTCGATCATAAATTAAAAGGATTTGCGATGAATGATGCGGTCCTTACAGGTGTTGAAACAAGATCTTCTTCGCCAATACGTATGATTCGAAATGAATTTCATGAGTCAAATATATCCGGACTATTTCCTATGGGAGAAGGAGCCGGATATGCTGGAGGAATCATGTCTTCTGCAGTAGATGGAATAAAAACGGCTGAACAAATTATCAATAAATTCAAGAGTGTTAAAACAAATTAACCTCATTGTATTTATTTTCGAATAACTACCAATAAAAACCATGCTTTATTTGTTTACATTTATGAATGAATAGGAGATGATTTAGTTGAAGGTAAAAAAAATACTAGTAATTTCGCTTCTTGTAATCAGTATTCTTACTATTTGCGCATATTTTATAGTTATTCCACAAGTGACTTTTACCGGTCAAGTTGAAGATGTTTATGATTCATCTCTATTAGTAACTGCCAAAAGCGGCGCATTAAGTTCTGGACAATTTCAAATAAGAATTGATGATAAAACGATTCTACTTGATTCAAATAACAACCCAATTGAAATTGATTCTATTTCGGCTTTTAATACAATATCTGTCATCTATTATGGTGGGATTTTGGAGTCAAATCCCGGGATTATAACTCATTGTTATAGAATTAAAGTGTTAGAGTAAGTGACTAGGGCAAATCTAAAATGTTTTTAATTATACATTGATAAGAAATAAATTGCATTACATTATTTTAACAATTATCAAAAATAGGCGCAAAGATTTAAAGCGTCTTTTTTTATGCCTTACTTTAGAAAGAATTCCTTGTTTATTTAGTATATTTATAAAAAAAGTCAAAAAAAGCTAAAAGTATGGATACCTTTTAGCTTTCTCTTTGTCAGTTAATTTTTTTAGAGATTGTAATACATTTGAAATTCAAGTGGGTGAGGCATCTTATTAATTAATGCATGTTCTTTTCGAATTCGTTCAAGGTGATTATTTAGAATGTTTTTGGAAAATATTTGATCAACAAGTAGATATTCATAGTCTTTTTCTAGCGCCTCTGCGGCTTCAAGCAAAGAAGCTGGAAGACTTTTAATTTTTAATTTTTCGTCTTCAGATAAACTGTATAAATTTACATCAAAAGGTCCATATCCCATTTTAGAAGGATTCATTTTATTTTTGATACCATCAAATGCAGCAAGCATGATTGCGCTATACGCAAGATAAGGGTTTGCCATTCCATCGGGACTTCTGAGTTCAAAACGTTTTTCCGTTTCATCAATAGCATATCCTGGAATTCGAATGACTGCACTCCTGTTTGCTGTTGCGTAACCTATGGTTACAGGAGCTTCAAAACCTGGAACAAGTCTCTTATATGAATTTGTGGAAGGATTAGTAAGAGCAGTTAAACTAGGCGCATGAAATAAAATTCCTCCTATGGCATATAAGGCTATATCAGACAATTGAGAATACCCATTTTTATCATACATAATAAATTTATTATCCTTTTTTAATTGAATGTGTACATGAAGACCGCTTCCACATTCATTTGCAAAAGGTTTTGGCATAAAAGTAATTGTTTTAGACATTTGAACAGCAGTAAGATTCAAAATGTTTTTTAATTTTAGAGAACGATCTCCCATTTCTTTGATTCCTGCAAAGTTTACTTCAATTTCCACTTGTCCTGGTCCACCATTTTCTGAATGGTGATATTTTACTGGAATCCCAACTTTTTCAGCTTCAAGAACGACTTTAGTACGATATTCGTAACTAGAATCAAATGGAGAATCTAGATGATATCCGCCATGATTTTGAACTTTAAAACCTAAATTTTTGGTTTCATCTTTACCCATATTCCAATCTGCTTGGCTACTATCAATTTTAACTTCAACATGTTGATTGGTATTTTTAAAGGAAATGTGATCAAGAACGTAAAACTCGAATTCTGGTCCAAGTAAGCAAGTATCAGCAATTCCTTCTTTTTTCATATAATTTTCCGTTTTTTCAGCAATATATCTTGGATCATCTTCAAAACGAATAATTTGATTGTGTTGAATTTTATAAATATTTGCAATTACAACCAATGTTTTTTCTTCTTTAAAGGAATCGAGGTAGGCACTAGAAACATCTGGAATCATAACCATATCTGATTTTTCTACTGTTAAAAAACCATAACTTGAGCCATCAAATCCAATTCCTTTTTCCATGATATCTTCTGATAATTTTGTGTTTGTGATACTAAGTCTATGCCATTTACCCTTTAAATCCACTACTTTAAAATCAATAATTTTAATTTGTTCTTGATTGCAAAAGGCAATCATGTCTTGAATTGACTTAAACATTGTTATCTCCTTTTTCTGCTCCCTAAAGCGTTTTCATCGACCGTATTATACCATATTTATGTGTGATTAGAATCATTTATTTTTTGAATAATAGATGATTTTTATGAATACATATATACTATAAATTAAATATGATGACTTTAGGGTAATATCGTAAAAGAATAGAATTGATTTGTAGATCAAAATTGTTTTTAAAATGAAATGGTTTTATATTTGTTTATAATTCACGTTGACAAGAAATAGTTCATATGCTACAATTTCTACATAATTGATAGTAAATATTTATTATTAAAATTGTTTTAAAAAATGTTAGTTACATCATTTGCCATTTCAATATTTATTTATAGGAGAATTAATGTGAGAAATATTATTACTTATGATTTCGGTGAATCATTAATATTGGTAAGTAAAGTTAATAGTAATCAGTTAGCTATTACAAAGAAGAATTTTGACAATAAAAAAGAATTGGAAATTTTTTTAATAAAAAATCATATGTTTGATGAAATTCCATTTTCATTCACAAATCATCTAAATTACTTTAAGACAATCTATATTTGTCTTCATTCATCAGCTGGATGTAATTTAAATTGTAAATACTGTTTTAATAAAGAAAAATCAAACAATTCTATATCTTTTGAAGATTCTAAGAAATTTATTGATTTGCTTATTACTAGATTTCCAAATGCAGGTAAATACATAGTAGATCCAACTGGGTCTGGCGAGCCATTATTAAAAATGGATTTAATGTTAGAGATTGCAAAATATTGTAAAGAAAAGAGTAATCAAATTAGAAAAGAAGTACTTCCCATGTTAGTCACAAATGGAACATTACTTCACAAAGATAATGTTAAATTATTACAAAACGCAGGATATATATTTGGAATTAGCATTGATGGAACAAAAAAGCAGCATGATGCAAATAGAATATTTCCGCTTGGCAAAGGAAGCTATAATACTATAATTAAAAATATAAAACAAATAAAAGAAAAGCAATATTTGGGAGGGGCAGTTACACTAACAAAAAGCAATCAAGATGTATTAACCACATTTCTTCATTTAAAAAAAATCTTTCCAACAATTAGCATTAAACCAGTACGAAATTTTAATAAGAATGGAGGGATCGATGAAACAAATGTTGAACAGATAAAAAGAGAATACACAAAATTGAATCAATATCTTTTAAGAAAAACTTTAGCAGGAAATCTGAACGATGTAGGGATTCTCTTAAATGGAGATGACTACTTCGGTAAATTTCTAACAAGAGTCATTTTAAATCAAAAAGTTTTAACGAGATGTGATACTGGTGTTGGAAGAATGTCGCTCACTGCGGATAACAAGATTGTAAGTTGTCCTGGTGCAATTGGAATTCCTGAATTAGAAATTGGTACATTAAATGAAGGATTTGACGATAAGAAAATTGAAAATATTTGGAGTACGCTTTCTAACAAGAGCAAGTGCAGTGATTGTGAAGCAAATTTTGTATGCGGTGGAGAATGTTTAGTAGTATCCTATTATTCACACAATAGAATTGATGGATTTGATTTAGTCATGTGTAATTTAAAAAAGCATTTATTCTATCTTGCTGTATTATTTAAGTTTGCAATACTAAATCACAGTTTGGATTTGTATGAAATTTTGTATGAAGGTTGTCAAACTAAAACGAAAAGATTTGATGAAGATTTGGAGCTAAAAGCTGTACTAAGCAAAACAAATAATCAATATTCTTTCCAAGAATTAAAAAATGTGAAAGATAACTTCAAAGAAGAATTTAATAGAATAAAACGAGAAACACTATAAAAGGGGAGAACTTATGAAAAAAATATTAATGATATTATTTATTTTGATTTCTATTTCAACATTTTCAATTCACGTTGAAGCGCAATTGATCTTTGATGATTTAAAATCAGACATAGATTATGAACAAATAGTCCATGAAAAAGAAAGTTTCAACGAAACTTTTTATTACCAAGGTCAAGTTGTTGCCAGTCAAGAAATTAACAAACAACAATATGAGAAAAAATTAGAAATGCAAAAACAAACCATAGCAGAAAAAGAAACTCTTCAAAGACAAAAAGCACTTGGAATGGAATTAACTGCTGAAGAAAATGCATTGCTTGACAACACTGTAATGACGTTAGCGGTTGATTTATATGGAGTATACCATAATCCAATCGTTGATAAAGTTTGCTATACAAATACATACATGTGTGGAGCAGTAGCGGTTTATGATGAAGTATCGTATTCCATCCATTATACCACTGTTATTTTATTTCCAAATCGTTCTACAAGCTTGGACATTGATAATAATCCAGCTACCCAAACACCTACAGGATATATTCATAGTAAATTAATTTGGAATGATGCTCTTCCAAGTCAACGACATACTGATTATATTTCAGTTGAATGGGACTCAGATGATTTTTCTGATATTACTTCTTCCATAAAGGGAACAATTACAAATGAATATACTGAATCAGAGCCAGTTTATTTGTTCTATATTGGAGGTATTGGATTTTTCCTGATAGACTATAACGACTATAGTTATACCAAAGTCCATAATTATACGATGGCCTCAAACCCCACTATGTTTAACCACTCAGAAAGCGGAATCGTTTTTGGAGCTCCACTTATGGATGATATTGAATATCCTGTTGACCCTTTAACAAATCCGATTGCAGATTATACTAATGTAGATGATCCATTTCCTACTCCGCTTTCATGTACTTATGTACGACATGTAAATAAAATAACTGTAGAATTACGAAGTGATATCATATATGATCATGGAACTACAATAAATCCATTAACTTTATCAAACACACAATTTGCAGGAGACTACATCCATTACTATAAAAAATTCTCAATTGATATTAGTGTAAGTAGCTCAATTACAGTTACGGGAGTTAATGCTGGAATTACCCTTTCACCTACTATTACAGATGAAATTGATATGCACCGATTAAATAAAATTCAATTTTTCTTTAACACAAGCACCTCAGGGTGTTAAAATAGAAATTGTTGTATTGAAGAAGTGAGAATATAGCTTACTTCTTCAATACAGATTTTTGGATAATTTTTGTCATTTAACATTTTAATTGAACCAAAGGAAATATTAGAAAGGAATTGTATGTAATGAATGAGAAATCTACTTTTTACATCAAAAATTACCATTTAATTTGGTTGTTTGCCATGTTATTACTAATAATAGGCATTGTAATATCGGTATCCTTTTTTTACATAACTGAAATTTCAGACATTAATGCTGAATTTGAAGGAACATTCCGAACTATTGCAAAATATGTCAGGATTGGATATCTTTTTATTTCAGGTATTATTATAGTAGTTCTAACATTGATAAATAAATTCTATTTTAAAAGTATTGATGTAAAAAAACAACAATGTCAAAAAAAAGAATATTTCTATTTTGTGTTTTTAGTACTATCTTCAGTCGGTATTGAAATATTAAGGGCAACTTCTGGGTACCTTGATTTGTTTAAATTGCATTTCGCTTTTACGATATTTGTTGTATTAGTGTTATATTTGATTTTATCATTATTGATTTCAAGAATACTATTTCAAAATAATGAATCGATTCAAGAATCGTTTCACTCTCATGAATATAAAAACTTGTTGAGATACTTCATTCCTTTTGCGGTAGTATCTATTATAAGTATGATTGATTTTTCGATATTTCAAGCTTCTTGGAAATTTAGTGTTTTTCTTTTTGCTTGTATCATTTTTTGGTATATTCAAAACATCATTATAACTAAAACAAAAGAAAAAGATAAAATCACTAATGTTTTATCTTACATTCAGATGACAGTGATTGTGCTGATTCCGCTTTTTTATTATATGTTTCATCGACTTGATTTATTGATTTTACTAATTTTAATTTATGTGTTTATGATAATCTATCTTATAAAAACAAGCAGGAAACATCATGAAAATACAGTATTTTCTATTACGAATCTTCTAAAACATTTATTCGCTTTTTTTATCTCAATTTATTTTTCTTGGCGTTTTCTTATTTCGCCTTTGTTAATAAACGATTCAATTAATTCTTGGGCAGAAGAAGTTGTAAAAAGTGCATTTTATCCGTATTTACTTACTTTGAGTTCTTACGCTATGATAATATATTTATTTATTGTTTTATTTTCCTTTTTTGAAATACTTCGTAATAGATGGCGAAAAATAGTTTAAGATAAATAAGTCTTTACGGTAAAAGGACTTTGATTGTAAAAACGATTTAATATTGATTAGAGGTTGATTTCAAAATTGTTATGATTTATACTTGAGGTAGTCCATATGATTTTTTATAATCTAAAAAAATAGATAGGAGAGACTATATGCCAAGTAAAAAAGTAGAAGAACTTCTAAAAAAGGGAAGACAATTTATTCGATTTGATGACATTGATATTGATGAACCATCAGATCAACAATTAAAATTAATTCAACCACCTCTTGTTAAAGAAAAAATGACTTCAGTTCAAATTAGTCTTCCAAGTAACTTTAAAGATTTAAAATTAGAAAAAGATATCTTGAAAGTTATTGGTCAAAGGGTTAGTCACAGAGTATATACAGAAGGAAAAATGTCTTTACTTGAATTGTCTTATTTGCTTTGGGCAACTCAAGGCATCAAAAGCATAAGAGGAAATAACTATGCAACTCTTAGAACTGTCCCAAGTGGAGGCGCCAGACATGAATTTGAAACCTATCTAATTATAAAAAAGGTAGATGGGTTAACAAATGGTGCTTATCACTATTTACCTATGACACACGAAATTGAGTTTCTGTTTGATATAGATCAAATGGATACATTAGTTAAGTCAGCTTTGGTAGGACAAGGATGGGCAACTTCAGCCAACGTCATTTTCTTTTGGAGTGTAATTCCATACCGTTCTGAATGGCGATATTCTATTTTTTCACACAGAATCATTTTGGTAGATATTGGTCATGTATGTCAAAATTTATACATTGCCTCTGAATCCATCGGACTTGGAACTTGTGCAGTGGGAGCATTTGATCGAAAAGCTTGTGATTCATTATTTCAGTTAGATGGAGAGGATGAATTTACGATTCTTGTGTCGCCGGTTGGAACCGTTTCGCAAGAAGACAAAGATAAAGAACAAGATTTCTATGCATTTTTAAAACAAGATAAATAATATGAAAAAACTATGAATTCAAAAAAAAGACCAGCAAATTACATTAGCTGGTCTTTTTTAAATGAATTAAATAAATTTATACTTTTCCTCTTGCCCAATCATCAATAAAGGAATATAGTTCTACAAATGTTGGACTTGATGCATTTCTAACGTAAAATCCACTTGTGCTCATTCCAGTTAGTAAAGCATCTTCAGGGGATAAATCTAGCATTAAACCAAGAACAAATCCAGCGTTAAAATTGTCTCCTGCTCCCGTAGTCAGTTTTGGTTTTTTAACATAAGGGCCTAATGCTTCTGAAAAGACGCCGTTTATTACGGTTGAAGAACGGTCAACTGGATGAATCACAACAGAATCAATTTTTAGATAGTGATAAAGAGAAAGATTTAAATCTTCTAAAGATACTTGCATATGAGAAAGACTTGAAGCGTCAAAAAGTTTCAAGACATTTGCGACATCATAGGCTTCTTTTTTGTTTAATCCTAATACTACAAAGAAATATGCAGAAAAAGATTTTAACAAATCAAGTGCTTCAATGATTTCTTTTGCTTCTCGTTTTTCTGGATCAGCAAGATCGACAAAAAATATCGGTTTTCTAGCTCTTTTTGGAAGAAGAGGAAAAATTTCTTTTAGAAGTTGTTTCCATAATTCAGTCATATAAGGAAGCATGGACCAGTTTACTGTCGCAAACAAATCGGTTTCACTTAAAAGTTTAATTAAACCATCTTTTCCAAGAGTTGAAATTAATTTTGTATACGTTACATCATTGAGAGAAGTCATCTTTCCTAGTAATAATTTACCATCATTAAATTCAAGAGCATCTGTGTGTCCGCTGTTTGCGATGGAATACAATGTGACGTTTTCATTCATTTTTAGAAATACTTCATCGATTGAAGGTACGCCTAAAGCTCCTATATAGGTAATGAGTGAATTGTGTTTAGCAAGCGCATTACACATAATTGGACCATTTCCACCAATTTTTTTCTGGATAGGTAATAATTCAATGTTTGTGGAAAGCCCACTAGCTTTTTCGATGCGTTTTGCAAAATCTTCTATTGTTTCAATCCGAGTGACATTTTGACTATCAAGACGTTTGTCAACTACATGAATGATTTCATCAATAAATCCGTCAAAACCAATCACCATCTTTAAATTTTTCGTTTCCTTTTGCGCCAATTTCTCAGCTAGTAACTTTTTTTGAATGTCCATAATGTATCCTTTCAAAATTTAAAATAAGTCTATAAATAGTATATCATAATCTTTTGAATTCAAAACGAATAAAGATAATTAATTCCCATGTTTTAGGATGGATAAGTATACTTAAAAGAAAATGTTCCAGTACCTGATCCTTCTGTTACCATATAAAGAGGAATTCCATAACTGTAAAATAAATCAGTATCTAAATTAGAATTTATGCTAATACCAGTTGATGGAACACTAGATGGTGTGGCGGCGTAAACTCCTCCAATAATACTAACTTTATTTCTTTTTTCATTAAAATTATCACAGAAAAAATAAACATAACCAGAAATCGTATTTCCAAATGTTACATCTCCAGTGGCTATTATAAAGGCAGGGCGACTACTTGTGCCAAACTGTAATGGTCTAGAAGCCGTTAAAGTTCCATCAATGTATAGAGTTCCTGAAATAGTTTCCGAACTAGTCTTAGTTCCATTAATAACCACATTTCCATTTACAACGACATTTCCAATAATATCACTATTAGCGTTCATGGTAAGATTTCCATTAATTACTAAGATTCTATCATTTGGAACGGTCAAATCTTTATCTTTAGGAATTATAACACTTCCTGTGACATACCAATGTCCTAATGCTGTTGGATTTGTTTGTGAGGTCAAAGCAGTTGGAGAAACCGCTTGAAATGACCCTGAAGTTGTTGTTAGACTTTGAATATAGGAGACAATACTATCAAAAGTAGTAAATTCGGTTTGAGGAGTTAACAAAGGAAAATTTGTTTCAATATAAGAAGGTATGTATACTCCAAGTAAAGTAGAAGGAGTAATCAATGGACTTAAATTAAAATCATTTTCCGTTCCAGAATATTGAAAGACTAAATCATAAGTTGAGTTACTAGTAGCAGAACCTGTAATATAGCTTAAAACAGTTTTTGTATCAGAAACGTTTTGAGAAATCATCCATAAATTAGTTCCAATTGATTCAATGGTTACTTCCATGTATGCCGAAAGTGCATTTAAGTAGGTTGGTTCGAGATTTTGATCTCTTACAATGATTTGGATTGTTGCATCAACTTTTTGGACAGCATTAACATATTTTTCTGAAGATTCGATGGAGTTATCAATTAAGGATGCTTGCCTTATAGCTACCGTTAATAAAGTCGCCACAATTGCAAACACAAAAGTGACGATTGCAATCATCAGTGGAAGGCCCATGCCTTTTTTATTTTTAAGAATATTCATACATTGCAATCCTCCTTTACTAAAACTAAAGTTATGGCGTCGCTAATATTTCAAAAGTATATCCAGCGTAAAAAGTATATAAATTAGCAGTGGAAGACTCTAACACAATCTCAAAGACAATATACACATTATTTGAGTCTTCTGTAATTTGAATATTACTACTGGAATGAAGAGAAAAGTAATCGTTTTCGATTGGAATTTGATCTAACAAAATCTCTCCGGGTTCTATATCCATCTCAAATTCAAGAATTGGATCATATACTTCTAACACTACATCATTTTGAATAGGATCAAACACATAAGCAAAATGATTTTCAAGGATAATGCATTCTGAATTATGCCAACAAAGCGAATAATCCGTGGGCGAAAAATCTTGCATCCTAGTTTCTAGAATTCTGGTAATTAATTGTCCTTGTGTATTTGCTTTACCATTTTCTAAGATTTTGGCGGATGCATTTGAAATAATTGTCAAGATGCCAGCAACTAAACCAATTGCAATGGCAAAAATAACGATAGATGCTAAAAGTTCAACTAAACTGACTCCTTTTTTATTGAATGGTTTCATCATAGAGTATTCCTTCTAATTCGATAGTTTTTAAAGAATAGTACTCAATAACAACAGAAAAATGAATGATGTGATATTCTTCCGATTGAATGGTAGGAGCTAAAAAAGTGATAACGACATTTTCATCATAAGAGATACCATCTAGCGTATATAAAAAGCTATCGCAAGAAAATGGGGAACCACTTGTTTGACAGTTAGTTGAATTCAAAATCTTTTCCGAACCATCAAGCCATAAAGCGACTTCGTCGTACGATGCAGAAGTAATTATATCATCTCGAATTAAAGAACCAACTTCGACTGCTAAGATTCGTCTTTGAGTGGAAATGCCTTGAATGCGTATATTCATTAATATTGTAATACCTACTGCCAAAACAGAAGCGATAATAAAAATAGAAGCGACTGCTTCGATTAATGTAAATCCTTTTTTGTTTGAGATAATCAAAAAGAGTCACCTCCTAATCAAATTCTTAAGTTCATTATATCATAATCCATATTGTAAATGAAAACCAATTTTGGATAGTTTTTTTCAAATACTTTAAGTAAATTTTAAAAACATGAAATAATTATCAAATGATTTGGTATAATAAAGTTGTATAAGAGGTGGATTATGAGACAATTTATCAAATTCTTAAAACAAAAAACTTATTTATTTGTGGCTATTATGACACTTATACTTTCTTTAATTTTTGCAGGGGGAACCCTACTCTTTTTTAATATCCAAAATGATATAGATCTGACTAGTCTTGGATTTATTTATCTTGGAAATTATTCGACTGATGAATATGATTCGGTTTTGAGTGAAAACATCGCTTCATGGAAGACCTCTTCAGAATATACGATTTTTTTTCAAGAATATGAGTTGGAAATCAATTTAACTTATTTTTATTTTGATTTAGAACAGACGCTTCTTTCCATAACAAAAAACACTGAAAATGTTGCTTACTTTAGTCTAACCATGGAAAATCAAATCGCTCTTGAAAACGATTTAATAGATCAATTTTCAGAAACAACAATCGCTCAGATAAATTTTGATGCTTTTCTACTTGATTTAAATCAAGATATGATGAATTTGTCGCGAATTAAGACATACGATTTGCGTGATTATCTTGATGAATATTTTGCTTTAAGCGTGATAAATGAAATTGAAGTGACCCAAATCAACGAAGAAGATATAAATGAAATCACACAAGCAGTGAGTAGCATCGTGATTTTTGCTAACCAACGATTTTCTTTGCTAAATGAATTATTAAGTTATGACTTAAGCAATGAACAAATGAGTATCATTGCATCAGGAATTCAAGAACTTACCTTGCAAACTAATTTTACTGAATTTAATTTCTTAGAATATCTTGAAATGCCCGAATGGGCGTCTCTTGGCAAAAACGTACGAATTCTTGAAATGAATCAATTCGATTTTTCTTTTTACAATCCACTTGAAGAAGATTTTTTGATTGTAATCGAACAAAAAGATGATTTAACTTTAACCTTTCAATTAAAAGGATTTCCTTATATCACGACGTTTACAATTTCTTCTGAACTTGTAACCGTCACGCCTTTTCATACCATCGTTTTAAATAATGATTTAATTGATGAGTTTACTCCTTTAGTGACTATTACAGAAACCGATACAGAATATGTATATTCTCTTTTAGTACAATCTGGAGTGAATGGAAATGTCACGTCAATTTATCGAACTTCTATAAATCTATTTGGAGAAGAAATAATCTCTAAATTATATGATTGTCAAATTGCTTCAGTAAATGAAATATATTATGAAAATATAGTTTTGAAAGGAAGCGATTAAGGATGGCTTTAAAGCGTATAGGAGATGTTTTACTTCAAGAAAAAGTCATTACCAAAGAACAAATTAAAGATGCCTTAAGCAAACAAACGATTGATGAGCGATTGGGTGAAACTTTAATTCGTTTAGAATACACAACCGAAAACCAAATTTTAAAGGCATTAGAAAATTCAACAGGAGTTGAACGAGTTTCTCTTGCAAATTATACGATTGATGAACATGCTCTATCTTTAGTCGAAGAGTCTTTTTGTAGGAGGAACAATATCATTCCTTTAAGAATAGTCGGATCCAAAATTTATTTTGCAACCTATGATCCGTTAGATTTTTCTGTGTTTGAAGAACTAAGAGTTTTAACTGGTTACAGGCCTAAAGCGTTTTCTTCACCTAAAAATGAAATTATAACTCAAATAGAAAAATATTATGGATTTACTCGTACTTTAGAAGCTTTGGGTGTGAAACAAGATGTGTTAGTGGAAGAAGCTGAAGAAGAGTCCGATATATTTGACGATACACCAATGATTAAACTCGTGAATCAAATTTTAGCATCCGCTGTTTTTCAAAGAGCGAGTGATATTCATATTGACCCACTTGATGATAAGATTTTAGTAAGATATCGAATTGATGGAGTTTTAGATGTTGTAAGAGAATTTCCAATTAGAATCTTAAATCAAATGATTAGTCGGATTAAAGTAATGTCTGGAATGGACATTACAGAAACCAGAATTCCTCAAGATGGCCGAATTCAAACACTTGTTCAACATAAAAATATCGATTTACGTATTTCGACACTTCCAACCGTAAGAGGAGAAAAGGTTGTTATGCGTATTTTGGATTTATCCGGATCCATGAATAAAATTAAATCACTAGGATTTGATGAAAAAGAAGAAGCATTGGTTCGAAAAATGATTGAAAAACCAAACGGAATTATTCTTGTTAGTGGACCAACTGGTTCAGGCAAAACGACGACACTTTATGCTTGCTTAAATGAACTTAATCAACCAGATGTCAACATTGTCACGGTTGAAGATCCCGTAGAAATTAAAGTTCAAGGAATCAATCAAGTTCAAGTACATCCTGATGTCAATCTGACTTTTGCAAATGCACTTCGCTCTATTTTAAGACAAGATCCTAATATTATTATGATTGGTGAAATTCGAGACGTTGAGACCGCTGAAATTTCGATTAGAGCGTCTTTAACAGGGCATTTAGTATTATCAACGATTCATACGAATAATGCCATTAAAACCATTACTCGCTTGCTTGACATGCAAATTGAACCTTTCTTGATTGCTTCTTCACTTTCTGGAGTTGTTTCACAAAGACTAGTCAGACGTTTATGTACTGAATGTAGTTATGAAGAAACACCATCTCCAAGTGAAATTGAGATTCTTAAAAAATATGGCATGAACGTAACTCACATAAAGAGAGCAAAAGGGTGCCCTTCCTGTAATTACAAAGGATATGCTGGACGAATTGGGATTTTCGAAGTATTGCCTGTATCCAAATCCATGCAAATGTTGATTTCTAAAAACGCAAATATAGTTGAACTTGAAAATGAAGCGAAAAAATTAGGGATGACTTCTATTTTAGATGCTGGACTTGAAAAAGTGAAACAAGGAATTACTACGCTTGAAGAAGTATTAAAAGTCGCAACGGAATAGGAGGAAAGTCTATTGGAACTCCGAAATTTTAAGTATATTGCAATAAATGCAGAAGGAAAACCAATCAAAGGCCGAATAGAAGCTTTAAATCGAGCTATTTGTTTGAAATACTTGCGTGCAAAAAATTATGAAGAAATTCGTTTAACTGAATACAAAAGCATTCTTTCAAAATTAGATCAAATATCTTTTGGCAGTATTATTAAAACAAAACAATTAATCTTTTTTTTGAAACAAGTTGGTGCATTGTTAAATGCAGGAGTTAAATTACTTCCAACTCTTGAATTGTTAGCACTTCAACAAGAAAACAGATTGTTAAGAAAATTGTTTTTCGAACTGTATCAAAATGTCTATAATGGTTTTTCTTTTTCAATTGCACTGTCAAAAAGGCCTAAAGAATTTCCGAATTTACTAGTACAAATGGTAGAGGTCGGAGAAATGTCAGGAGATTTGGCAAATACAATTAGCAAAATGGCTGATTATTATGATTATCAAATGAAAATTTCTACTCAAATCAAAGGCGCGATTAGAATGCCTGTAATTTACTTATTCTTTGCAATTGTAATTTCCATTGGAATGTTACTATTTGTTTTTCCAAATATCACAGATTTATTTGCCTCTTTTGAAGGAGCGAAGCTTCCAGCAATTACTCAGTTTTTTATAGATACAGGTCAATTTATGGCTCATTATGCTTTGTATATCTTTGGAGGACTGTTTTTGATTGTTGCTTTCTTATATATTTTAAACAAAAAAAACAAAGCATTTCATTATTTTGTTTCATACCTGTTATTAAAATTACCGATTTTTGGTAAACTTATTCGCATGAACAATCAAATACTCATGGCAAATTCTCTTGCTCAAATGATGTCAAATGGCATTAATTCTATGAAAGCACTAAATACAGTTAGAAACATACTATCTAATGTGGTTTATAAAAACGTCATTAGTAAGACCTTAATTTACATAGAAGATGAGCGACCCTTCTCAAAGGCTTTTGAAGAGAGTAACTTTATTGACCCCATTATGGCGCATATGATTTCTACAGGAGAACGCACAGGAGATATTCCAAAATTGATGGAAAATCTGTCTAGTTATTATAGTGGAATCACTGAATTACGAGTAGAACAATTAAAAAATGCCATTCAACCCATTCTATTATTACTTGTTTATGCAATCGTTGGAATGATGATTTTAGCGTTGATGCTTCCTATGTTGTCTCTTGGAGGACAAATTTAGATAATTTAATGAGAAAACGCCTAGATTATTGACATATTAATTTACTGTGATACAATTAAACTAGAACCAAATAATAAAGGAGGATATATATTATGATTCGTGCTCTAAAAAATAGAAAAGGTGTTACTTTAGTAGAACTATTAGCTGTTATTGTAATTCTAGCTATTATTGCAGCCATTGCTGTACCTACTATTGGTGGATTAATCTCAAATCAACGTGAAAAAGCTGCAGGCCTTTCATATGATGCAGTAATAGAAGCTGCTGATTATTATATTTTAGATGTTGCCACTTTAGTTGAAGACGATGAATTTACTCTTGCAGATGTCATTACAAATGGTAATTTAGATGCAAATCCATTTGATGGTGCTCCTGCTGTTACATTTACTGTTGGCGCAAATGGTACATTTACTATTACGGACCCGGCAGAGCTTACAATTGATGACTTTGTTGTATTTCCTTAAAAATTTAATTTAGTTTTTTTTAAAAGTACAATAATTAGGAGGTTATTCTTAAACTGGATGCCTCCTTTTTGTATGTAAAACATAGAATTAACCATCGTTGTAAATCAGTAAAAGATTTTTTCTGTTTTGCATTTAGTTCTTTGCTAAAATATAGTATAATAACACTAGGAATTAGTGTTTTGTAATATTCCAATAATTGAAATTATGAAAAGGAGAAACCAGTAAGAGTGTATTATTGCTTATTGTAAACAACCATATGATTATAGTATATTCCATTCTGATTTTTTTTATGGGAATGTTATTCAGTTCTTTTTTTCACTTAATGGCAGAGAGATTACCAAAAAACGAAACTCTTTTAGGCAGAAGTTATTGTCTGGATTGCAAAGAAAAATTACGATTAATTGATGTTTTTCCTTTAATTGGTTATTTGATAAATAAGGGAAAATGCCATTACTGCAAATCCAAAATTTCTTTTTACTATCCCCTTGTAGAAGTTCTAGGAGGAGCAATTTTTGTAGTAGCATACTTACTAATTGGGTTTAAAATCGAATTGTTGATAGCTTATGTATTCATTTCGGTTTTGATGATTGAGTCCATTTCTGATGCTATATACCAAATTGTTATTGATAAAATATGGATAATTGGGTTGATTCCACTTGTTGTTATACGAATCATTGAAAAACAATATTTTCAATATTTACTTTCAAGTGCTATAATGTTTTCATTATTATTTATCATTGCAGTACTTGGAAAACTTGCTTTTAAAAAAGATGCACTTGGTGGTGGAGATATTAAGTTATACATTTTCATTGGATTTTGTTTGACTTGGCCACAAGGATTACTTTCTTTGTTTATCGCTTCTTTTGTAGGAGTAATTTATGGTTTGCTCCAAAAACGAAAATCTGAAACAACAATTACACTTGTACCGTTTATTTTTTTAGGAGTTCTCCTTTCATATTTTTGGGGAAATGATATACTGAATTGGTATCTTAACTTATTGGGGATGTGATAGAAATGGCACATAAAAAATCTGATTTTAATATTTTCTTTAGTGATGATCAAATTGGATTTTATCAGCAAAAAAAGGCATCAGAACAACCCATTTTTGGTTCTTTAGAGTTAGAAAAAGGAGTTATCGTTCAAGGCCATATTTTAGATCCGGAATCACTTTTAAGTACACTAAAAAAGATTTATAAACAATATAAAATCAAACCAAAAAGTGTTAAAATGATGCTTCATGATCAAAACATATTAATTAGAGAAATCACTGTAAAAAAAGAAAGTTTACAAAGATTGACCATTGAAGAATATATTCAAACCGAAAAAGGAAAATCTCTTCATTTTCCGTTTGAAAAATCAATTATCTCTCATTACGTTCGTTTAGAAACAGAGGATAGTTTTTCGGTATTACTATTTATCGCAGATGAGAATTTGTTAAACGATTATCATGATGTGTTTGATTATCTTAAAGTGAAAGAAATTTCGTTTGATCTACCGTCGCTAGCTTTATATAATTTCTATGTTGAAAAAACAAAAACAGATATTGAAAATCTAATGATTGTTTCTTTGTATGATAATTTATTTTCAATAAAAATCATTGAAAATCATATGCCTGTATTTAATATGATAGAAGAATTTGAAGGTACTGATTCTCAATATGCAGATATCATTGAAAATTACGTTGAACGAATTGCTAACTTTTATCGTTTTAATATTCGTAAAGGAAAAAGCTCTTTATCAAAAATTGTTTTGTTTGATTTAAGCAACGAAAAAAAAGTATCCAAAATATATTCTAGTTTAAATACAAAACTGGAAGAATTTGATTTATTGGTTTTTGATTTGACAAACTTAAATTCTATGATTGATGACCTACCTAAAGCTGCATTTATGGCATATCTTGAAAGTCTTGAAAAAGCTAAAAATAAAGACATTGCAAAAGCAATCGAGTTTAAATTGCATCGTATTCCAAGAATAAACCACTTTTTAAATTATGTTATGGCATTATCTTTTGCAATCTTTACAGGAATTAGTTTAGTTTACATTCCTTTTTACACAACAAATGAAGAAATTATAAATCAAACAGGTTTAAATAATAATTTACAAAATCAATTAACAATTTTAGAAGAAGAAGTATTAATTTTTGAGGACTACACTCAAAAAGAAATTGATTATAGTGAATCATTCGATTACTTAGATGAAGCAGACGCTTCTATCTCTTCTAAAATCACTGATTTGCAAAGTTTTTTTACTGAAGAAATGGAACTTCTTAGTTTTGAAGTAAGCAGTGAAGATTCAATGATTACTTTGGTTATTTCTACTAGTGATTCTTCCATTTTTAATGGATATTTGTTATCGATATATGAAACATTCGGAATCAATAATGAAACTTATGATCTACAACGATGGATGACCAATTAACCTGAAAGTCGATTTTTATCTACTTATGTGTTGGAGGTGAAAGTCTATTATGCGTAAACATGATGTTTTTGGAAGAAAAATTAACCAAATTAAAATTATTTACTTAATCGTTATTATCTTTATTGCGGTTTTTGCCTTTAGATTTGTTCTTTTAGAAATTCAAGCAAACAAGCTAGCTTTACTTGAAGCAGAACAAGTTAGTTTGCAAATTGAAATCAATGATCTTTTATCTTCTCATCAAGACAACACGTATCATGAAATTGATGAAATAATTATAAGTCTTCCTAACTCTTATCAACAATTCATGATGGTAGAAGAATTGAATTTGATTCGAAATAGTGCTGGCTTAGCGAATGCGACAAATTATCAATATGAATTTATCGATGACGTGAATTCTCCGTTTCCTGATGATTTGCCTTCCTCAATTAAATTTGTACGGATTGAACTATCTTTTAGAATTTCTGACCCAGATTTAATTTTAGACTATTTAGATTTACTAAGTGATGCGACTCGAATTTATTTTCTAAATGCAATAAATGTTACTTATTCTCTTGATGGTGCAATAATTGACATGGAGATATATTCGTTTTATAACGATATTGATTTATCATAATAATTAATGAAATAAAACAAACACAGTTTATTCTTTTTAAAGAAAAAACTGTGTTTTTCATATAATTTGTTATTCTGAAATTTTAGTTTTAACTTCTTTTTATTAGTTCAAATTCAGTTCACAATAACTAAGTATAATGACGCTATTACAAAAAGGAGAGATAATAATGTTAAAACTAATCAATATTTCAAAAGACTATAAAGTGGGCGATACTTTAACGCATGCTTTAATTGATATTAATCTAGAATTCAGAGAAAATGAATTTGTGTCAATTTTAGGACAATCTGGAAGTGGAAAAACAACACTTTTAAACTTAATAGGTGGGTTGGATCATTATCAAAAAGGAGATTTACTCGTTGATGGAAAATCCACAAAAGGATTTATTGATAATGAATGGGATTCTTACCGAAACGCAACTATCGGCTTTGTTTTTCAAAATTACAATCTAATTTCACATTTATCGGTACTAGATAATGTTGAAATTGCGCTTACTTTATCTGGAGTGAGTGTAGCCGAAAGAAAAGAAAGAGCTAAAAACGCTTTAATTGACGTCGGACTTGAAGATCAAATTAAAAAGAAACCAAATCAATTATCTGGCGGACAAATGCAGCGAGTAGCCATCGCTAGAGCCTTAGTTAATAACCCGAAAATATTACTAGCAGACGAGCCAACAGGTGCAATTGATTCAAAAACAAGCATTCAAATCTTAGATTTGTTAAAAGAAATTAGTAAAGATAGGCTAGTCATTATGGTAACTCATAACGTTGACTTAGCAGAAAAATATAGCGATCGAATCATTCAATTACTAGATGGTAAAATTATATTAGATAGTAAAGACTATAAAGAATCTTTAGATACAAAAACAACAGGGAAATTGATTAATAAAAAAATTTCTATGTCTTTTATGACAGCACTTAAATCAAGCTATAAAAATCTTACTACTAAAAAAACAAGAACTTTAATTACAGCAATTGCTGGAAGCATTGGAATAATTGGAATAGCGCTTGTTTTAGCGATTAGCAATGGAATGACTCAATATGTAAATTCCATGCAAAGTGATACATTAGCAGGGTTCCCACTTACGATAAGTAGAACAGTAAGCACAACAAATGATATGCTATCTCAACCTCAGCAACATATAAGTGATTTGACAGGTATTACTACATCTTTAATTGATTTTCCAACAACCGATATCATTTACTCTTACGATGCAGAAGCGAATACGCGAGATCACACAAATATCATTACTGAAGATTACATTAATTACATACAAGAATTAGATGAAACTTTATATAATTCAATTTCTTATACGAGTAGTGTAACGTTAAATGTAATTGCAGAAACTGATAATGGTGGATATGTAAAAGTTAATACATCCGTCACTTCAAGTTCATTTGGATTTTCATCGGATAGTTATTTTAATGAAATTCCAAATAGCAGAGAATTTATTGAAACTCAATACGATTTACTAGGAAGTAATAGCAGTTACCCAGAAAATTATAATGAAATCGTTTTGATTGTTGATAAGCAAAATAGAGTTGATATCAGTTTACTAGAAGACTTTGGCATAACAATAAATGATGAATTTGTAATAGATGATTTTATAGGAATGCAATTTAAAGTTGTTACAAACAATGATTATTATACTCAAAACGAGTCAATATTTATTGCCAATACTGATTATGAATCAATGTATGTAAGTGGTGAATCCATTACTTTAACGATTGTTGGAGTTATGAGAGTAAAAGAATCCGCATCTAGTGAAATATTATCTACAGGAATAGGCTATACTTCAATGCTTACCACTCAAGTATTATCAGATGCTTTAACATCAGATGTTGTTGTAGCTCAAGAAGCAAGCCTTGATGTAAATGTCTTAACAGGGCAACCATTTAATGACATCGTTACATATCAAAATGTCATGCGGACGATAGGCGGAGATGATTCTCCTACCGGAATACAAATCTACCCAGTATCATTTGATTCAAAAGATGCTATAAAGACTTATCTTGACGCATATAACCTTAATTTAGATGGAACAGATATGGTTATATACACAGATTTAGCAGAAACAATATCAGGGACGATTTCAACATTAATTAGTACAATAACGTTAATATTATCTTCATTTGCAGCTATTTCGTTAATAGTTTCTTCCATTATGATAGGAATTATAACTTATGTATCCGTTGTAGAAAGAACAAAAGAAATTGGGATTTTACGGAGCATTGGAGCAAGAAAAAAGGATATTAGTCGTGTATTTAATGCCGAAACAATTATTATTGGCTTAACAGCAGGAGTTATAGGCATCATTGTAACAATTCTTCTTATATTTCCAATTAATATGATTATTCAACGTGCTTTAGGAATTTCAAGTTTTGCTAGTTTGCCAATTTTAAGTGCGTTAGGACTTATCTTAATCAGTATTGGATTGACTTTTATTTCTGGTTTAATTCCAAGTAAAATTGCAGCAAACAAAGATCCAGTTGTTGCGTTAAGAACTGAATAATTTGTAAATACTAAAATATAAGATATAATTAAGAGAAGAAACATCTCTTAATTTGTCTTTTTGGGGGGAAATTATGATTAAAATATTAATCGCAGAAGATGACGATTCAATTCGGAAGTTAATATCAAAGTATTTATCAAGCGAGAATTTTGAAGTTGTTGAATCAGAAAACGGGAAAAAAGCTTTAACATTTTTTGAAACACAACACTTTGATATAGTCATAACTGACGTTTTGATGCCTTTACTTGATGGAAATGAATTAACAACTTCTATTCGAAAAATAAATATAGAGATTCCTATTCTAATGCTCACAGCTTTAGAATCTTTTAGCGATAAGGAAAAAGGATTTTTAAGTGGAACCGATGATTATTTGGTCAAACCAATTGAAATGAAAGAATTGCTATTAAGAATCAAAGCTCTATTAAGAAGATCAAAAATTGCTAGTGAAAATAAAATTGAATACAAAAATATACTTTTAGATTTGAAATCTAATGTAGCTTTGATTGGAAATGAAAGAGTTGAATTAACCAAAAAAGAATTTTTACTGCTTTATAAATTAATCTCTTACCCAAATATTATTTTTACTAGAAATCAACTTATGGATGAAATATGGGGCTATGATAGTGAAAGTTATGATCGGACGATTGATACACATATCAAACGAATTAGAGAAAAAATTAAAAGTGAAGATTTAGAAATTATTACTGTAAGAGGACTTGGGTATAAGGTGATATTAAAATGAAAAAATTATCTACAAAAATAGTCGCGATTTTAATTGTAATCTTCATCTTTATTTCATCTATCGCAAGAATGACCGTTTATTTTTTGCGCTATTCTCCGACTGCAGAAATTATGAACTCAAGTGTTTTTATATTAGCAATGATGGCAATGGGTTTTTCATCGTTAACATTATTTGCTTTTGCAATCAATTCAATTATTGTAAAAAGAATCTATAAAATAAATAAAATCGTTAAAGAAATTGGAAGTGGAAAGTTTGATGTAAAGATTGACGTAGATGGACATGATGAAATATCATCTCTGATGCAAAACATTAATTTAATGTCTAGTGAATTACAAGCAAATGAATACTTAAGTAAGGAATTTGCTAAGAATGTTTCTCATGAGTTTAAAACACCCTTGAGTTCAATAAAAGGCTATTCTGAATTAATAGAAAGTGGTACATTATCAAAAGAAGAAATCATTGAATATTCTAGAATTATCATTAATGAAATTGATCGATTAGCAATATTGAGTAAAAACATGATGCAAATCTCGTTACTAGATAGTGTAAATATTATCAAAAGGGATGAGCAATTTAGTATCGATGAGCAAATAAGAAATGTATTACAACTAACTCAATTAGATTGGGAGTCAAAAAATATCAATTTTGATCTAGATTTAGAGGAAATTAATTATGTAGGGAATAAAGAATTAACTTTTCTAATTTGGCAAAACTTAATTTCCAACGCAATTAAATTTTCAAAAGAATTTGATACCATTCAGATATCACTATCTAAGAAAGATCAAGTATATTTTGAGATTGAAGATCATGGAATAGGAATAAGCGAAGAAGATCAAAAAAAAATATTTAATCAATTTTTTGTTGCGAATACATCAAGAAATAAATGTGGCAGCGGACTTGGACTTTCCATTACCAAAAAAATTATCGAAAAATTAGGTGGAACGATTACATTCACTAGTCAAGTAAATAATGGAACCACGTTCTTCGTTAGTTTAAAGTGTAATCTTGGCTTAACTAACAAATAAAAAAATATTCAATTTAAAATTAATCATGGTACATTATCAAAAAATAAGACTATAAGTTATCAAAATAGAATGGGAATTACCAATTATTCGTAAATTGTGATACAATTTTTACGAAAGGCATAATTCAAGTGAGGTTTGATGGAATCTTAATATGTGTCATAATCCACTAATTTCTTTTAGAAATTCACTTCAGTTTGAAGCGATTTGAAAGTGAGGGAAGTATAAATGATTGAAAATTTCTATAAAAACGTAGTAATAAATTCTCAAATAGGATATGCATACCATAAAATCATATGTGACAAATATGATAAGCCTATTGATTACGAGTTTATTGAAGTTAATACCGTTTTTGAACACTTTACAGGATTAAAGAGAGAAAAAATTCTTGGGAAGAAAATTACACACATTATGCCAGATATAGTAAAGGACTCTTTTGATTGGATTAAAATCTATGGAGATATTGCACTAAATGGTGGGAAAAAAGAATTTGATCAATTCTCTAAAGCTCTTAATAAATGGTATAGAATTATCGTTTTTTCTCCTGAAAAATATTATTTCATAACAAATTTTTTGGATATTTCAGAACAAGTTCAACAAATTAAAGGATTAAATCAATTAGTTAAAATGTCTGAAAATTTATTAGAAATGAATACAGACACAATAAATTATCAGGCAATTACAGATAATTTTTTATCTTTAACAAATTCAAAATATGTTATTTTTAATCTATTTGATAAATCAGGAATGAGATTTAAAACGATAGCCATATCTGGATTTAAAAACATTAAAAACAAACTGACTTCTATTTTAGGGTTCGATTTGGAAGGGAAAGAATGGAATTATAATCCCCTATCACAAACAAAACCAAACAATCATATTGTTATGAAGTTTAAATCAATTCAAGATATACAAGGATATGAGATTAAAAAAAGTGTCTTGATTTCACTTGAAAAATCATTTAATTTAGGAGAAGTTCTTGTATTCAAAATAATAAAGAATGATTACCTTCTTGGTGACTTTACAGTATTTATGGAAAAAGATCATGCTTTTCAAAACGACCAATTGGCAATGATATTTTCAAGAAATGTTGGAATGCACATTATTCGTTTAAATTCTGAATTAGAACTTAAAAGTACTCAAATTCTTCTTAAATCTAGCCTTGAAAGTCCAAAAGATTTAAGTATTCTTTCTATCGATAAAAATTATAATTATTTTTATTTGAACCATGCGTATATAGAATGTATGAAAATTTCATATAATCAAGAAATAGAAATTGGGATGAATTTATTAGATTGCATCACTTCAACTGTCGATAAAAAAATGGTTAAAGCAAATTTTGATCTTGCATTATCAGGAATAACTCATTCAGTAATACAAGAAATAGGTGACACACCTATTAGTTATCAAGAGTCGTTTTATAATCCAATATATAATGAAAACAAAGAAATTATAGGGGCAACTGCATTTACAAAAGATATTTCAGATCGAATGAACAAAGAAAAACAATTGAAAAGCAGCGAAGAAAGATTTCAAGTTTTGTTTAATGAAGCACCTCTTGGATATCAATCTCTTGACATCAACGGATTAATTATTGATGTAAATCAAAAATGGGCTGAAATACTTGGGTATAAAAAAGAAGAAGTTATTGGAAACCCTTTTATAAACATTGTTTGTAAAGAATACATTGATGAATTTTATCGTAAATTTGAATTGCTTAAAGAAAAGCAAAGAGTGTATTGTGAATTAGAGATTATTCACAAATTAGGGCATCGAGTCCTGATTTCATTTGATGCTGTTATTACTTTTGATTCCCAAGGAAAATTCAAACAAACAAATGGAATCATTAACGATATTACAAAGCAAAAAAAGAAAGATATGGATTTGCTAGCAACAAAAGAATACTTAGAAAAATTAATTTCATCGTCTAGTTCGGCAATTATCGTTTGGAACCATTTAAATAAAATCACGAAAATCAATAATGCTTTTGTAGATATCACAGGTCATACAGCAAGACAAATTCTTGGAAAGGATTTAAAAATCCTTTTTCCAATTCATTCCATTCAAAAAACAATGAATTTAATTCAAACTGTACATACTGGAACAAATCTTAATGCAACTGAAATTGAAATTTTATGCAAAGATAATTCTGTCAAATACATTCTTTGGAATTTAGCACCTATTTATGAAAACGATGAAAAGACTATAAAGTCAATTATTGCTCAAGGAATTGATATTACGGAGCGAAAAAAAAGAGAAGAAGAAATAATTTATATTAGTAATCACGATCAACTCACAGGTCTTCATAACCGAAGATTCTATGAATCAGAGTTGATTAAGTTAGACATCTTAGAAAATATTCCTTTGACAATTGTTTTGGGAGATATAAATGGACTTAAATTAATCAATGATTCTTTTGGACATAGTAAAGGAGACATTCTTTTAAAATTGGTTGCTGATGTCTTACGAAATATTGCTAGACCAAATGATCTTATAGCTAGAATGGGTGGAGATGAATTTATTCTTGTTTTACCAAAAACAACCGAACTTGAAGCGACACAACTTATAGAACAAATCAATCATCTCATTTTAAATCACAAATCCAATCAGCTAAACATAACGGCATCTTTTGGATATGAAACTAAAACGAAATCAAAAACAGATATTCAAGAAATCTTTCAAAATGCAGAAAATCATATGTATAGACGCAAACTTTCTGATAGTTCAAGTATGAGAAGTAAAACCATTGATTTGATTATGAATACGCTTTTTGAAAAGAATCCAAGAGAAATGAAACATTCACAAAGAGTCAGTGAAATTAGTGTTAAAATTGCTACATTATTGGGTTTTGATGAATCATCGATTAAAGATTTAAAAATAGCTGGATTAATGCATGATATCGGAAAAATAGGGATCGATGAAGCTATTTTAAATAAGCCAGATAAACTAAGCCAAGAAGAGTGGGAAAGTATTAAAAAACACCCTGAAACTGGCTACCGAATTTTAAGCTCTTCTAATGAATTTTCAGAGATTGCTAATTACATCCTTGAACATCATGAAAGATGGGATGGCAAAGGGTATCCTAAGGGCCTCCAAAGCAATCAAATAGTTCTTCCGGCAAGAATAATTGCAATTGCGGATGCGTTTGATGCCATGACGACTGTAAGGACGTATAGACCTCTCATGACAAATGAAGAAGCAATTAATGAAATCAAAAGATGTTCTGGCACGCAATTTGATCCAGAAATAGCTAAAATTTTTGTTGAAAACTATTTTGAATTATTGTACTTTACTGAATCAAAATAATTAGTTAAATTTTAGGATTACCTATAACTATTAAAAACAACTTTTAAACCATTTGGATTTAAAAGTTGTTTTTATTCTGATTTAATTTATAATAAAGCTTTTAATATTTGTCTTGAACAATTCGGATAAAAGAAGCGCTATAATGTTCTAATTTGATTAAAAAATGACGTTCATCGTAAATAAATCCAAAATCTCTTCTTAAGGTAATTGTTGCATTTGATATTTCTTTTGTAGGAATGACTTCATTATGAGAGCCAGTAATATGAAAATTGTTTTCCTTATAGGTTAATTGAATGAATCCAACTTCAATTTGTTCATCGTTTTCCATTTTTAGATAAAACATGTTTCCATTACTTGAAATAATAGTATTTCTTAGTTTTGTGGTATATTTTTTTTGAAAGTTATTCCAATCAATTAAATTATCAAACACAAAGTCGTGAATAAAACCAAATGAATCGATAAATCCTTCTTTTTCGCATTTGGTACAATAAAATTTATTTCCTTTTGAGATAATCGTGTTTATAGCCTCACAATGAGGACAAACATAAACAGCGTTTTCAATTCCTTCTGCTAGTCTTTTTCCAGGATGTCCAATTAATTTATTTTTCTGATAGATATAATCATTATGGTATAATGATTGATTAACGATTTTACTAATTTCATCTACAGAGAGTTGTTCAAGCTTTTCTTTTGGGATTTCTAAATGATAAAAAAGCTCGATGGATCGATGTTTTCGTTTTGAAGTAGCCCATCTTGGTTTGGATAAATATCCGCCTTTTACATTACAGGTAATCACATCTAATTTTAATTTTTTAATTAATTTCATTGTTGATTCTTCAATGTATCCTGTTTCACCATAAAAAGTAGTATCCCCTTCCGGAAAAATTAGAATAGGGTACCCTTTTTTAACAGCACTAAAAATTTTTAAAATGGTAGAAGTATCACTTTTGCCTTTGGATTTTGGAATGACATGAGCGACTTGTGAAACTAAAAATTTAGAAGGTTGTTTTGTAAACAAAGTTTGTGATGCGATAATAAAAGGAACGTTTTTAAAAGGTAAAGGGACGTGAATGACATCAAAAAGAAATGTGTGATTTGCAAGCATTACAAAAGGTTCTTTTCTTTTAAAATCAATTAAGGGATCTTTATGGACTTTACGTTTTGCATCTAGTCTCATCCAAACTCGCACAAGTGGATGAATTAAAGAAAGCAAAAAATCTTGTTGCCTGTCAGTTTTCGTTTTTTTCATAGTTATCACCTAAAAAAGCATTCAAATTAATTTTGATTCTTTTTATTTTTATTATATCATTTTTATTTATTTTTTTATAATTTGATTAAAATTAATCAGAAATTTAATTAGTATAAAAAATTATTAGAATTTCTTTGAAAAGCGAATATCTCTGTGATATAATGATTTCAAAATATTTAAACATATTTTTTACATCAAATGTATAGATTCCAAGAAAAGCGTTTTATTTATGACAAACTTCTCTTAGGGCAGGCAAAGAATTGTCTGTCTTTTCCTTTGGATGAAGAGAAGCAAAATTGAAAGGTAAATTATGCCAAAAATCGGATTGCGAAATGTAAAAACTGCTATTGCTGTTTTACTGACAATGCTTATAAATGTATTACTTCATTTAATTAATCCTAGTTTTGCAATCACGTGGTATTCTCCGTTTTTTGCTGGAATTGCCGCAATCTATTCCATGCAAAGCAATCAATCTTCAAGTTTTAAACAAGCAAGAATTCGTTCTGTTGGCTCTATCATTGGTGGTATTTTTGGAATGAGTTTAATTTTATTTTATGAACATTTTATGTTAAATTCAATGACACTTTTATATGGCGAAATTTTTAGTTTGACCGTATTGTATTTGCTTGTTGGAATCATGATTATCCCTTTAATTTACGCTATGGTATTATTTAAACAAAATGATTTTATTTTTGTAGCAACATTAACTTATTTGAGTGTAACAATTAGTCTTAGAAATAATCTGCCTGTAATCCCATTTGCTATAAATAGAATTTCATCAACCATTATAGGGGTGATGATTACTTTGCTTGTTAATCAAGTTCATATTCAATTTTATAACAATAAATCCATTTTATTTGTTTTAGGGTTGGATGGAGCACTGTTACCGCCTAACAAACAATTAACAAGTTATACAAAGTACCAACTCAATCATTTAATTTCTCATGGTGCAAATATAACTTTGTCAACAACTAGAACACCAGCGTCTTTAACAAAAATCTTAAATGGAATTCATTTTAAATTACCTTTGATGATTATGAATGGGTCCGTTATCTTTGATACAATAACAGAAGAGTATTCGGAAATTAAAGTCATAGAAAAAAAAGCGCAAAAAACCTTGGATTGTCTTTTCAAAGAAGAGAATAAAAATGTGTTTACATATACCATTACAGATGGCATTTTGTCTATATATTACACGGCGTTTCAAAACAGTGCGGAAAAGAAATTTTTTGATGATCGAAAAAACGATTATTTTAGAAATCATGTGAAAGGAAAACTGTCTGTTGATGAAGATGTTGTATATTATATTCTTTTAGATGAATTAGAAAAAATAAAGTCTATTCAACAAAAAATAGAATCAGAACCTTATGCAAACGAGCTTATCTTAAATCGGTACCCATATGATTTAATACCTGGATTCTTTTTTTTAAAAATCAATAGTATAAATGCTTCAAAAGAAATTGCATTAAGAGATTTTACATTGGAACATAAAAACGCATTTATTGTAAGTGTAGGAAGCAAGTCGTTTGATATTCCGATGATGAAAGCGTCTAATTATTCAATTGCACTGGAATCAGCATCAGAAGATGTAAAAGAAATAGCACATGTCGTGTTGCCGGGAAATAACCCAGATTTTATCATGAAAGAAGTACATAAAATTTATCACCAGAAAAATCTTCAAGCCTATTTAAAACGCAAAATAAATGAATTTCACTAAAAAAGGAAAGATTCTATAAAAAAATTAGATTGAAATGTTTATACTAATATACTAAAATATAGAAGTAACTAATTGGAGGATTAATCATAGATAATTTTACCATAAATGTACTTGGATTGTTTTGTGTTGTCATATTGCTATTACCAACCATTGGTCTTACGATGAGTAAAAATGTAAATAAGTTATTTGAAAACATTGACGATCAAAGCGGAAATTTTCAGCCAATTCAGTACAACATTTCATCTTTATTTTTTTAAAATAAAAAAACACAGTTATTGGCCAATAGCTGTGTTTTTAATTTCTAATTTGATATTTTTTTTACATGAAAGAAAAGTTTAAGCTTTTTTAATCTTTATATGATTCGAGACCTTTTTTTAGAATAAACATTGCTCGTTCCATATCTTTAGTATTTAATACATAGGCAATTCGAACTTCGTCTTGTCCTAGTCCTTCTGAGACATAAAATCCATTGGCTGGGGCTAACATAACTGTTTCACCATCGACATCAAATTTTTCTAACATCCACACGACAAATTTTTCTGCATCTTTTACAGGGAGTTTCGCAACTACATAGAAAGCACCGGCTGGTTTTTTACATACAATTCCAGGTATTTCTTTTAAAGTCTTATAAACGATGTCTCTTCTTGCTTGATATTCATCCCTAATGGAATTTATGTAAGTTTGATCTAATTTATATAATTCTGCAGCTCCAATTTGTTCTAAAGTTGCAACACATAGTCTTGCTTGACATAGTTTTAAAATATTATGCATCAAATTCTTATTTTTAGATTGGATGCTTCCTATTCTAGCTCCACATGAACTATATCTTTTAGATACGCTTTCGATGATAACGACTCGGTCTTCCACTCCTTGAATGGATCCCATTGAGATTCCTTCAAGGTTATCAAATGCAAAACCGCGGTATACTTCATCGCTTATGATGAAAAGATCATATTCTTTTGCGATAGAAGCAAGCATTTCTAATTCATCTCTTCTCATAATGGTCCCAGTAGGGTTGGCTGGATTTGAAAAAAGAATTGCTTTGGTTTTGGGAGTAATTAATTTAGTGATTTCTTCGCGTTTTGGTAAATGGAATCCGGTTTCAGCAACAGTAGTGATTGGTTTAATGTTTACACTGACTCCGCTTGTAAATCCATTGTAATTTGTATAAAAAGGCTCAGGGACAAGGATTTCATCTCCGGGGTTACAAATAGCAATCATTGCAAATGAAATAGCTTCAGATCCTCCGTTTGTAATCAATACTTCATCTTCATCAAAATAGATTTTATCTCTTGCAAAATAATCTCTAATGGAATTGATTAAGGAAGGTTCTCCTTGCGAAAATGAATATTTTATAATATTAGGATTAAAATTTTTAATGGCTTCCATAAATACTTTTGGTGTTGGAATATCTGGTTGACCAATATTTAAGTGATACACTGTTTTCCCTAATTTTTTAATGCGTGTTGCGATGGGTACTAGTTTTCGAATCGGTGATTCTTGCATTTCTCTTACTCGTTTTGATAGTTCCACGGTCATTATCCTTTCGCTTTCTTAACTATCTATATTTTAGCATTTGTTCTTTATTTAATCAATATAAAAAAAAAGGAAAAATGAATTACAACAAACTGAAATAGCAGAATTATTATAGAATAAATTGTTAGTAAATTGATTACTATTTCAGATTATGATATAATGACTTATCTCAAAAAAAGATGGAAGAAATAAGATATGAAAAAAGCTGATTTAAATTTAATTACAATTCTATTATTAATTTTTATTTACCCAATTGGTCTACTCATCATGTGGGCATTTTTACCTTTTACTAAAAAAACTAGATGGATTATTTCTCTTTGTTTTTTAGGAGCTATTCTACTCGGGTTTGCGGTGATTATTGCTTGGACATCCAGTCCAGGATACATGTATTAGAACAAATAGATAACTTGAAGCATACAACATGCTTCTTTTTTTTGAAATTAAAAGAATCGAGAAATAAATTATTATGATATATGATACAATTTATTCGAAATCATTTCTATTTGATGAGTTATATATTTAAAAAGAACACAAAGAGGTTAGATAATATGATAAACCAATTAAAATTTAAATCAAATTCAACAAGTGATTTTTCTATTTTACAATTGACAGATCTTCACTTAATGCAAAATGAAAAAGATGAATTAACGTTTGATTTAATTAAACGTCTTGTACTTGCAACTCATCCAGATTTAATTGTCATTACTGGAGATTTAACTATGCACTCAGATAGCATTTCCCTTTATGCTGTTTTAGGAAAACATCTTGAAAAATTTAAGATTCCTTTTACATATGTTTTTGGAAATCATGATACGGAAGGATCTGCAATAAAAGAAGAACTAATACAAGCAATTGCACCTTACAAATTCAATTTCTTTCCTAAAAACAAAGAAGATATATTTGATGAGACAAATTATAAGTTATCCATTTTTAATAACATAAATCAAATGATTTGGTCTTTATTCTTTTTCGATTCGAATAATACGAAAGATTATCTTATTGAAGAAAAAAAAGTATGGGGATATGATACTATTCATAAAAACCAAGTAAATTGGTATTCAGATCAAGTGAAAAAACTTCCAATTATAAGTGGAAAAATATGTCCAAGCATTGCTTTTTTTCATATTCCATTGCCAGAATTTCAAATAAAATCACCTTTGAAAATAGGGAATCAATTTGAGAATCCTTGTGTGCCATTAGAAAATACTGGATTATTTCAACAAATGAAAAAATATTCAAGTACAAAAGGAGTGTTTGTTGGACATGATCATTACAACGATTTTCAATTTATTCATGATGAGATTTTACTTGCATATGGCAGAGTAACTGGATATTACGACTATTTAGATATCATATATTTAAGAGGAGCAAGGTTAATAAATCTTCATCAAGATGGGTCATTTGATACAAAGATTATTCTAGAAAATGAAGTATAGAGTTTGAAAAGACGTAAAGAATAAGACATATTTCTATCAAATGTATAGACAGTATTGTATAATAATATAAGCATCACTTTTGAGGAGGAAATAGATGAAAAAACAATTAATTATTATTTTATTTCTTTCCTTTATTCAAGGAATAATTCATAATTTTGGGCATCCTGTTACACCCGCTTTGGTAACAAGCCTTCAAATTCCAAATTATATGTTTGGTGTTTTCTTTGCCTCGATGAGTTTAGGGCTAATGATTGGTTCACCTTTATGGGGATTTCTTGGAGATTTGGGAAACAAAAAATTATACATTACATTAGGACTGATTTTATATAGTGTAGGGCAAGCAGCATTTGCATATGTTGGGAACATGTACTGGATGATTTTTTTTCGATTCTTAAGTGGGTTTGGAGTATCAGCAAGTATGACACTCTTACTTAGCTATGTTATTGATATCTCAGATAAAAAAGATAGAGCAAAACATTTAGCCTTTCTTGCGGCTTTAATTACACTTGGCGCAAGTATTGGTTATGGAATTGGCGGCTTTTTAACTGAAAATAATTTTTTTGTGACGTATTTTGGAACATCAGACTTAAGAAGAGTCTTTTTGATTCAAGCCATTTTAAATCTATTTTATACGTTACTTGTCATTCTTTTGATTAAGGGAATGAATCAAAAGAATTTAGATTTCAAAAAGCCAAAAATTCGACCAAATTTCAAAGGGATAAAATCAATGAACTCCACTTTGCTTCTTTTCTTAATCTCTTTAAGTTTTATTTCCATTGGATCGATTAACCTTTCAAAGTATATTGATGTATATTTTAATGAATTAGGATATACTCCAAGTCAACTTGGAACCTTCGTCATGGTCACAGGCTTTGTATCAGTTGTTTCAAGTATTCTCATCGTACCGCTCATTGTAAAGTTAAAACACGAATTAGTTGTTATAACAATCATTCAAATTCTAAGCGTTATCATTATTTTGTTTGTCTTCCGACAAGTAAAGTTTTTATTTTATGTATACACCGTTTTCATGTTATATGTTATTTTGAAGGCAATATATCAACCGTATGAACAAAACTTTATCTCCTCTTTTGCAAAAGAAGGTGCTACCGCTAGTATAATGGGGGTTAGACAAGCCTTTTTATCGATTGGTATGATTATTGGTCCCTTATTAGGGGGATTCTTATACGAGATTAAACCACTCCTTGTTTTTGATGTCAGTGCGGGTATGTTTTTCATTGGATTTGTGTTATTGCTCTATATTTTAATAAAACAAAAGTCAAAAAAGGCAGTATCAAATATATAAAAAAACGCAAATCAAATTGATTTGCGTTTTTAGGAAATTGTCTTATTTATTTGGAGTATTTTTAACTTTGCAAGTATTAATGCCAAATAAGGAATAAAGTCCACATACACCCATGATTGCTGTTGCGATCATGATGACTGCAGGGATTAAAAACCAATAGCTAACTGCGAAAGATAAAACTACAAATCCAACACCTAATATAGCACGGACTATTCTATCAATCTTGCCAACATTTTTTTTCATTTAAATCACCTCTTGCTTTTATTATACGCTGATTATTTTATAATACATAATACAATGCTTAGAGATTTTCTCTCATATACAGAATTTGTGCAATTGATTAAAATATAGATTGAAGCTCATTTTGTTTTTTTAAGGAAACGATTTGATTAAATTATTGTTTTATTTAGTGATTTAGTCAAAACACAACAAATTTACTTAAAAAAATAGTTGAAAAAATGCAAGTTATCATATACAATATAAAGTGCTAGAACGATTTTGATTTGCAGGTGTAGTTTAATGGTAAAACGTCTGCTTGCCATGCAGAGAATGGGGGTTCGATTCCCCTCGCTTGCTCCAAATTGATAAAACAAAAATACCATCTCAGTTAGATGGTATTTTTTCTTTTTAATAATGATTAATGATTATTTAATATTGCTGCAACTGGAATAATGAGAAATGCAATCCACGAGATACTCCAAAGTTCAAAGAAATATCCAAGAAGAAAAAAGATAGTTGTTGCAAGAAATGGTGAAATTGGAACAAATAATTGTTTTTTAGGTCCGTGTTTCACAATTGCGAAAACAGGAACTAAGAAGAAAATAACCCAAAGGTATGCCCAAGTAGTTTTAAAAATAATTCCAAGAGTTACGTACACTACAAGGCATAAAAGAAAGACAATCCATTCCTCTTTTCCTTCGTGAAAAATATCAATTTGAATATCATTTTTGGAAATTCCATAAACAAAAGGAATTAAAAAGGCAAGTAAAGCATAACCCCAAAGTCCATAAGTATATCCTAAAAATAGATAGATGGAAATAGATAAAGCAAATAAAAATTCATAAATGATAATTTTCGTTTTATTTGAGTCATTTAAAACACCAACCATAGGAATGATAAAGAATACAAGCCAAATAGGGTTCCATAAATCTAAATAAAACCCAAAAGAAAAGAAAGTGATGGTAGCAATAAATGGAGTTAAAGCTGTAATTATTTGAAGTGAAGTACGTTCATTTCTTGAATTTACAATAGCAAGTACGGGGATAATTAAAAAGATTAACCATGTTGGATGCCAAATGTTATATGTAAATCCTATAATTAAGTAGGTAATAACTGTAAAAAATGGCGATAAAGCTGTCGTAATATGTTTGTCTTTTTGATGTCCCATTTCAACAATAATTGCAGTGACAGGAATCAAGAAGAATACAAGCCATCCAGGATGCCATACTTGAAAATAAAAGCCTAAGATAAAATAAATGACTAAACTAATAAAGGGGGTAAGTGCAATTAATTTAGAACCTTTTTTTGGTTTTTCTATGTGCTTGATTCCTTCTGTTAATTCTTTCACGATTTTTTCAGGAGTTCCAAGAAAAGCAATTACACTTTCATCTGATAAACCTCTACTTAAACCATCATCATACAATTGATCATAATCGTTTAAGATATCAAGAATTTCTTCGCTTTCTATCTCATATTTTTCAAGTGATTTTTTGATTTCTGCTAAATATTTACTTTTCATAAGTTTTCCCTCCTAAGATATTAAAAACACCTTTTAAAAATTTAGACCATTCATTTTCATATTCTACATTTCTTGTTTGTCCTAAAGCAGTTAACTTATAGTATTTTCTTGGAGCACCTATTTTTTTTAATGAATCAGTATCCATATATGTCATGAAATACCCTTGATTAGTAAGCCTTCTTAAAATCGGATAAATGGTATTTTCATTTACATCAATTTCTTTTGAAAGGGTTTCAATCACTTCAAATCCATACATATCTTGTTTACTGATTAGGTTTATGACACACATTTCAATAACGCCTTTTTTAAATTGTGAATTCATATGATCCTCCTTACTGTGTTTTACACAATAATAGATTATCACATTACTGTGTAAAACACAATAACTTTTTATATTTTTTTTATATGACTTTAATATTTATTAATTTTTTCAATGTTTAAACAGTGACTCTCTTCGAAAAATGGAGAATTGATTGACAATTAAATAAGGGTGTGATAGCATTCAGTATAGATATATTTTACTTATTATACAGTATTTTAGAATTGAGGTTTATTCATGAAAGAAGAAATATATAATCAATTACATTTAACAAAAAAAGGCAATACTTATGTGGGAAATTTAAATGGAGTTACTTATAGTTTAGTTGATGTTGATATGGGGACGATTTCCATGAAAGGACTTATGTTTGTATTCAATCATTCAATCCAAAATGAAACAAGACGTTTGATCCAAAAAAAAATTAGAAATTCTGTCCGATTTTCAACATTTAAAATGAAGAATGATTCTTTAATTATTGTTTTGCCTTTTAAATTATTTAAAAAAGAAGAAGAATTTAACGAAAAAAATAATTTGCTTCTTTGTGATTCAATAAATGCTTTTCAATTTTATGAATTACATCAATATCAAGAATGCGTGATATGCCATAAAGTCCGTCATGAAGAAAAGTTAGATTATCGAGTATGGGATGTATCCTATGTTCCCGTGCATCCAAAATGTGCAGCAGATCACGTCAAGGATGTTAAACAATCAGTGGAAAAGGAAAACTCAAAATCAAATCGATTGATATTGAGTATCATACTATCTCTTGTGGGTGCATTTGTTGGTTTGATCCCTTTGGTTATGATTTTATATATATCAGATGCTTTCTATGCAATTTTGTATGCCTTAATTCCTCTTGGAGGATTTTATGGTTACAAGCTAGGAAAAGCACCAAGAAAAACCTATATGATTTATATCATCATCATTATTTCGGTTTTGATTGTGGTTGCGTTTGAGTTATTTACTTGGAACATACTTGCTTTAAGTTTAGATTATACGTTATCTGGTTTATTAGAAGATTCAACGTATCAATATGTTTTTTTAAATGAGTTGCTAATTTCGTTACTTTTTCTTGGAATAGGAATTTTTATTTCGTGGAAACTTATTTCAAACACATCAGATAAACAGATTAATAAGATTGAAACATTAAACAAATAACATTGTTTGAGTATTCTCAAAATAGATTATTTGGTTATTTAAAGGAGAATTTATGAAACATAAATATCCCATTCACAAAGATTTTAGAGTTTTAAAGTTTTTTAGAATGCCTCAGAATTTATTCTTGTTATCTCTTAGTAATTTAATGGTTCGATTGTTTTATTCTTGTCAATTAACCCATAAACAAATCAAGAAAACCAGGTTGAGAATTAAAATGAGAGATGGGCATTTTCTAAAAGCTGATTTATTTTCACCAAAACAAAATAACGATTTTCTTCCGTGTTTAATGTATTATCCAGGTGGGGCTTTTTTGATGAATGCGACTCACATTCATAAAAAAACAATTGCTAAATTAGTGGATAAATTACAAATCAAAGCAGTTTTAGTTCACTACCGATTAGCCCCAAAATATCCTTTTCCAACCGCATTATATGATGCCTATGATAGTTTGATGTATATCTATAAAGCGAATCGGCTTTTTCAAATAGATATCAAACACTTTGGAATTGGTGGAGATTCCGCTGGCGGGAATTTAGCGGCAGCCGTTACGCTTATGTTAAAAGAAGAGAAAAAAAATATTATTAGTTCTCAAATGTTAATTTATCCTGCTTTGGATAAAGGACTGTCAAATCCTTCTAGGAAATTATATACCGATACGCCTATGTTTCATTCTAGAATGTTCGAAGTTGTTGGAAAACACTTTTATAAAAATGGATTATTTGGACTTGAGAGGTTTGCATTTCCATTACAATACCCCAGTTTTAAAAAAATGCCTCCAACTTATTTGGAGACTGCTCAATTTGATCCTCTTCATGATGATGGTAAACTATATGTGGATCGATTGAATGAAGACCACAATATAGTTATCTATAATGATACTTTAGGTACGGTTCATGGATACGATGCAAGAGTTAAAAGCAAAATATCTAAAAAAAGCATTGTACAAAGATCTTCATTTTTAAAAGAATACCTATAAAAAAAAGGCTTCAAAAGAAGCCTTTTTATTTTGATTTTCGATACTTTTTACGATAACTTACGGGTGTATAACTTGTTGCTTTCTTAAAAACTTCTGTAAAATAACTTTGTGAACAGAATGCCAAAATTTGAGAAATCTCAGAAATAGAAATTTTAGTGTAAGATAATAGATTTTTGGCTTCTTCAATTTTACGTAACTGAACATATATTTGTAAAGAGTTACCAACTTCTTTTGAAAACAATTGAGATAAATATGGTTTTGATAATTTAACATGAGAAGAAATTTCTTCTAAAGTAATAGCGAAATGAAGGTGCTTATCGATATATGATATGGCTTTGTTTACAGGTTTTGAAAAGCGTTGCTCATTTTTTAAGTCATTTACAAGAGAAGCAAAACCTAAAACCATTTTTTTAAGCACGAAAATAAAATCTTCAATGACTTCACAAGTTTCTGCATAACCAATTAAAGTAAATGAAAAAGATTCAGCATCCTTATATTCTACTCCACTATCAACGCTAGCTTTTGCTAATAAGGATGAAATACTTATTATATAATATAAATTATTTTTCAAATTTTGTTTGGTTAAATAATTAATTAGAATTTGTTGATTCAGAAGCTGATTTGTTGTAGTTAAATCCCCGGCTTTAATGGCATCATAATATTTCATAATCTCTTCATATAAAGAGTATTCTTGATCATGATTGGATTTTTCGTGACATAAATTAATATTAGAATCTTCTTTAAATTCTTTTGATTCAATAACAATTCGATGATTAAATATTTCTTCATAATTTATATGCTTAGAAGAGATATCAAAGTAAAGTAACTCAATAAAATGAATAATATTAGGAAAAGGTAGTAAGGGAATCATTTTAATATATTTCCTTGAAGATGCTTCGTCAAATAATTTAGAAAAAGAAAGTAATTGAATGCTTTCGTAACTAACTGGTCGAACAGTTAATATTGGACCAATCAAAAAAAAGTATAGATTATTATCGATTACTTCACTAAAAAAACCATAGACTTCAATTGCATGAAAAGTTAATATTCCAGGAGATGTTCTATCAAATTTCAATAAAGAATAGTGTGGGAAAATAGATAACTCGTCCGTGTGTTTCATATCAAAGGAATTATAAATTACATTATTCTTTTGTGATAAAATCGTTATGGGAATACTGGAAAATTTATTGAATAATGCAACTTTAAGTTTAATATTGTCGATTTGCATAGTATCACCAAAATTATTATAGCATATTTTATTTCAAAAACATACTTTCTCTTTAAAAAGATTTATTTATTTCCATTAGAAACAACAAAAAAAATGTCTCAAAATTGTAAAAAAATAGAAAATTTTCAAGATTTATATTGATTCTTTAATGAATTGTAATTATCTTAAAAAATCATTGTATTTTTTGAAAAAAACCAGAAAAAAATTTAATCAAAATTAAATTCATGTGTTATAATATCTATGAATGAAAGCGTTTGTAAAAATGAAGAGAAGGAGTAATTTAAAAAATGACGGAATTACCTGAAACTGTAAAATCACTTAAAATGATGGCTGTTGTAAAAGAGGTTCCAGAGAAAGGGTTTTCGTACATTCCAAAAACCATTTCTACTGATTTATTACCAAGAGAAGTATTGATAAAAGTTTTAACCGCATCTTTTTGTGGAACGGATTATCATATTTATACCTTTGATGCTTGGTCAAGAAAAAGGCTGAAATTACCTTTAACAGTAGGGCATGAATTTAGCGGAGAGATTATTAAAATCGGACAAGAAGTAACAAGAGTTAAACTTGGGGACATCGTTAGTGCTGAAACACATATTATTTGTGGTGAATGTGAATTTTGCTTAAGAGGAGAAGGTCACATTTGTGAAAATACAAAAATTATTGGAGTAGATACAGATGGATGTTTTGCAAGATATTTAAAAATTCCAGAAGCAAATTGTTTTGTAAATGATAAAAATCAAAATATGTTACACTTATCAGTTCAAGAACCTTTAGGAAATGCTGTTCACACAATGACTCATTTTGAAATTTTTAATAAGACGGTAGTTGTTTTAGGATGTGGACCAATTGGATTGCTTGGAGTAGACGTAGCAAAAGCATATGGAGCTAAACGAGTTATTGCGATTGAAGTAAATGATTATAGACGCAATCTCGCAAAAAAAATTGGAGCTGATTTTGTAATTGATCCTTTAAATGAAGATGTGATTGCAACTGTTCTAAAATTGACAAATGGAAAAGGGGCAGATGTTATTGGCGAATTTTCTGGTAATAAAACCGCCATTGAACAAGCCTTTAAGTATTTAAAAGCAGGAGGAGGAATATCTATGTTAGGGATTCCTTCTGAAAATATTGAATTAGATTTTGGAAATGATGTTGTTTTTCGTGGCATCCAAATTTATGGAGTGGTAGGAAGAAGAATTTATGATACATGGTATCAAGTGAAAGCTTTAATTGATAGCAATAAATTACATTTAGACGATATCATAACACACCAATTTCCTTTAAAAGATATCAACATTGCCGCAGAAGTAATGGGAAGCAGAAATTGCGGCAAAATTATACTATTTCCAGGAGATGAAATCGATGGCTAAATTAGATTATATTGATAAATTAATAGAAGGATTAAAGACAGATGGAGTTTATCGGAAACTACCGGTTAACTATGGCCCTTGTTCCAATGTGATTGAATTAAATCATAAAAGAGTTATCAATCTATCTTCCAATAATTATTTAGGACTTGCAACTCATCCAAGAGTAAAACAAGCAGCTATTCAAGCAATTGAAAAGTATGGAGTTGGAGCTGGAAGTGTAAGAACAATCGTAGGAAATCAAGATTTACTAGAACAATTAGAGACACTTCTTGCTGAATTTAAAAAAGAAGAAGCAGTTGTTTGCTTTCAATCAGGACTAAATTGCAACCTTGGAGTAATTCAAGCAATTGTTCAAAAAGGAGATTTAATACTAAGTGATGAACTAAATCATGCCTCAATAATTGATGGAATGAAACTTGCAAAAGCAGATAAAGCTGTATTTAAACATTCCGATATGGAAGATTTAGAAAGAATTTTACAAGAAAAAAGATCACTTTTTGAAAACGTATTAATTATAACGGATGGAGTGTTTTCAATGGATGGAGATTTGGCAAATCTTCCTGGAATTGTAAACTTAGCAAAAAAATTTAATTGCCTAACTTATGTCGATGACGCACATGGTAGTGGAGTATTAGGGGAATCAGGAAGAGGAACCGTTGACCACTATGGATTAAATGGAGAGATTGATTTTATTGTTGGGACATTAAGTAAAGCTATCGGAGTAATTGGAGGATATGTTGCTACCAAGGAAAATGTAAAAGAATGGTTGCTCCATCGAGCAAGACCACTTTTATTTTCAACCGCTTTACCACCTTCCGCAACAGCTGCTACTATTGAATCTGTGAAAATTTTAATGGAAAGCACAGAATTTACTGAAAAATTATGGGAAAACGCAAAATACTTTAAAAACGCGATGAAGTACTTGGGATTCGATATTGGTAAAAGTGAGACACCTATTACTCCAGTCATGATTGGTGATGAAGCTACTACTTTACGCTTTTCTAAGGCACTTTTAGAAAATGGAGTATTCGTATCTGGAATTGTATTTCCAACCGTTGCAAAAGGAAAAGGACGCTTAAGGGTTATGATTAGCGCATCCCATACTCAAGAAGATTTGGATTATGCTATAAGAACATTCACTAAAGTTGGAAAAGAATTAAATATTATCTAATACGAAAGTTGTTTATTGAAAGACATAAACAGCTTTTTTTTATGATTTTTTTACTACATTCCTTCAAAAACAAAAAATACAATAATTTTGAAACAATGAAGTGTTTTTACATAATTTTTGATATAATATTTCTGGTAGTATACTTACATTTTAAAAAAAGTTATATAGGGAGGAATGAATGATGTCAATATATAAAAACTTTTCAAAGTATTATGATGAAATCTTTCCACTAAAGAATCAAACACTTGAATTTCTCTTAGAACATTTGCATAAAGGAAAGATTTTAGATTTGGGTTGTGCAACGGGCGAATATGCTTTAGGTTTAAGTCGAAAAGGATATCAGGTCTATGGTCTTGATTTTGATCAAGAAATGATTCGCTTAGCAATTTTAAAGGCAAAACAAACCAGTCAAACAGCACATTTTACTAAAAGAAATATGTTAGAACTTGATGAATCAAATCAATTTGATGGGATTTATTGTATTGGAAATACGTTAGTCCATTTACATTCAATTGAAGAAATATGTGTTTCTCTACAATTAATGTATAATGCACTAAAAAGCGACTCAAATCTTATCATTCAAATAATAAATTATGATCGAATTCTAAACAAAAACATAAAGAGTCTTCCTACAATTGAGTCGAGTCAGATTTCTTTTCAAAGAGACTATATGTTTGATGGAGAAAAGATTCATTTTTTAATGACATTAAAAACAGATTCAAATACCTATCAAGAAGAAGTACTACTAGTCCCAATAAGGTTTGAAGAGTTAGAAGCTTGTCTTAAAAAAATCGGATTTAAAGAGATTAAAGCTTTCGATGGATTTTCATTTTTTTCTTTTAAATTAACAAAAAGCAATCAATTAGTACTCACTTGTAAAAAATAAATTATATATCGGAAATGAAATAGTAAAGAATTAGAGAGGACAACATGAAACCAACTGAATTTATTGCAAAGAAGAAACGATATGAAATCCTAGCATTATGTGGATATGTTATGATAGGTGTTGGATTTGTTTTATTTATTCCTTTAGGAATGTCTAACCCCCAATTTCTATTTATTGTGACGCTTCTTTTTCTAAGCGGGGCAATAATTGCCGGAATCGCATCAAAACAATTTAAAAAATTAAGTTTAGAATACAAACGAATCTATATAAGCAAAATGGTTCAAGAAATTTATCCTGGTTCAACTTATCGACCAGAGATAGGATTTGAAAAGGAAGAAGTATATCACTCAAGAATATTAAGAAAAGCAGATAAATATTTTTCAGAAGATTTACTAGAGGCAACCTATAAAAACATTAATTTCCAATCTGCAGATGTAAAACTTCAAGATGTAAGAAGTAATGGAAAAACCACGACTGTAGTTACTGTATTTTTAGGAAGAGTTTATCGCTTTGATTTTCCAAAAGGATTTAAGACTGATATGGTTGTTTTACAACCAGGATTTGGCGCTAAATGGGGATTTGGCAGTTATACTGAAATTAAAACAGAATCCATTGAATTTAATCAAGAATTTAATGTTTTAGCAAAAAATGAATTGAATGCTTTTGAAATATTAACTCCTCCATTTATGGAGCGATTAAGGAAGCTAGATCTAAAATATCACGATAAAATAGTATTTTCTTTTATAGAAAACAAGCTGTATGTGGCCATAAAAACAGGTGTGGATTCGTTAGATTTGAAGATGTTTCGAAAAATGGATAGTGAATTAACAAAAGAATTCGAATTAGAGTTAGAGGACATGAAATCAATTATAGATATTTTAAAATTTGAAAGAAATATTTGATTAAATATTTTTCTGGAGGAATTTTAATTGTGGATAAAAAGGTATTTAAACGACTATTCATCTTATTTATGTTACTTGGCAATGGATTAGGGATAATTTTAAATCTTACTAATTCTGAAAATGTTGCTGAATCGCTTTCCTATTTTACAATGCAAAGCAATATTCTTGTATTCGGCTTTTTTGTGTTTTTGTATTTCAAAAAAAAGAATTTATCTAAAACGGGATTAATTTTGCAAGGAGCTTTTACCATTGCTATACTCATTACGTTTATTGTTTACCATGTATTGCTTGACCCTATTTTTGGAACAAGTAATTATGATCCACCCTTTTGGAGTAATTTTTTAGTTCATACTTTTACACCACTGATGATGTTGTTATACTATTTGTTGTTTACCGAAAAGGGAAATTATCTCTATAACCATGTAAAGTACTGGTTAATTATTCCTGTTTTATATTTTGGATATGCCAATCTTTATGCTTTTGCTGGGGGAACATTCGAATACAATGAAGCAATCACAAGATATCCCTACTATTTTATGAATCCTGATGAAATAGGTTGGTTTAAAGTAATTCTTTTTGTTTTAGTTATTACATTTTTTATTACATTAATGTCTATATTATTTGTTTATATCGATCACAAGTTAGTTAATAAAAAGGAGAATGAACATGTTAAAGAAAAATCATAAGTATATAGGGATTGGATTATTAGTTGTTTTTCTTGCGATGAATGTAATATCTTATTTTTACTTACCAGATTTATTAGTGATGCAAATTGCAAGTTTTGGAAGTTCGCCAACGACGTTGCCTAAAACATTTGGACTAAGTATTATTTTAGTAGTTGAACTACTTTCTGTATATTACCTTTTCCAATCAAAAGAAGAACAGCAACAAAAAAAATGGTTATTTGTATCAGTAGTTCTTTTAATCTTAAATACAGTTGTCATTGTATTTAACTTGTAAAAAAGAAGTTCAGTGAACTTCTTTTCTTTATCAAAAATAAAATAGTTTCTTCTTTAAACGAGGTGCAGTAATTATGCTAGATAAAAAAACTTTTAAAATATTATCAATATTTACATTAGGATATGTATTAAGTTCTCCTCTTGTATTTTTAATTCGAAATGATTCGTTACACTTAATGCTTGCTTGGAATATGTTGCTTGCATTTGTTCCTTTTTTAATCGTTTATCTAATTAACCAAAAGTATATAAAACAAAAATGGTTTGTGGTTATGAGCTTTGGGATTTGGCTTTTATTTTTGCCAAATACTTTTTATTTAATTACCGATCTCATTTATATTAATCAAATCGAATTTATGTATCAAGAAAATCCGTATTCTTCTTTAATATATCTTCAAGACTTATCCAGTTGGTTATCACTGTTTCATATCTTTTTCGGTGCCATTTTTGGGATTATATTAGGAGTTGTATCCTTAAATACTGTGTATTCATACGCAATTAAAAAATATCGATTATATAAAAGCATGCTTTTACTTTTATGTATTACCATATTATCGAGTTTTGGAATATATATCGGAAGATTCTTTCGTTATAATTCTTGGAATTTTTTAAATTTAATTTCAATATTTACAGATTTTTTTAATCATTTCACGATGTTTACCATCTTTTTTATTACTGTGTATACACTCATTCAATTATCATTATTTATCATTTATCGAAATTTAATTATGAGTAGTAAAACCAGTAAGGATCAAACGATATGAAAAAAACATTGGAAGTAGTTGGGGCCATTATTATCAAAGATGGATATGTCTTTTGTGCAAAAAGAGGAAAAAATAAAAGTTTAGCATATAAATGGGAATTTCCTGGTGGGAAAATTGAAAAAGATGAAACCCACGAAGAGGCATTAAAAAGGGAAATAAAAGAAGAATTAAATAGCGAAATCAATGTGAAATCTTTCTTTATGAAAATCACATATGAATATGACACTTTTATTATCAATCTTTATACATATCTTTGTGAATTAAAGAGCGGATTGTTAGAAATATCTGAACATATTGAAAAAAAATGGGTGAAAAAGGAAGAGTTATTATCTCTTGATTTTACACCAGCAGATTTACCAATTGTTGAAGAGTTATCTTACCATTTGTTATAAAAGAAAAGCGCCATTTAAGGCGCTTTTACATTTATGTGTGAAGAAGTAATATCATTTCTCTAAGCGATTTTGCGGCCACAGCTGTAGAAGTTCCAGATGCATCAATCATTGGAGATAACTCTACTAAATCCGCTCCAACAATTTTGTTTAATTTTTCGAAAGCATCAAATGCCTTTAATAAATCTTTATACATCATTCCTCCTGGTTCAGGAGTTCCAGTACCGGGGAAAACACTTGGATCTAATACATCTAAATCAATAGTAATATAAACTGGAACATCTTTAATGGATTCAATTGCAGCTTCTAATCCTTCAAAATCAAACTTTTGTAAGAAAGTATGACCACTTGCTGCCCAGTCAAACTCTGATTTGTCTCCACTTCTAATGCCAAACTGATAGATTTTCCCATCACCTAATAAATCATGGCATCTTTTTATAACGGTGGCATGAGATAATTTTCTTCCAAAAAACTCATCTCTTAAATCCGTATGAGCGTCTAAATGAATGATATGTAAGTTTGGGTATTTTTCAACCATTGCTTTTATAACAGGATAAGTAACTAAATGTTCTCCACCTATCATCATTGGTTTTTTATTATCTTTTAGGATAACTTGGGTTGTTTTATAAATCACATCTAAAGCGCCTTCCACATCACCAATCGGTAAATCTAGGTCGCCAATGTCAGATGTTTTAAAATCTTTTAAATCTTTGTTTCGATAGGGAGAATACCATTCAAGTCCTAAAGAATCAACACGAATTGCATTGCCTGCAAATCTCGTTCCAGGACGAAAAGAAGTTGTTGCATCCATAGGAGAACTAAAAATAATAACAGATGCTTCTTCATAGGTTTTATTACAACTTTGAAAAGACAAATCTACTTTATTAAAACTCATGTTCTTCACCTTCCCATTTTACCCAATTTTCTTTATCAATAATCTTAATTTGACCATTGTCTAATTCACTATGTATAATGGATCCTTTTTTAATATAAAAATTGATGTCATCAATCACTTCTTGTGTGATAATTTCACCTGGAATAATCATTGGAATTCCTGGTGGGTAAATCATAATCATTTCAGCGGACACTTCATCGTAAGCTTCTTCTAAAGGAACTTTCAGTTTTGGAGCATGATATGCGTCACGCGGTCTAGTATAAGTTTCAGGGAATTGATAATCAAATTTAATTTTAGGCAAACGGTTTCGAATTTTATAATATTTTTTCGATAAGTCTTTTAGTGCCAAATACAAGTTATCTAAATCGTCTTTTGTAGATCCAATTGAAAGAACAGCAAGGACTATGTGAGATTCAGCAAGTTCTAATTGGATGTTATATTTTTTTCTTAATTTTTGGTATACTTCAAATCCTGATAATCCTAATTCTGAAACTTTTACAACAATTTTTGTTTCATCAAAATCAAAGCCATCTCTTGAAAGAATGTAATCTTTGTCCATGATTTTGATACCAGGAATTGTTTTTAAATTTTCTCTTGCTTTGGAAGCAAGGTTTAATAAAGTATCAATTCTTTTTGGACCTTCAAAATACATTGTTTTTCTAGATACATCTAAACTAGCTAATAGTAAACTGCTAGGAGAAGTGCTTTGAAGCATATTTAAGGTAGAACGAAGTCTAGTAGAATCAATTCGTTTGCCTTTTGTAAGGAGAACAGAACTTTGAGTAAAAGAACCAGCTGTTTTATGAATGGAAGTAGCAGAGATATCCGCGCCAACTTCCATTGCAGTTAAAGGCAGTCTTTCCGAAAAATAAAACTGTGCTCCATGCGCTTCGTCAACAAGGACTAAAATGTTATTTTCATGAGCTAATGTTGTGATTTTCTCAATATTGCTACATACTCCAAAATAAGTTGGATTAATTAAAAAAATAGCTTTTGCATCAGGGTTTTCAGTTATTGCTTCTAAAACACTTTCATAAGAAACTCCATTTGCAATTCCTAAATTCGCATCAATATCGGGTTTGACAAATACAGGCATAGCCCCACTTAAAATCAGAGCATTAATTACAGATTTATGTACATTTCTAGGTAAAATAATTTTATCATTTGCACTACAAGCCGACATAATCATAGCAATAATGCCAATGGTAGTTCCATTGGTTAAAAAGTAAGCTTTGTCAGCGTGACAAGCATCAGCCATTAAGGCTTCTGCTTCTTTTATAACTCCAGTAGGTCTGCTTAAATGATCTAAACCGATAGGTGCATTGCTATCTAAAAGATAAGTGTTTTGACCTATAAAATCCTGTAAATCATTTTTGACTTTCCCTAGTTTATGCCCAGGGACATCAAACGACGTGGTATCACTTAATCCATATTCTTTTAATTTCGTAAAAAAGGGTGTTGCTTGTTGTCGATCAATTTTCAATGTAATATAACCCACCTTTCTATTTTGAAGCATTGTATGCAATATGAATAATAACATAATTTGATATAATTAAAAAGTATTTTTAATGATGAATTTAAAAAAATTAAAAAAATCCAAATAATAATATTAATCTTACCTTTCAGATATATGATATAATTATTTTAAGATATAAGCGGTTGTGGCGGAATGGCAGACGCGCTACTTTCAGGAGGTAGTGTCTTTATGACGTGTGGGTTCGAGTCCCATCAACCGCACCATATAGAAAGCATTGGTTTGATACAATCGTACCAGGCCTTTTTTGTTTGCAGAAAGGAAGATTTTGCCTATATTCCAATTTCCATAGAGTCTATACTGATACCCATCTTACAGGTAATGTATCATTTAGACTACCTGATGATAAATACATCTCATATTTACTTGCTGCTTGACTGTATGATAGCTCATTTTTAATGATGTCTGAAACAATCTTTCATTTCTTGGTATCAGTTCAGCGCATTTCATTAAAGCGCATATAAATGCTCAATAAATCGTAAATTGGTGTTAAATATGCAATATAATGCGCATAATACATTAAACTATAGAAAAATAAGAAAGCGCATTATATTGCATAATATAAGCATAAAATATTGTTTCTGAGTAATATATTGCGCATTAAAAAAAATATGATATAATTAATGTAGAGAAACGAAACAGAGATGAGGTGTTATTTTGAGTAAATATTTATCATCACAAGCAGCGTTATTAGAATTAGGACTTAGACTTAAATCATATAGAATATATAGTGCTTTAACTCAAGAAGAATTAGCTATTAAATCTGGCGTTTCTAGGAGAAGTATACAAAATATGGAGAATGGTGAAGATGTAAATTTATCTACTATAATAAAAGTATTAATGGCATTAGGATTGGATTCAAATCTTGATTTGTTAGTGCCAGATTCAACACAAAGACCTTCATATTATCTGAAAACCAACTCCAATATTAAACGTCGCTCGAGAGCAATCAAGAAAAAAGTTCGAGATTTAAGCAAAGAATTTAAATGGGGTGACGAATCATAATGATAAAAGTTGCAAAAGTGAAATTATGGGGTACCATAATAGGTTACTTTACCTTAGATGAATCAAAAGGATTTGTCTCTTTTGAGTATGAAATGAATTTTCTTAATAGTGGTATTGAGGTTTCACCGATTAAAATGCCATTATCAAGGAAGATATATGAATTCCCAGAATTATTAAACACATCTTTTAAAGGAGTTCCAGGATTGATTTCAGACTCATTGCCAGATAAATTTGGAAATGCGATTATCGATAGGTGGCTTGCTTCTCAAGGGAGAACAAGTGAATCTTTTAATGTACTTGAAAGACTATGTTATACAGGAAAGCGAGGAATGGGAGCGCTAGAATATGAACCGGATAGCAGCGGAAACAAAGATTCCGATGAAGAAGTAAGTATAGCGAAAATGGTAGATTTTGCATCAGCTATTTTAGACAAACAAAAAAGTCTATCCTTAACTTCAGGTGATGACATCAGCTATCAGCAACTCTTAAAATTAGGCACCTCTGCAGGTGGTGCAAGGGCAAAAGCAATTATTGCATATAACAAGAAAACACGTGAGTTCCGTTCGGGACAAATTGATTTGGGAGAGGATTTTGAACACTGGCTAATTAAGTTTGATGGGGTTAGAAAGAACGGAGATTACAATCATGAGGATGAACCTGAATATACTCTAATTGAGTATTCATATTATCTTATGGCTAAAAAGGCTGGTATCACAATGAGTGAATGCAGATTATTCACTGAAGGAAATAACAACCATTTTATGACTAAACGATTTGATAGAGACAAAGGTGAAAAAGTACATATGCAATCTTTAGGTGCGATTTTACACCTTGATTACAATACTCCAGCATTATGTAGCTATGAAAGAGCTGCTTTAACTGCTAAGCAAATTGGATGTCCAAGTAATGATATTGAACAATTTTTTAAAAGAATGGTATTCAATGTACTTGCGGTTAACCAAGATGACCATGTTAAGAACATATCTTTCCTAATGGATAGAAAAGGTAACTGGTATTTATCACCTGCTTATGATGTTACCTTTGCTTATGATCTATCGAATCAATGGCTTAAATCTCATCAGATGAGTATAAATGGGAAAACTACAAAATTTAATAAAGAAGATTTGATGCAATGTGGTAAATCGATGGATATTAAAACTTCAAAGTGTAGCAAGATTATAGACGAAGTATATAATATTGTAAAGGAATATGAGATTCTAGCACGTAGTGTAAATATAAAAGAGAGTACGATTAAACTATTAACGAATATACAAAAAACACACCATTCTTATTTTTTTGAGTAATCAATTATTGGATATTGATATATTTAAGCGGACACAAAAAACCTGCATTTCTTACGGCTTTAAATAGAATATAGTAAGTGTAGATTCATTAATATCTTCTCCAACGATAGAGAGTCAATTCAGAAGCATAGGTTTGATACCAAAGTATCAAGCCTTTTTTCTTTGCAAAAAGGGACATTTTTCCCTTCTGCCAATTTCCAATAGTCCTGTAGAGGTTGAATTCCATACTTTTGCAGGTTTTTTTATTTTAAGAGTTCAAACTTTTGACGATTACATTTCAATTTATACGATTACCTTATAAATCAAAAGAATTGATGGTTAATCTTAGAAGTGCTTATCATTGAAAATAGCGTTATTTTAGCTTTAAAGTAAATTGTCTTCATAAGGTGTGCCTTTACAAATCTGGATGAAATTGTTATAATTCGATTATTAACACATGAATTTGGTGTTTTGATTTCACGATATACATCGTTTTTACAATTCATTTTTGATATAATTATATAAAAGGGTGATTAACATATGAAATATATGAATTTTAATCGTTCGTGTTCATATACTTGTTTGGCATATATGATTGAAGATTATGGATTAGAATATACCGATAAAGACATAGCACTTGAAATGAAGCTAGCTTATCTTTTTTTTATTGATTCGAAGAATGATGAATATTTTTCTGGCGCAATGCTACAAGGGAAAAAATGGTTTGATCTATTCTTAAATCGTCATTCATATGAGTTTATCGAAAATAAGTACAATAAATCTGATGCGGTATGTTTTATTAAAAAAACAATGCGTAAATTAATGATTGGTATTAATTTGAACACTGGTAAACATGCAATGGTCTATTGTCCAGCAGACACCAATTTGTATAGGTTTTTTAATCCGCATTACGAAAAAGATAAAGTTGCTGATTTTTTTGTTTACTCAGAAGAAGAGTTATTGAGACTCCTTGATGAAGAGGTTCTTATTGGTTATGTTAGTTACAATTCAAATATAAAAAGCGCGGAACTAGATGCATATTGTCACTCAGGGAACTTCTTAGACAAATATGTTGTAGATATAATTGGATTTTGTAGTGATGAACACACACGTGATGAGATTCTAGAAGTAAAAGAATCTCTGTTTGCTGGATTAATGTTATCTCCAATTCCACTGTTAGAATTTGAGAAAGAGGAAGAAATTGTTAAGTGTCTAAAAAAGTTACAATTGGATTTTGTTAGCGCATTAAAGCAGACAAGTAGTAAAATAAAATTAGCGAACTATATAAATCCGTTAGAATTAAACTCTTGTGTAAGAAAATTAAAGGATTCAATTAAGAACAACACTCCGCCTCATGCACCGCTATGAAAAAGCGGGTATTATAGACGCTGCAAATAGAGTGACAACACCAGAATTTACTGTGATAGTTTCTAACTGTTTGAGGGAATAAAATTATGAAAAAGCTTTTTAAGTATGGGTCATATATTATATCAACCTTGCTGGATTGGTATGTTTTTTGAACAGTAGTCCCAGATAATAAATGCAGAATAAAGTAGGGTGGCGTAAATGTATCAAAATAAGTAGTCATACACAGATAGTAAAAATGATAAATGTTAAAGTGCATAAACTTTTGATTTGATTAAATGAAGAGAAAATGCATTTTTTTTGTTGAAAATGCCTATTGTATTACCACAGGAAGAAAAAATTTAAACTTTTTCTCTTAGATAAAACTATTTGAGTTTAAATTTTGATATAATTACGTTATAAATGTTAGTAAAATATTATGAATTCATTTCTATCAAATACAAAAATAAATATTAATTTGAAAAGAAAGGAAATAAAATGACGAAAAACATTACTGAATTTTCCGAATTAATTTATAAACATTTCAAAAAGAGTAAACATTCATTTGTATCCATTGGATTTAGTATCGATAATCAAGAACACTACTATAATTTTGGCGAAACTGAGGATAGAAAAAATATTAAATTTGGATTAGGGTCAATTAGTAAAACTTTTATTGGTTCCTACTTAGCTAAACTCCTATTTCAAAATAAAATATCGCTATCTGATCATCTTGATTCTTATCTAGAGCTGAATAAAAATATTTACTATCCTACCATTTTAGAACTTTTAACCCACTCTTCGGGATACTCATTTTTTATTCCTAGAATACCAACAATAAAAGTTATGGTTTTTAATGGTTTTAATAAAAAAAATATCTACGAGGGGATAAAAAGAGACTGGGTATATTCTTATCTTAAGACAAAGAAACCAAAGAGAATTAAAAAATACTGTTATTCTGATTTTAATTATGCCATATTGGCTTTGATTATTGAAAAAATCGAAAACAGACCGTATATTGAAGTTATTAAAGAATACATAACCAATGATATTGGATTGAAAGAAACTAATTATTTTAATCTAACAGAATCGAAAAATTGTGGCTACTCATGGATCTGGGAAGATGATAATCCGTTTTTGGCTTCTGGAGGAATGTATTCCTCCGTAAAAGATATGTTGGTTTTCTTAAAATATCAATATGACGAGAAAAACGAATATTTAAATATGTCTCACGAAAAATATTCTAAAACGTTTCAAAAAAATATTTTCTCAGGATTTTCTTGGAATTCATTTTTAAATGGTAAGTTTTATTGGCACATTGGAGGGCAAGGACGTTTTCGTTCTTATGCTTTGTTTGATAAGAGAAGACACATCGCCATTACGATATTAGCAACGGTAGATATTAATTTACAACATGTGAATAGAATTGGGTCACAATTATATAGAGCATTGAAACGAAATTATCGCGTAATAGTTGACTTTTTAGATTCAATCGTTCAGGATAATCAAAAAAAAATTATCGAAGTGACAAACTATAAAAAAGCTTAGAGGAGGAATAAAATTGATTTATGTAAAAAAAATCTCGATTGTAGCTCTTTTGATACTTATTTCAACATTAATAGGGTGTCAGTCTTCAAAGTCAACACTTTACCGAGAAGAACTTCTTCATTTAATGAATAGTTATCCCTCAGAAACTGATTGTATAAAACAAATTAATACAAATATGATTATAACAACGGATTATGAAGATGAAGAGTTGAATTATCAAAAATCCTATAGTAGTGTTGTGGAATACGATCTGGTGAATCAATATTTTTATAATACAGAATATTCTGGTTCTACAAGAATAAAGGAATTATTAGTTTTTATTGAAGATGAATTTATCTATAAATTCGAAAAATCATTTTATCGTTTAAATGAAACTTTGATTACAGAAGATGACCTAGATAATCAACCCTTAACAGATTATATATCAGAATTAATATCGGAATATGATAATTATATTTATTTGCAAACCTATGCAGATTATGAAAAATTAAGTGAAACGCATTATGAAGCAACCCTTCCATTAAAAGATTTGTTTAAATATGATTCTGATTATGCGACAAACACGTTAGGATTAACAAGCTCAAGTGCGATTAAATCAAGCGATTTAGTTATCATTGATTATGAATTTTTTGATAATCAAATTGTTATAAAGCTAAAAACGGACAAATATCAAATTAATACATCTTCTAGTAGTAGCTTACAGTCCTATGAAATAACTACTGAAATCAATTATGTGGATTCTTTTCAACGACAAAGTATTGATAGAACCGAATACTTCCTTGCAACTTCAAGCGAAGCAGGAACTAGTTATTTTATTCATAATTATGCTAACAATTTTGATTTTATTTTTCCAAATGGGCTAAATAATTATATTAGTTATTATTTTGACGAAGGTTATTATTACTTGCCGATATTTAATTATAACAATTCAAATCTTGATCTGTTAGATGTATATGATACAAATTTAAATAAAATCAATGATTGTAATGGTCATTTTAATATTGAAGAGGCAGGCATATATTACCTTTATTTTCCACCAAAAAATTATGAAGTAAATTTGAATATTAATTGGTTGAGGTCACTTGCTACAGGAATAATTGTAGTAGAAAATCCAAGTACTTTAATAAATGAATTGAGTGATGAGTTAGACGCTTCACAAGAAAAAAGATATTTGATTTTAGAAAGCGCTACATCCTCCGGGTATATTGATTTATCGGTTGAGACTGATAGTGGCTTGTGGATTAACAACGGACTGTTTTTTAACGAAGATATTGTTCGTATTTATGTAGAACTGGGCTGTAATATTTTAATTCAAGTTAAAACAGATTTTGACAATCAATTTGATTTGAGTTGGGAGTTTAAATCGGAATAGTATTTATCTGGTAAGAAAAGCGAATTTCACTTACATAATATAACCAAACATAAGGATGTGAAGCAAATGTTTGAAGAGTTAACTAAAAAATATCATTATACTAAAATTGAAAAAGGTTGGTCAAATGATGAAAAATACCTTATTACCACAAATAATAACGAACATTTGCTTTTAAGAATTTCAGATGCGGCTTTATATCAAAAAAAGAAATATCAATTTGAAATGCTTCAAGTTTTAAAAACGAAAAACATTTCTTGTTCCCAACCCATCGAATTTGGCCATTTAAAAGATGGAAGAGTATATACTATATTATCTTACCTAGAGGGAGAAGATGCTCAAATAATCATCCCTACGTTGTCTCAGAGTCAACAATACAATCTCGGACGAGAAGCGGGAAGCACTTTACAAGTAATTCACTCCATTCCTTCTTTTAAAAGTGCAACTGATTGGGAAGAGAGAATGGACAGAAAACTTGAAAAGAAGATGAATGATTTAGTGTTGTTTAACATTGATTTACCTTATAAAGACTTGATAATTCATTATGTGAATAGCAATCGGGCTCTATATAAAAATAGAAAACAAGTATTTCAACATGGAGATTATCATGTTGGAAACATGATTATTCATGACGGAAAAATAGGAATCATTGATTTTGATAAAATTGATTCAGGAGATCCTTATGAAGAATTCAAATGTTTTGTTTGGAATGTCTATACAAGCACTTATTTTATGACTGGAATGATAGATGGTTATTTTGATGATAACGTTCCCGATGATTTTTTTCCATTATTAAAATTTTATGTGGCTGAATCTTTACTAGGTCATATTGTCTGGGCTAAAAAATTTGGAGAAGAAGAAATTAAAGTCGCTTATAAAGCTTTAGAAGATATTATGATGTGGTATGACTATTTTAAGTTAGAAATTCCAACGTGGTACAACAAATAATAATGTGATTTTACAGGTTCTACTATACGTAGACATTTGAGTTAAAAAAAGCAGTTTCATTTGTGATATAATGTACTAAAAACAAGGAGATATATCAATGGATGAATATTATAAAATCGGAAATTTTATATGTGAAATAAGGAAGAGAAAAGGATATAGTCAAGCACAACTTGGAGACTTAGTAGGAGTTTCAAATAAAGCAGTTTCCAAATGGGAAAATGGGCGAGGGTTGCCAGATACACTTCTTTTGTTAAAGTTATCAGAGATTTTAGAAGTTTCTGTAGATGAAATACTAAAAGGAGAATTATTCATTCCTTTTCTTTCAGAGACAAAACAAAACGAAACCAAAGAAGATATCCATTCCAATATTTATCTAAATCTAAAAGTTTTGTATTTGCAAAAGAAAAAATTATGGATAAGAGACACAATTCTTTTGATGCCAATGGTATTTGCCGTAGCTTTTCTTCTTACCATTTTCATTTTAATGAAAAAAGGCGTTCAATTTTCAAATCTTGATTATTTGGAATCGATGATGATGTGGATTGTTCCTTTGTTTGTTTATGGTTTTTTTGGACTTATCTATCAGGTTGTTATTGCAATTGATATTATTAAAATAAAAGAACTATCAAAATCGGATAAATTAATGTGGATTATAATAACTTACTTTATAATAAGCTATGCTTTTTATGGAATTATCATTTATCGATTTGTTCAATTCTTAAAAGCAAAAAAGCATATGAAGACAAAATTAGATGATCTTATATTTGCATAATATTTTGTCGTAGAAGTTCACCTTTTTTCTAACATAATATAAAATCATATTAAATGTCAAGTGGTTACTAAATCCTTGGCATTTTTATATTTTTAAATAAAAAGGCTAATTACATTATTCTTAGTATAATCATGTGAAATTGTGAATTCAAGATGAATATGTGATATAATAGAATGGTTCTTCATTACGGAGGTATTTTAATTATGAATAAAGATATAAATTATAAAATGGAAGTTTGTAATATGCAAAAAACGTGTAAATTATATGAACTATAAACCTTATGGAAAAACAGGGTTAACCATTAGTCGATTAGGTTTTGGCGCGTGGCAATTAGGGAATGAATCTTTTTGGGGAGAAATGACCGAGGAAGAAGGGGTTAAGTTAGTAAAAGATGCCATTAATAAAGGCATAACCTTTTTTGATACTTCTCCAGGATATGCTGCAGGACTGAGTGAAATCATTATTGGAAAAGGAATCAAGGGACAAAGAGAAAAAGTCGTAATTAATACGAAATTTGGCCACAAAGTTGATGGAACATCTGATTTTTCTGTTGAAGCAATTGAACCATCTTTAAGAGACAGTTTAAAAAGATTAGATACGACTTACATTGATAGTCTTATTTTACATAATCCGGAGCCAGATATTTTATCGGGTAAAACGGGTCATTTTACTGAACTAAAAAGATTAAAAGAATTAGGGCTTATTAAAGCATATGGAGTAAGTATAGATACATATCAAGAACTGAAAACTACAATTGAAAAAACTGATTGTCAAGTAATCGAACTTTTATTTAATGTGTTTTTTCAAGCGCCAGCGCCTATTTTTACTTTTGTAAAATCTAAGAAGATTGCTTTAATTGCAAAAGTTCCTCTTGATTCAGGATGGTTAACAGGAAAATACAATCAACATTCTACGTTTACTGGAGTTCGCTCAAGATGGAATCAAGAATCCATCAAACGAAGAGCAGACTTAGTAGAAAAAATGAAAAGAATGACAAATGATACTGATTTAACAAAATATGCATTAGGTTTCATTTGGAGTTTTGATGCTGTTACAGCTGTTATTCCAGGAATTAAAAACCTAGAACAACTAAGTGCAAACCTAGAAGCAGAGGCTTTTGAGTTTCCATATAAACTAAAACAATCTTTTATTGATTTATACAATCAACAATTAAAAAACAAACCTCTTTCTTGGTAAAAATATATAAAGGAAAGGATGAAAGTTGTGCCAAAAGTTAGTTTTGCAAGTAAAATAGTTTCTTTAATTATTACACTTCGCGGTTCTAAAAAAATGTATTCAAGCAAAGAACTTGCACAAAAATACATTGAAAAAAAGCGTATTGAGAACCAAAAACCATATAAAATTCCTTTAAAGTATAAATTATTTACAAAAGAACTAAAAATTGAAGGATTACCTTGTTTTATTATTAGTGGTAAAGGCAATAAACATATTTTTTATTTACATGGTGGAACCTATATTGAAAATCCTTCTCCACAACACTGGGATTTTTTACATAAAATCCATAAAGAAACTGATGCAAACATATTGGTGCCCATTTATCCAAAAACACCAACCTATTCCTTTCAAGAATCGTTTGATCAAGTATTAAAAGTGTATCAAAAAATGTATAAATTGCAAAACCCTTCCAATTTAATTTTAATGGGAGATTCTGCAGGTGGAGGCTTTGCTTTAGCCTTTTCAATGTTATTAAAAACAAAAAAACTTAAACAACCAAGTCAAATTATCTTAATTTCACCATACCTTGATTTGATGCTTGAAAATCCTAAAATTAAAGATGTAGAACCAAGTGATAAGATGCTTGGAGTGATTGGCGGACGAGAAATTGCAAAACAATGGTCAAAAAATACAAATCCAAATCATTATTTGTTAAGCCCTATAAACGGTGATTTAAAAAATCTTCCTCCCATTAGTCTTTTTATTGGAACTTTCGATATACTATGGCCTGATTGCGTATTATTAAAAGAAAAGGCAATCAAAGAAGGGTTATCAATTAATTACTATGAATATATTGGAATGTGTCATGATTTTCCGCTTCTTCCCATCCCAGAGGGGAAACTTGCGGTAAAGCAGATAGTTGAATTAATTAAACACTAAATTACATACAAAAAAAGAGAAGTGTAAAAGCACACTTCTCTTTTTATGTAAAAATTGAATGATAAGTAAATTATGGAAATTTTATTCAGCTAAACCTTCTATTGCACCCTTGATTTGAGCAATAAATTGAGCTTTAGTAAGAGTACCATTTGCATAAAGTGTGTAGATAGGTCCTATTGTTTCCATTCCAAATCCACTAGGCATATCATTTTGCCACCAAGCATAAACATCACCTGATGCCATCCATTCAGCTACTGCAGCTGATAATGGAGTAGAAGGAGTTAGAGTAACAGATTTGAACGCAGGAACCATTTTAGCGTCATTTACCATATACTCGTGTCCAGCAGTTGTAGAAGCTAAATCTTGTAAGAATGCTTTTGCAGTTGCAATGTTTGCAGATGCACTATTCACAACATAATAAGAAGGTGCACTTACAAAGATAGAAGTATTTTCGCCAGTAAATGCAGCATGAGGAGCATATCCCATTGTAAAATCAGCTTCGTCTAAGTTTGGATCAATCCAGTTACCTTGGTGGATAAAAGCAGCATGTCCACTGTCAAATAATTGAATTTGGGTGTCATAAGTTCCACTAGCTAATACAGTCTCGTCAGCATATTCAAATAATAATTCAACCCAATCTGCTAAAGCAGCAAGTCTTGCATCGTTTGCAATACCAGCGTTTAGGTCATCGATAATGGAAGAGTCATCATATGCTAATCCTGATGATAAGTAGCCATTGAAATTATGTAATCCAGTAACCCAAGTCATACCTGTACCGCCGGCTGCCATTGATAAAACTGCATAATCATCCATATTTTCTGTATCATAATAAGCTTGGATAGCAGCAAAAGCAGTTTCATAAGCGGCTAAATTTGTTAAGTCAGCAGGATCAACACCAGCAGCTGTAAGAATTTCTAAATTGTAAGCCATTCCCCAACCTTCAACTGCAACTGGGAATCCATAAGTAACTCCGTCAACTACAAATTCTAAATCCGTATCTGTTAGCCAAGTTTCTCCATCTAATGGATAAATCTTATCAGCATATAGATCGTAACCACCCATACCTTCAATTACGAAGATGTCAGGTTGAACGGCTTTTTGGAATTCAGCAAGAATTTGAGTTGCATAAGTACAGGAGTCCCCTCCACAAGTAACGACTTCAACATCAATGTTATTTGCTAATCCCCAAGCTTCGGCATAAGCAGTTAACGTTGCGTTGATTTCAACCTTATTTTGAAAGATAACTAAGGAAGTGTCTAATTGTGGGACTGTAGTAGTTGTAACGGTTTCGGTACAACCCATTACGGAAAATACTGTTACAAAAGCGACTAAAAGCAATAATAATTTTTTCATTTGTTTCCTCCTATTTTTTTTGATTTAGTCTTTTGAATATATAATTCACAATGGTATTCGTTTTCTATGAAAACAAGTTCATTGTAAACACCAATTTGAATTGGTTTATCGACATATATGGAAAGTTGTCGATTCACCAAAAAGTGAAGATTTACTCCTTTATAAAAAATTTTCAATTCAAAGCCTGTAATTTGTTTTGGCAAAACTGGGTGAATAAGGAGATTATTATATTCGGTTCTAAGTCCAAGTAATCCATGAAGTATGGCTAAATAAGATCCACCTAAATTCGCAATATGTAAACCATGATCGGTATTGTTATAAGTGTTTTCAAAATCAATTTTGACTACATCTAACAAATAATCATATGCAATATCGGTGGCACCCAGTTTTGCTGCAACGATGCTGTGTATGCACTTAGATAGGCTTGAATCATGTGTCGTCAAAGGTAAGTAATAATTAAATGTATCCTGTAAGATGTCTTCATCGTGAAAATTTAATAAAAACATTGCAAGTAGAGTATCTGCTTGTTTTAGTACTTGTTGACGATAAATAAATAAAGGATGATAATGTAATAAAAGTGGAAAATTTCCTTTAGGAATCAAAGTCAAATCCAGAATTTGTTTTTGCAAAAAAGATTCGTCTTGAGCATAGATGTTTTTTTCTGTATCAAAGAAAAACGTCATTTGTTTAGCTGCTTTTTCAAAATTTCTTATTTCATTTATGGTTAAATTAATTTTAGAAATAACATTCGTTAAATCTTCATTATAAAGTTGAAAATAAGAAACGATTGATTCAAAATGAAATTTCGCCATAGCATTTGTATAATAGTTATCATTAACAAGAGTTGTATATTCATCTGGACCAGTTACTGAATTTAAATGGAAACCATCTTTTGAAAAATTTCCAACATCAAGTAAAAATCTAGCGGTTTCAACTAACATTTCAAAACCATATTGAAACAAAAAATCTAAATCGTTTGTGACTTCAATGTATTTTATAATAGTATATGCTACATCGCTGTTAATATGATATTGAGCACTACCTGCGGGGAAGTAAGGAGATAATTCATTTCCACTAATGGTTCTCCAAGGAATTTTAGCCCCAGTTTTTGCTCCTAGTTTAAGTGCTGCTTCTTTGGCCTGTGATAAATGTATGTAGCGATTCATCAAAAGTGATTTTGCTTTAGGTGCATCAGTATACAAGAAGAATGGAAACATATAAATTTCAGTATCCCAGAAGTAGTGTCCTTCATATCCCTCGCCGCTTAGCCCTTTAGAAGCAATATTAAATTCTTTTTGATTGGCGTGACTTGCATTTAATTGATACAAACTGTAATGCATCATGAAATCAAGGTAATCGTTTCCAATGATTTTCACTTCTGATTTTTCCCAAAATGAATTCAAATATTCTTTTTGTTTTGTAAGATAGAAATCAAAACCTTTATTTAATGCATTAGTTAAAACAGTTAAATTTTCTTTTTCTAAATCTTGATGATTTAAATCAGTGGTAAAGACAACATATTTTGTAAAAGCAAATTTTGTGTTGGGATGTATTGTTACAAGAATTGATCCATCAATTCCTATATCAGTAGATGAATACTGAAATTCTTGATTGTGAGCAATGGATGCAACTAAATTTAAATGACTTTTAGTAGTACTAGCATAAATACTAGCAAAAGGAGCTTTCAGTGTTTTTTTCGAAATATCTAGTTCTTTATGAGAAGAACTATTAATTCTCGGATCCATTGATTTTTCGATTCGATTATCTGGAAGTTGCAAACTAGAAGTAATTAAAACATCACCTGTGTAATTAATAGAAGAAAATTGAATTCGAAGAAGAAGAAGTTCTTTTTGATAAAAAGAAACCATTTTCTCCTCTTGAATTTCAAAAATAAAACCATCTTCTGTTTGATATTGGCATTTTCGAATCGTGAAACCACTTGTTAAATCAAACGTTCTTTTTAAAGAAATAAGCGTACAAGTAGATAAATTTATCGGTTTTTCCTTTACGTAAAACGTAATAGATTGACCATCTAAAATATTGATAACACGTTCACCTTGCTGAGGGAAATTCACTGAATTTTCTTCGTATTTATAATCATATAAATTGTAAAAGCCATTTAAATATGTTTGTTTGTAATGATCTAGACCATACCCTTCAACAAAATTACCTCTTACACCCATGATGCCATTTGCAAGTGAAAAGATAGATTCATCTATAAATAATTCTGTTGTATTTGTACGATTGTTGCGGATTATATTTTTCATTTTAAACCTCATTCACATGTATTTCGGGATAGTTTAGTAACGATTTATTTAATAGCTCCAGAAGTCATTCCTTTAATAATATGTTTTTGAGCAAATAAGAACAAAACGATTACTGGTAAAGCAGCTAAAACGACGCTTGTAAGAATCATGTCCCATTCTCTAACGTAAGAACCAGCTAAGTTAGCAACAGCCAAAGGAAGAGTTCTAACTTTACCATTTACTCCAATAATTAATAATGGGAGTAAATAATCATTCCAAATCCACATACCATTTAAAACAAGTAAAGTAACAAATATTGGTTTTAAAATAGGAAGAATGATGCGGAAGTAAAGTTGAGGTTTTGTACAACCATCAATGATTGCAGCTTCTTCAATATCAATAGGAATTGACTTAATAAAACCGTGAAACAAGAAGATGCTAAGAGGTGCTCCAAAGCCTATATAAGCTAGAATGACACCTTGGTAAGTATCTTTTAAAGGAATGCCAGTTAAATTTGTTAAGATTTCAAGTAAACTGACAAGTGGTAACATAACAACTTGGAAAGGAATAACCATTCCACTTAAGAAGAACATAAAAATTAAGTAAGAATACTTTGTTTTCGTTCGAACTAAAACCCAAGCAGCCATACCACTGAAAACGCCTATGGCTATTAAACTTGCGGAAGTGATAATAATGGAATTAAAGAATGCTTCGAAATATTTAACGTTATCATTGTTAAATATCATAATTACATTTCTAAAAAACTGAAGAAAGTCTGAAGGTAAAGCAAGTGGAGTATTAATGATTTCTGATGAAGTTTTTCCAGCATTTATTACAATAATAAAGAAAGGTAAGAAAAAGGCAATTAGCAATAAAAACGCAATAATTTCAAGAAAGATTTTTCCGCGGAAGAATTTTTTCATTATAATTCCACCTCTCTTTTTTTATTGTAATTAACCTGAACAATTGAAAATCCTAGTAATGCGATAAAGAATATAATTGCTTTTGCTTGTCCTACACCCATTTTAGAAAATACAAAGGCTTCATTATAGATATTGATGGCCATTAAATTTAACGATTTAACTGCTGGAGCATAGGATAGATTATACATATCTGCAATCCAACCAGGAAGCAAAGTAGGTGGTCCTCCTGCGGTTAAACTAGAGATGGTATCAAATTGTTTAAAAGATGTAACAAGTGTCAAGAACAATGATACGGTAAAGGCTTGAGCTACAAGTGGAAAAGTAATATGACGCAATCGTTGTAATGCAGTAGCTCCATCAATTTGACTTGCTTCCACCAAATCTTGAGGAACGTTTTGAATGGCGGCTATGTAAATCATCATGATGTATCCCGCATATTGCCAAGTAACAACAACAATTAAAGCAAACATTGCTGTTTGACTATCAATTATTAAGCTGCCAGAAAATGCTCCACCAATTGCTGTTACGGCATTATTAAAGACAAATTGCCAAATATACCCTAAAACCAAACCACCAATCAGATTAGGCATAAAAAAACCAGCCCGGTAAATGTTTTTCAGCTTTAATTTTTGGGTAACAAGTAATGCAAGTGAGAAAGCAACAACGTTAATTACAACTATATTTAAAACAGAGTAAATAGCAGTTCGGTAGAATGAATAAAAGAAAGCATAATCTTTTAGTAATGTTTTATAGTTTTGAAACCAAACAAAGGTTTCGTGACCGGTATTTAATCCAGTCCAATTTGTCATGGAATAATAAATACCCATAATAAAAGGAGTGAAAACAAAAACAAGGAATGCACCTAACGAAGGAAGTAAAAAATAAATAAAGATACGATTATTATGAGCTTTATTGGTATATCCTGAAATGTGATCATCCAAATATATTAATGTTTTATTTTGGCCTGTATATTTATTTTCTTTGATTGGAAATAACGTTTTATTACGAAAAACAAGAATATTATCACTAATTTCTATGATTTTTTGTTTATTCATTCTGTTTTGTTCTTTGCGATTTAAATTAGTAAGCTTTATTTTTAAAACTAGAATTTTGAAATTATAATATAATTTGATAGAAAGTAAAACGATGTTTCGAATAGGAATGTAAATAAATACAATTGGGATTGCTAAAATTAAAATCCAAAGTTTGAAAAAAAACTTTTTGGGTTTTACTTGTGTTTTACTCATAGACACTCTCCATCTTTTTGATTAAATAGTTTATTTTTTAAATAATTTAATTCGTTTGTTTGAAGATTTGGGGTTGCAAAGCAATCTGGAATGGGCTTGCATGTTTCTTTATTGTTTAATGTAAGTGATTTAACGATTGCCTGATAATAGGTCAAGGCCGAAGCATCCCATGTATATTTTGATGCCACACGTTTTTTACCTTGTGATTTATAAAACAAATAATGAGTAAAAACTTCATGAAGCCCTTTTTGAATATCTAGAAGATTTAAAGGATCTACTAAAACGCCAAAAGATTCGTTGTTTTCCAAAAGCACATCACTTGGACCGCCATTTTTAGTTACAACAACTGGCAAACCTGAACACATTGCTTCAATCGGAGCAAGTCCAAAAGGTTCATACAAAGAAGTAAGAGCAAAAACAGATTTTTGATAAGACAAGTATTTATAAAGTGCAGCTAACTCTTGTTGTGAATCAACACTAATAAAGCAGACTTTTCCAATCAAATGATAATCGGTAATAATCTTCATCATGTCATCTAAAATAGAAAGCTCGTCTTTTTTAGCGTTTGAGTAGTCTATAAATGCATTTTGAATTCCTCTTAAAGAGATAATTAAATTTGATTTAAGTTGTAAATTGGTATCCATTGCGTAAGCTTTCAGTAACGAAATGTGATTTTTTTTAGCATCCAGACGACTTGCTAGAATGATAAATGAAAAACGGATTCGAGAGGCAGAAATATCTCTTTCAATCACTTTTTGAATTTTATCAAATATCGAAGCGTCGCTTTCTGTTTTTGTTTCAGAAAATGTTGAAGTGTTTGCCCCAGGAGGGCTTATAACAAAGCTTTCACTTCGTAATTTCTTTTCAGAAACATCTTGATATAAAGGATGAAAATATTGTTCATCTCTTTCTTGTTTCGTGGAAACAAAAATAATATCTGCGTTGTTTATAGCAATTCTTTCAGCAAGGATTCTTTTGGACAATTTATATTTTTCATCTAAGACTGAAAAATTTTCTAAAGTAAAACCAATTTTATCTAGTTTTTGTGCACCTAAGCTGTGCCCAGTAAAAGAATATGGAATATGTAATCTTTGTTTAATCATTGCACATGCAAGACCGCCATCTCCATAATGCCCTGTAAGAAAGTCTGGAAGCTTATCTTGATTTTCAAAAAATTTTATGATATTTTCAGTCCATTCAGATAAATAATCCCACAAATATTCTTTATTTAAGAAAGTAGTAGGACCGCAAGGAATTCTTACAATTCTTACTTGCTTTTCTGAATCATAAAAATCAAAGGAATTCTTAAATTCAGGAAAAACACCATCATCAAATTGTCTTGTGATAATATCTACTTGATGTCCAAGTTTAGCAAGAGAAGAAGCGATTTCTTTTACATAAACCAATTGGCCACCAAAATCAGGGTGCATCGTCCAATAAGAATCGAATTTATCAAAATTACCTTGAGGATTTAAAAACGCGATATACATATTTTTACCTGCTTTCGACCATAGATTTAATTTGATTAATTTCAGGTAAATTAGCATTTGCGCCAATTACTTTTAAGTTTAAAGCGCTGCATTGAAGACCATATGATATTGCATTTTCTATCGATTCTCCTTGACAAAGGCCTCCATATAATCCACTCCAAAATGCATCTCCTGCGCCTGTAGAATCAAGTATTTCAGTAGCATAAGTAGGAAATGAAATAATAGAATCTTTATATTTAGCAATCAACCCTTTTTCACCTAGAGTCATGATAATAAGTTTGCATCCTAACTTTTGGTATTTTGTTAAAAGTTGATCTATGGAAAAACAATCTCCAAAAATTCGTTTGGAATCATCAAAGCTTGGTTTGATAATATCTACGTATTGGCAAATATCTTTTAATAAAGTCAAATTAGATTGGATAGAATCATCAAGCATGGAATGATAATTAGGGTCAAAACCAATTAAGGCATGATGTTCTTTTGCGATTTGAATGGATTTTAACAAGGTAGATCTGCTAGGCTCATTTGATAAAGGCCAAAAAGAAAAATGAAGTATTTTTGTTTGAGCTAAGTCTTGTTCTAATTCACTTGTAAAAGGAATGAAATAATCTGCACTTCGATGAAAAGAAGGAGTTGGAGATAATGCATTTTTATTAACTTTTACAAAAGAAGTAGGTTTTTGAACTATGTTAACATTATAGTTAATTTGATGATTGTTTAAGTTGTCTAGCAAAAAAGATCCAAAAGTATCGTTTCCTACGCTTCCATATAATTTAGAATGAATTCCTAATTGTCTTAAATTTAAAGCGATATTGGCAGAACTTCCACCGTATAATTGGTAGCTTTTATTAAAATCGTCATCAGTAATGATGTCAACAAGAATTTCACCTATGATAACTACATCGTATATTTTACTTAAATCGAAATCAAATTTATGTTTAATTGGCATGAATGATCCCTTCTTAAGTCTATGGAAAGGTTTCCATATCGGTGTAAAAAAATAATAGCGCTTACAAATGGATTATATCATTCTTTAAATCTGATGTCAAACGAAATTCGGAAAAAAAATTCTTTTTTTGTTTTATGCAGTTTCACCTTCGGAAAAACAAACTGGAATAATGATGTTTTCAATGGGTTTTTTGGCATAGAAATTAGTGATAATACTACTTATGGCTTTCGCAATTAATTGGGGAGATTGAGAAATAGAAGTAATTCGTTTTCCTAAATTTAAAAAGCTTCTTCCTCCATCAAAACCTATCACTTTAACGTCTTCTGGTACGCGTTTATTCATTTTTTCTAGTGCTTTGATAACTGCATAGGCAACAGCATCTGAAACGGTAAATATCCCATCAACGTCAGGGTATACTGAAATCATTTTGTAAATTTCTTCCGGATTTACAAAATAATCACCTAGTGGATATTCAATGTTTGTAATGTTTGTTATGCCATTATTTGCAAGATATTCAATAAAACCTTTTCTTCTTTTGGTTACTTCTGTAATAACCGGTGTGTTATCTCCTTGAGCATCATCACCAATAAACATAAAATTTTTACAGCCTTTTTTTATAAGTCTTTTTGCGGCTAAAATACCACCTTGATAATTGTCACTTGCTACAAAAGGAATGTTTGTAAACCTGCGATCAAAGGAGAGAATTGGCAAAGTGTTATCTAAATATTGTTCAATATCATTGTTTGTAAGCAAAATGACTGCATCTACGCGGTTATTTCTTAACATATCTAAATATACAATTTCTTTTTCAATTTTTTCACTTGAATTACAAAGCATTACTTTGTAACCGGACTTAAATAATTCTTCTTCCACATGATACAATAATTCTCCAAAAAACAAATGCAAACTACTAGGAAGTAAAAAAGCTACGATATTATTTCGTTGAGTTGTCATTGATCTTGCTATTTCATTTGGATAGTATTTGACTTCCTTAATAATTTTCTCAACTTTTTCGCGAGTTTCTTTTTTTACATATCCAGAATTGTTAATGACTCTCGATACGGTTCCGATTCCAACGCCTGCTTTTTTTGCAACTTCTTTAATATTTGCCATATTCATCATCCTTCACTATTGTATGGTGTTTATTTTATTTTAACATACAGAATGGATTTATAAAACAAAAATGTGGAAATCGTTCCACAAAAAAAATAACCGACGATTCTCGATTATTCTTTTTATTGTTTATAAGTCTTTCATTTATTACAAGTTTGGGCAAACTCCTTCAAATTCTGATGTTTTGCTATAAGCATAAGCGGTTCCTTGATTACCATTGCTACCTTTGTATTGATTCATAGTTTGTTCTCCCGTTCCATTTTGATTGCCTTTTCTAAATTGATTTTTTATTTGATTGACCATATCAGTTCCTAAGCAACTGTAATGATCTTTTTCAAAAGCATTTAAATGGTTCATAGATGCATCTCTTAAATAAGTGAATACATTTTTAATATCGTCTGGTAAATCAGTTTGTGCTAAGAAAGTTTCATACATAGTAATGTTTGCTTGTTCAGCATCGATTCCTGTTGCATACGCAGCAGTGATTGATTCTGGAATGACAACGTAATTTGCAGAATTATCTATTGTTGCTGTAACTCCATATGTTTCAAATAAAGGAAGCAATAAATTAATATGTGTTTCTTCCGCAAGTATTACATTTGTGAAAGGACGAATTTCACCATACGTTTCAATAATTGCAAGGTATTCAGCTCTAGCTAAATACTCATCTTGAAGTGCGTAATTTAACATTTCTTCGATGGTATAACTAGTATTTGTTTCATCTGTGACAGTATCTAATTCTACAACAACATCGTCGTATACAGATTCTGCACTAACGTTTACAAGCGTTAAAGTAAAACCACCAATTATTACAAATCCTAAAACAAGTAAAGCTTTCATAATATTTCTTTTCATTTTAATATCCTCCTGTTTGTTTTCTGTCTAATATACGGTTAAATCATGGCAAATATTGGGATAATGCAAATCTTCACAAAAACCTCATATTTTGAGTCGATTTGTAAAAATAGAAATGTTTTTCACTAAACCAGTAAAAAAAAGTGAAAATCTCTTTTTTGTTTTAATATAATTTGATATTATAGTATGGAAGCGCAAGGAGATGAGATTTATGGCGAAATTAAAAGGGAATTTACTATATGGTCAATCTGGTGGACCTACTAGTGTTATTAATGCTTCCGCTTATGGAGTGATTACAGAAGCTTTAAAACATCACCAAGAAATTGGTGAAGTAATTTGTATGAGACATGGAATTAAAGGAGCGCTAAACGAAGATTTCATCTTTATTAATAAGCAAAAAGAAGAAGATATCGAACTTTTAAAACATACCCCTGGTTCAGCTTTTGGATCTGTTAGGTATAAAATGAAAGATTTTCGTGAAGATGATTCAGATTATATACGACTTCTTTATATTTTTCAAAAATATAATATCCGGTATTTCCTATATAATGGCGGAAATGATTCTATGGATACTTGTTATAAAATAGCGGATTATATGAGTCACATTGATTATGATTGCTTTATAATAGGGATTCCAAAAACCATAGATAATGATTTACCCTTTACTGATCATACTCCAGGGTTTGGAAGTGCAGCAAAATTTATCTCAAATACTATTATGGAAATTAGTTACGATATGTTGGCTTATCCAAATGGTAAAGTAACTATTGTTGAAATTATGGGTAGACACGCAGGCTGGCTTACAGCGGCATCATCGATAGCCTCCATTAGTGGATATGGGCCTGATTTGATTTATCTTCCTGAAATTCCTTTTTCTGTGGAGCAATTTAAAGAAGATATCAAAAGAGTATATCATGAGAAAAAACAATGTTTAATTGCGGTTTCAGAAGGAATAACAAATGAAGAAGGAATTTTCATTAGTTCGAGTTCCGGATTAAAAGACGCTTTTGGGCATTTTCAATTAGGTGGAGTAAGTGCAAAACTTGCGAATATTGTTTCAGCCGATTTAGGAATTCCTTCGAGATCTGTTGAATTTGGATCGACACAAAGAGCGGCTAGTCACATCCAAAGTTTAACGGATGTAGAGGAAGCAATTCTTGTTGGAAGACACGCTGTAAATGCTGTATTACGTCACGAAACCGATTTAATGATTACATTGAATCGGGTAAGTTCAAATCCTTATAAAATCGAGTATGGACTTCATCCTTTATCTGATTGTGCTAATCAAGAAAAAACCGTTCCACTGGATATGATAAACAAAGAAGGAAACGGAATTACAGATAAATTTCTTGAATATGCCTTACCATTAATCCAAGGTGAAAATCCTCCCCAATATAAAGATGGAATCCAACAATTTTCAAAAATGATA